>Ga0247823_10000999_pt1 | contig 23945 bp, 31 predicted proteins | sample 13C_PalmiticAcid_2_FD_192426 | JGI IMG/M metagenome (GOLD analysis project Ga0247823, IMG submission 192426) | Soil microbial communities from agricultural site in Penn Yan, New York, United States - 13C_PalmiticAcid_Day30 | ecosystem: Environmental > Terrestrial > Soil > Agricultural land... | reverse complement strand
TTTTCGCCGAACTGGAGGCGCCCGGCGCCCAGCGGGCTTCGGCAAGCTTACATTTCAGCCATTGTGCTGCCTGCGCGACCGGAGACCTACCTTCATGATCCGAAGCCATCGTTTTGCCCTGCGTTCCACCTTGACCGCTCCCCGCGCCACCGTCCTGGCTGCCCTGCTGGCGTTCGGCGTCGGCGCCACGTGGGCACAGGCCGGCAACTACCCGATCACCTCCAAGCAGCGCAGCACCGCCCAGCAGGTCGCCTCCGAGGGCGTGCCGCTGTCCGAACTGTCGCCGTCCGCCCCGGACAGCTACACCGTCAAGTCCGGCGACACGCTGTGGGACATCTCCAAGCTCTTCCTCAAGAGCCCGTGGCGCTGGCCCGAGCTGTGGGGCATGAACATGGACCAGATCCGCAACCCGCACCTGATCTACCCGGGCCAGGTGCTGTTCCTCGACAAGTCGAACGGCCGCGGCCGTCTGCGGGTCGGTGAACCGGTGGGCGCCGGCGGCCGGCTGTCGCCGCGCATCCGCGCGTCCGACATCAACGCAGGCATCCCGGCCATCAACCTGGCCCAGATCGAACCGTTCCTGAACGAAGCCGTCATCTTCGAGCCCAATGCGCTCGCGCTGGCGCCGCGCATCGTCGCCGCCCAGGAGAACCGCAAGCTGCTCACGAAGGGCGACCTCGCCTACACCCGCGGCGACCTGCAGGGCCAGCGCAACTTCCGCGTGTTCCGCGAGCCGGTGCCGCTGGTGGACCCCACCACGCGCGAGATCCTGGGCTACGAGGGCGTGTACCTCGGCACGGTCGAACTGACCCGCCGCGCCGACGCCCCCGGCACGAACCTGGCCGACACCACGGCCATCGTGCCCGACACCTTCACCATCACCAGCACCCGCCAGGAAGTCACGACGGGCGACCGTCTGGCGCCCGTGCCGGCACGCGAGTTCTACAACCACGTGCCGCGCGCCCCCGAGAGCGACATGGTGGGTCAGATCGTCTCGGTGTATGGCGAGGCGGTGCGCGCCGGCCAGAACCAGATCGTGGCGCTGAACCGCGGCAAGCGCGACGGGCTCGAGCCCGGCCACGTGCTGGCGCTGTGGACCAACGGCCGCACCATCGTCGACCGCACCGACCCGAAGAACCCGTCGGTGAAGCTGCCCGATGAACGGCACGGCCTGCTGTACGTGTTCCGCACGTTCGACCGCATGTCGTACGCGCTGATCCTGTCGGTCAAGGAACCGGTCAGCGCCGGCGACCGCTTCACCGCACCCTGACCTTCGACTCCGGGCGCACCTTCGCCGCGCTTTTTTGCCGCGACCTGCGCCCGGCCCCACGCGTGACCCGCCATGCACGACGTCGACCCCGGCGAAGTGGATGCCTGGCTGCGCCTGGTCACCACACCCAGCGTGGGCCGTGCCGCCGCACGGCGCCTGCTCGCCGCCTTCGGGTCGGCGGAAGCCATCTTTGCCGCCAGTCCGGCGGCCCGACGGGCCGTCGCCGGTGAGTCCCTGGGTTCGGCCCTGTCGCACCCGCCTCCGTCCCACGCCGCCCTCGTCGCGCGCACCCTCGACTGGCTGACTGCCGCGCCTCCGGGCTCACCCCGGGCGCTGATCCCGCTCGGCGACCCTCGCTACCCCGACCTCCTGCTGGAAGCGGGCGACCCGCCCCTGCTGCTGCACGCCGAAGGCCGGCACGACCTGCTCCAGGCCTCCGCCGTCGCCATGGTGGGCAGCCGCCATGCCACGCCGCAGGGCTTGGCCCATGCCACCGACTTCGCGGGCCAGCTGGCCGCGGCCGGCCACACGATCGTGTCGGGGCTCGCCGCGGGGGTGGATGGCGCTGCGCACGAGGGCGCCCTGCCCCATGCCGCCAGCACCGTCGCGGTGGTGGGCACGGGGCTCGACCAGGTGTACCCCCGCCCGCATGCGGCCCTTGCCGAACGCATCCGTCATGCCGGGCTGATCGTGAGCGAGTACCCACTGGGCACGGAACCGCGACCCGCCCACTTCCCGCAGCGCAACCGGATCATCGCCGGGATGTCGCGCGGCACGCTCGTCGTGGAGGCGGCTTTGGCCTCTGGGTCCCTCATCACGGCCCGGCTCGCGGCCGAAGGCGGGCGTGAGGTGTTCGCCATTCCCGGCTCGATCCATTCGCCCCAGTCGCGCGGCTGCCATGCCTTGCTGAAGCAGGGAGCCAAGCTGGTCGAGACGGTCGAGGACGTGCTCGAGGAGATCGGCGGCGCCGTGGCGCACCGCGCGCCTCGCGCCGCACCGGCGCCCTCCGGCGACCGCGACCCGATCCTGGCCGCGCTGGGCCATGACCCGGTCGGGCTGGACACCCTGGTGTCGCGCACCGGTGAGCCCGCCCAGGTGCTGACCGCCCGGTTGCTCGAACTCGAGATCGAAGGCCGCATCGCCCGCCTGCCCGGACAGCGTTTCCAGCGCCTCGCCAGCCCCTGAACCCCACGCGGCCGCCAGCTTCGGAACTGCTTGGCAAACACGGTTTCCGGGCGGGCTGGCGCAGCCGACCTTGGGGTATAGTGGATTCATGTTTGACGTGCTCGTCTACCTGTACGAAAACTACTGGCGTCCCGACGCCTGTCCCGACCACGCCCAGCTGACGCGCAAGCTGTCCGCCATGGGCTTCGAGACCGACGAGATCGAGGAAGCCCTCACGTGGCTCGACGGCCTGGCCAACGCCAGCGAGTCGTACGCCACGGAACAGAGGGCCGACAGCCTGCGGGTCTACACGACCAGCGAACAGGAACACCTGGGCGAACACGGCATCGGCTTCATCAGCTTCCTCGAATCCGCCGGCGTGCTGCCCCCGCCCATGCGTGAAATGGTGGTCGACCGCGCCACGGCCATCCCTGGCGGCCCGGTTGACCTCGAAGACCTGAAGATCATCGTGCTGATGGTCTTCTGGAGCCTGGGCGAGGAGCCCGATGCGCTCATTCTCGATGAGCTCTTCGTCGACGAAGAAGACCGATTGATTCATTAGCCCCCCAGTCGCTTCGCTCCTGCCCCCAAAGGGCGCCCCGGGTCGGCCGGGAGACCCGTCCTCGCGGGTTGCTTGATCGGTCGGCGTCGCTTCGCTCGCCTCCCCGCTGCGCGCCCTCGTTTCAGGGCATCGCTGCGCTCGCCCGCGGGTGTCCGGCGGCGTGGTTGCGAAGTCGTGTTGAGTGAATGAACCTCGCCGGCCCTGCCCCAGGGCGAGCGCAGCGATGCCCCGACGCGAGAACGCGAATGCGGCAGGCGAGCGAAGCGACGCCGCGGATCAAGCCACGCGCGAGCCCGGGTTTCCCGGGCGACCCGCGGCGCCCTTGGGGGCAGGAGGCGCCAGCCGACTGGGGGGCCTAATTCAACAGGCGGGACGGATCGACGTCGAGCTTGGCCAGCGCACTGCGTGTGGCGCGCACCGTGAGCGACTCGTCCTGGGCCGGCACCAGCAGGCCGGCCTGGAGGAAGGCGGCGAGGCGGTGTTGCTGGAAGAGGATGCCTCGGCCGTGGGGCGAGACGAACAGGCTCAGCTGGCGGCGCATGCCTTGCCAGGCGAGTTGCACGACCTCGTTGCGGCCGCGGTAGTCGAGCATGTACCAGCCGCCCACCTGCAGTTCACGCGCCCAGGTCAGCATGGCCGGCGTGGGCATGGAGCCGCCCTCGCCCACCACCTCGAGTTCGGACGATTCGTGCCCGGAGAGGTCGAGCACGAGCGACTCGTCGATCTCCATGTCCTCGGTGTCGGGCAGCAGCTCTTCCAGGGTCTCGAGCTTGACCATCAGCTCCTCGAGCCGCTCGCGCGGGATGGCCGCGGTCTTCGCGGTGAAGGCGGCAGCCAGCGAGTTGTTCAGGCGCTGGATGTGTTCGTCCTGCTTGTCGGCCCCGAGGCCGGCGTGGTCCATGCCCTCGCGCAGCGTCTTCAGCAGCGGCGGCAGGCGGCGGATCACCTCCGCGCGTTCCTCGCGGGACACCTTCGCGCTGGCGGACCAGATCAGGTCGGCCGCCACCCGCTTCATGGTCTTCGTCTCGGCGCTGTGCACGCCGAACTTCACCGACGTCATGGCCATCACGTCGGCCCAGACGTGGAACAGGAACTCGCGCACCCCCTCCTGCACCGGCACCTCGTTGAGCATCTTGCGCAGCTCGATGGTGTACTGGATGGCGAGGGTCTCGCGGAGTTCGACCTGCTGCGCGAGCGACACGCCGCGGCGGCTGGCCTCGTTCTCGTTCTTGAAGTAGTTCTCGAGGAATTTCTCGAACTCGGTGAGCACGGTCTGGAACACGCGCCGGCCGGTGTCGGGGTAGGCCTCGACCACCTGGACCACCCGCTTGATTTCCTTCTCGAGCGTGTCGCCCACCGCGCGGCTCGTGGTGTCAAAGCCCATCACGCAGGCGCCCATGCGGTCGATCAGGCGGCGTGCCGGGTGGTCCACCGTGGCGAAGAAATCGGGTTCGCTGACGGCCACCCGCAGCACCGGCATCTGCAGCCGGGCGAACCACACCCGCACGGCGGCGGGGATTCGCTCCTCGGTGAGGATGCTCTGGAACAGCAGGGCGACGATCTCGATGGTGGCGCGTTCGACGGGTGTCGTGGCGGCCGACTTCAGCGCCTGCTTGCGCTGGTGCAGCTCGTCCATCAGCGCCGGGGTGCTGACGGCCTCGCCGGCCACCTGGCCGGCGCTCAGCCGGCGCTGGATGCCCTGCTGGGCATCGGCAATGGCATTCTTCAGCTCGGCCGACGCTGGCGGCATGGGCGCGGTGCCGGCGAAGTCGGGCAGCTGGCGGCCGATCAGGCGATTCAGGCGGCCCAGCACGGCCTCGGCGTGGTCGGACCCGCGGGCAAAGCCGCCGGCACGGGTCATCAGGCGGGTTTCCTCGCCGACGTTGGTGCGGGCGAACGTGCTGTTGGCGCCGGACGGCGGGGCGTTGACGATGGCCGGCCCGCCGATGCCACCGCCCGAACCGACGCCGGAGGCGCGGGCGCGGCGGATGAACGGCCGGAGGTCGATCTCGGGCAGCACACGCTGCTGGATCAGCCAGCGGTTCGTCTCGTGGTAAGCCTCTTCGGCGAAGTGAGCGAACTCCTCGTGCAGCACCCCCTGCAGCACGCGCCAGGCGTCCTGGCCCATCGATGAGGCGCGCCACGTGGTGGTGACGATGCGGGCCAGCACGTGCGGGCGCAGCACGTCGTGGGTGTCGAGTTCGTCGCGCTGCTCGAGCGAGGACATGCGCGAACGCAGGTCGGTGAACTCCCAGGAGGCCCGGTCCATCATCGCGAGCGCGAGGCGGGAACTCAGGATCTCGACCTCGATGGTGTCGTCGTCGACGAGCGACATGCCGGGCGAGCGGCCGCCCGCGGCGGGCATCAGGTCGCCCGGACGGGACGGCACGACCATGCCGTTGCCGAGCGAACCGCGCAGCGCGGCGACGATGCCGTTGATCCAGGTGGGCGCGGCCTTGCGCAGGTCGACCGCGACATCGCGCCGCTTGTACTGCAGCCCGTGTTCAGCGGACTGCGTGGCCAGCAGGCGGGCACCGTCCTCGACGGCATGGACCACGCCCGGCACGCCGCTCAGCAGGCGCTCGACATACGAGCGCCTTGCCTGGGCGGCCAGGGCCAACGAATCGGCAGTGGTCGCCATGGAGGGTGGTTGGTGCTTGGAGAACGAAGATTGCCTAACTCTACACTACCGCCCCGGCATTGGGGTCGTCCGGATCCAGGTCCTTGGAAACCGACTTGGCCAGGTCTTCCCGCTTGACGCCCAGCCACATGGCGATGGCCGCGGCCACGAACACCGACGAGTAGATGCCGAAGCAGATGCCGATGGTGAGCGCGATGGCGAAGTAGTGCAGCGTGGGGCCGCCGAACACCAGCATCGAGACGACCATCAGCTGCGTGCTGCCGTGCGTGATGATGGTGCGGCTGATGGTGCTGGTGATGGCGTGGTCGATCACCTGCGGCGTGGTGAGCTTGCGGTACTTCCGGAACGCCTCGCGGATCCGGTCGAAGATCACGACCGATTCGTTCACCGAGTAGCCGAGCACCGCGAGCACGGCCGTCAGCACGGTGAGCGAGAACTCCCACTGGAAGAACGCGAAGAAGCCCAGGATGATGACCACGTCGTGCAGGTTGGCCAGGATGGCCGACACGGCGAACTTCCACTCGAAGCGGATGGCCAGGTAGACCACGATGCCCACGATCACGAAGGCCAGCGCCATGGCGCCGTCGTGCGCCAGCTCCTTGCCCACCTGCGGGCCCACGAACTCGCTGCGCTTGAACGCCACGGGTTCGGTGTCGCCCACCCGGCAATCGGGCCGGGTGATCTGCTCGCCCTTGTCGCTCACCTCCTGGTGGGTGCCGACGGTGCCGTTCTCGGCCTTGCAGACCGCACCGAACACCTGGCTCACCAGCTCGTCCTGCTTGACCCCCTCACGCAGCGGCACGCGGATCAGCACGTCGCGGGTGGTGCCGAAGTTCTGCACCTGCACTTCGCCGAGGCCCAGGGCCTCGACGCCGTGGCGCACCTTGTTGATGTCGGCCGACTGCGTGTAGGCCACTTCGATGACCGTGCCGCCGGTGAACTCGATGGACAGGTGCAGGCCCCGCGTGACGAGGAAGAACACGGCAGCCAGGAACGTGACGGCCGAGATGATGTTCAGCACCAGCGCATGCCGCATGAACGGAATGTCGCGGTGGATTCGGAAGAACTCCATGATGGTCCTCTGTTGTTCTTGGTGTGGAGGTCAGGACTTGGCCGGCTCTTCGGCCGCGGCCGTGGCGGCCGCGGGCGGCACCCACACCGCGCCGATCGACACGTCCTTGAGCTTCTTCTGCCGTCCGTACCAGAGGTTCACGAGGCCGCGCGAGAAGAACACGGCGGAGAACATCGAGGTCAGGATGCCGATGCAGTGCACGACCGCGAAGCCCTTGACCGGGCCGGAGCCGAACACGAGCAGCGCGATGCCGGCGATCAGCGTGGTGACGTTGGAGTCGAGGATGGTGGCGAATGCGCGCTCGTAGCCGGCGTGGATGGCGGCCTGCGGCGACGCACCCGAACGCAGTTCCTCGCGCACGCGTTCGTTGATCAGCACGTTGGCGTCGATGGCCATGCCGAGCGTGAGCGCGATGGCCGCCATGCCCGGCAGCGACAGCGTGGCCTGCAGCATCGACAGGATGGACACGAGCAGCAGCAGGTTGACCGCCAGCGCGATGGTGGAGAACACGCCGAACAGGCGGTAGTAGAGGCACATGAACAGCGCGATGCCGGCGAAGCCGTACAGCACGCTGTTGAAGCCCTTGCCGATGTTCTCGGCGCCGAGCGTCGGGCCGATGGTGCGTTCCTCGATGATCTCCATCGGGGCCGCGAGCGAGCCGGCGCGCAGCAGCAGCGCGGTGTCGGTGGCCTCGACGGACGTCATGGAGCCGGAGATCTGCACGCGGCCGCCCCCGATCTCGGAGCGGATGACCGGCGCCGTCACGACCTCGCCCTTGCCCTTCTCGAAGAGCAGGATGGCCATGCGCTTGCCGATGTTCTCGCGGGTCACGTCCTTGAAGATGCGCGAGCCGTTGGCGTCGAGCGTCAGGTTGACGGTGGCCTCGTGGCTCTGGCTGTCGAAGCCGGGCTGGGCGTCGGTGAGGTTCTCGCCGGTGAGCAGCACCTGGCGCTTGACGATGATGGGGCGGCCACCGCGTTCGAGGTAGCGTTCGGTGCCGAACGGCACCGGGCCGGAGCCCGCCGCCGCCGCGCCGGCCTCGGCGCTGTCGTCGACCAGGCGCACCTCGAGGGTGGCGGTGCGGCCGATGATGTCCTTGGCCTTGGCGGTGTCCTGCACGCCCGGCAGCTGCACGACCACGCGGTCGACGCCCTGCTGCTGGATCACGGGTTCGCTCACGCCCAGTTCGTTGACGCGGTTGTGCAGCGTGGTGATGTTCTGCTTGACGGCGGTTTCCTGCACGCGGCGGGCCGTGTCGGGCTTGAGCACGCCCACGAGCTTCATGTCGTTGGCATCGGCCACCGGGGTCCAGGCCATGTCGGTGACCGAGTCGGACAGCACCGCGCGTGCCTGGTCGAACGTGGGACGGTCGCGGAAGCGCACCTCGACGTTGTTGCCGTCGCGGGCGATGCCGGCGTGGCGCAGGTTCTTGTCGCGCAGCAGCGTGCGGATGTCGCCGGTGATGGCCTCGGCGCGCTTGGTGAGCGCGGCCTTCATGTCCACTTGCATCAGGAAGTGGACGCCACCGCGCAGGTCGAGGCCGAGGTACATCGGCAGCGCGTGGATGGCCGAGAGCCAGTGCGGCGAACGCGACAGCAGGTTCAGCGCGACGATGTAGCTCGGGTTCTCGGCGTCGGGGTTCAGGGCGCGGGTGAGCGCATCCTTGGCCTTGAGCTGGGTGTCGGTGTCGCCGAAGCGGGCCTTGATCGAGTTGCCCTCGAACTGAACGAAGTCGGCCTTCGCGCCGGCGTCGACGAGGATCTGGGAGACACGGGCCTCGAGCGAGGCATCGAGCTTGAGCGTGGCCTTGCCACTGCTCACCTGCACGGCCGGGGCTTCACCGAAGAAGTTGGGCAGCGTGTAGAGGAAGCCCACCAGCAATGCGATCGCGATGATCGTGTACTTCCACCAAGGGTAGCGGTTCATGAGACGGCTCTTTCGCGGGACGGACCCGCTGCGGGTCGGCGGCCCCGCGAACGTGCGGCGCCGCCCGACAGCACGCGGTTGAATTACTTGATGGTGCCCTTCGGCAGGACCTGAACCACGGCCGAGCGCTGGACCTGGACTTCGACGCCATTGGCGATCTCGACGTGGATGTAGCTGTCGCCGGTCTTGGCGACCTTGCCGAGCACGCCGCCGCCGACCACGACCTCATCGCCCTTGGCGATGGCGTCGATCATGGCCTTGTGCTCCTTCTGGCGCTTCATTTGCGGCCGGATCATCACGAAGTACAGCACCACGAACATCAGCACGATCGGCAGCATGCCGGTCAGACCGCCGAAGGCCGAAGACGTGGCCGAGGTGGTGGCCGCAGGAGCGGCTTGAGCAAAAGCTTCGGAAATGAACACGTGAAATCCTCTGTGGAAACCGGCGACGGCCGGCGGCGCTCTGCCAACGGAAAAGCATTCGATTGTATGCGGCAGCCGGGGCTCGGACCACCGGCCGCCCCGGGTGGTTCCCCGCATCTTTGCGAGGGCGCCTCGCCCGATGGATGAGACCTGCTGGCGCCCACAGGCTGCCCACAGGAAATCCCCCGAACTGTCCACAGGCCGGCCGACGGCCCGTGGCGTGCCCGCGGGTCCGGGCGAGAAACAAAACTTTTCGAACGAACGTTCGTGTCTAAAGAGTATCCCGCGTTCCGCGCAACGAAACGCCGTGTTACGGTCCACGCCCTGGGCCGAGCCGCAATGGTGCGACCGGCCTGCCGTACTGGAGAACAACACAGTGAAAAATCACATCATCCTGGCTGCCCTTGCCGCAGCCGTCCTGGCCGCCTGCGGCGGCGGGGGCAATGATGGCGAAAACAAGAGCTCGGCCACGGCCGTGAAGGTCGTCGGTGCCAGCCTGGCCGACAGCGGCGCGTTCGGCGGCGCCAAGTTCACGGTGCAGCCCGGCGTCGCCGGCACGAGCTACCCGGTCTACACCCAGCGCATCGCCGCCACGTACGGCGTGCCGCTGTGCAACACGTACACCGTCACGAACGCCAACGGCACCACGGCCAACGTGAACGCCGGCTGCACGAACTACGCCGTGGCCGGCGCCAAGGTGCACGTGAACAGCGGCACCGTCGCGGTCGACACGGTGCCGGTCTCGGGCATCCGCCAGCTGGTCGACGCCGGCAATGTGGGCTACGCCGCCGGCGACCTGCTGATCGTGGGTGAACTGAGCGCGAACGACACGGCCACGCTGGTCGAGGCCTTCCTCACGGCAGCCGCGGGCAAACCGGCATCGCTCCAGGAACTGCTGGCTTCGCTGCTGACGCCGGCCCAGCTGACCAGCACCACGGACACCACCGTGCTCGGCGCGATCTACATGCAGGACGTGGCCGACAAGCTGACCAACGCCGTCAAGGTCAACGCCATCGACAAGGGTGCCAAGCGCATCGCGATCCTCAACACGCTCGACGTGTCGCGCACCCCGAAGCTGCAGGGCGCCCTCGCCCAGATCGCCGCCGGCCCTGGCGGCACGGCGCAGGCCACGCAGGTGCAGGCCCTCGTCCGTGGGTGGATCAAGGCCTACAACGACAAGCTCGAAGCCAACGTCGCCGCGCTGAACCAGCTCGGCACCAGCAGCGTGATCGTGGTGGACTTCTTCACCAACTTCAACAACGAGATGAACGACCCGCCGCAGTACGGGTTGAGCAACGTCACCGCGACCGTCTGCGACCAGATCGTCACGAAGGGCCTGGCGCCTGCCGTGACCGCCCTGTCGACGCCCTCCACCATGGCGGCCTGCACCGACGTCGCGGCCTCGGCCCTCACGCCCACCGTGGGTGCCGACGGCACGAACATGTGGTGGAAGAAGTTCCTCTTCGCCGACAACTTCCACCCCACCCCGTACGGGCACCAACTGCTCGCGCAGATGGTGGCCAAGCGCCTGACCGAAGCCGGCTGGCTCTGAGCGAGGACCCGCATCCATGAAACATTCCCTCTACGCTCCCCTCGCCCTCGCCGCCGCCCTGTGCGCCGCGATGCCCGCCCACGCCCAGCAGGCCGGCCAGTGGCTGTTCCGCGGTGGCGTGATGTCCATCATCCCGGACGTCACCAGCGACGACCTGAGCGCCCCGACCGTGCCGGGCGCCAAGATCGACGTGGAATCGGCCACCACGGTGGCCGGCGGCATCAGCTACATGCTGACCGACAACTGGTCGGTGGACCTGCCCCTCGCGTGGCCGCTCAAGCACCACATCAAGGGCGCCGGCAGCATCTCGGGTTCGGGCGAGATCGGCACGACGAAGGTGGCCCCGGCCACGCTGTTCGCGCAGTACCGCTTCTTCGAGGCGCAGGCGCAAGTCCGCCCCTACGTGGGCATCGGCCTCACCTACGCCATCTTCTTCGACGAAACCGCCAACGGCACGCTCACCGCGCTGACGGACCCGGGCGGCGCCGGCACCACGATGAAGATCAAGGACCACTTCGGCCTCACGCCGCAGGTGGGCCTGACCTATGCCGTGAACGACAAGGTGTTCGTGGAAGGCATGGTGGCCAAGAGCCTGCTCAAGACCACCACGACGCTGAGCACGGGCCAGAGCATCGAGACGAAGCTCGACCCGTGGACGGTGGGCCTGTACGTGGGCTGGAAGTACTGATCCGGCGCCTGCCGCTCGGTGCTTCATGAAGGCCACCCGCGAGGGTGGCCTTTTTCATGGCCCGAACCACCACGCAGCGGCGCCGCCGATCACGGCGATCCACACCAGCACGATGACCACCGCACCCGTGCGACTCACGGGACGACCGCGCCGCTCGGCCAGCCAGGCCTCTGCCTGGTGGCGGCAGTCGGCGAGCACCGGCGGTGGCAGCAGCCGCAGCGCGAGCCACATCAGCGCGGGCAGCAGCAGCACGTCGTCGACGTAGCCCAGCACCGGGATGAAGTCGGGGATCAGGTCGATGGGACTGAGCGCGTACGCCACGGCGACCGCGCACAGGAGCTTCGGCACACGCGGCGTGTCGGGGTGGCGTGCGGCGAACCAGAGCGCGACGGCGTCGGACTTGATGCGGCGCGCCCACTGGCGCAGGGAATCACGGATGGGCATGGCCGGAGCGTCCCGCACGGCGGCCCGAAAAGCAAACAGCCCGTCACCTTGCGATGACGGGCTGCTGCTGTATTTTGGTTGCGGGGGCTGGATTTGAACCAACGACCTTTGGGTTATGAGCCCAACGAGCTACCAGACTGCTCCACCCCGCGACTGAGCCTTAGAGTTTAGCACCGTTTGGTGGCGGTGTCACACATTCATTTGAAGAATCGTCGGCGGGTCAGCACGAGGGACAGGTAGTAGCCCCCCGCCGCGTACGCGCAGAGCACCAGCGCGGGCACGACCGGCTGGGCCGGCAGCTCGCCGATGATCAGCGGGCGCACGAGCGCCACCGCATGCGTGAGCGGCAGCACCTGGGCCAGCCACTGCAGCACCACGGGCATCTGCTCGATGGGGAAGTACACGCCCGACAGGAAGGTCATCGGCGTCATCACGAGGGTGAAGTAGTACGTGAAGAAGTCGTAGCCACGGGCGAGTGCGTTGAACACGAGCGCGATGGCGGCGAACGTGAGCCCCACGAGCCACAGCACCGGCAGCGCGAGCAGCATGGTGGGCTCGCGGCTGATGCCGATCACGAACAGCACGACGAGGATCGCCGCCACCGTGAACATCGACTTGATCGATGCCCACAGCAGCTCGGCGAACACGATGTCGTCGAGCGCGATCGGCGCGTTCATGATGCTCTCCCATGTCTTCTGCACTTCCATGCGCGAGTACGCGGAATAGAGGCCTTCGAACGTGGCCGCCAGCGCGCAGCTCACGGCGATGCTGCCCGAGGCGAGGTACAGGATGTACGGCAGGCCCTGCACCTGGCCGATCATCGAGCCGAGGCCGTAGCCGAACGCCACGAGCGTGATCAGCGGCTCGGCGATGTTGCCGATCACGCTGGGCACCGCGAGCTTCTTCCAGACGAGCAGGTTGCGCAGCACCACCGGCCAGAAGCCACGGGTGAGGCGCGGGGTCGCGTACATCGAGATCAGCATGGTCTTGTGCTTCGATTCGGTCAGTCGTCGCGGATCTGGCGGCCGGTCAGCTTGAGGAACAGGTCCTCGAGGTTGGCCGGGCGGTGCAGCACGCGCAGGGTCTTGAGCGGCGCCAGCGCCTGCAGCAGCGGGTCCGGGTCGGTCGTGTAGAAGAAGACGGTCTCGCCACGGGTCTCGATGCGCTGGGCCCATCGGGCGTGCGAGCCCGCGGTGTCGAGCGCGCCATCGCCGTACACCTCCACCACGTCGCTCTCGAGGTGCTCCCGGATCAGGCCGCGCGGCGTGCCTTCGGCGATCTTGCGGCCGTGGTCGAGCACCAGCAGGCGGTCGCACAGGCGCTCGGCCTCGTCCATGAAGTGGGTGGTGAGCAGGATGGACTTGCCCTGCTGCAGCAGGTTCTGCAGCCGCTCCCACATCACGTGCCGCGCCTGCGGGTCGAGGCCCGTGGTGGGCTCGTCGAGCAGCAGCAATTGCGGGTCGTTGATCAGCGCACGGCCAAGGCTCAATCGGCGCTTCATGCCCCCCGACAGCTCGCCGGGGCGGGCGTTCGCCTTCGACTGCAGCGCGGCGAACTCGAGCAGCTTCGGGATGCGCTCGTCGATGGTCTTGTGCGGCAGCCCGAAGTAGCGGCCGTACACGCGCAGGTTCTCGGCGCACGTGAAGTCGGGGTCGAGGCTGTCGAACTGCGTGACCACGCCCATGCGCTTCTTCGCCTCGCGCACCTGTTGCGGAATGGGCAGGCCGAAGGCTTCGATCTGCCCGCCGTCGGGGCCGACGAGGCCGAGGCACATGCGGATGGTCGTCGTCTTGCCGGCGCCATTCGGGCCGATCACGCCGAGGCACTCGCCGGGCTGGATCTCGAGCGAGAGGTCGTCGACGACGGTGTTGTCGCCGAAGGCCTTGCGCAGGTTGCTGATGCGGAAGATCGGGGTGGGCATGGGGTGGCAGTGTGCCAAAGGATTCCGCGCGACGTCACCGGGGACGGGTTAGTCCTCACGACAAGCCGTGTCGTGCCGGAAATGCAAAAGGGCCAGCATTCGCTGGCCCTTCGGCAGATCGGTCGCTCGAGTTGGATTACTCGGCCGACGTGTCTTCGGCAGCTTCGGTGGGTTCCGGACGGTCCACCAGTTCGACGAAGGCCATGGGTGCGTTGTCGCCGACGCGGAAGCCCATCTTCAGGATGCGGGTGTAGCCGCCCGGACGCGCCTTGTAGCGCGGGCCCAGAACGTTGAAGAGCTTCGTGACGACGTCGCGGTCACGGGTGCGGTCGAAGGCCAGGCGGCGGTTCGCCAGCGTGGCTTCCTTGGCCAGCGTGATCAGCGGCTCGACGACGCGGCGCAGTTCCTTGGCCTTGGGGACCGTGGTCTTGATCGCTTCGTGCGTCAGCAGCGAGTTGGTCATGTTGCGCAGCATCGCCAGGCGGTGCGACGAGGTGCGGTTCAGCTTGCGGAGGCCATTACGGTGGCGCATGGTGCATTTCCTTTTGAGTTTGAGACCGGCAGCCGTGTCAGGTACTGCCGGGGCACCGGGTGGCTTGCGGCCACCCAGGGAGGTGGACCCGCTGTCGCGGGCCCGGGAGAGCGATTATCGCTTGTCGAGACCTTGCGGCGGCCAGTTCTCGAGGCGGGCGCCCAGGGTCAGGCCGCGGGAGGCCAGAACTTCCTTGATCTCGTTCAGCGACTTGCGGCCGAGGTTCGGGGTCTTCAGGAGTTCGGTCTCGGTGCGCTGGATCAGGTCGCCGATGTAGTAGATGTTCTCGGCCTTCAGGCAGTTGGCCGAACGCACCGTCAGTTCGAGCTCGTCGACCGGACGCAGCAGGATCGGGTCGAACTGCGTGCTGCGCTGCGCCGGCTGGTCGAAGGCGGCGATCTCGCTGCCTTCCAGCTGGGCGAACACGGCGAGCTGTTCGACGAGGATCTTGGCCGAGGCACGGATGGCTTCTTCCGGCGTGATGGCGCCGTTGGTCGCGATTTCCATGACCAGCTTGTCCAGGTCGGTGCGCTGTTCAACACGGGCGCTTTCGACCGTGTAGCTCACGCGCGAGACCGGCGAGAACGACGCGTCGAGGACGATGCGGCCGATCGACTTCGTCGGCTCGTCGCCATAGCGGCGCATGTTGCCCGGGACGTAGCCACGGCCCTTCTCGACCTTGATCTGCATGTCGAGCTTGCCGCCCTGGGCCAGGTGAGCGATCACGTGGTCAGGGTTGATGATCTCGACGTCGTGCGGCGTCTGGATGTCGCCGGCGGTGATCGGGCCTTCGCCTTCCTTGCGGAGCACCAGCGTCACTTCGTCGCGGTTGTGCAGACGGAACACCACACCCTTGAGGTTCAGCATGATGTGGACCACGTCTTCCTGCACACCGTCAACGGTGGAGTACTCGTGGAGCACACCGGCGATGGTGACTTCCGTGGGCGCATACCCGACCATCGACGACAGCAGCACGCGGCGAAGCGCGTTGCCGAGCGTGTGACCATAGCCACGTTCGAAAGGCTCGAGCGTGACCTTGGCGCGGTTGCCGCCGAGCGGCTCCACATTGATGGCTTTGGGTTTGAGCAAGTTTGTTTGCATGAGGTCTTTCTTTCAATACCCTCGGCTCGTTACACCGATAAGGCTGAGGGACCAACCGGAGCGGCTGGAACCGCCACCGAACGAGGAAAACACAGTCGGCCGCGACCGGTTGCCCCACAGGGCAACCAGAACGCGGCCTGCGCTTGGATCAGCGCGAGTACAGTTCGACGATCAGGGCTTCCTTGACGTCGGAGGCGAACTCGTCGCGGTCCGGCGTCTTCTTGAACGTGCCTTCGAGCTTCGAGGCATCGACCTGAACCCACGACGGCATGCCTTGCGATTCGGCGAGCTTCACGGCATCGACGATGCGCAGCTGCTTCTTCGACTTCTCGCGCACGGCCACCACGTCGCCGACCTTCACTTGGTACGAGGCGATGTTGACGACCTGGCCGTTCACGGTGATCGCCTTGTGCGACACCAGCTGGCGGCCTTCGGCGCGCGTGGAGCCGAAGCCCATGCGGTAGACGACGTTGTCGAGGCGCGATTCCAGCAGCGTCAGCAGCATGGCACCGGTGTTGCCGCGGCGACGCTCGGCTTCGGCGAAGTAGCGGCGGAACTGGCGTTCCAGCACGCCGTACATGCGCTTGACCTTCTGCTTTTCACGCAGTTGGAGACCGAAGTCGGAGGTGCGCGAACCCGAGGTGCGGCCGTGCTGGCCGGGTTTCGCTTCGAACTTGACCTTGTCGCCGATGGGGCGGCGGGCGCTCTTCAGGAAGAGGTCGGTGCCTTCGCGGCGGGCGAGTTTGCCAGTGGGGCCGAGATAACGTGCCACGTGATTTCCTTTTTCAATCTGACGCGTGCGCCCGGTACAACGGGTCGCTCGCGCGAGTCTGGCGCGTGTTGTTCTGGTCGCTCAGACGGTGGGCTTAGTGAAACCTTTCGGCTTCAACGGAACCGCCGGCAAGCACACGAGGTGATTGCCGGCGAAGGGAAGAACTGATCGATTCGATCAGCTGCAACCGTCAGATGCGGCGACGCTTCTGGGGACGGCAGCCGTTGTGCGGAACCGGGGTCACGTCCGAGATCGAGTTGATCCGGATGCCCAGCGACGCCAGGGCGCGAACCGACGACTCGCGACCCGGGCCCGGGCCCTTGATCTTGACGTCGAGGTTCTTGATGCCTTGCTCTTGAGCGGCGCGGCCAGCCACTTCCGCAGCCACCTGGGCGGCGAACGGCGTCGACTTGCGCGAGCCCTTGAAGCCCTGGCCACCGCTGGAGGCCCAGGACAGGGCGCCGCCTTGGCGGTCGGTGATCGTGATGATCGTGTTGTTGAACGACGCGTGGACGTGCGCAATGCCGTCGGCAACGTTCTTGCGGACTTTCTTGCGGACGCGTTGAGCGGCGGTGTTCGGTGCTTTAGCCATATCGACCTTCTCTCAAATCACTTCTTGACCACGCCAGACTTGCGCGGACCCTTGCGGGTGCGGGCATTCGTCTTGGTGCGTTGGCCACGAACGGGCAGGCCACGGCGGTGGCGGAAACCACGGTAGCAACCGAGGTCCATCAGGCGCTTGATGTTGATGGACATCTCGCGGCGCAGGTCGCCCTCGATCGTCATGCGACCGATTTCTTCACGGATCTTTTCCAGATCACCGTCCGTCAGGTCCTTGACCTTGCGATCGAACGGGACGCCAGCTTGGGTGCAGATCTTCTGCGCCGTGGTGCGGCCAATCCCGTAGATGGCGGTCAGGCCGATCTCGGTGTGCTTCTGGGGCGGAATGTTGATACCAGCAATACGTGCCATGTGCGTCCTCTATTCTCTCGCGATGTCGAAGGCGATCAGCCTTGGCGCTGCTTGTGGCGCGGATCGGTACAGATCACGCGAACCACACCCTTGCGACGGATAACCTTGCAGTTCCGGCACATCTTTTTGACCGATGCAGCAACTTTCATGCTCTTCTCCTAGGCCTCTTCAGACCGTCTTCAACAATTCAATACTTCGTGACCGCCAGGCTCCGAGCCCACGCGGACCACCTGGGGGCTCACTTCGCCCGAAAAACTATGCGCGCCCGACTCAGATCGTAAGGCGTCAGCTCGACAGTGACCTTGTCCCCGGGGAGGATCCGGATGTAGTGCATCCGCATCTTTCCGGAGATGTGACCGAGCACGATGTGCCCGTTCTCCAACTTCACGCGAAACGTCGCGTTGGGGAGGTTCTCGAGAATCTCGCCCTGCATCTGGATGACGTCGTCTTTCGCCATGCGTTTGCTTCGTTGTCTAGGTCCCGCTGTCAGCCTTTGATCGTCCGAGGCCTTCGCCTCAGCTCGACTTGAAACTTGCCTTCTTCAGCAACGACTCGTACTGCTGACTCATCACGTACGACTGGACCTGCGCCCAGAAGTCCATCGTCACGACCACCAGGATCAGCAACGAGGTGCCACCGAAATAGAACGGGACGTTGTACTTCAGCACCAGGAACTCCGGCAGCAGACACACTGCCGTGATGTACACCGCACCAGCCAGCGTCAGGCGGGACAGGATGCGGTCGATGTGACGAGCCGTCTGGTCACCCGGGCGGATGCCCGGGATGAACGCGCCGCTCTTCTTCAGGTTGTCCGCCGTCTCACGGCTGTTGAACACCAGCGCCGTGTAGAAGAAGCAGAAGAAAACGATGGCCGCGGCGTACAGCATCACGTAGATCGGCTGACCCGGGGACAGCGCACCAGCGATGTCCTTCAGCCAGCGCAGGCTGTCGCCCGTGGCGAACCAGCCCACCGCAGTGGCCGGCAGCAGGATGATCGACGACGCGAAGATCGGCGGGATCACACCGGCCATGTTCAGCTTCAGGGGCAGGTGCGACGACTGACCGCCATACACCTTGTTGCCCACCTGGCGCTTCGCATAGTTCACGAGGATCTTGCGCTGCCCGCGTTCGACGTACACCACGGCGAAGGTCACGGCGAACACCAGCACGACGATGAACAGGAACACCGGCGAGCTCATCGCCCCCGTGCGCACCAGCTCGAACAGACCGCCGATGGCGCCCGGCAGACCCGCAGCGATGCCGCCGAAGATCAGGATCGAGATGCCGTTGCCCAGACCGCGTTCGGTGATCTGCTCACCCAGCCACATCAGGAACATCGTGCCGGCCACCAGGCTCACCACCGCGGTGACGCGGAAGCCGAAGCCCGGGTTGATCACCAGACCGGCCGAGCTCTCGAGCGCGAGCGCGATGCTCAGCGACTGGAAGAGCGCGAGGCCCAGCGTGCCGTAGCGCGTGTACTTCGTGATCTTGCGACGACCGGCTTCGCCTTCCTTCTTCAGCGCCTCGATGCTGGGCACGACGTAGCCCATCAGCTGCATGATGATCGACGCCGAGATGTACGGCATGATCCCCAGTGCGAAGACGGTGAAGCGGGACAGCGCGCCGCCCGAGAACACGTTCAGCAGGCTCAGGATACCGCCCTGCTGCCCCTTGAACATCTGCTGCAGCGCGACCGGATCGATGCCGGGCACCGGGATGTGCGCACCGATGCGATACACCACCAGTGCGAGCAGCAAGAACACAAGCCGACGACGGAGGTCGCCGAACTTGCCACTCTTGGCCAGCTGATTCGGGTTGGTTGCCACTGAGACGTGTCCTGTGGATGCGAAGTATTAAGCCAGCGAGCCGCCGACAGCCTCGATGGCCGCCTTCGCGCCTGCCGTGGCGCCGATGCCCTTGAGCACGACCTTCTTGGTCAGTTCACCGGTCTTGATGACCTTGACGACCTTGGCGATCTCGCCCACGAGCTTCGACTGCTTCAGCGCGAGCAGGTCGACTTCGTCGAGGCCCAGCGCTTCCAGGTCGGCCAGCGTGATTTCAGCGTTGTACTTGAGCAGGGCCGACTTGAAGCCACGCTTCGGCAGGCGACGCTGCAGCGGCATCTGGCCGCCTTCGAAGCCGACCTTGTGGTAGCCACCGGCACGCGACTTCTGACCCTTGTGGCCGCGACCTGCGGTCTTGCCCAGGCCCGAACCGATACCGCGACCGACGCGACGCTTGGCGTGCTTGGCGCCAGTGGCCGGCTTGATGGTGTTGAGTTCCATGTTCTTCTCTCCGCTCAGAGCACTTTGACCAGGTACGAGACCTTGTTGATCATGCCGCGAACCGCGGGCGTGTCTTCGAGTTCAGATTCGCTGTTGAGCTTGCGCAGGCCCAGACCACGCACCGTGGCACGGTGCGATTCGCGGGTGCCGGCGATGCTGCGGACCAGCTTGATCTTCAGGGTGGCGCCGCTCTTGGCGGTTTGCTTGTCAGTCATTGCAGTTCTCCGGACGGGCCGCTCAGCCGATGATTTCTTCGACCGTCAGACCACGCTTCGCGGCGATTTCGGCCGGCGTGTGCGTGTTCTTCAGCGCGTTCAGCGTGGCGCGAACGAGGTTGTACGGGTTCGGCGAACCGAGGCTCTTGCAGACGATGTCGGTGACACCCATCACTTCGAAGACGGCGCGCATCGGGCCGCCGGCGATGATGCCGGTACCTTCGGGAGCGGGCATCATCAGGACGTGCGAAGCGCCGTGCTCACCGACCACCTTGTGGTGGATGGTGCCGTTCTTCAGCGAAACCTTGACCAGGTTGCGGCGAGCCGATTCCATGGCCTTCTGCACGGCGACCGGAACTTCCTTCGCCTTGCCCTTGCCCATGCCGATGCGGCCATCACCGTCACCCACGACGGTCAGTGCAGCGAAGCTCAGCGTACGGCCGCCCTTCACCACCTTCGTGACGCGGTTCACCGCGATCATCTTTTCCTTCAGGCCGTCGTCGTTGCCTTCGGTCTGCGCGCGGGGTTGAAACTTTGCCATTTCGAATTCCTTTAGAACTGCAGACCGGCTTCACGGGCTGCGTCGGCCAGGGCCTTGACGCGGCCGTGGTACGCGAAGCCAGCGCGGTCGAACGCCACCTTGTCGACACCGGCAGCCTTCGCCTTTTCGGCGATGCGCTTGCCGATCAGGGCCGCGGCGGCGACGTTGCCACCCTTGCCGTTGCCACCCAGTTCCTTGCGGACGTCGGCTTCGGCGGTGGAGGCGCTGGCCAGCACGCGGGCACCGTCATCGGAGATGACGCTGGCGTAGATGTGCAGGTTCGTGCGGAAGATCGACAGGCGCACCACGCGTTGCTTGGCAATGCGGGCACGGGTCTGGCGGGAGCGGCGAACGCGCTGATCTTTTTTGTTCAACATGTCATGCGCTCCTTACTTCTTCTTGGTCTCTTTGATCACGACCTTTTCATCCGCGTAGCGGATGCCCTTGCCCTTGTAGGGCTCGGGAGGACGGATCGCGCGGACCTCGGCGGCGATCTGGCCCACGACCTGGCGGTCGGAACCCTTGATCACGATTTCGGTCTGCGTCGGGCAGGCGACGGTCACGCCAGCGGGCATGTCCTTGGCCACCGGGTGCGAGAAACCGATTTGCAGGTTCAGCTTCGAACCGGCGGCGGCAGCGCGGAAACCCACGCCGACCAGCGTCAGCTTCTTCTCGAAGCCCTTGCTCACGCCGTTGACCATGTTGGCCACCAGCGCGCGGTACGTGCCCGACAGCGCGTCGGCTTCGACCGACTCGTTCGCCGGAGCGAACTGCAGCTTGCCGCCTTCGTTCTTGACCGTGACTTGCGGGTTCACCGGACGCACGAGCGTACCGAGTGCACCCTTCACACTGATTTGTTCAGCCGTGATCGCGACATCCACACCTTGCGGCAGGGCGATCGGCATTTTTCCTACGCGGGACATTCTTTCTACCCCTTCCTTAGGCGACGTAGCAAAGCACTTCGCCGCCGATACCGGCTTGGCGCGCCTTGCGGTCGGTCATCACGCCCTTCGGCGTGGTGACGATGGCCACACCCAGACCGTTCATCACGTTCGGAATGTCGTGGCGGCCCTTGTAGATGCGCAGGCCGGGACGGCTCACGCGCTCGATGCGCTCGATCACCGGACGGCCGGCGTAGTACTTCAGCGCAACTTCGAGTTCCGGCTTGGCCGACTCGCCGCGGACGGCGAAGTTCTCGATGTAACCCTCGTCCTTCAGGACTTGGGCAATGGCCACCTTCAGCTTCGACGACGGCAGACGCACGGTGGCCTTCTGGACCATTTGTGCGTTGCGGATGCGGGTCAGCATATCGGCGATAGGATCACTCATGCTCATACGGATATCTCCTGATCGTCGTGCCGATTACCAGCTGGCCTTGACAACACCCGGGATGTCGCCCTTGAAGGCGAGTTCACGGATCTTGTTGCGGGCCAGGCCGAACTTGCGGAACGTGCCGCGCGGACGCCCGGTCAGTTCGCAGCGGTTGCGCTGGCGGGTGGGGTACGCATTGCGGGGCAGCTTCTGCAGCTCGAGACGGGCGGCATAACGCTCTTCGTCCGACTTCTTGGCATCGTTCGCGATGCCCTTCAGTTCGGCGTACTTCTTGGCGTACTTGGCGACGAGCGCGGCGCGCTTCTCTTCGCGCTGAATGAGGGAAGTTTTAGCCATGGGCTGCCTCAGTTCTTGAACGGGAATTTGAAGGCGGCGAGCAGTGCCTTGCACTCCTCGTCGTTCTTCGCCGACGTCGTGATGCTGATGTTCAGACCACGCAGCGCATCCACCTTGTCGTATTCGATTTCGGGGAAGATGATCTGTTCTTTGACGCCGATGTTGTAGTTGCCACGGCCGTCGAACGAACGACCGGAGATGCCACGGAAGTCGCGGACGCGCGGCAGGGCGATCGTCACGAAGCGGTCCAGGAATTCATACATCTGGACGCCACGCAGCGTGACCATGCAGCCGATGGGCACGCCGTCACGGATCTTGAAGCCGGCGATGGCCTTCTTCGACTTGGTGACCACGGGCTTCTGGCCAGCGATCTTGGTCAGGTCGCTCACGGCGTGTTCCATGACCTTCTTGTCCGACACCGCCTCGCTCACACCCATGTTGAGCGTGATCTTGGTCAGGCGCGGCACTTCCATGCTGGACTTGTAGCCGAACTTCGTGGTGAGGTCGGCCACCACCTTTTCGCGGTAGAACTGTTGCAGACGAGCCATGACGGACCTCTTATGCCTTGATTTCTTCGCCGCTAGACTTGAAGACGCGAACCGCCTTCTCCTTCGTCTTGCGGGACTGCTGCTCGCTCTCGCTCAGCAGCTTGAAGCCGACGCGGTCGGCCTTGCCGGTCGCCGCGTTGTAGATGGCGACGTTCGACTGGTGGATGGAGAGGGTCTTGTCGACCACACCACCCGTCGTACCCTTCATGGGGTTCGGCTTGACGTGTTTCTTCACGACGTTCACGCCTTCGACGACGATGCGATCTTCGTCGACGCGTTGCACGACTGCGCCGCGCTTGCCTTTGTCGCGACCCGTCAACACGATGACTTGGTCGCCTTTGCGAATCTTGTTCATAAGCTGTCCTTCAACCGGCTCGATGCTGACCTGTGGGCCCGGCGAATTAGAGAACCTCGGGGGCCAGCGACACGATCTTCATGAAGCGCTCGGTACGCAGTTCACGCGTGACCGGGCCGAAGATGCGGGTGCCGATGGGTTCGAGCTTGGCGTTGAGCAGGACGGCGGCATTGCCGTCGAACTTCACCAGCGAGCCGTCTTGGCGACGGACGCCCTTGGCCGTACGCACGACCACGGCGCTGTAGATTTCGCCCTTCTTGACGCGGCCACGCGGCGCAGCTTCTTTGATGCTGACCTTGATGACGTCGCCAATACCGGCGTAACGACGCTTGGAACCGCCGAGCACCTTGATGCACATGACGGACTTCGCACCAGTGTTGTCCGCGACGTCAAGCCGCGATTGCATTTGAATCATGTTCAGTCCCCAACTTGGCCACAAACGCCTCCATGACCATCATGGAAGCCGCTGCGATCAGTCTTGGGCCCGTCAGATCACCTCGAGGAGGATCACTGTTTGGGCGGAGCCGACGCCGACTTGCACCGTTAGCAGGGCAGGTAGAGCAGCCCAACTGATGCAGCCGGAAATTCGGCGAAGCTTTGGATTGTGCATCGGGCAGAAGGACCTGTCAACAGTCTTTCTCGCCCAAATGCAAAAACAAGGCGCCTGAGCGCCCTGCCCCGCCTGGCCATCCCGCCAGGCGTCGGTGGAATCAGCCCTTGAGCTGCGCCGCCTGCTTGAGCAACGTGTCGGCGTCGCTCACTTCGAACTTGCCCGGTGCCTCGATGTTCAGCGAACGCACGACACCGTCCTGAACCAGCATCGAGTAGCGCTGCGAGCGCACCCCCATGCCGCGGGCGGTCAGGTCGAGCGTCAGGCCGGTGGCCTTCGTGAACTCGGCGCTGCCGTCGGCCATCATGCGCACGGCATCGGCCGTCTTCTGCTCGCGCCCCCAGGCGCCCATGACGAATGCGTCGTTCACCGAAACGCACCACACCTCGTCGACGCCGGCCGCCTTCAGCTCGGCCGCACGCTTCACGTAGCCCGGCACGTGCTGCGCGGAGCAGGTGGGCGTGAACGCCCCCGGCAGCGCGAAGATCGCGACCGTCTTGCCGGCAGTGGCCTTTTCCACGTCGAAGCTGTTCGGGCCCAGCGAGCACCCGTTGCCCTCGACTTCGATGAATTCCTGCAGTGCCCCTGCGGGCAGCTTGTCGCCAACTTTCAACATGGTGCTCTCCTGAACCGGTGCAATGAAAAACGGCCGGTCACCGATGACTCGGTGAACCGACCGTGATG
>Ga0247823_10000998_pt1 | contig 23947 bp, 21 predicted proteins | sample 13C_PalmiticAcid_2_FD_192426 | JGI IMG/M metagenome (GOLD analysis project Ga0247823, IMG submission 192426) | Soil microbial communities from agricultural site in Penn Yan, New York, United States - 13C_PalmiticAcid_Day30 | ecosystem: Environmental > Terrestrial > Soil > Agricultural land... | reverse complement strand
AGATGCGCTCCGAGCACCTCGTTCCGCTACCACGACAGGCTCTCGTCCTCCTCGAAGAAATCCGCGAGCTCAACGTCTACCGCAAGGCCGGGAACTATCGTCTGGGCCGGTATCTGTTTCCCGTCGCGCACTCGAAGTCGAGGGTCATCAGCGACAACAGGATGCTCGATATCATGTATCGTCTTGGTCTTCGCGGGAAGGCTACCGTGCATGGGTTTCGCGGTCTTGCCAGTACCGTACTCAACGAGAGCGGGTTGTTCGAGCCTGACTGGATCGAGAACCAGCTTGCCCACCAGCCGCGCGGTGTGCGTGCCGCCTATAATTCGGCGCGCTATCTCGCCCATCGCCGGCCGATGATGCAGTGGTGGGCGGACTATCTCGACGAGGCGGAGGTCAAGGGCATGCGCGCCATGGCCGCGTGAGCCTCTTCAAATCGAGCGCGGCCTCAATTGAGCGCGCACTGGCGGCGGCAAGCTGCCGCCAGAGGTCGCGCGTTTTCACGGTTGGCCGCGCAGCGCTCTTGTCTCGCTTCTTGGCATCGCGGGCGCGCGGCCCTTGCGGCGGGTAGACAGCGCATGGCGCTGTTCCGGGCGTGGCTTCGCCACCCCCGACCCGCCACCGGTCCGCGCACGCCGCGGCGCCGGCGGCTGCGACAAGGGCGCGTTTGTTGTCCGATGATGACGCCGCGCTAAAGCGCAGCGGCATTGTTTTTGGGCCGGCCACGGACAGCGTGGCAGTCGGCGCACGGCTGTGGGACCGCTCGGCCGGTGCGCAAGCCGGGTCTTCGCCCCGGCTCCTCCACTGCGTTGCGGCCCTGCGGGTGCGCGCCGTCCTTGAGCGCGGTCCCGTCGCCTTTTCTCGCCGCCCGCCCCGCCGTCCGGGGCCGGGTGTGGTTGAAGAGAAGGAAGATTGTCATGAAACTCGACTTCATTGATTTGGGTAATCTGTCGATTGCCGCCGCCAATATGCGCGGGAAGGGCAAAGACCCCGATGTGTCCGATCTGCTCCCGAGCGTCCGTGCGCGTGGGGTGCTCGTTCCGCTGCTCGTTCGTCCGAACTGCGCCGAAGGCCAATTCGAGATCGTCGCTGGTCGTCGCCGTTATACCGCCGTCAACGCCGTCGCCCGCGAGGGCGGGGCGGTAAAGCCGATTCCCTGCGCGATCCTCGACGAGGGCGATGATGCCGATGCGCTCGAAGCATCGATGCTGGAAAATCTCGCACGCGTCCGACCCGACGAAGTCAGCCAGTGGGAAGCGTTTGTGGCACTGGTCAAAACCGGTCGCAGCGTGGACGAGGTTGCCGACACGTTCGGCTTTGAGCCGTCGGCGGTGAAGCGCATCCTTGCGCTTGGCAATCTGCTCCCCCGCATCCGCACCCTCTATCGCGGTGGGCAGATCGACGTGAATACGGTGCGGCATCTGACCCTTGCCTCGAAAAGCCAGCAGAAGGCATGGCTGGCGCTGTTCGATGACGAAAGCGCCTATTGCCCGACCGGCCATCAGCTCAAGGCGTGGCTGTTCGGCGGCACGGCCATTGCGGTGACGCATGCCCTGTTCGACGTCGAGGCGTTCAAGGGCGGCATTGTTGCCGACCTGTTTGGCGAGGATCGTTTCTTTGCCGACAGCGATGCATTCTGGACCGCGCAGATGGGCGCCATCGAGGTGCGTAAGGCCGACTATCTTGAGGCCGGATGGTCCGACGTGATCATCATGGAGCGCGGGCAGTGGTTCCGGTCATGGGATCATGCCCATGTGGGCAAGCGTAAGGGCGGTCGCGTCTATGTCGAGGTTCGCGAGAGCGGGGAGGTTAGCTTCCACGAGGGCTATGTCACGGCAAAGGAAGCGAAGCGGCTTTGCAGCGGCGGTAGTGGCGAGGCGGATGCGGTGGCCGAGAAGCCATCGCGTCCCGAGGTGTCGGGTCCGCTCAATGCCTATATCGATCTTCACCGTCATGCAGCTGTGCGCGCCGACCTGCTAGCACATACCGATGTCGCGCTGCGGGCGATGGCCGCGCATGTCATTGCGGGTGCAGACCTATGGCGGGTGGATGTCGAGGCGCAGCGCGCGCCGAAGGAAGAAATTGCCGAGAGCGTGGAGACCTGCCCCGCCGAAACCGCTTTCGATACGAAGCGCCGCGCGGTGCTCGCGGTGCTCGGCTTCGATGAAGACGCGCCGACCATTACCGGCAAGGGTTGTCACCGTCCCCCTTTTGCGCCCTTGTTCGCTCGACTTATGGAATTGCCCGATCCGGTGGTTTTGGAGATCGTGGCGATCGTCATGGGCGAAACGCTGGCGGCGGGCAGCGAGGCGGTGGAAATGATCGGGCTACATATCGACACCGACATGCACCGGCATTGGAAAGCCGACGCGGCGTTCTTCGACCAGCTTCGCGACCGCGAAGTGCTGCTCGCTATCGTCGGCGAGGTTGCGGGCGCGGAGGTCGCAGCAGCAAACGCCGGTGAGAAGGGTAAGGCGCTGAAAGCGATCATCTCCGACTGCCTTGCGGGCGTCAACGGCCGCGCCAAGTCCGAGCCGTGGGTTCCGCAATGGATGGCTTTCCCGCCTTCGGCCTACACGTCGCGCGACGGTGTCGGTAGCGTGAAGGCTGCGGCGCGTGTGGCTTTCGATCTCTCCGCGAGCATTGTGCCTCTCACCGAGGACAGCAGCGGACCGGAAACCGACGAACCGCCATTGGCGGCATAACAACAGGGCGGGCGGCTTTTGGTCGCCCGCCTATTTTTCCTCGCACCGGTAATGGACTCGCTGTCCCTTCGGGCCAGCGCGGCGCTTTCATTTTTGGCGCGCCGCCGCCGCAAGCGGCGACGGCGCGCGGAGGCCGAAAGGAAAAAAGGCGGCGCGATAAATAGCGCCGCCTTAAACGATGGTCTGCGTTGCAGAATATCGCCCCCCACCACCGAACGGTCCCCTGGGTCGCAATCAGGGAGCGTCCGACGAAAGTTCGTGTTGCGAGGCCTATGGCCGTTGCCGGTCGGGCAGGATTGTACAGATCCGCCAAAACGGAGCGATGGCGCTCCAGATTGTGCATTTCCCGGTGCCCCGGTCGGTTGCCTAATCCGCGCTATGACGCAGGAACAACTAAAGTTGCGGAATGTCCGCGCTGGACCTTCCTTGACGATGTGTCTCTGGCGCATGGAGCCGTGTGTTCCGCTTGGCCACCGTGCTTCCATGGCGTCACTAATCCAGCTTGCTGATCACCGTCTCGATTAAACCGAAGACCATCCCCGGCGACGGGCGATTTGACCTGGACCGGCGCGGCGCCCCGCGAAAGTGCGGCGGCGCGATTATTTCCCCGCCGGCTGCGCCGGCTCCTCGCGGCCGCTTCGCTACAAATAATCGCGCCGCCGCACTCCTCCGCTTCGCTGCGGCCCTTGCGGGTTCGCGGATCGCCTCATGCGCCGGTCTCTGGTCCGCCCATGTCGCAGGGATGGTCCCGCGGCACATATCAGGAGACGACCAATGGCAGCTATCGGCTTTGTGAACGGCACCATCGAAAAAGGCTTTGTGGGCCAGCTGAAAACTCTCACGATCCGCGCGGCGATCGAGATCCGCACCAACCGCTCCAAGAGCGGAGAGGTCCAGCCCGATTACCGGGTTTATTCCGAAGGCGTCGAGATCGGTGCTGGCTGGGTCCGCACCGGCGAAGCATCGGGCAAGCCCTATGTATCGCTGACCCTTGCTGCCCCCGAGTTCGGGCCGCGCCGGATTTATGCCAACCTCGGACGCGCTGCCGGCCAGGACGGCGAAGACGGCTATGCGCTGATCTGGAACCCCGCCGATTGAGGCGGGCTTCCACCCCGCGCCGCTTCGGCGGCGCGGGGCTTTGCCATGCTTGACCCTACGCCGCTTCGCGCTTGAGATCGGCGATCGTGAACGAGTGCGGGTTCCGCAGCCACATTTCGACCTCGCCGGCACGCCAGCCGCAGCAGCGTTCGGCGAGCTTATGCTGCGTCGGGAAGGTCCCGGCAGCGATCTTGCGGTAGAGGGTCGCTCGGCTGAGACCGGTCAGGTCGAGGACTTCGTTCAACCGCATCAAGCGGAGGGGGGATTGAAAAGCCATGGCATTATCCTTCATCTTCTGGGTTGAAATGATGCCCCGCAAAAGAGAATGGTGTGGCTATTCCTTTCTTCAACCTCCTGAAATTCTGCCATTTACGAAGAAATGTTTCCGATCCTTTCCTGCAGTTTCCTAAAGTTGCCGGGAGTATCCGAGACTACGACAAATTAATTTCAGCCCGGGGTCGTTTTTCGTCTCATTCGCGGGAACTGAGACCGTCTGAGACGGCCGCGCCCAAATTGTCGCACCGTGGCCGGCGCGGTGCTTGTCCGATTCTATACGATGATTGCGCTTATGGCGAACGAGCGGTCGCCGCTTCGCGGCGGCGTTGTCTGTCCCGGCAGGTCGGGGGCAGGGTGGGCGTCACTCGCCTCTAGACCCGCCCGGTCGGGCCGCAACCCGCGTACCGCGGGTCCTTCTCTTCGTTCCGGTCCTGCGGATGCAGCCCGCCCGATGTCGCGGGTCTGTCGGCTCCTTCCTGCCGCCCACCCCGCCCCCTTCCGGGCCGGGTGCGGTGGCTGGAAGGAGAAGGGATATGCGTGCAGAAAGGATCGAACGGGCGAGCCTCTATTCGGAGGTCACCAACCGGATCATCGCTGAGCTTGAAGAAGGACGGCTGCCTTGGGTGCAGCCGTGGGACAGCGCGGCGTGCGGCTGCACGATGCCGCAGAATGCCGGAACGGCGCGGCGCTATTCTGGGATCAATGTGCTGATCCTGTGGGCCGAGGTCGTCGCGAAAGGCTACGCTTCGCAGCGATGGATGACCTACCGGCAGGCCGAGGCGACGGGCGGCAACGTCCGGCGCGGCGAGAAGGGCACGGTTATCTGCTATGCCGACCGCTTCACGCCGAAGGCAGAGGCCGAAGCGGCGCGCGGCGAGGACTGCGAGGTGCGGCAGGTGGCATTTCTGAGGCGCTTTGTCGTCTTCAATATCGACCAGTGCGAGGGCTTGCCCGACGATTATATCGTGCCGTTGGTCAGCCCCGATCCGGTACTTGCGATTGCTGAGGCCGACGCGTTGATTACAGCCAGCGGTGCTCGGGTTAAAATCGGCGGCGGCGAGGCCTTTTACAGCCCGGGCCATGACTTTGTGCAGGTGCCGCCACAGGCAGTCTTTCATGAGCCCATCAACTGGTATCGCACCGCGCTGCACGAGCTTGGCCACTGGACTGGCCATGGCAGCAGGCTCGACCGCGACCAGAAGGGCGGTTTCGGTTCCGAGGCATACGCCAAAGAAGAGCTGGTCGCCGAGATGGCGGCGGCGTTCACCTGCGCATCGCTCGGTATCGCGCCGACCGTCCGGCATTCGGACTATATCGCTTCGTGGCTGTCGGTTCTTCGCGACGATGACAAGGCAATCTTCCGCGCCGCCAGCCAAGCCAACATGGCGAGTGATTTTCTGCTCGCTTTCGTGGGAGGCGAGCAATGAGCGCCCGCATGTCGCGCGAAGAGCGGCTGCGCCTGTGGCGCGCCGAGCGCGTCGTGGACCGGATGCACGGCATGGACCGCATGGTGTTTCTCGCGATCCGCGTCGATGAGATGAGCTATTCGCAAATCGCTGCTCGGTTCGGCATCAGCGTCGCCGATGTCGAAGCGCATTTCGCAGCGAGCCTTCGTGTCATGATGAAAGCCATGGATGAAAAGGATCCATGGTGGTGGAAATACTGGCCGTGATCGCGGCATATCAACCGGATGGCGCTTGCCATCCGGTTGATGCAATTACAGGGTAAAGACCATGCGCACCGACCTCGATCATCTTCCGGCCAACAAACAGCGCGAACTCGAGCGCGTGAAGGCGATCATCTTCGAAGAATTTGCTGACAGCATCGCGCTCGCGACGATGAACTGGAAGAAGAAGGGCCGGATCGACAAGATCATCCTTTACGGCAGCTACGCGCGCGGCGGCTGGGTCGATGAACCGCACACGGCCAAGGGCTATCGCTCGGACTTCGATTTGCTCATCATCGTCAGCGATAAGCGGCTCACCGAAAAGGTCGATTACTGGCTAAAGGTCGAGGACCGGCTCAATCGCGAGCTGGCGATCGACAAGACGCTCCACACGCCAGTGAACTTCATCGTCCACACCATCCAGGAAGTGAACGACGGGCTCGCGCACGGGCGCTATTTCTTCATGGACATCGCAAAGGACGGCGTCGCACTCTACGAGTTTGACGACAAGGAACTGCACAAGCCGAAGCCGAAGACGCCCGAGCAGGCGCTCGCCATGGCGCAGGAATATTTTGATGAGTGGTTTCCTGCTGCGATGCGTCGACATGACTTCGCCAAGTTCGGTCTTGAGAAAGGCCACCTCAAAGAGACAGCGTTCGAACTTCATCAGACGACCGAGACGCTCTACCACTGCGTTTTATTGGCCTGCACTTTTTATACGCCGCACGTTCATAATCTCGGCTTTCTTCGCACGCAGGCAGAGCGCATCGACATGCGGCTCGTCGATGCGTGGCCGCGCGAACTGAAAGCGGATCGCAAGCACTTCGAGAAGCTCAAGGAAGCTTATGTGAAGGCGCGATATTCGAAACATTATCGGATCACCGAGGAGGAATTGCGCTGGCTCGGCGAGCGCGTCGAAGAACTCGGCCGCGCCGTCCACGCTATTTGTTCGGAGCGGATTGCCCTGCTAGAGGCGCAGGTGAAATAATTTCGCCTATTGCCGAAGGAAGTGCGAATGGAAGATTCCGAAACTTTGGTCACGCTGACCGCGGACATTGTCGCCGCGCATGTCAGCAGCAACAGTGTTGCCATATCGGATATTCCGCTCCTCATCCGTTCGGTCCACGATGCGCTTGCCGGACTCGGCGCTGCCGAAGTGCCGGAGGTCAAACAGGAACCCGCTGTGTCGATCCGGTCCTCAGTGAAGCCCGATCACATCGTCTGCCTAGAAGACGGGAAAAAAATGACGATGCTGCGGCGCCATCTGGCGACCGATCACGACATGACCCCCGATGAATATCGCGCCAAGTGGAACCTCCCCAGCGATTATCCGATGTCCGCGCCCAACTACACCGAGAAGCGGCGCGAGATTGCGAAGCAGATCGGCCTTGGCACCAAAGGACGCGGCGGCGGTCGCAAGCCTGCCCCGCGCGGGCGCGCCAAGGCGAAGTGAGCAGCGACTTCGCAACGAACCGACAGCCTGGACGTAAGATGATGGACCCATTTTACGGAGCCATCTTGAAAAAGCCTGTCCTTGCCGCCACTGCGGCGACCGCCGTTGCCGCACCGCTCGCTCTGCTGGCATGGAAATATTATCCGCGCCCGGGCCCCGTCGGAAACTTTTCGGTGCCGGAACCTGCGAAGGCGGTCGATCTTCGCCGCTATATGGGACTGTGGTTCGAGCAATATCGCTACGACGCGTCGTTCGAGAAAGGCCTCGAAGCCGTCACCGCCGAATATTCGCTAAACCGCAACGGTACTGTGCGGGTCGTCAATCAGGGCCGCAAGGGTGGACCCAATGGAAAGATCAGCAAATCGGTTGGCAAGGCGAAGGTTGAGGATAGTGCAACGAACGCCAAGTTGAAGGTCTCTTTCTTCGGTCCCTTCTACGGCAATTATTGGGTGCTCGACCACTGCGATAACTACGAATGGTCGATCGTCGGTGAGCCGTCAGGTCGCTATCTTTGGGTCCTCACCCGCGATGCCAAGCCGGGCATCGACATGTTGCAGGATCTGGAAGCGCGCGTCCGCGCGCTCGGTTACGATTGGTCGCTGATCCATTTCACCCAGCAATGACTTCGTCCGCCGCACGATCCTCTTCTGAAAATGCGCGCCGCCCCCGGCGGCGCCATAGCAATAATTGCTGCTCGCGGGCTTCGCTGCGCAGTGTCGCGGCAGCCTCGACCAGCAAGCCGAGGATGACCGCGCGATCATCGCCGGTCAGCTCGATCAGATCGGCCTTGGCAACGAGGCCGCCAAGCTCGATCAGCTGGCGCGTGCGCTCGCGGCGCTTCACCTGCCACGCCCGCGTGTCATGCCGCGCCCGTTTCGCCTGAAGGCGATTGCGGGCCTGCACCGCTCGCCGATGCGCGGCCCGCGTTCCGGCCAGCGCTTTCGCGAGCGCGGGCGATGTCACCGCGAAAGAAAGCCGCGCCGCTTTTGCGCCACACCTCCTTACGTCCGGAATCGGCGACGACCGCGTCGAGCAACGCGCCCGCGAGCTGTTCAATTGATAGCGTGTCGGCGCCGGCGGCAATCACCAGTTCACCGAGCTGGCCTTGCTTCTTGGTCCTGAGCGCCTTCGCCTTGTCGGTGAGCGCCTGGAGTTCGGCGTCGAAATCGCGGGGTTTGCGCATGGTGCTGTCCTTCCGTTTGTGAGGGTCGGACGAACCAGCTATGCCAAGCCCGGTCGCGTTTCAAGCGGCTGAAATCTCTTGCGACTTTGTGATCCCGAGCGCGATGAAATCGCGTGAGGGCGCGCTTATACGTCGTGCCGACGTGCTCTTCTTGCTGTAAATGGTACGCCGTCATGGCGATCTACCATTTCTCCGCAAAAGTTATTTCGCGCGCTGTGGGCAGCAGCGCCGTCGCTGCCGCGGCCTACCGCTCTGCCGTCCGGCTGCACGACGAACGGCTCGGCCGCAGTCACGACTTCTCGAACAAGGCGGGCGTCGTTCACAGCGAAGTTTTGTTGCCGGACGGGGCGCCGGAGGAGTGGCGCGACCGTGAAAAGCTCTGGAATGATGTCGAGGCGGGCGAGATCCGCAAAGACGCGCAACTCGCCCGCGAGATCGAGTTCGCGATCCCACGCGAGATGACTCAGGAGCAGGGCATCGAGCTGGCCCGCGACTTCGTCCGAAACGAGTTCGTCGAGCGGGGCATGATCGCTGATCTCAATGTCCATTGGGACATGGGCGCCGACGGGCTAGCGCGGCCGCACGCGCATGTCATGCTGACAATGCGCGAGATCAGAATCGGCGAGGATGGATCCGCCGAGTTCGGCGCGAAGGTGCGTGACTGGAACCGCACCGACCTGCTGAACCATTGGCGCGAAGCTTGGGCGGACCATGTCAACGAACGGCTCGTCGCGCTCGATATCGATGCGCGCATCGATCACCGCACGTTGGAAGCGCAGGGGATCGAGCTTGAGCCGCAGCACAAGATCGGTCCCGCCGCTTCGCGCATGGCCCTGCAAGGGCTCGAAGTCGGCCGCGCCGAGGAGCATCTCGAAATTGCGCGGCGGAACGGTGAGAAGATACTCGCCAACCCGGCGATCGCTCTCGACACCATAACCCACCACCAGGCGACCTTCACCAACCGCGACCTCGCGATGTTCGTGCATCGACATAGCGCCGGCACCAGCCAGTTCGACGCGGTGATGGGCGCTGTGAAAGCGTCGCCCGACCTCATCGCGCTTGGTGAGGATGGGCGCGGCGAGGATCGGTTCACGTCGCGCGCGATGATCGAGACCGAGCAACGGCTTGAACGTGCGACTGCAACACTCGACGCGCGCCGCAATCATGGCGTCGCCGACCGTCATCGCGAACGGGCGGTTGCGAGCGCGTCAGCACGCGGCCTCGATCTATCGGTTGAGCAGCGCGGCGCGCTCGAGCATGTCACGTCGGCGCGCGGTGTCAGCAACGTCATCGGCTATGCGGGGACCGGCAAGAGCGCGATGCTCGGGGTTGCGCGGGAGGCGTGGGAAACAGCGGGCTATCAGGTGCAGGGTGCTGCGCTGTCGGGGATTGCCGCCGAGGGCTTGGAACATGGGTCCGGCATCGGCTCGCGGACCTTGGCGAGCCTCGAACATCAATGGGCAAATGACCGCGAACTTCTGTCGAATAAACACATCCTCGTTATCGACGAAGCCGGGATTATCGGGACGCGTCAGCTTGAGCGTGTCGTGACCGAAGCGGAGAGGCAGGGGGCCAAGATCGTGCTTGTCGGCGATCCCGAACAGCTGCAAGCGATCGAGGCCGGCGCGGCGTTCCGCGCCGCGGCCGAACGCCACGGCGCTGTCGAGATCAGCTCGATCCGTCGCCAGCATGAAGAATGGCAGCGCGATGCCACCCGCGAGCTCGCTACGGGCCGGACCGGCGAGGCGATCGGTCGTTATGCCGACGCCGGGCATGTCCACGCCGCCGACACCCGCGATGCCGCGCGCAATGAACTGGTCGATGCGTGGGACCGCGATCGGCAACGTCATCCGGACGCGAGCCGGATTATTCTTACCCACACCAATGACGAAGTGCGCCAGCTCAACGAGGATGCCCGTGACCGGCTGCGCGCGGGCGGGGCGCTTGGCGAGGATGTCGCGATAAAGGTCGAACGTGGGGACCGCAATTTTGCGGAAGGGGATCGTGTCATGTTCCTCCGGAACGAGCGCGATCTGGGCGTGAAGAACGGTTCGCTCGGCACGGTCCAGAATGTTGATCGAACGCGCATGGCCGTCTTGCTCGACGACGGGCGGCGCGTCGCCTTTGACTTCAAGGATTACGCCCATATCGATCATGGCTACGCCGCCACGATCCACAAGGCGCAGGGCATGACAGTCGATCGGGTGCAGGTGCTGGCGACACCGGGGATGGATCGGCACGGCGCCTATGTCGCGATGTCGCGCCACCGCGATAGTGTCGATCTCCATTATGGCCGTGACGACTTTCGCGATCAGTCCAAACTCGTTCGCACCCTCAGTCGCGAGCGCGGCAAGGACATGGCCAGCGACTATCGCACCAAAGAGGCCGCGCCCAAGGCCGAACCGAAACGTAGCATGTTCGCGGGCCTGAAGCTCAAACCTACCGTCTCTGCGGCAGCGCTCGGCAAAGCGGCTCCCGCGCAGCAACGGCCCGAGCGCACCCGCAATATCCGCGTCAGCGCGCGGGGGCTGGGCGCGGCGGCTGATCGTAGCGCACTAGACAAGGCGGTCGAGCGCTACGCCCGCGCGCAACGCGAGATCGACGGCATGCACGCCAAGGGGTTGGCGCCGGTCATCCACCAGCAGAAAAGCCTCAATGCTGCGGCGCGCGACATCGATGCTCTCCGCGGCGATGGCGCCAAGGATTTTGCCACGGCGCTGCGTAATGATCCGTCGCTGACCGCCGAGGCGGCGAGCGGCCGCACGCAGCGTGCGATCGAAGCGATGCGCACCGAAGCGAAGCTGCGCATCGAGGCACCGGCTAGGGCAGACCGCTTTGTTGCCGAGTGGCAGGCGAGTGCCAAACAGCTTCGGGAGCATAAGTCGAACTATGATGAAGTCGGCGCCAAGCGGGTCGGAGCGCACCTCAACGACATGGCGAAGAGCCTGCACCGCGACCCGCAACTCGAGTCGTTGCTGCGCAATCGCACCCACGAGCTTGGGCTGAAATCGCTTGAGAAACATTCGGTGTCTCAGGCGCTCCAGGAATATCTCCGTCCCTCGCGTTCTCTCGGCATGGGGCTTTAAGGTGTCGCCATGCAGAATATAGACCCTGAAAATCTTGGCTCCGACGACGTCGCCGCCGAAGATATCGCCCTCGACCAGGCCTTCGACAGAATGTCGGGCAGAATGTTGACGCTTGCCGCTGCTGTCGATCAGTTCGGCTTGCGTCTGAACGATGTGGTGGGGCGGGATTACACTGACGATCTCGCGAAGATCGACCAGAACTGGGCAAAGGCGCGCGAGGCATTCAAGCGGTTGGCCGAACGCCCTGCGCTGGCTCTCACGCCAGAGGTCATGGGCGAGCAGATGAAGTTGGCGGGTGCGCGCGCAAGAGAGACCGAACAACAAGCCTTACGCGACGCGCGTTCGCGTCTCGATGAGGCAGTGAAATCGATCAGGCTCGTCGTCGCTTCTGCACGGACGCAGCAGCAGCAGAATTTTTGGGTCGCAATCAGCGCCGGCGTTGCCGCAATCCTGGCGTTCATGGCGGGCTGCACTGTTCCAACCGCAATCGATCGAGCGGTGCCCGACCATTGGCATTGGCCGGAGAAACGTGCCGCCACCCAGTTGGAGCGTGACATGTGGGGCGCCGGTGTTCGGTTAATGCGGGTAGGTGATCCCCGCCGGTGGGAGGCGCTGGCACGCGCTTCCAGGCTTTACAAGGGGAACGAAAAGAAGGTCGCAGATTGCGAAAAGCAGGCGGAGCGGAAGAAGAAAGCCGTGGCATGCACGATCAAAGTCCAGCCTCTCAGCGTCTAGTTATTCGGCTGCTTTGCGCCTCGATGTCGGCCGTTCCGGCCTTGATCTCGCCACGCCTGAAAGCGGTCATTATGCGGAGCCCCAAGTCCCGACCGTCTAGTGTGTGGTCTCGGCCGCTGCCTCACTGCCGTTCAGTGCCAAGACGTGTTGAACCATCCGGTGGCCGTAATTTTTGGCGGCAATCGCACACAGCAAATATGTTGCGCACAGAAGCCCGGAATAGACAAAGGACCGGGCAGCATTTCCATTCGCCACAAAGGACAGAACCGGAAGGGGAATGAGCAATATGAACGTGATCGTCGCGATATCGCGCGCCGCCAGATATCGCCGGTGGGCGTCGCAGACGCCTACGTCGTCTCGCACCGACTTGTATATCTTGTAGAAAAGCTGGTTTTGCGCGCTGGCCTCAGTGGGAAATGGCCCACATTTGGCGGACAGGGCCTCCATGTCGACGTGGCTCGACCTTGGGCCGATTTCCGAAAAGGCGCGGCAACCGGGAAGCGGATTCTTGCGCCTGAGATGAACGATCCGGTCCCGCCATTCAGGAGGAACGAGGCCGAGAAGCACGAGCGTAGCGATCACGATCAATCCGAGGGACGCCGAACCGGGAACCGCGAGCGCTTCCAGCCGAAGCAGCGCTGATCGGCTGTCGAGCGAGAACAGCTTGGTCGGCTGTGCCGCGATCCAAAGGAATGCGGCCATATGACCGATCATGGCGGCGCGTATCAGCCAGGCATTTTGATCCTTCAGGGATTTGCTATCTGACATGTTTCACCTGGTTTCGATGCTGATTTCTGGTCGGCTGCCTTGAATGCGTGCTCTCTATGGAAGCTTTAAGTGGGCCTGAATCTCGCCTTCCCCGGCGATCAGGATCAACGTTGGGCTAAGCGTTTCGACATCGCGTTCATGATGCGCCATCATGGTCTCGTAGTCGCGGCCTGACATCGCCGCCGACCCGGTCGGATGGCTGTGCCAGGTGCCGCAGAGATAGATCCGGCGCCGCGTCTTCAACAGGAGCCTGCGTTCCTCGTTCGTCGCGCCGGCGGGGCCGAGCTTCAGCGACGTCGGCGTCGCGGCCGATCCCGGGGGCAGGCCCGTCGCCGTAGTGATCGTGATCTGCTTCAAGCCAGGATCCCACGCTCCGTAGAGATATCCGCCAGTTTCTGAGGGCAGAGCCTCCGATCTCGCAGCGGCGATGCACTGCAACGCATCATCTGACAGGCGTATCTGCCAATCCGGCTCGGTGGCTGGAACAAGCGATGTGAAGTTGCGAACCGGTAGCCATTCCCATCCCGCCGGTCGATAGTAGGCGTCGAGGGGATTGAGCGCGATCCCGGCTTCCTTCCGACCTTCGAGGATCGTGGCGGTCGCGACCGAGGCGTGCTGATCGATGGCGTGGTTGGGAAGGTGAATGGTCTGCGACGTGCAGCCGAATCCTGCAAGCAGCGGATCGGGGCCAAGGGCATGCATTTCCTCATGCTCGAGCCACGCGGCAACTGATGTGTTGTGCGGTGCAGACGCAATCATCATTCGCATCATGTCAGCCAGCGTCGGGCCGCCGGCCGGTGAGACGAATGTCGCGCCGAGGCGGCCTTCATGAAACATCTCGGTGCGCACGACATCAACCGCCGTATGCGCGCGAAGTTCATCGATTCTCTGACGGACGCGTTCGTCTGCCGTGGCATCGATCAGAAGGCGTCCTTTGACTGCGGAGGCAAGCTCATCGACAGGCATTTCAACAACGTCGCGTTTCAACGGCTGAACGCAGAGCGCCATGGCGCGGACAAGCCCTTCGATCTGTTCTGCGACCACGTCGCACTTGGGCTTATAGAGGTCAGCGGTCACGGCCGTGTGGCGAGCCAGATTGTGCGGCCTCATGATGTCGTCGTCGATAATGGCCGCATCGTCGAGCCCGGAACGTGCGAGATTGTTGAAGACGGAGCTTCCCAATGCTCCTCCGCCGATAAGCGTTACCGGCGGAATTGGCTCGACGCCGGATACCCAGCGATAGAGTTCGGGACTGCCGGGATAGTCGCCGACGATCGTTTCGACCTGCGTGTCGAGCGCGACGATCTCCTCCATCAAGCTTTGCGAAACCCGGAATGCCCGCAGTTCGAGGCATCGGGCCGCCGGATTGTCGGAGTATCCGAAAAACTCGCGCATGATCGGCTCCGCGCGCCAGATGCCGAGCACGACCGCCAAGCCCTTGCCGCCCGCAGGTGCGCGCTCGCAGCGGAAATCGACACCCCGCACGAGCAGGTCTCCAACGGCCGACGTAAACGCTTGATCGACCCCGATGCGCTTCATACCGGCGAGGAGGTCCGCGCCGGTTTTCCAGTTGTCGAAAATCGGATCCAACTCGGGTTTGATTTCGGTCGGCCAGAGAAAAATCCAGGGGACCGCACGCCGTTTTCCGCCGGCATTTCCATTTCGGAATGCCAGTGCCTCGAGCATTTGTTCGGGCTGGATCACCTCGGGAAACAGGGCCATCAGCCGGCCAATGTCTCCCTCTACGTTGATCGCCGTGCCCATCGCGACGCCGGCCGAGAGATTTTCGTACGCGTGATCCTGAAAGAAGTGCGGAATGACCTCGCCGCCGCACGGTATCTGATCGATGCCGAACGGGACGGGCTCCCAGCCGTCGGCCGTCAGCGTGCCGGTTTTGGCGTCGCGGAGGAACTTGCGCAGCCTTTCCATGACTGCTTCGATGCCCACCCGCTCGTACAGGGGCTGCAGGCCTCCCAGCGCAAGGCACGGCGCCGCTGGCCCGCCCGGGCCGGTGGAGCAGAGATGAACCAGGTCGCGCGGAAAATCGTCACGCTTGCAAAGGACGTGGGAGGGCCCGGTTTCTCCGAATTTCCGACCGTCCTTGTAAACGAAGCATATGCGCTCGACGTCACGTACGTCGGCTGCAGGCGGATTCACCGTGGGCTCGCTCGCGATATCGAACTCGAGTATTTCGCCTTCATCGACGGTCAGAAGGTCGAGCGACCCGGCAAGCACCGCGGCGGACCCTTCGATCCGGCGTGCTTCAAGTTGATGGCAATAGGCGCCGCTGCGGGGATCGACCATCAGCCGTAACCACCGCCGCCACCGACGGACGCACCCCCGCCGCCAAGGCCGACGGTCGCGGGAGCGGTCGTCGCGGCCAGGCTGGGACCTGTCGCGTTAAGGTTGAAGACCACATGGGCCGGTTTGTCGGTCGCGGCATTGCCGCCGGTACACCGAAACCTCGCACGGACCATGTCCGTGACTTCGCCGCCGCCAGCGAGAATTCGCAGGTAGCGTAGTTTCGCGTGGTAGGAGGGCGGGGTAGCCCCGCCCCGGATCACGCGCCGGCTGCTGGCGACGACATAGCCTTCGCCCCGTTGCTCACCGAGAGCTGCGAGCGCCTCGGCCGACTCCTCGAACTCCTCGTCGATGCAGCCTCCGTTCCAGACGCGGCCGATGGAGCGCCGTGAACAATGATGGGGAGCGATCAGGACATGCCAAGCGAGATGATCGGGGTTCTTGGCAAGGACCTCCCGCTCGAGGCGTTCGAGCACTTCCACCGATGTGTCGCCTGCGATCAGGATATGGTTCTTCCCCCAGTTGCGGGTGACAGTCCACTGGATGATCAGACTCGTGGGATTGGATGAAGTCTGCGGGCAGCCGTCCTCGGCCTTGGGAATGTCCCACTCTGCAGGCGTCGGGGCGAGGAGCCGCCACTCGAGGCCGTCGGTAACTGAGCCAGCGGTGTGGGTGGTGGTATCCATAATGACAAGCCGATTCCCGTTCAGGCCCGCCTCCCACGTCCCCGTCAGTGCTTTGCGGCGCTTGATTTCATCCACCAAGGGCTTCGACTGGGCGGTGTCGTAATGAGGGTTGGCGCCATAGGGTGAGCACCAGATCTCATCGACGATGATCTTCGCATCACCTAGTTCTGGATCGGAAATCCACTCACTTGGGTCGCCGCAGTGAAAGAGCTCGCAGAACCCGCCGACATGGTCCTTGTCGGGATGGGTGGACACAAACACGTCGAGGTGATTGTTGCCGCAGGCCTTGCGGATGTCCGGCGCAAAGTCGGGAACATCATCGTTCGTTTCATCCTGCGCTCCGCCGGCACGATAGTGGATGTCGGTCAGCACGGTCTTGCCGTGGGCCTCGATAAGGATCGTGTCCCCGCAGCCCGCTGCAAACACGTTGAGTTTGTTATCGCCGCGCATTGATGCGCCTCCTTTTTTGACACGTTTTAGTGTGGTGTTTCGATTTGTGCCGCCTTTGTTCCATTTCGGAGTCGATTTGTTGCCGAAAGCGGCGCAAAAAGGTCGTAATGGGATCAGAGACGGTTGACTTATGGCGTGGTTGGTATCATTTGATGCCAAACCCGTCAAGGATTCACCTTCCATTCTGGGGGCGGACGGTATAGATGGTATCAGATGATGTCAGACGCGAGCTGCAGCGCCTTGCCCGATCCAAAGATACGCGCACGAACAAGTTCGATCCTAGGCGTCCGACACATTGGGCGCCTTATGAGGTTCGCAAGCCGGGATCAGGTGATACCTTCACTGCCGAATCTGCATGGGAGTTCGTTGCAGATCTCCTTGACGGAGGTGTCGAGATCGAGACAATCGAATTGGATAAGCCGCCTGGAAAGACGGGTTATGTCATCAAGGTCGATGGGTTCGGCGGTGACCAGATTTATATCAAGCTGCAGCTGGGGAGCGGCATGGTGATTGGACGTAGTTTCCACGCCAGCAAATATGAGGACAAACGATGAGCACGAACGAGCAACTGGCTAGTACGGAGACAGCCGAGTGCATCTTGTGCGGAGAGCATGCCGCGAGGCCCTCCATTGCCGATCAGGAATTTGTGTACCGGGATGGTGGGCGAGAGATCGTCCTCCATGCAAAGATCCCTGTTATTCATTGCGAGGCTTGCGACGAAATCTATACAGCTGCCGGCGCGGAAGAGGCTCAGCATGAGGCGGTTTGCGCCTATCTCGGGCGTCTTGCCCCGGCACAGATAAAAGCTTTGCGCGAGCGCCTGAATCTTTCACAGGCGCGACTGGCCGAGCTGACGCAGATCGGAATCGCTTCCATCAAGCGATGGGAGTCGGGTTCCTGCATTCAGAATGCATCGCTCGACGCGCGCCTGCGGGCTCTCGACCTCGATGAGGCTGGGGCACCCGCGCCGCGCAGCGGCTTCAAATTTCGCTTCGAGCCGACGGCGGACGCGGTCGATGCCTCGCGTCTCTTCAGCTTGCGCTCTCATCTGGAAACATACGCTTACGCGGAAGCAGCCTGATGTTTGTCGTCACATTCTATTCGTATAAGGGTGGTGTTGGCCGGACGATGGCGCTCGTCAATGTCGCGGTGGCCGAGGCGAAGCTGGGCAAAAAGGTTCTAGTCATCGACTTCGACCTCGAGGCGCCTGGCCTGCCAAGCTACAAGGCATTTGAGAATCCGGCGTGTGACCGCGGTATCGTTGACTATATTACCGCGTACCGGTCAACGGGCATGGCTCCGAATGCGGCGGAATATATAACCCAGTGCGATATCGAAGGGTCGCCGGTCTGGCTCATGCCGGCGGGACGCCATACTCAGCGCGGGTATACGGACGCGCTGAACGCAATCGACTGGCAAGAGCTCTATGAACATCAGGAAGGCTATCTGATGTTCGAGGACCTCAAGCGCCAGTGGGAGGCCATGGGCTTCGACTATGTTCTGATCGACAGCCGCACAGGTCATACCGATGTCGGCGGAATCTGCACAAGGCAGCTGCCGGATGCCGTGATCATCATGTTCCTGCCCAACGAGCAAAACATTGCCGGCCTAGTTCCCATTGTCGAAGGGATACGCAACGAGAAGTCCCGTAAGCGCAAGATTGCGCTTCGCTACTGTGCGTCCAACGTGCCGGACTTGGATGACGAGAAAGATATTCTCCAAATCGCGCTCGCCGACGCAAGCAAGCGGCTGCGTTATAGCAACGATGAGCTGACCGTCGTGAAGCATTACAGCAGTCTGGAGGTGCTCACTCAGACCGCCTTTGTGCAATCGCGACCGAACTCGCGGCTTGCAAAGGAGTATCAGCAGTTGCGCGAGGCGATGATCGCACTCAATTTCGACGACGCCGAGGGCGCGCGCGTTGCGTTGGAGCGAATGCCCGCCGATTATGAGCGGGCGCGCCGGATGAGCCGTGCCAAGGCGCGCGACGAGGTAAGAGCCAAGGCGGTTGATATCCGCTCCCGGCATCCGCAAGACGGCGAGATCGCGTATCTCGCCGCGCGTGTGTTCAGCGCGATTGACGATCTTGGAGAAGAGCATGAGGCGCTCACCGCCGCCATCGAGCTCGGGCATGAGGTCAACCGAGCCCGGCTCGGACGTGCATATAGTTACGCCGCAATGGGGAAGACGTCGGAAGCGCTCGCAGATTTCTGGGCCATCATCGAATCGCCTACCGCCTCATTCTTTGAACTCGCACCGGCTCTCCAATATCTCCAGTCTCTGGACAGCAATTGGGTTGCTGCGCTGAAGCGCGCTTTCGAGCGGCCGGAGAGTGAACTTTCGACGCTCTTCTCTCTGGGGTGGTTGGCGCTGATGCACCGCGAAGCCTTGCCCATCACCGCCGACCGAATGGAGGAGCTGTCGCATTCTGCTAAGCTCGACGACGACCAGCGACGGAACGCGCGCAACCGCGCGGCCTTGGCCATGGTCGGCTCCGGTCAGTTCGCGCGTGCAAAAGCCGTCTTCGGAAATTCGAAGGCGCCTACGTCCACGCCGGGCGAACTCGCCAACCTGTTCAATTATCTCATTGCCGACTGGGGCGACCGTGGAAGGATAGACCCTCAACTGCTTCAGCTTGTGTATGAGGGCTTCCGCAAGAACCAGGACAATGATGTGAACACGCATCAGTGCGCCGCACTGATAAGTGCTCTCGCAGGCGATGAAGCTGGCGCGCGCTATTCCGTCGATGCGGCCATCGCGGCTCTCCAGCCTGGCGATTTCGAGTTTAGTTGCTGGCAATATCTCTACGTAGACTCTGAGGTTATGACCGCCGACCTGGCTGCTATGAGACAAGCTCTCGATAACGGCGCGCAACTGCTTCCTGCGTTTTTTGGAGAAGTCGGCGCCGGGGTGTTAGCCTGACACGCAGCTTGTCAGTGCATGGGGGGTATTCGTCGAACCAGCGCAACAAATCTGGTGACCGTGCATTGCATATCGTACGAAATCTGTGCATTGCGGCGAACGAAGCAGATTCGTAGCGATTTGCAGGGAAATTTTTAACCAGATAGCCGTAAGGATATCTGACAGCAGTGGGAGTGTAACCATGGTCTATGAATCGGATGAGTCGGACGGCTGACAGCACCACCAATGAATTGCGATAAAGGGCCGGCTTTGCCGGCCCTTTTCTTATGCCTCAATGCTTAGTCCATTGCGGTGCGGTGGAATTTGGTCGTTCCGTCATCCGCATCTGGCTGTGAGTTTTGCCCCAGACCCAATTCTCATCTCGCGCGACTTGACTTCTTTGCCTGGAAGCCTTCGTAATTTTCTTGATGTCACAGGGGGCTCCGCAAAATATTTGGAACGAAGCTGCAAAGCTTCGCTTCGCAAACGAATCTGAGGTGGAGCAGCGATTGCTCATGCCTCTCTTGCTGAGCCTCGGCTATTCCGACAGCGATATAGACCCCAAAGTGCCGATCACCTTCCAAACTGGTCGCAAGGGGCGGAAACATGAAGCGGACTTCGTCGTCTATTCCGGCAGTCCGCATATCGAAGATACATCGCTAATCGTCGTGGAAGCCAAACCGCCTGAAGCCGACCTTGAGCAAGCCAGGCGCCAAGCGGAATCATATGCACATGCGACGCGGGCACCCTTCCTGCTGATCTCGGACGGCGTTGCGCTCGAGATATGGCAGATGCAGCCGACACGCAGCAGCGAACGTACTTTCAGCTGCAGGGTCAGGGAGCTCGATCGGCATCGCGGCGTGATTGAGCAGGTGTTGGGACGAAATGCCGCAGCGGCTCACTGCAGGATACTTGGATATAGAAGCATGTCGGATGTCGTCGATGACGTGTCGGCTTATGTTTCCGCAGAATTGACCCGGACGGAGGGCGGGTCGTCCATCGCGCGCCGCCTTGGCGCGGGCGGAGACCCGCGGTCTGCAATCGAGGTTGTCAACGGATCTCCTCGCGGCGCGATTGTCTTGGCCCCGTCGGGCTTCGGAAAGACCACGCTCGCTATCGACCTGGTCAGAAATCTTCTCGCTACCATGGAAAATGACGGCCCGGTGCCATTCCTCATCAGTCTTCCGGACCTCGTGCAGCTCGGTCAGACACCTGACGACTATGCTCGCGACCGGCTTGCCGCGCGGTGCCCTCAATTTGCGACGAGTTCGACCTTTGCCGATCTTCTCGACAGGCGCGGCGCGCATATCATCTGCGATGGTCTCGATCGGATCGACTATAAGGAGCAGCGATTGTTCCTCGCCCAAGCCGCGAAGTTGATGCGTGATCGGCCGAATGTTCGCCTGATCTTGCTGGGGCGAACGGCGGTCCAGAATGCACTCGACCTGCCGGTCTTCGATTTGCTTCCCTTGAGTTGGAAAGAAAAAGACGCGTTGGCGGCTCTCATATCGGATCGCGGGCCGATGGCGCTTCATCGTATTCCGCCACAGCTGACGTCGCTGACAGAGCATCCTCTGCTGCTGACACTGATACTTCAAAGCCATGAACGCTCTGGTAAAATGCCCGAGCGCCTCGAGGAGCTGTTTGAGGCTTGGCTCGCGGGACTTCTCGAAGTCGATGGCAACAGTCCTGCGGCGGTTGTGCGACTTAGGGATTTGCTTGCACGATTTGCCGTTTCAGTTTTGGATCCGACGCGATCACGGGCTGAAGTTCTGGACGAGATTACGCCCGACAGCGCGGATTTCGATTCCCTTATCTCGGCCGGCGCTCTGATTGTGGGAACCCGGATAGAACTGCTGCACGATGCATTGGCCGATTATCTGAGAGCCGATGCCATGCTTGCGCTGCCAGCCGGCGAGATGGAAAAATTGCTGCCCGGGGCCTCCTTTGGGAGCGGCTCGCTTTTTCCCGCACTTCTTATGTCCAAATGTCATGATCCCAGGATGCGAGACGCCATCTGGCGACAGGCTGGCGAAGCGGGGCTGGACGTCTATGCCGACATTCTCCGGTTTGGTGGAGCCACCGACGATACGGTTCCGGTGGCTGATATCGATGCGGACGAGGCGTACCTCCGGGAATTCCATAAGGGGGTTATGCAGCCGATCCGATGGTATTTGAGTGCCATTGAACGGCAGCTCACGAGCGCGCTCACCGGTGCAAGGTCGGGGGAGCTTGGCATCGTCGGCCGTTTGAATGCCGACGAGAGCAGATTTTCCTATGGCTTCTTTGCCCGTAAGGATGGGGAAGCTCCAGTTCTCGTCGGCCGCCCGGCTGATCGAGGCACCCTTCGGCGCACGACCCTGGGCTTGGTTCCAGACACGCGATATGCCCGAAGACTGGGATATGATTGCATCCGGGAGGCCCTTAAAACCGTCATCTTGCGTCGCGAACTTCTCGGTGGTCCTCTTTGGATGAACGAGCGCCTGCTCGGACGGCTCCGTTTTGCCAACCGTATCTGGAGAACCGAAATTCCGCTCGATACGGACCTCGGATCCCTGCTGAAGTTTCTTGAGCCGCGAAAGGGTGAGTGGGTATCGATCGACGGCTTTGGTGATCGCTCCTGGACAGTCGGTGCGATGATCGAAGACGCGACTACGCTGGCAGCCGCCGGCTATTCGGCACTTGATCCATGGTGGTTGAAATTCGGGTGGGACCACCGTGAAGAGGTTATCGATTTTACACGCGCAGCGCCTCTGCTCGACGAATATTGGCGGCGAACGCAGCTGATCTTGGGCGAGCTCGTCGTCCAAAGCCTTCCCAGGCTCGCAAAGACATGCAATTTCTTCCAAGCAATGCCGGTGCGTTTCGACGTAAAAATCGGCTACATCGAGCGCTATGGTCAGTCGATGAACTACAGTTGGCTGCCGGTTGCCGAGTGGAATCGTGCGGGCGCAGATGTCGCAGGAGAGGGCGACGATTCATACTTTGACTCGCGAAGCTATGACCGGATTATGTCCGAGCTCGCGAGGCTGGGACGGCCGGGCTGCACTTCGGTCGTGCTCGCGAATGGGCGCATGCCTCGATTTGACGGTTCGCACCGTGATCGCGGTTTCGATGGCGAAACGCCTGCGTTGCGCAATGCCCTATCATTCCTGGCGCAAGATCTGGACCTTTTGCTCGACCGGTTGCCTGGCCGCGAGCGGCTGAAGAACAAATGCGCCGTCGGGGCGTGAAATTGCGGAACTTCGCCAATCTGCTGGAGCCGCCCAAAGAGCGGGGGCGATAGCGTCGGACTCCTGAGTACGAAATCATGGCTGTTCTCGGCCCTTTGGCGCGGGCTTGGCTGATCCCGGGCCTCTTGGCGAACGTCGGGATCTGACAGTGTCGGACCGAGGCAGAGCGTCTCCTTAACGGCGAGGGGGTCGAATGTCGGTTAAGCCAATAACGTGCTCGAAAGCGGATGAGGTGGATGGCTCCCGCTCACGGCATCTAGGTGCCAAGATGGGTTGCTGTCATGCAACCCGAGCAAAGGAGCCACCCACCATGGAGATTAGCACGATCGGCCTGGATTTGGCCAAGAACGTTTTTCAGGTTCACGGTATCAGTGCGACCGGCGAGGTCGTAATTCGCAAGGCGCTGCGGCGATCGCAGATGCTGCCGTTCTTCGAGAAGCTGCCGCCGTGCCTGGTAGGCGCCGAGGCGTGCGGGACGTCGCATCACTGGGCGCGCGAACTGACCAAGCTGGGTCATGAGGTGCGGCTGATGCCGGCAGCTTACGTGAAGCCCTATGTGAAGCGCGGCAAGAACGACGCCGCCGACGCGGAGGCGATCTGCGAAGCGGTCACACGCCAGACGATGCGGTTCGTGCCGATCAAGTCGCGCGAGCAGCAAGCGGCCTTGTCGCTGCATCGTGTGCGCAGCCTGTTGATCAAGCAGCGCACGCAGCTGGTCAACATGATGCGCAGCGTGCTCGCCGAGCCGGGCGTCGCCATCCCGGTTGGTATCGTAAAGGCACTGCAGATGGCGCGGGAGATCGTCGACGGCGAGTCGAGGCTCGATTTGCCGAGCGAGGCGACCAACGTCGTCACCATGCTGGCAGGGCAACTGCTCCAGCTTCACACCCAACTGCGTAAGCTCGACCTGCGTCTCGCCGCTCTGCAGCGCAGCGACGATCGAGCCCGACGTCTGGCAACGATCCCTGGTATCGGGCCGATCGGCGCGACCGCGCTCGCCGCGTCGGTGACCGACCCAAGCCAGTTCTCGTCAGGGCGCCAGTTCGCCGCCTGGCTGGGGCTGACCCCACGGCAGAGCTCGAGTGGCGGTAAGGAACGCTTGGGGCGCATTACCAAGATGGGCGACAGGTATCTTCGGCAGCTCCTGGTCGTCGGCGCAACCGCGCTGGTCCGATACGCCAAACATAAACCCAGCACGGTTGATCCGCGCTTTGTCGCTCTGCTCGCCAGAAAGCCTGCGCGCGTCGCCTCGGTCGCCATCGCTAACAAGATGGCGCGGATCGCATGGGCCGTCATGTCACGGGGCGGCGTCTTCGAACGCGGGCATGCGCCGATACTGGCAGCAGCATAGATCGAAAGCTTAGCTGAGGAGATCAGCTTCACGAGGTTGTGAGAGCGAAGGATGTGAT
>Ga0247823_10000997_pt1 | contig 23951 bp, 24 predicted proteins | sample 13C_PalmiticAcid_2_FD_192426 | JGI IMG/M metagenome (GOLD analysis project Ga0247823, IMG submission 192426) | Soil microbial communities from agricultural site in Penn Yan, New York, United States - 13C_PalmiticAcid_Day30 | ecosystem: Environmental > Terrestrial > Soil > Agricultural land... | reverse complement strand
ATCCACCCCCACCCAACCCTCCCCCATCAAGGGGGAGGGCTTAGGCGTGGCTCAGCCCCCAACCGCCAGGTCATCGGCGTGGATCATCGGGCCCTCGGTGAAGCCCAGCTCGGCCTCGATGGCGTCGCTGCGCAGGCCGGCGATCTTGTGGGCGTCGGCGCTGTCGTAGCGCACGAGGCCGCGAGCGACCTCGCGGCCGGTCTCGTCGCGGACGCGGACGGCGTCGCCCTTGTCGAACGGGCCCTCGACGGCGCGAACCCCGGCCGACAGCAGGCTCTTGCCGGTCTTCAGGGCGGCCACGGCGCCGGCGTCGACCGTCACCCAGCCCTGCGGGGCCAGCGAGCCGGCGATCCAGGCCTTGTAGGCGGCGGCGGGCGAGGCGGCGGCCTCGATCAGGGTCGCGGGCGCGCCCTCCTCGATGGCGGCCAGCGGACGCGGGCGCGAGCCCAGGGTGATCAGGGTGGCGCAGCCGGCGGCGCGGGCGATGCGGGCGGCGGCGATCTTGGTGGCCATGCCGCCGGTGCCCACGCCGGCGGCGGCGTTGGCGCCCTCGGCCATGGCGGCGATCGCCGGGGTGATCTCCGAGACGCGCGGAATGTGGGTGGCGGACGGATCGCGGCGCGGGTCGGCGGTGTAGAGGCCGTCGATGTCGGACAGCAGCACCAAGAGGTCGGCGCCCGCCAGCTGGCCGACGCGGGCCGCCAGGCGGTCGTTGTCGCCGTAGCGGATCTCTTCGGTGGCCACCGTGTCGTTCTCGTTGACCACCGGAACCACGCCCAGCGACAGCAGGGTCTCGACCGTGGCGCGGGCGTTCAGCCAGCGACGGCGGGTCTCGGTGTCGTCGCGGGTCATCAGGATCTGGGCGACGCCGACGCCGTGCGGCTCGAAGGCCTCCTCCCAGGCCCGCATCAGCAGGCTCTGGCCGGCGGCGGCGGCGGCCTGCTTTTCAGGCAGGGTGATCTTGCGACCGGACAGGCCCAGGCGCCGGCGTCCCAGCGCCCCCGCGCCGGACGAGACCACCACCACCTGCTTGCCGGCCGCGCGCAGGGCCGCGGCGTCGGCGCAGAACGCCTCCAGCCAGCCCTTGTTGGCCGCGCCGGTGGCGGCGTCGACCAGCAGGGCCGAGCCGACCTTGAACACGATCCTCCGGGCCTGGCCCAGAGGTCCCCCGACCCCCAGGTTCACGGCTGCCAGCCCCCCGGCGTCTCCTCGACGTGGTCCTCGTCCTCCTCGATCTCGGCCACCGCGTCGCCGCGGCGCACACGCACCTGGCGATAGGCCGCGCGCAGGAGCTCGGTGACCCCTTCGCCCGACACGCCCGAGATCAGCAGAGGCTTGACGCCGGCGACGGCCTCCAGCTCGGCCTGCTTGGCCGCGCGGGTCTCCTCGTCCAGGGCGTCGATCTTGTTCAGCGCCAGGATCTCGGACTTGTCGCCCAGCTCGTCGCCATAGGCCTCGAGCTCGCCGCGGATCGTGGACCAGGCGCCGACGATGTCGTCCTGGGTGGCGTCCACCAGGTGGATCAGGGTGGCCGAGCGCTCGACGTGGCCCAGGAACCGGGTGCCGAGCCCCGCGCCTTCCGACGCGCCCTCGATCAGGCCGGGGATGTCGGCCAGCACGAAGCGCTCGCTGGTCGACAGGTCCACGACGCCCAGGTTCGGGGTCAGGGTGGTGAAGGGATAGTCGGCGATCTTCGGCTTGGCGGCGCTGGCGGCCGCCAGGAAGGTCGACTTGCCGGCGTTGGGCAGGCCCACCAGGCCGACGTCGGCGATCAGCTTCAGCCGCAGCCAAAGCCAGCGCTCCTCGCCTTCCTGGCCGGGGTTGGCCCACATCGGGGCCTGGTTCACCGGACCCTTGAAGTGCAGGTTGCCCCAGCCGCCGTTGCCGCCCTTGGCCAGCAGCACGCGCATGCCCGGCTCGTCGAGGTCGACGATCAGGGTCTCCTTGTCCTCCTCCAGCACTTCGGTGCCGACGGGGACCTTCAGGACGATGTCGTCGCCGGCCGCGCCGTGGCGCTGGCGGCCCATGCCGTGCACGCCGGTGCCGGCCTTGAAGTGCTGCTGGTAGCGATAGTCGATCAGGGTGTTGAGGCCCTCGACGGCCTCGATCCAGATGTCGCCGCCGCGACCGCCGTCCCCGCCGTCGGGGCCGCCGTACTCGATGTACTTCTCGCGTCGGAAAGACACCGACCCGCCGCCGCCGTTTCCGGAGCGGATGAAGATCTTGCATTGATCCAGGAATTTCATGCGCGTCTTTTGTCCCAACACGGGTTTCGCGTCGAGCAAAATGGGCTTTGCGCAACCTGTGGAACGCGCGACCAAGCGCCGCCCGTGTCGATATTGCGACAAACAAGCGCTGGCTTGAACGCTGTTCGGCGTCGTGACGAAATGTTAAACACGCAGTGCGACAAACGGTCTCGGGGCGAAAATTCTCTATTTCTCGTGGAGGGGGGAGGCGTCCGTTGTCGACGGAAGCGAACGTCAGGGATGAACTCGATCAGGACCTCAAGGACCTGACGCTGCAGACGCTGTGCCGCAAGTATGCGGGCGAGGCGTCCATCCATCGCAACATCCTGATGAGCCGCGGCACCGGCGTGACCGGGACGTGGCGCGACTTCCGCGCCTTCCTCGGCGACATCGGCACGCGACCGTCCGAAAACCACGTCCTGGTGCTGATCAACCGGCTCGAGCGCACCTATGGCCCAGGCCGCGCCCGCTGGATGACGCCCGAGGAGCAGGCCGCGCACGAGGCCGACTTCGACCGCGTCCAGGCCGAGAAGAAGCGCGAGGCTCAGAAGATCGAGCACGAGGCCGCCGCCATCCGCCGCGCCAAGGCTCCCAACGCCCCCAATTTCGGCCAGTTCACGCCAATGGCCGGCCAGCAGGTCAGCTTCACCGACGTGGCCAGGAAGCTGAACATCCCGGTCGGCGCCCTGTCCAAGACCATGGCCGGCGGCCGCAGCGCCGACGAGCTGGTCAAGCGCGCGGCTAGCGCCGCCGAAGTGATCAACACCGAGGCCAGCTGGCTGCCGCCGGATCCGGCCCGCAAGGCCAACTTCTTCGAGGCCTTCCGCATCTGGCACATGCAGGTGCAGCCGCAGTTCAGCCGTGCGGCCACCCCGACCTTCCTGTTCCTCTACATCGCCCTGCCGGTGATGAAGGAATGTCGTGACGAGCTGGTCGACCTGAACCTGTGGAACCCGCTGGGCCAGCGCGCCCTGACCGCCCGCGACAACCACATCTCGTGGAAGAAATACTGCGAGTTCATGCCCAGGGCCCAGGTGGCGATGATGGAGATTCCCATCTACGCGACCTATTCGCTGCTCAGCGACCTCGACGCCCTGTGCGAGCGCATCGTCACGGCGGAGAAGCGGTTCCGCGAAGGCCCGCAGAAGGTGATCCACACCCACCGGGCGGCGTAATGAGATCCTCCCCCTGAAGGGGGAGGTGTCGGCGAAGCCGACGGAGGGGTCAGTCACTGCTCCCCGCCGGCGACTTCGTTGAATTCAAAAGAAACTTCCCCCTCCGGCCCTTCGGGCCACCTCCCCCTTCAGGGGGAGGATCTTCAGCGCGGCGCCTTCAGCCCCGTCTTCACGGGCGCCTCGCGGTCGATGGTCAGCCAGCCATCCTTGCCGACCGTCAGCTCGCCCAGCTGGATCACCGTGCGCTGGTTCCACACCGGATCGGTCCTGGCTTCCTCTTCCTTGCCCTGGCCGACGAAGTAATAGAGCAGCGCCCGGCCGTCGTTGACCACGACGTCGGGATGGTGGCCGAGGTCGCGGTCGGTGGCCTGGCTGCCCGGCTTGTCGAGGATGAAGCCCGGCTGGCGCTCCCAGGTCACGGCGTCCTTGGAGCGCAGCACGGCCAGGCCCTTCCAGGCGTCGGCGATCATCCACCAGGAGCCGCCGAAGAAGAACACCTTGGGGCCTTCGCCGGCGAAGTCGGCGACGAAGGCGGGCTGGCGGGTCCAGGTCTTCAGGTCGGGGCTGTCGGCGAAGAAGATCCGGCTGTCCTTGCGCTCGTCCTTGAACCACATCCGGTAGCCGCCCTGCGGGGCCTTGATGACGCCGGCGTCGATCACCCGGTCCGAACCCAGCTCCAGGGTGTCGGCGCAGGCCCAGGCCTTCAGGTCGGTGGAGGTCAGGTGAACGATCTTCGCGCCGGCTTGCGGCAGGTTCCAACGGTGGAAGATCCCCGGCACCACGGTCAGGAACATGTGGTGGACGCCGTTCTCGGTGAAGATCTCGGGCGCCCAGAGGGTTTCACCGGTGCAGGCGGCGGGGATGTTCGCCGTGCCGGCGTATTTCCACGACAGGCCATCCCTGGAGGTGGCCACGCCGATGGCGGTGGCGTGCAGCCAGGCGACGTCCTTGGGGTCTTCCAGTTTCAGGGTGGCGCGGCGGTTGGTGTAGAACATCCGCCACAGCTTGTCGGTCCTGTCCCAGGCGATGGCGACATCGGCCGCGCCGTCGAACACCGGGTCGCGATAGAGCGGCTTCTGGGCCTGCGCGAGCGCGGCGGCGGGCGCGGTGAGGGTCAGAGCCAGCGCCAGACCGGCCAGAACACGACGATGCATGATGCCTCCCATATTATGGGGCTGCATCTTACATGATGTGCGCTCGTATCTCTACCTCCCGTCATTCCCGCCCTCGTGGCGGGAACCCCTCTGTCAGCCGCAAGGGCAGGAGGGGGCGGCGTGCTCAGCACGCCGCTTGCGCCTGACGTGGAAGCGGAGCCAGGGTTTCCCGCCACGAGGGCGGGAATGACGGGAGTAATGGGGGAGGGCTTTCTCAGGCCAGCCAGACCATCATCCGCGTGGGCACGCTGGCCCCGCGCGAGACCGAGTCCTTTTCCGCGACGACGCCGGTGTAGAGGAAGCCGGCCTTGACCAGCACCTGGCCCGAGGCGGGGTTGTCGGCGAAGTGGCCGGCGACGACCAGCTTGCGCCGCCAGTCGTGGGCGGCCCAGGACAGCGCGCCTTGCAGGGCTTCGGTGGCCAGGCCCCGGCCCCAGAACGGCCGGCCGATCCAGTAGCCGACCTCGAGCCGGCCGTCCTCGTTGGGGAAGAAGCCCAGCACGCCGACGACGCCGGCGTCCTCCAGGTCGATGACGAAGGTGGCGTTGCGGCTCCAGTCCTGCGCCTGGACCCGGGCCACGAACTCTTCGGCGTCAGCCTGGCCGTAGGGCCAGGGCATGCGGGTGGTCATCTTGGGGATGGCGTAGTCGGCGCCCAGGCTGGCGATGCGGGGCGCGTCGGACATGTCCGGCGCCCGCAGGGCGAGCCGCCGCGTCTCGATGACCGGACTTCTTTCGATCACGCACATGGCGCGTCTCCCTTTCCCGGCCCTTCTTCACGCGAGGCGCCGATACTGCGACGCGCCTCAGATAGTGCGGGACCGTGACGCTCCAATTGCCTGGATGAGGCTTTTTCTGGAGCATGGACAAACAAAAGCGGGGAGTCCGGCGTCCGGACTCCCCGCTTCGTATTCGTCGCGTCCGGATCGTCTTCGTTTAGGAAGCACGATCCGAAGAGAGACTTCAGATCGTACTATTCGGCGGCCTGGGCCACCGGGGCCACGGTCACGTAGGTACGGTTCTGCTTCTTGGTCACGAAACCCACGGCGCCTTCGACGAGGGCGAACAGGGTGTGATCCTTACCGATGCCGACGTTGGCGCCCGGATAGAACTTGGTGCCGCGCTGACGCACGAGGATGTTGCCGGCGAGAACCTTCTCGCCGCCGAACTTCTTTACGCCAAGGCGCTTCGATTCCGAGTCGCGACCGTTGCTCGACGAGCCGCCAGATTTCTTGTGAGCCATGATGCTCTCCTAATCTTTGACCTGGTTTCCGACGCGCGGACCTAGGTCAGATCAATCCAAAAAGATCCTGGCGGATCTTAAGCTTCAGCTTCCGGAGCGGGGGCGGCGGCCTTCTTCGGCGCGGCCTTCTTCTTCGGAGCGGGGGCGGCTTCAGCCTTGGCGGCCGGAGCTTCCGGGATGGTGGCCGGGACAGCGGCGTCGCCGAGACCGCGGGCGCGGGCGTCGAGGATGACCTTCGGGGTCAGGTCGATCGTACCTTCCCACTTGCTTTCCTTGCCGGCGCCGGCGACCGACGTCACGCGCAGGACCGTTTCGGCCTGGCGGTGACCGCGGGTGCGGCGGTAGCCCTGACGGCGGATCTTCTTGAAGATCTTCACCTTCTCGCCCTTGCGGGTTTCGATCAGGGTGGCGTTGACGACGGCGCCGTCAACGGTGGGGGCGCCGACCGTCACGGCCTCGCCTTCGCCCAGCAGCAGAACTTCGCCAAAGGCGACTTCCGCGCCAGGTTGACCGTCGAGCTTCTCGACGACCAGCAGGTCGCCGGCTTGGACCCGGTACTGCTTGCCGCCGGTTTTGATGACCGCGTACATAGGTTAGCGCCTTAAATAACGTGCTGTTCGCAAAATAACGGAACGCCCGCTAGGAAACCCGGCGGGCGAGAGGGGCGCACTTATAGCGCCGAAAGCCTGTGAGTCAACGGCCAAGGGAGCCTCTAAAGCCCTTGACTGGATTCAAGGGGAAGCCTGTGTCGCGCCGCCCGCATGACTCCGCTAGCTCGTTACTTTGTAACAGGCTATAGCGCGAGCGTGACGTCCGCCTTCTTCGCCTCGATCGTGGCCACCGGCTTCATGGTGGCCTTCCTGCACGCGGCCCTGCCAACCCATTGGCTGCCGTTCGTGCTGGTCGGCCGCGCGCAGAAATGGTCGGCGGGGCGCACTCTGGGCGTGACCCTGCTGGCGGGGCTTGGCCATGTGGGCCTGACCATCCTGTTAGGCCTGGTCCTGGTGATCGCGGGGCAGGCGCTGGAGCCCAAGCTCGGCCATCTGTTCCACTGGATCGTCGGCGGGCTGATGGTGGCCGTCGGCCTCTTCTATATAGCGCGCGGGCGCCACAGCCACGCCATGCCCGAGGCCGGCCGGCGGACCTACGCCTCCGATCGAGCGGCGATCACGGCCCTGGTGGTCCTGCTGACCCTGTCGCCATGCGAGGCCTTCCTGCCCTACTACCTGGCCGGGATGAAGCATGGCTGGGGGGCGTTCCTGCTGCTCAGCATCGTGCTGCTGGCGGCCACCGCGGCGGGCATGCTGCTGTTCACGGGCCTGTCCCTGGCCGGCGTGCGCCGCCTGAACCTCGACTGGCTGGAGCGCTACGAGGAGACGATCCTGGGCGTGGCCCTGGTGCTGGTCGGCCTGGCGGTGGCGTTCCTGAAGACGTGAGGCGAGGGGCTCCTCTCGTCACCATCATTTAACGCCCGTCATTCCCGCCCTTGTGGCGGGAACCCCTCTATCAGCCGCAAGGGCGGGAGGGGCGGACTGCTGTGCAGTCCGCTGGCGCTTTCACGTGCGAGCGGAACCAGAGGTTCCCGCCACAAGGGCGGGAATGACGGGAAGTGAGGGAAGAAGGGGCGCTGCGATCCATCCCCCGCTTCCTCTTCCGCGTTCGGGCCCCTAAATACCCGCCATGACCCAGACCGCTCCCGCTCCCGGCAAGATCCCCGTCACCGTGCTGACCGGCTATCTCGGCGCCGGCAAGACCACGCTGCTCAACCGCATCCTCACCGAGGAGCACGGCAAGCGCTACGCCGTGATCGTCAACGAGTTCGGCGAGGTCGGCATCGACAACGACCTGGTGGTCGGCGCGGATGAAGAAGTGTTCGAGATGAACAACGGCTGCGTCTGCTGCACGGTGCGCGGCGACCTGATCCGGGTGCTGTCGGGCCTGATGAAGCGCAAGGGCGGCTTCGACGCCATCGTCGTGGAGACCACGGGCCTGGCCGATCCGGGCCCGGTGGCCCAGACCTTCTTCGTCGACGAGGACGTCAAGGCCCGCACCTATCTCGACTCGGTCACGGCCTTGGTGGACGCCAAGCACATCATGCTGCGCCTGTCGGACAGCAAGGAGGCCGTCGAGCAGATCGCCTTCGCCGACCAGATCGTGCTCAACAAGACCGACCTCGTGGGCGAGGACGACCTGCGCCACGTCGAGGCCCGGATCCGCAAGATCAACCCGCTGGCCCCGATCCACCGCGCCGAGCGCTCGAACGTTCCGCTGAGCGCCATCATCGGCAAGCACAGCTTCGACCTGGAGCGGATCACCGAGCTGGAGCCGGACTTCCTCAACCCCGCCCACGGCGAGCCGGGCCATGTGCATGACGAGCACTGCGGCCACGACCACGGCCACCATCACCACGACCATGACCACGTGCACGACGAGCACTGCGGTCACGACCACCATCACCACGATCACGCCCATGGGCACGACCACAAGAGCGACATCCACGACGACGGCGTCAAAGGGATCTCGCTGACCCTCGACAAGCCGGTCGACGGCCAGAAGGTCACCGTCTGGCTCAACGAACTGCTGGCCGCCAAGGGCGTCGACATCCTGCGCGCCAAGGGCATCATCGACGTGAAGGGCGAGGAGCGCCGCCTGGTGTTCCAGGCCGTGCACATGATCCTGGAAGGCGACTTCCAGCGTCCCTGGACCGACAAGGACAACCGCTACAGCCGCATGGTCTTCATCGGCCGCGACCTCGACGAGGCCGAGCTGAAGAAGGGCTTCGAGGCCTGCGTGGCTTGATGAAGATGCTCCCCCTGAAGGGGGAGCTGTCGCGGAGCGACTGAGGGGGAAGACGGTCAGGTTCAACGGAAGCTGAAAACGGCCCCCTCCGGCCCTCTGGGCCATCTCCCCCAGAGGGGCAGGATCCAAGAAGAAAGGCCCTCTCCGATGGAGAGGGCCTTCGTCGTTCTTACTGCCCCGGAGCCGGCCGCTGGATGGTCGGTTCGAGGTTCTTGATGATCTCGCGAGCGTCGTAGGCGCGGGGATCGCCCGAGGGCTTGGCGCCCTTGTGCAGGACGATCTCGGTGCTGGCCTCGAACTTCTCGATCGTGCGGACCTCGGCGCGGTTGGCGAAGAAGGGGTCGCCCCAGAAGGGGTCCCAGGCGCGCCAGCCGCCGTAGCGGGGGCCGTAGTAGCGCCAGGACGGACGCCAGTAGCCGTAGGGATAGCCGTAGCCGAAGCCCGGCCGCATGAACGGATCCTCGTCGATCACCGTGCGAGCCGTGCGGTCGGTGCGGCGGTCGGCGGTCTCGAACCAGTCATAGCCCTGCTCGACCGTCACCTCGGCGGCGCGGTACAGCAGGTAGCGCTCGACGGTCTCGCGGCTGGTCAGGCTGTTGCCCGCGAAGCCGACACGATAGCGGTCGCCCTCGAGACGCATTTCGGTGAAGCCGCCGGAGGCCTTCTGGCCCGGAATGGCTGGCTGGTACGGCGTGGCGGTGGCGCAGGCGCTGAGCGCGGCGGCGACCGCCGCGATCGCGAGCCATCTGGCCTTCTTGAGGGACATGGCGCGCTCCTTTGCGACGACTCGTTACTCCCGTAACACAATGGATGGCGGAGCTTTACGGTTTCGCCAAGGCGAACACGTTGCCGCGATGTAAAAAGAGATTGCCGGCCGACTCTATCCCCGCGCCACGATCAGGCCGGCGGCGGTGATCAGCAGGACGCCCACGAGGATGCCGAAGCCCTTGCGGAAGGCGGGTTCGTTCATCCGCGAGGCCAGGGCCGCGCCGCCCAGGCCGTAGGCGCTCATGCTGATCAGGTCCATGCCGATGGTGGCGGCCGCGAACATCACCAGCTGCGGGACCAGCGGCCGCTGCACGTCGATGAACGGCGGCAGCACCGCGCCGAAGAACAGCAGGATCTTGGGGTTGGCGATCTGCACGGTGAAGCCGTCGCGGAAGGCCGAGCGGCTGGACGACATGCGCACGCCGGCCAGGGCTTGTCCCTCGGCGCCTGCCGGCTTCAGCGCGCCGCGGATCGACTTGATCCCCAGCCAGACCAGATAGGCCGCCCCGGCCAGGGCCAGGACGTGGAAGGCGGCCGGGAAGGCGGCGATCAGCGCGCCCAGGCCCAGGGCCGCGAACACGAACCAGACGAGACTGGCGGTGTTCATGCCGACCACGCCCAGCAAGGCCGCGCCCTTGCCCTTCTCCATGCCGGTGGCGATGGCGAACAGGTTGGCCGGGCCCGGCGTGATGGCCATCACGAACATGGCCGCCAGGAAGGCGCTGTAGCGGGCGGGATCGACGGGCAGGACCATGGCCGGGCTATAGGCTTTTGAGGGGCGTCGCTCAATTTTCTTCCTCCTGTCCGCCCGTCATTCCCGCCCTTGTGGCGGGAACCCCTCTGTCAGCCGCAAGGGCGGATGAGGCGGACTGCCCGGCAGTCCGCTGGCGTCTCACCTGCGAGCGGAAACAGGGTTTCCCGCCACAAGGGCGGGAATGACGGGCGTTGGGGGATTACATCCCCACGCTCACCGCCACCCAGATCGCCCGGCCCAGCGCGCCCAGCAGCAGGGCGAAGGTGGTGAAGGCCTGGATGGCGAAGCCCAGGCCGCGCGTCTTCGGATCGGCGGCGTAGGACAGGGCGTAGATGATCCGGCCGACGATCCAGACCGCGCCGGCCGCGGCGGCGAAGAGGTCGTTCCAGTAGATCGCGAACAGCCACAGCGACGGCAGGAAGATCACCAGCCATTCCAGGGTGTTGGCCTGCACCCGCACGGCGCGTTCCAGGTCGGGGTGGCCGGTCATGGCCGGGGCGTCGATCTTGGTGCGGCGACGGGCCCCGCCCACGCGAAGGATCATCCAGATGTAGCAGAGCAGCGCCGCCAGGGTGACGATGGCGACCAGGGCGTGGGTTTGCATGGCCTTGGCGGTCCTCCCCGAACCTTTGATGCGGCGCAAGGACGGCCGCGCGCGGGGAGCTTAAGCGTATTCGCGGGCGAAGCTCAAAGCCGCGACGGCCATGGTCGGAACCGCCGGCCCGGCCTATGCGCTTTCAGCTTCGTAGCCCCTCGTCCGAACCCTTTCCGAAGAAAGGTCTCGCGCATGCTCGTCGACTCCACCGCGATCCGAGCGATCGACTACGAACCCGAGCACGGCAAGCTCATCGTCACCTTCATCGACGGCGACGAGTACGTCTATGTCGGGGTGCCCGAGCGGGTGACGGCGGCCTTCGCGCGGTCGCGGTCGAAGGGACGCTTCTTCCAGCGGATGATCCGCGACCGTTATCCGTACAACCGGATCTGAGGCGGCGAAAAACCTCGTCCTTCGACAAGCTCAGGATGAGGCTTTTTCCACTGCGGCATTTGCTTTGGTCCTCACCCTGAGCCTGTCGAAGGGCGAGGACCATGCATTGCATTCAGGAGATGGCGCGAAGACGCCTACGCCTCCTCGTCGCCTTCCTCTTCTTCCTCGACCGCGACCGGCGCGGCGATGGCGGCGGGCTTGGCCTTCTTGACCCTGCGCGGGGCGGGGACGTCGTCGATCACGGTAGCGACGGTCGGGGCGACGTCGGCCAGCGGAGCGGTCAGGCCCGACAGGGCGCCGCCGTTGAGGCCCACCTCGGCCATCAGCTGGTCGAGCAGCGGGGCCTGGGCCCGATAGCGCAGGGCGCCGCTGACCACCTGGTCGGCGAGGTTGCCGCCGCCGTTCGAGCCGCCGCCGGCGTCGTTGGCCGGAGCCCCGCCGGTCGCGCCGTTCAGCCCGTCGACCTGGACGATGCGGATCGAGTCGATCGCTTCCAGCGGCTTGACCGACTCGGCGATGATCCGGTCGAGGTTCTCGATCAGCTTGATGCGGATGACCATGGCCACCTGGTCGGCCGACAGCAGGTTGGCGGCCTTGTTGAGGGCCTCCTGGCCGGCGGCGTCGACGCCATAGCGCACGCGCGCGGCCTCGGCGGCCAGGCGGACGGCTTCGGCCGTCGCCTCGGCCTCGATGCGGGTCTTGTCGGCCGCGCCCTTGGCTTCCTCGCGCAGGGCCTCGGCCCGGTCGGAGGCGGCGGTCTTCTCGGCCTCGGCGGCGACGCGGACGGCGATGGCTTCGCGCTCGGCTTCCTTGGTCGCCTCGATCAGCTCGATGATCTTCTGGCGGTCGGCGGCCTCGCGCTCGCGGACGGTCTTGACCTGTTCCTCGGCGGCGACGGCGAGGGCAAGAGCCTTGTCGGCGTCGGCCTGGGCCTCGGACTGGGCGCGCGACTTCTCGGCGACGGCGATGGCGCGGTCCTGTTCGGACAGCTCGATGGCCTTGGCCTTCTCGATGGTCTGGGTCTCGACGGCGCGTTCCTTGGCGATCTCGCGCTCGCCCAGTTCCTGCTCCATGGCGATGCGCTGCTGGGCCACGGCCCGGTCGGCGTCGATCTTGGCGGTCTCGATCTGCTGCTGGGCCGAGATCTTGGCGCCCTCGGCCTCGCGGGCCTTCTCGGCCTCCTTCTGCGAAACCTCGGCGGCCTGGGCGGCGCGGCGGATGGCCAGCTCGCGCTCCTGCTCGAGCTTGGCGTATTCCTCGTCGCGGCTGATCTCCAGCGTGCGGCGCTGGGCCTCGAGGTTCTTGGTGCGGATCTGCACCTGGGTGTCCTGCTCGATGTCGTTGCGCAGCTTCTTGCGCAGCTCGATCTCCTCGGTCAGCCGCGTCAGGCCCTCGGCGTCGAAGGCGTTCGACGGGTTGAAGTATTCCATGGCGGTCTGGTCCAGGCCCGTCAGCGACACGGTCTCGAGCTCCAGGCCGTTCTTCAGCAGGTCCTCGGACGAGACCTGCTGCACCTTCTGGACGAAGTGGGTGCGCTGCTCGTGCAGCTCGGTCATGGTCAGTTCGGCGGCCACCGAGCGCAGGGCGTCGACGAACTTGCCTTCGACCAGGTCCTTCAGCTGCTCGGGGTGCATGGTGCGCTGGCCCAGGGTCTGGGCGGCGCTGGCGATGGCCTCGGCGCTGGGCTGAACCCGCACGTAGAACTCGGCCAGCACGTCGACGCGCATGCGGTCCTTGGTGATCAGGGCCTGCTCGGCGCTGCGGGCCACGGCTAGGCGCAGGGTGTTCATGTTGACCGGAATGGTCTCATGGAACACCGGCAGGATCAGCGCGCCGCCGTTCATGACGACCTTCTCGCCGCCGAAGCCGGTGCGGACGAAGGAGGTTTCCTTGGAGGCGCGCTTGTAGAGGCGGGCCAGGATCAGGCCGAGGATGAGGAGGCCAACAAGGCTCCCCCCGGCGATGACGGCGATCTCGATCAGGGCAGGCATGCGGATTTACCCCCGAAGTTTGGGAAAGCGGAAAAGGAAGAACAGCAGGAAGGCGAAGGCGGGCGTCACAGCAGCGCCTCGCTCTCGTTGCGGATGGCCAGGAACCGGGCGCCGGCGTTGCGCACGATGATGACGCTGGTCCCTTGCGCGAAGGTCTCGCCGTCCTCGTCGGGCTCGACCATCACGTAGTGGGTCTGGCCGTGGGCGTCGCGGACCCGGGCCTGGGCGGGCGAACCGGCCCTGGCCTCGCCGGTGACGATCACGGCCACGCGGCCGACCAGGGTCTCGCGCGAGACGGCGGTGGTCTCGTCGCCGGGCAGGATGCGGGCCAGCACGCGGCTCAGCACCCGGGTGAAGGGCAGGGCGACCGCGGCCGCCAGCGGTCCGGCCAGCCAGGCCGGGGCCGGGTGGCGGAAGACGCCGGCGATCAGCTGTTGCAGGACGAGCCCGGTCACCCCGAAGGCGAACAGGAAGACCACGATCACCATCAGGAGCGGCAGGCGGCCGACGTTCAGCCAGTTCAGCAGCGAGGCGCCGTGCCCATCGAGATTAGGACCGTCCAGGCCGTCGTGGCCCAGGCCCGCGCCCAGGCCGGCGGCCTCGACCGCGCCGATCAGCAGCATCAGCAGGAGGGCCGCCAGGAAGATCGTGTTGCCGTCGGCCGACAGGAACCCCCACATCGGCTCAGCCTCGCTTCAGGTCTTGCGAACGGGCGGCGCGCAGGGCGGCCAGGCGCTCGTCGACGCGGTGGCCGCGCGCCAGGCGCTCCAGTTCCGACAGCTTGGCGCCGCGCGCCAGTTCGGCGTCGGTGGGCGGCTGCGGGGCCTTGGCGCGGGCGGCCGTCAGGTCGGTCAGGTCCTCGGCCATTTCGCGGCGGGTGGCCTGCAGGGCGGCGAGGTAGCCTTCCAGTTCGGCCTGGCGCTGGGCGGCGTCGGCGACGGCGGTCTCCAGCACCGGGATCTGGGCCTCGATGTCCAGCTGGTGTTCCAGCGCGGCGCGGATCAGGTCCTCGCGGTCCTGGCTCAGGGCCAGCTCGATCTGGGCCGACAGGTCGTCGTGGCGGCTGGACTGCTCGGTCAGGCGCTTGGCGGACAGGTGACGGGCGGCGATGGCGCGGCCGAGCTCGGCGCGCACCTCGTCGATCGCCTGGTCGACCTCGCGCAGGGCCTGCTGGCCCAGCGCGTCGGGCATCACCTCTTCCAGGGCGTCGATCAGGGCGTGGGCGCCGCCGCTGACGATGCGTCCCACTCGGGCGCGCAGGGTATCTGCCATCGGGTCCTCGTCAGGCGTTCGTCGGCCGGTCGGCCGTGGCGGTGATCAGGCGGGTCAGCTCGCCCAGGGCGGCGACGCGGCGGGAGACGATCGTGGGATCGTAGGCGGGGGCGCTGGGGGTGACGCCCCAACGCAGCATCTGCTCGGTCAGGCGGGCGGCGCAGTCGACCAGGCGGGCCTCGTGGCGGGCCAGGGCCTCCGGGCTCGCGCCCGCCAGCTCGGCCGGGGCGGCCAGCAGCACGGCCAGCATCTCCTCGACGGCGGTGGTCAGGGCCAGGGCGACGGTGGAGTGGCGGTCGGACGCCAGCTCGGCCGCGCGCAGGGCCTTCAGGGCCGGGGCGGCGATGTCGTGGGCGGCGGCCAGGGCGGCGTCCCAGCCGGCCGGCGTCTCGGCGCGGCGGCGGGCCTGGCGGATCAGGCCGCGCACCTTGTCGCTGGCCGTGATCGCCCCCTCCAGTTCGAGACCGGCGAGAAAAAGGGCGTCCTCTTCGGACAACCGTACACTCAAGGGCGTGTTCAGCGCGACCATGAGTGGCAATGTGGGGCGTTGTAATACGTTTGTAAACAGCTGCGCCTTTCAGCCGGAGATTACATCTTCGTCATGTGCTCGCCGTTCGGTTTGAGGGGCGTTGGCCGCGTTGGCGGAGATCCCGGGAGGCGGGGATTTCGAGCCCTCTTTCATCCCGTCATTCCCGCCCTTGTGGCGGGAAGCCCTGGTTCCGCTTGCAGGTGAGGTGCAAGCGGACTGCTAAGCAGTCCGCCCCTACCGCCCTTGCGGCCGATAGAGGGGTTCCCGCCACAAGGGCGGGAATGACGAGCACGAGGAGAGCATGGTTGTCCACCATCCGCACGGCGCTTCAGACCGGGTCTCGTTCGCTCTGGATCAAGTTCCTTGGTCCCGCCGTGGGCGAAAGCCGCGCACGGCGGGACAAATCGTGGGCGTCTCGAACATTTTGAGTGAAATTACAGATGCCGCCCCGGACGCCGGGAACGGGGCGAGGCGATGGTTTCTCCAAGAGGCGTCGCTCTGGGGATAACCGCCGAGGGCGGGAGTGCGACGGCCTTGAACGAGGACCGTCATGTCGAACCAAGGAATGCTGCTCGCGGGCTGTTCCGCCGCCGTTCTGCTCGCCCTGGCCGGCGCCGCCCACGCGGCCGAGCCGGATCCCGTCGCGACCGCGCCGGACGCCGTCGACGAGATCGTGGTGCGGGCCCGCGACAAGGCCGGCCTGATCGAGAAGGAGCCTAACAACACCGTTTTCGGCCTCGACAAGCCGCTGATCGAGACGCCGCGCTCGGCCAGCTTCGTGTCGGACCTGACGCTGCAGCGCTACGGCATCGAGACCATCGACGGCCTGACGGCGGTGTCGCCCGGCACTTACACCGCCAGCTTCTACGGCGTGCCCGGGGCGCTCAACATCCGCGGCACCCTGGCCGAGAACTACTTCCGCGGCTTCAAGCGCATCGAGAACCGCGGCACCTACTCGACGCCGATCGGGGCTGCCGACCAGATCCAGATCGTGCGCGGCCCGCCGACCCCGATCTACGGCTCGGGCAAGGTCGGCGGGATGCTGAACTTCATCCCCAAGTCCGGGAAGGGCGAGGGCGGCTACCTGTCGGAAACGCAGGGCGAGGTCACGGCCACCTACGGCAGCTACAACCGCAAGAACGCCACGGCCCAGATCGGCCTGCCGGTGAACCTCGGCGACGTCGTCGGCGGCGTCCACGTCTATGGCGAGGTCGAGGACAGCCACAGCTACTATCGTGGCATCTATCCACGCCGGCAGACCCTGCAGGTGTCGTCCGACTTCGATCTCGGCAATGGCTGGAGCACCGCCGTCGGCGGCATGCTGTACCGCTCGAAGGGCGACGTGCAGACGCCGGGTTGGAACCGCCTGACCCAGGACCTGATCGACAACGGGACCTACATCACCGGCCGGGATACGAGCCTGGTGGACGCCGATGGCAACGGTCGCCTGACGCCCAGCGAGATCGGCTTCTATCCGTACGCCAGCGCCATGTACCTGGCCTATTACGGCTTCCCCGACAGCGACGCCAAGCACACGCTGGACACGGGCGTCGGCACGACCAAGCTGTCGCCGCGCACGGTCTACATCTCGAGCGCCGACTTCTCGAAGACGCAGACCAACACGCTCTATTTCGACGTCGCCAAGGAGCTGTCGGCCGACAGCTCGATCAAGCTTCAGCTGTTCTACGACGCCCTGGAGAACAAGCGCTTCGTCTCCTACGGCTATCCCGCCTGGTTCGACAGCGACGTCTGGGAAGCCCGCCTGACCTGGAACTTCGCCAATGAGGCCTTCGACGGCCTGGTGAAGGCCAAGTCGTTCGTCGGCGCCTCCTACCGCGCCTTCGACGGCCGCCGGCGCGAAAGCTACAACAGCGGCCTGATCGCGCTGGACCGCCGCGACATCGCCTTCGGCGCCACCCCGACCGACCTCATCGGCAGCCCGTTCAATCCAGGCGACGGCGTGGCGTGGGAGAACGACAACCGCTCCGAATGGACTCAAGCCGGCCTCTTCTTCACCACCGACATCATGGTCGGCGAGAAGCTGAACCTGATGCTGGGCGGCCGCTACGACGACTACGACGTCACCTCGGAAGACACCGGCTTCCTTTCGTACACCGTGGCCGGCAAGCAGAACGCCTCGAAGGGCAAGGGGACCTACACCGCCAGCGCCACCTACAAGGCGCCTTTCGGCCTGATGCCCTACATCACCTACGCCAAGGCCAGCGCACTGGAGATGAGCCAGGCCGGCGACATCGCGCCGGGCCTGGTGGCCGACGCCGGCGACGCCTGGCTGTCGGAGGGCGACCTGGCCGAAGCCGGGGTGAAGTTCCAGTGGCTGCAGGGCACGCTGGTCGGCTCGCTGGCCGGCTACCGCCAGAACCGCACCCAGCTGACCGGCATCACCCAGACCCCGACCGGCACCCGCGCCAAGGGCGTGGAACTGGAAGTCCGCTGGCTGGCCAGCGAGCACTTCAGCTTCACCTTCTCGGGCAACACCCAGCACACCACGGTGAAGGGCCCCGACACCTCGTTCCAGTACGTGCCGGTCCACACCGTCGGCGTCAGCGGGGCCAACGGCTTCGGCGGCTCGTACGTGGTGTGGAGCTTCGCCAGCATCCGGCCGGGCGATTACGACTACACCCTGATCCCCAAGTCGGTGCTCAGCCTCTACGGCGCCTACACCTCCGACGCCTACGACTGGGGCAAGGTGGCCGCGACCTTGGGCGTGACCCGGGTGACCAAGACCTCGGGCACGGTGCCGAACGCGGTGGTCTATCCGGACTACGCCGTGGCCAGCGGCTCTGTGGCCTACGAGTACGGGCCGTACACCGCCACGCTCAACGTCGATAACCTGCTGGACAAGCTCTACTTCACGCCGGTCGGCGACACCTACGCCAACCTGGCGGCCCTGCCGTCCAAGGGCCGCGAGTGGCGCGTGACCCTGGCCCGAAAGTTCTAGTTCCCCCTGCGGCGCGCTCGCTGCAACGGGCGCGTCGCTCCTTGTCCTGTTCTCCAAGGAGTCCTGCCATGTCGACCTCCCCCTGGCGTCCCTGGCTGATCCTGTCGGTCTTCGCCCTGCTGCTGTTTCTGATCACCGCATCGACCTTCTCGTCGCTGGGCGTGGTGCTGCCCGCGATGATCAAGGAGCAGGGCTGGGGCTTTGGCCCGGCCTTCCTGGGCTTCACCCTGCTGGGGGCGTTCTGCGGCGGCTCGTCGTGGCTGCCGGCCCTGCTGATCCGCAAGCTGGGCGTGCGGTTGACCATCATCGCCGGTTCGGCGGTGATGGTGGCGGGCTTCTCGTGCCTGGCCGCGACGCCGGGCCTGGCGATCTACCTGGTCGGCACGGCCCTGCTGGGCGTCGGCTACCAGATGATGGCCCTGATCCCCGGCACCCACGTGCTGGGCATGCTGTTCAAGAAGCGGGCCCTGCCGTTTGGGATCTACTTCACCATCGGTTCGCTGGGCGGCGTGGTCGGCCCGTGGATGGCGCTGTCGGGCATGGAGATCGCCGGCGGCGCCTGGCGGCCCTACTGGTGGATGCAGGCGGCCGCCTCGCTGGTGGTGGGCCTGCTGTGCACCGCCCTGGTGGGCGGCAAGGCCTGGCTGGCCGCCGCCGCCGCCGAGACCGACAAGGCCGTGGCCGAAGAGATCGAGAACGCCCCGGCCCATTCCAAGGTCTATCGCACCGCCGTCGACTGGACGGTGAAGGAAGCCGTCCGCACCCCGCAGTTCTGGGTGATCCTGGCGGCCTATTTCGCCCACCTGCTGGGCGGGGTCACCGCCGTCAGCCTGGCGCCGAGCCACTTCGGCGAGCTGGGCGTGCCGGCCACGGTGGCGATCGCCGCAATCAGCCTGGAGTCGCTGATGCAGGTGGCCGCCCGGGCCGGCGGGGGTCTCGTCGGCGACCGCATCGACCCGCGCTGGCTGCTGGCGGGCGCGCAGGGGGTGATGGCCGTCGGCCTGCTGGCCCTGACCCACGCCACCTCCTGGCCGGTGATGATGGTGTTCGCCGTCGGTGTGGGGATCGGCTTTGGCCTGACCGTGCTGGCCGTCAGCATCCTGCTGCTCAACTACTACGGCCGGAAGAACAATCTCGAGCTCTTCTCGATGGTCTGCCTGGTCGGCGCCGTCTCGGCCCTGGGGCCGGTGATCGGCGGGCTGATGCGCGACCAGCTGGGCGGCTTCGCCCCCACCTTCCAGCTCTTCGCCGCGGTGATAGGCCTGATCTTCGTCGCCGCCCTGTTCATGCGCCCGCCGCGCAAGGCCGCCGAGGCCGAACCCGCTGGCGCGCCTGTTCCCACCCTGCTGCAAGACGCCGCTTAAGCAAGGATGTCCGCCATGTTCCACAGCCCTTCCAAGCACAAGGACTTTGGGGTCTTCCTGCCGGTGGCCAACGGCGGCTGGATCATCTCAAAGACCACCCCCGTCCTCGACGGCCTCTATGCGACCAACAAGGCCGCCGCCGTGAAGGCCGACGAGGTCGGCTTGGACTTCGTCATGTCGATGGGCAAGTTCCGCGGCTTCGGCGGCGAGACCGACCACTGGGGCACGGCCCTGGAGTCCGTCACCATGATGGCCGGCATCGCCGAGGCCACCAAGAACGTCCGCATCTGGGCCACCATCCACCCGCTGCTGCAGAACCCGGCTGTGGCGGCAAAGATGATCGCCACCCTGGACCACATCAGCGGCGGCCGCGCCGGCCTCAACATCGTCGCCGGCGCCTATCGCGGCGAGTTCGCCCAGATGGGGGCCTGGGACGACGCCCTGACCCACGACGACCGCTACGTCCTGACCGAGGAATGGACCAAGATCGTCAAGCGCCTGTGGTCTGAGGACAGCGTCGATTTCGACGGCAAGTTCTTCACGATGAAGGACTGCCAGTCCAAGCCCAAGCCGCTGAGCAAGCCGCGTCCGGAGCTGATCTGCGCGGGCATGAGCGACCGGGGCTTCCAGTTCTCGGTGCGCGAGGCCGATGTCTGCTTCATCGGCGGCCGCACGCCCGAGGAGCGCCGCGACGCCAGCCGCCGGGCCAAGATCACGGCCGAGGGCATGGGCAAGACCATCAAGACCTACGCCATGTGCACCGTCGTCCACGCCGAGAGCGACGCGGGCGCCGAGGCGCTGGTCCAGCACTACAAGGGCGGGGCCGACATGGGCGCGATCCTGGCCATGCTGGAAAGCTGGGGCGTGCCGGCCGAAAAGCTGTCGACCGTCGCCGCCCAGCAGGGCGCGTTCATGACCCACACCGTGGTCGGCTCGCCCGCCACCTGCGCCGAGCAGGTGCAGGCCTTCGTCACCGACTGCGAGCTGGACGGGCTGATGCTGATCTTCCCCGACTACGTGGAGGGGCTCTCCATGTTCGGCTCGGAGATCCTGCCGGGCCTGCGCTCGGTGTTCTCGTGAGCCCGCTGCCGGCCTGGATCGCGCCGGGCCGCACGGCGCTGGCGGTGATCGACATCCAGGTCGACTTCGCCTCGCCCGACGGGGTGCTGGGTCAGTACGGCGTGGATATGGGCATGGCCGCGCCGGCTGTGGACGCGGCGACCGCCCTGGTCGCGGCGGCGCGTCAGGCCGGCGTGCCGGTGGTGTTCGTCGGCCTGTTCACGGCGCCGGACACCGATAGCCCGGCCTGGAACGAGCGCATGCGCCGGCGGGGCGGGGATCCCGACAGCGAGGCGGCCCTGTGCCGCGCCGGCCAGCCGGGCAGCGCCTTCTTCGGACCCCAGCCGGCCGATGGCGAACTGGTGGTGGCCAAGACCCGCTACAGCGGCTTCGTCGGCACGGATCTCGACGCCCGCCTTAAGGCCATGGGCGTCGACACCCTGGTCGTCTGCGGCCTGACCACCGAGTGCTGCGTGGCGGCCACCGCCGCCGACGCCTTCGACCTCGACTACCACGTCTTCGTCGCCGCAGACGCCTGCGCGGCCTACGAGCCCGACCTGCATGAGGTCGCTCTGAAGACGATGGGGCTCAACACCGCGATCCTCACCGACAGTGTCGAGGTCGCCAAAGCCTGGAAGGAGGCCGCGTGATGGCCGACGGGTTCGCCAACCTCGCGGGCGTCGCCGCTCCCTACGTCGTCACCGAGGCCGACCGCGCCGCCATCGCCGCGGCGATCAGCGAGAGCGAAATCGTCGAGCTGGCCCTGACGCTGGGCAATATCCCCGCGCCTTCCGGCAAGGAGCTGGAGGTCGCCAACTACGTCTACGACTGGATGGCGCGCGAGGGCTTCTCGCCGCGCAAGGTGGGTGCGACGCCCGACCGTCCCAACGTCATTGGCACGCACGGCGGCAAAGGTGTGGGCAAGAACCTGCTCTTCACCGCCCACCTCGACACCGAGGCGCCGACCTGGAACCCGGATCTCGACGCTTACAAGTACAGCCCCGCCACCCTGGCCAATCCCGAGTGGGAGAAGTGCTGGCTGGAGGACGGCAAGCTCTACGGCTATCCGATCGCCAACGACCGCGGGCCGATGGCCTGCTTCCTGATCGCGGCCAAGGCGCTGAAGGCGGCCGGCTACGAGCTGGCCGGCAAGATGTACCTGACCGCCTGCCCCGGCGAGATCGGTCCCGAGCCGATCGAGGAGCATCGCGGCGTCGCCTACATGGGCAAGGACATCGGCGCCCACTACCTGTTCCACCACGGAGGGGTGGCGCCCGACTACGCCATCGCCGCCGAGGGCTGCGACTTCGGCCTGACCTGGGTGGGCTGCGGCTATGCGGTGTTCAGGGTCACGATCTGGGGCGAGGGGGTGTTCACCCCGCTGCTCAGCCACCCGGCGACGGCCGCCGAGCACCCGAACCCGCTCTACAAGATCGGCAAGCTGACCGAGGCCATCCATGCCTGGAGCGGCGAGTGGGAGAAGGCCAGCCTCTACGAGAGCCCCGGCGGCGTGGCCCAGCCCAAGTCGCAGCTGGCCTCGATCCGGGGCGGCATCCCCTACGCCTTCGGGGCGGGCACCGAGCGGGTGAACCTCTATCTGGAGGTGGGGCTGAACCCCCGCCAGCGCGTCGCCGACATCCAGCATTCGCTGGAGGCCATGGTGCGCGGGACCGGCATGAGCGGCGTCGAGATCGAGCCGGTGGTCGTGCGCCACGGCTTCGAGGCGGATGCGGCCGAGGTGGCCCCGCTGGTCGGGGCGGTGGACGTCGCCACCCAGCTGTCGCTGGGCCATCCGGTGGCCCGCGCGGCGAGCGTCTATTCCAGCATGTGGCGCGACCACAACGTCTTCAACATGCACCGCATCCCGGCCATCACCACGGGCTTCGCCCGCTGGCGGCCGACGCCGAAGGACCTGGTGGACAGCGCCCTGGTCTACGCCCTGACGGCGCTGGCCGTCTGCGGCCGGGCCGAGACAGCGGACGCCGCCAACCGCGCGCCGCCGGTCTATGGCGACAATCCGTTCGGGGGCGAGTGATGGGCGCGGCCCAGGTCCTGGAGGTTCCCGATACCGCCCTGTTCCGCAAGGCGATGGGCGGTTTCGCGGCGGGCGTGACGGTAGTGACCACGGCGCTGGACGGACGGCTCAGCGGCACGACGGTCAGCGCCTTCTCGTCGCTGTCGATGGACCCGCCGCTGGTGCTGGCCTGCCTCAAGCGCGGCAGCCGCACCCTGGCCGCCGTGCAGGGGGCGGGGGTGTTCTGCGTCAACATCCTGGCCGCCGACCAGGGCGAGCTGGCCTACGCCTTCGCCAAGTCGGGCTGCGACGAGCGCTTCGCCCTGGCGGCGCTGGAGCCCGGCGCGACCGCCGCCCCGGTGCTGGCCGGCTGCGTGGCGGTGGTCGAGTGCGCCCTGCATGCCACCCACGACGGCGGCGACCACGAGATCCTCGTCGGCCGGGTCGTCAGCGTCCGCATCAATGAGTCCAAGCCGCCGCTCGTCTACGTGCGCGGCCAGTTTCTGAACACCTGAGCGTGGCAGCCGAAAGTGTGAGCGGTTTCGGCGCCTGCCACGCGACCAAGCAAAATTGAGAGAGCTTTCGATGGCCTACGACGTGCTGGAAGTGAAGCCGATGACCCGCCGGATCGGCGCCGAGGTGTTCGGCGTCGACCTGGGCCAGCCGCTGTCGAACCGGCAGTTCGAGGAGCTGCACCAGGCCCTGACCCAGTACCAGGTGCTGTTCTTCCGCGACCAGCAGATGACCCACGACGCCCACAAGGCGCTGGGCCGCAAGTTCGGTCCGCTGGCCATCCATTCGGGCGTGCCGGGCCTGGCCGACCATCCCGAGGTCGTGGCCATCCACGCCGACGAAAACTCGAAATTCGTGGCCGGCGAGAGCTGGCACTCCGACCTGACCTGCGATCCCGAGCCGCCGCTGGGCAGCATCCTGCACATGCCCATTGTGCCCGACGACGGCGGCGACACCGTCTTCGCCAGCATGTACGCGGCCTACGACACGCTGTCGGACCGGATGAAGGCGTATCTGGAGGGGCTGACCGCCGTCCACGACGCCAACCCGATCTACAAGGCGCTCTTCCCGGACATCGACCGGCAGTACAACCGCACCGCCCATCCGGTGGTGCGCATCCATCCGGTCAGCGGCCGCAAGAGCCTGTTCGTCAACCCGTCCTACACCACCCACATCGTCGGCCTGCCCAAGGCCGAGAGCGCGGCGATCCTGGGGTATCTCTACCACCACGCCGGCAATCCGGACTTCCAGGTGCGCTTCCGCTGGCGGCCCAATTCGGTGGCCTTCTGGGACAATCGCTGCACCTGGCACCAGGCGATCTGGGACTATTTCCCCGACGTGCGCTCGGGGTTCCGCGTGACGATCGCCGGCGATCGGCCGGTTTGAGGGATCGGGGAAGATGCTCCCCCTGAAGGGGGAGCTGTCGCGGAGCGACTGAGGGGGAAGACGGTCGAGTTTAGCGGAAGCTGAAAACGTCCCCCCTCCGGCCCTCCGGGCCACCTCCCCCAGAGGGGGAGGATCTTGGGCCCCGGCCTTGACCTCATCGATCGTCTCGTCGTTGATGCGCGCCTGGGTTTCAGGGGCTTTCGATGACGAAAAAGGGTGGCGTGGGCTTTGTCCTGGGC
>Ga0247823_10000996_pt1 | contig 23956 bp, 23 predicted proteins | sample 13C_PalmiticAcid_2_FD_192426 | JGI IMG/M metagenome (GOLD analysis project Ga0247823, IMG submission 192426) | Soil microbial communities from agricultural site in Penn Yan, New York, United States - 13C_PalmiticAcid_Day30 | ecosystem: Environmental > Terrestrial > Soil > Agricultural land... | reverse complement strand
CGCCATGACCGACGACGACCTGCCCCCGCTGAACCCCACGCCACCCGGCCTGTACCGCCACTACAAGGGCGGCTGGTACGAGGTGCTGGACACCGTGCGCTGCAGCGAAACCCTGCAGGGCATGACCCTGTACCGCGCGCTCTACGGCGGCTGGGGCCTGTGGGTGCGGCCGGCGGCCATGTTCGCGGAGGTCGGCACGTTCGAGGGCCGGGAACAGCCGCGCTTCACGCGGCACGACCCGGGCCTGGTGCCGCTGGCCGACCTGCCCACCGCGCAGGCGCTCGTCGCCCACCTGCGCGGCCTGGCGCAGCGCCAGGGCCTGGACCTGGACAGCGCCCTGCGAGCGCCGCCGCCCGAGCCCGACACCTGCTGCGGGCGCGGCTGCAACGGCTGCGTCTGGGAAGGTTTCTACACCGCGCTGCACCACTGGCGGGAGGACGCGCTGGCCCGCCTTTTGTGACATTTGACCGGCCCCGGGCCCGGGCGGCGCCTCGGCCCGGGGCCCTTCCGTATACTGGCCGGGGTACACAACCAGCGCCCGGACTCCGCGCCCGGGACGCGACCGATTCAACAAGGGAAATCGAGTGAGTCAATCGAACATCGGCGGTTTCCGCATCGCAGGCATCAGCACGTGCCTGCCTCCGATGGTCGTGGACAACCTCGATCCTGCCCTGGGCTTCCCGCCGGAGGACGTGCGCAAGGTGGTGGCCATGGCCGGGGTGCGCGAGCGCCGCGTGGTGGACCCCTCCATCACCTCCGCCGACCTGTGCTTTCGCGCCGCCACGCGGTTGATGGAGCGCCTGGGCTGGGCGCCCGACACGGTGAGCGCGCTGATCTTCGTCACCCAGACGCCCGACCACTTCCTGCCCTCCACCAGCTGCCTGCTGCAGCAGCGCCTGGGCCTGCCCGACAGCTGCGCCGCGTTCGACGTCGGCCTGGGCTGCTCCGGCTACCCCTATGGCCTGTACATCGCCGCCGCCATGCTGCGCGCCGGCGGCCACCAGCGCGTGCTGATGCTGCACGGCGAAACGCCCAGCCGCTTCGTCAGCCCCGAAGACCAGGCCACGGTGCTGCTGTTCAGCGACGCCGGCTCGGCCACCGCGCTGGAGCTGGACGACACGCCCGGTGCCGGCGGCCAGTTCGTGCTGCACACCGACGGCAGCGGCGCCCATGGGCTGATCCTGCGCGGCGGCGCCTTCCGCGACCGCGAGCCCGCCAACCCGCGCCACCACTTCCTGGAAATGGACGGCGCGGCCATCTTCAACTTCACCATCAAGCGCGTGCCGCCGCTGATCGCCGAGACCCTGGCCTTCGCCGGCAAGGCCGTGGCCGACGTGGACGCCTTCGTGTTCCACCAGTCCAACCGCTTCATCATGAAACACCTGATGAAAAAGAGCGGGCTGCCGGACGACCGGGTGCCGATGTCCATCGAGGACAGCGGCAACTGCGGCGGCCCCTCGGTGGCCGTGGCCATGACGCGCCGGCTCGCCCCGCCCGCGCCGGGACAGCGCCTGCACTGGATGCTGCTGGGCTATGGCGTCGGATTGTCATGGGGCGCAGCCATGATCCAGATCGACGACCGGACCGTGCTGCTGCACGACGACGGCGAAGGCCTGTCGTCCTTGAATTGAGGTTTCAACGATGAGCGAACCAGCCAAGACCCAGGTCTCCGTGAGCGATGCCCTCGCCATGCTCGCGGACTGCTTCAACCTGCCCGTCGAAGAGGTGCACGCCGACCTGGAGCGCGACGCCATCGACGACTGGGACTCCATGGGCGCGCTGATGCTCATGGCCGAGCTGGACGAGCGCTTCGGCATCGAACTCACCGCCGAGGTCTCGCGCGAGATGACCCGCATCGGCGATGTGCTCGCCTTCCTCAAGGTGCACGGGGTGCTGAGTGAAAACGCCTGATGTCCGGCGCTCCGTGGCGCCCGCCCCCCGCCTGCCCGAGCACGAGAAGCTCGGCCGGCTGGTGGCGCGCAGCCTGGGGCTGGACGCGACGGCGCTGCAGCTCGGCCTGAACCCGGCCCTGCTCGCCGACCTGCCCGAGGTCATCGCGCTGCGCCGCGAGCACCTCAACGGCAGCTGGGACGACGACACCTACCTGCGCTGGCGCTACCGGCTCGGCCGCGCCAGCGGGGGCTTCGGCGACCTGTGGTGCCTGCGCGCCAAGGGCCGTCTGCTGGCCATCATCGGCGTGGAAGAACTGCGCGTCGAGCACGACGGCCAGGCGCTCGCGGGCGCCCAGGTGATGGACCTGCTGGTGCGGCCCGAGGCGCAGGAGTCGGGCCTGGGCATCTGGCTCAACCAGGCCATGCTCGCGCGCTACGACTTCACCCTCGCGGTGGGCGCCAACCAGAACTCGGCCGGCATCGTGCGCCGCATGTTCGAGCCGCTGCCCTCGCGCCTGACCTTCACCCACCCGCTGGACCTCGCGCCCTTCGTGCGCCGGCGCTGGCCGGCGGTGGCCGGCCTGCCGCTGGCCATGCGCGTGGCCAACGGCGGCCTGGCGCTGCGCCGGCTGGCGCTGCGGCGCCACCGGCCGCGCGGCCTCACGCTGGAGGCCACCACGCAGCTCGACCCGGCGCTGGCGGTGCCCCAGAGCCGCGACCCCGCCAGCGTGCACCTGCGGCGCGACAGCGCCTACCTGCAGCAGCGTCTGCTGGGCAACCCCCGGCGCCCGCTCGTGACCCGCGTGGCGCGGCGGGACGGCAAGGTCGTGGGCCTGATCGCCTGGGCCATGGAGGTCGACGACAAAGGCCGGCCCGAGCTGCACGTGATCGACTGGCACCACGACAGCGACGCCACCCTGCTCGGCCTGCTGCACGAGGCGGTGCGCGAAGCCGCCGCCCGGCGCTGCAGCTGCGTGCGCCTGAACCTGCAGGACAGCAGCACCCAGCGCGTGGCCGCGCGCGCCGGCTTCCTGCCCTCGCGCGGCGACGAAGGCCGCCTGTGCGGCGTGCAGTCGCGCGACCCGGCCCTGGCCAAACGGCTGGCCAAGGCGCGCTGGGGCCTGACCGACGCGAGCGACGACAGCGATGCGCTCTGAGCCGCTGCCCCCCGCCGCAAAGGCCTGACCATGTGCGGCATCGCTGGCCTCTTCAGCCCCCGGCGTGCCCCTGAACGGGCCGAGCTGGACGCCATGATCGGCACGCTGGGCCACCGTGGGCCCGACGGCCGTGGCACCTGGGTCGACGGCCCGATCGGCCTGGCCCACGCGCGGCTCGCCATCATCGACCCCGAAGGCGGCGCCCAGCCCATGGGCAGCGACGACGGCCGCGTGCAACTGGTCTTCAACGGCGAGATCTTCAACTACATCGAGCTGCGCGACGAGCTGCGCCAGGCCGGCCACCGCTTCGTCACCGGCTCCGACACCGAGGTGCTGCTGCATGCCTACCAGGCTTGGGGCGACGCCTTCCTCTCGCGCCTGAACGGGCAGTTCGCGCTCGGCCTGTGGGACGGCCGGCGCCAGCGCCTGCTGCTGGCGCGCGACGGCGTGGGCATCCGCCCGCTGTTCTGGACCCGCGTGGGCGCGCGGCTGGCCTTCGCCTCCGAAGCCAAGGCCCTGTTCGCGCTGCCCGAGGTGCCACGCGGCCTGGACCCCGCCGGCCTGGCCGCCACCTTCGGCTGGTGGGCGCCGCTGGCGCCACACTCGGCCTTCGAAGGCATCCACTGCCTGCCGCCCGGCCACTGCCTCGCGGTGGACGCCCAGGGCGAGACGCTCACGCGCTGGTGGGACTGGGACTTCCCCGTCACCGACCCCTTCGCGCCGGTGAACGAAGACGCGCTGGCCGACGAGCTGCACGCCCTGCTGGTGGACGCGGTGCGCCTGCAACTGCGCGCCGACGTGCCGGTGGGCGCCTACCTCAGCGGCGGGCTGGACTCGTCCATCCTCACCACCATCATCCGCCGCCACACCGACACGCCGCTGCGCAGCTTCTCGCTCACCTTCGACGATGCCGAGTTCGACGAAAGCGAACACCAGCAGGCCATGGTGCGGCACCTGGACACGCAGCACTCGTCCATCGGCTGCGGCCGGCACCACATCGCCGCCGAATTCGCGCGCACCGTGTGGCACGCCGAGACGCCGCTGGTGCGCACCGCCCCCACCCCCATGCTGCGCCTGGCCGACAGCGTGCGCGCCGCCGGCTACAAGGTGGTGCTCACCGGCGAAGGGGCGGACGAAGTCTTCGGCGGCTACGACCTGTTCAAGGAAGCCAAGATCCGCCGCTTCGTCGCGCAGCTGCCCGACTCGCCGCGCCGCGCGCGCGTGGTCGAGCGGCTCTACCCCTGGCTGGCGCGCTCGCCCGGCGGCTCCAACGCGATGTCGCAGCGCTTCTTCACCGACAGCACCGTGCCCGGCGACGACGCGGTCTTCGCGCACCAGACCCGCCTGTCCACCACGCGGCGCGCCTGGGCCTTCTTCACGCCCGAGCAGCAGCAGGCCCTGGCGCGGCACGACCCCGCCGCCCAGCTGCGCGCGCGCCTGCCCGACGGCTTCCACCGGTGGCTGCCGATGGCGCGCGACCAGTACGTGGAAGCGCACACCCTCATGAGCGGCTACCTGCTCGCCGCACAGGGCGACCGCATGGCGATGGCCGCGTCGATCGAAGGGCGCTACCCCTTCCTCGACCCGCGCGTGATCGCTTTCGCCGCCCGCCTGCCGCCGCGCCTGAAGATGCGCGGCCTGTGCGAGAAGCTGCTGCTGCGCGAGGCCTTCGCGCACGAGCTGCCGCCGCAGATCGGCCGCCGCACCAAGCAGCCCTACCGCTCGCCCGACAGCGCCAGCTTCTTCGAGGCCGGCAAGCCGTTGCCCTGGGTGGCCGAGCTGCTGAGCGAGGCCAGCGTGCGCGACGCCGGCCTGTTCGACGCACCGGCCGTGGCGCGCCTGAGCGCCAAGTGCGCGGCCGGTCGCGCCATCGGTTTCGCCGACAACATGGCCTTCGTGGGCGTGCTCTCCACCCAGCTGCTGCACCAGCAGTTCGTGCGGCCCGCCACGCCCGCGCTGGAGCCGGCATGAGCGCCGCGCCGGGCCGTTCCCAAGCAAGCTCGCACCGCAGCCCGCAGGGCGAGGTACTCCAGTGACCGCTCTGGCCTTCCTGCCCGGCCCCTTCGTGCACAGCGCCTTCGACGCGCGCTGCCTCGAAGTGCCCGACAAGACCGCCGTGGTCGCAGCCGACCGCGAGGTCAGCTACCGCGAGCTGGACGAGCGCGTGAACGGCGTCGCCAACGCGCTGCACGCCGCCGGCATCGGCCCGGGCGATCGCGTGCTGCTGCTGCTCGACAGCGGCGTGGACTTCGTGGCCTCGCTGCACGCGGTGTGGCGCCTGGGCGCCGTGGTCGTTCCCCTGGGCCCGCAGACCAAGGCCGCCAAGCTCGCCCACGTGCTGGCCGACACCGGCGCGCGCGCCCTGCTCACGCAGGCCTCGCTGGCCCCGGCGTGGGCCGGGCTGTCACTCGCGCCCCTGGTGTGGGCGCAGGGCGACACCGCCGCTCAGCCCTGGCCGCAACCCGCCACCACGGCCCGCTTCAGCGGTGGCCCCGGCAACGCCAGCGAACTCGCCACCCTCATCTACACCTCGGGCACCACCGGCGTGCCCAAGGGCGTGATGCTCAGCCACGCCAACATGCTCGCGGCCTGGCGCGCGGTGCAGGCCTACCTGCAACTGGCGCACGACGACGTGATCGGTCTGGCCCTGCCACCCAGCTTCAGCTACGGCCTGTACCACGTGCTCATGGGCCTGGGCATCGGCGCCACGCTGGTGCTGGAGAACACCGCCGCCTTCCCCATGCGCCTGCTGCAGCGGCTCGCGGCGCAGCGCGTCACCGTGTTCCCCGGCGTGCCCACGCTGTGGGCCAGCCTGCTCGCGCTGGACCTGAGCGCACATGATCTGAGCGCCCTGCGCCTCATCACCAACGCCGCCGCCGCCCTGCCCGCCGCGCACACCGCGCAGCTGCGCGAGCGCCTGCCGCACGCGCGGCTGCTGCTCATGTACGGCCTGACCGAATGCATGCGCGCGAGCTACCTGCCGCACGAGGAAGTGGACGCGCGGCCCGACAGCGTGGGGCGCGGCATCCCGCACCAGGCACACTGGCTGGAAGACGAGCACGGCCAGCGCCTGCCCCAAGGCAGCACCGGCGAACTCGTGGTGTGCGGCGCGCACGTGAGCGTGGGCTACTGGAACGCGCCCGCCGGCCAGCCCGGCCGCCTCACGCCCGGCCCGCACCCGGGCGAGAACACCTTGCACACCGGCGACCTCTTCCGCAGCGACGCCGACGGCTGGCTGTACTGCGTGGGCCGCACCGACGACATGTTCAAGTCGCGCGGCGAGAAGGTCTACCCGCTGGAGGTGGAACACGCCATCTGCGAACTGCCCGGCGTGCGCGAAGCCGCCGTCATCGGCATCCCCGACGAACGCCTGGGCCTGGCCGTGAAAGCCTTCGTGCGCCTGCGCGAAGGCGCCACGCTGAGCGAACGCGAAATCATCCGCCACTGCCTGGCCCGGCTGGAGAGCTGGATGGCGCCCAAGACCGTGGCCTTCGTCGACGAGCTGCCGCTGACCGAATCCGGCAAGCTGCGCCGGCGCGACCTGGCCTGAGGCTTTCTTCTTTCAACCTTGCAACCAACGGAACCCCATCCATGAGCACCATCAAGGCCGACGTGCGGCGCTACATCGAAGAGAACTTCCTGCTCGGCGCCGGCGCCGTCTCGCCCAGCGACGACGACTCTTTCCTGGAACACCAGGTGCTGGATTCCACCGGCTTCCTGGAACTGGTGGCGCACCTGGAAGAGACCTACGGCTTCAAGATCGGTGACGACGAGATGGTGCCGGAGAACCTCGATTCGCTCAACGCCATCGAGGCCTTCGTGCAGCGCAAACAGCAAGGGGCGGTGTGATGAGCGCCGTGCCCCTGGGCCCCGAGTCCCTGGCGCTGGACTGCGAGGCCGAACTCGCGCGCATCTCTCAGTGGATTCCGCAGGTGCTCACGCAGAAGCTGCGCCGGCGCGGCCTGGTGGTGGCCATCAGCGGCGGCATCGACAGCTCGGTGTGCGCCGCGCTCTCGGTGCGCGCGCTGGGCGCGAAGAAGGTCTTCGGCCTGCTGCTGCCCGAGCGCGATTCCAGCGGCTTCAGCACCGAGCGCGGCCGCCAGCTGGCCGAGCACCTGGGCATCGAGTACCAGGTGCACGACATCGCGCCCGCGCTGGAGGCCCTGGGCTGCTACCAGCAGCGCGACGAAGCGATTCGCCGCGTGGTGCCCGCGTACGGGGAGGGCTGGAAGAACAAGATCGTGATTGCCGGTGGCGTGGAAGGCGGCATCAACTTCTTCAAGCTCGTGGTGCAGTCGCCCGACGGTGAACAGCAAAGCGTGCGCCTGCCGCTGCGCGAATACCTGCAGATCGTGGCCGCCACGAACTTCAAGCAGCGCGTGCGCAAGACCATGGACTACTACCACGCCGACCGGCTCAACTACGCCGTGGTGGGCACGCCCAACCGGCTGGAATACGACCAGGGCTTCTTCGTGAAGAACGGCGACGGCTCGGCCGACCTCAAGCCCATCGCCCACCTGTACAAGACCCAGGTCTATGCGATGGCGCGCCACCTCGGCCTGCCCGACGCGATCTGCAACGCGGTGCCCACCACCGACACCTACACCCTGCCGCAGGGGCAGGACGAGTTCTACTTCGCACTGCCCTATGCGCAGATGGACATCGCGCTGTGGGCGCTGGAACACGGCCGCTCGGCCGAAGAACTCGCGGTGGCCCTGAAGATGACGCCGGCCCAGGCGCAGCGCGTGTACGACGACATCCGCGCCAAGCGCCGCGCCACCGAGTACCTGGCGGCGGCGCCGGAGCTCATCCCCGGCTGAGCCTTGCTCAGCGGCCGCTGCCCTCGGCAGTGGCCATGCGGGCCAGCTGCAGGTCCAGAATGGCCTCGGGCTCCTGGGCCTCCAGCTGCGTGGGATGGTCCAGGCCCTGCTTGAGGCGCTGCATGTCGAGATCGCCCGTCCACTTCGCCACCACCAGCGTGGCCACGCCGTTGCCCACCAGGTTGGTCAGCGCGCGCGCCTCGGACATGAAGCGGTCGATGCCCAGGATCAGCGCCAGCCCGGCCACCGGCACATGGCCCACGGCGGACAGCGTGGCCGCCAGCACGATGAAGCCCGAGCCCGTGATGCCCGCTGCGCCCTTGGAGGTGAGCAGGAGCACCAGCAGCAGGGTGATCTGGTGCGTGATGTCCAGCGGCGTGTCGGTCGCCTGCGCAATGAACACGGCGGCCATGGTCAGGTAGATGGACGTGCCGTCCAGGTTGAAGGAGTAGCCGGTGGGGATCACCAGGCCGACGACCGACTTGCGCGCGCCGAGGTTTTCCAGCTTCTCCATCATGCGGGGCAACACCGACTCGCTCGACGAGGTGCCCAGCACGATCAGCAGTTCCTCCTTGATGTAGCGGATGAACTTGAACACGCTGAAACCGTGCAGCCGGGCGATGGCGCCGAGCACCACGAACACGAACAGCAGGCAGGTGAGGTAGAAGGTGCCCATCAGCTTGCCCAGCGAGAACAGCGAGTCGACGCCATACTTGCCGATGGTGAAGGCCATCGCCCCGAAGGCGCCGATGGGGGCGACCTTCATGATGAAGCCGACGATGTCGAACAGCACGTGCGAGGACTTCTCGATGAAGTCGAACACCAGCGTGCCGCGGCCGCCGAACTTGTGCAGCGCGAAACCGAACAGCACCGAGAACAGCAGCACCTGCAGGATGTCGCCCTTGGCGAAGGCGTCCACCACCGAGGTCGGGATCACGCCCAGCAGGAAGTCCACCGTGCCCTGCATCTTGCCCGGCTCCGTGAAGCTGGCGATGCCCTTGGTGTCCAGCGTGCTGGGGTCGATGTGCATGCCGACACCGGGCTTGATCAGGTTGACCATGACCAGGCCGATGATCAGCGCCAGGGTGGAAACGATCTCGAAGTAGAACAGCGCCAGGCCGCCGGTCTTGCCGACCTTCTTCATGTCTTCCATGCCGGCGATGCCCACCACCACGGTGCAGAAGATGATGGGCGCGATGATCATCTTGATGAGCTTGATGAAGCCATCGCCCAGCGGCTTCATCTTGGCGCCGAGCTCGGGGTAGAAGTGGCCCAGCAGGACGCCGACGACGACGGCGAACAGGACCTGGACGTACAGGGACTTGTAAAGCGGCTTGCGCGGGATCGGTGTGGACATGGTCTTTGTCTCCAGGCCTGGACGGCCTCGTTCGATGGGGGAATGGCCACCCACCGAAAGAGGCAGAGGGGCCGCGCGTCCCTGTTCGGGACAGGCGGCACGATACGCAGCCCGTCAGGCCCCGCCAACTGTGGCGTTCAACAGTCGTAGGACTACGTACACCCGGTCCGAGGGCCGGTTCAGGGCGCCCGCAGGGCGCGGCGCACCGCCTCCAGCAGGCCCGGGCCCAGGCGCCGCTGCAGGCCTTCGTGCACCGGCCGCGCCGCCTCGCGCAAGGCGGCGCGCGCGGCTTCCGGCATGGCATGCAGGTGCATGCCCGGCATCTGTTGCAGGCGCTGCAGGGCCTGCCGATCCAGTTCGGCGGACAGCCGGTTGCCGCTGTCGAGCGCCTCGGCCAGGGCCTCGTCCAGCAGGGCGCGGTCCGCGGCGGCCAGGCTGGCCCAGAAGCGCGGGTTGGCCACCACCGCGTAACCCAGGTAGCCGTGGTCCGTGAGGGCCACATGGGGTTGCCAGGGCGCCAGGCCCTGCGTGAGGAAGTTGGACAGCGGGTTCTCGGCCGCGTCCACCACGCCGCTGGCCAGGGCGCGCAGGGTTTCACCGAAAGGCAGCACCCTGGGCTGGGCGCCCCAGGCCCGCATCTGCGCCTCCAGCACGCCCGGGGCCTGGATGCGCACGCGCAGGCCCCGAAGGTCGACCGCCTGTTGCATGGGGCGCGTGGCGCTCATCTGCTTGAAGCCGTTGTCCAGGTAGCCCAGTCCCAACATCTGCTGCCGCGCCACGCGCTGCAGCAGTTCGCGGCCGACCGGGCCCCGCGTGACGCGGCGCACCCCGTCCAGGTCGCTGAACAGGTAGGGCAGATCGAACACCTCGAACTCCGGCACCCCCGCCATGCCGAACTTGGACAGCGAGGGCGCCAGCATCTCCACCGCGCCCAGGCGCAGGGCCTCCATTTCGTCGTCGTCCCCCCACAGGGAGGAGTCCGGGTGCACCTCCACGCGGATGCGCCCGCCCGCGCGCTCGTGCACCAGGGACTGGAAGTGCAATGCCATCCGTCCCTTGGGCGTGTCCGGCGCCACGACGTGGGAGAAGCGCAGCCGCACCGGCGGGCGCTGCGCCGCCAGCGCGGGCCAGGCCAGCGTGGCCGCCAGCCCCGCGCCCAGCCAGGTGCGCCGCCGCCTGCCAGGGATCTGGGCAGGCGAGGCGGGCAGGTGGGGGTCAGACATGCTCGCTATGCTAGGCCATGCCCACTGCCACCCCGCCCGACGTCGACACGCTGGACCTGGACACGCGCCACGCGTCGGCGCTGACCCGGCGCGCGCTGGCCTGGCTGGTGACGCTGCTGCTGCTGGTGGCGACTTCGGCCGTGCTGATGGTGCTGTTCCTGCGCGCCGAAGAAGTGCACGAGGCCGACCGGCGCCGCACCGCCGACACACAGTGGCTGGACCAGACGATGCGCTTCCACCTGCGCCGGCTGGAGGCCGATCTGGGCGTGCTGGCCCTGCAAGCGCAGGGCTCCCGCCAGCCGCCCGACGCCGCCGCCCTCGGTGGCCCCTGGTGGCAATCACCGGGGCGGGTGGCTTTCCACGGCTGGATCCCGGCGGCCACCGCAGCGGGCGACGCCCTGCCCGCGCGCACCCACACCCCGGACGGGGTGGACGACCTGGTCGCCATGCTGGAGACCACGCGCGGCCTGCAGCGCGCGGCCTACGCCGGACCGCTGCCCACGGCAGAGCCCGGCCAGCCGCCCTGGCTCTGGCTCGCGGTGCCCCGCTTCGAGCAAGGCCTTTTCGTCGGCGACTACGTAGCGGCCGTGGCCATCGACCGGCTGCTGGCGGACACCCTCCCCGACTGGTTCCTGCAAGACCACCGGGTGGCGCTGGCCGACGACGGCGCCATGCCCTCCGAAGACACGTTCGTCGCCCCCATCAACCTGCCCGGCGCGCAGCTGCGATTGCAGGTGCAATCGCTCGGCGACCAGGCCCCGCTGGCCCCGCGCGCTTTCTTCGCGGTGGCCCTGGTCTGCCTGGCGGGCATGCTGCTGGCGCTTGCCCGCCTGTGGCGCGACACCGCGCGGCGCCAGCGCACCGAGGCCCGGCTGCAAACCCAGCTGGCTTTGCGCAACGCCATGGAGCGCTCGGTGCCGCTGGGCCTGCGCGCCTGGGACCGCGATGGCCGGCTGATCCAGGTGAACCAGGCGTTCGGGCGCATGGTGGGCTGGCCACCGCAGGAGTTGCTGCGGCGCGCCGCCGACGGCAGCGGGCCGCTCCCCCACTGGCCCGCCGAGCAGGGCGACGAGTTCGAGTGCATGCGCCAAAGCGCCAGCGATCCCGACGCCCAGCAGGTGGGGCGGGAGTGGCAGCTCCAGCACCGCGACGGCCACCGCATCGAGGTGCTGGCCCACGGCGCCCCACTGCTGCTGGCCAGCGGCGAAGTGGCGGGCTGGATCGGTTCGGTGCTCGACATCACCGAGCGCCGGCGCACCGAGCGGCTGGCCGCGCGGCAGCAGGCGCAGCTCGAGGCCTCGGGCCGCCTCGTCGCGGTGGGCGAGGTGGCTTCGACCCTGGCGCACGAACTCAACCAGCCGCTGGGCGCGCTCAGCAGCTTCGCCACCGGCCTGCTCAACCGCCTGCGCGATCAGCGCATCGGCTACGACGAGATCGTTCCCGTCGTCGAGCGCATCGAGCGCATGGCCGAGAAATCCGGGCGCGTGATCCAGCGCGTCAATGCGTTCGCTCGGCGCCAGGAGATGTCGCCCCAACCCATGGCCCTGGCCCCCTTCGTGTCCCGCGTGGCGAGCGATGCGGATCTGCCCGAGGGCGTGCAACTGGTGCTGGACCTGCCACCGGGCGACGGCCCGCGGGTGCCCGCCGACGCGATGCTGCTGGAACACGCGCTGCGCAACCTCATCGTCAACGCCGGCCAGTGGGCGCCGCTGGGCACCGCGACCTCAGGTCTTCCCGCGCCTTGCGTGCGCGTCGAGCTGGTCACCGATGCGGGCCAGGTCGGCCTGCGGGTCTCCGACACCGGGCCCGGCGTGCCGGCCGATCAGGCCGCGACCGTGTTCGACGCCTTCAGCAGCCACCGGCCCGGCGGCATGGGCATGGGGCTGGCGATCTGCCGGTCCATCGCCGAGGCGCACCACGGCCGCATCGAACTCTCGCGAAGCCCCGATCTGCTCGGGGCACAATTCACGCTGTGGCTGCCCCTGACCCCCTGAACCCGCCCGTGCACGTCGTCGACGACGACGCGGATTTCCGCGAGGGCATGGTGTGGCTGCTCGAATCGCGCGGCCTCGTGGCGCATGCCTGGACCGGCGGCGACCGCTTCGTGCAGGCCTTGCGCGACGGCACGGCAGCGACGGCCTGCTGCGTGGTGCTGCTGGACATCCGCATGGAGCCGCTCTCGGGCCTGGCCACCTTCGAGCAGCTCAAGGCCATGGGGTGGCCGTGGCCGGTGCTGTTCCTCACCGGCCACGGCGATGTGGGCATGGCCGTGGCCGCCGTCAAGAACGGGGCCTGGGACTTCCTGGAGAAACCGTTCCAGAACAACCTGCTGGTGGACAAGGTCGAGGCCGCGCGAAAGGCGGCCACCGAATGGCATCAGAACGAACAGGAACGCCTGCGCCTTCAGCAGGCCCTCGCCGCCCTGAGCAGCCGCGAGCGCGAGGTGCTGCGCGAAGTGCTTCAGGGCCACTACAACAAGAACATCGCCGACCACCTGGGCATCACGCCGCGCACGGTGGAGTTCCACCGCGCCAACATCTTCGACAAACTGCAGGTGCAGTCGACCGTGGAGCTGGCGCACCGGCTGGGCCGTCTGGGCCTGGAAGTCAGCGGCTGAACCTCAGAACAGCTCCTGCTGCGCGCGCAAGGCCTGCGGCTTGAACTGCGAGGTGTCCAGCGGTTCGCGCTCGGTGTTGAAGCCCAGTCGCGCGCAGGTCTTGTCGAAGCGCTGGCGGATCAGGTCGGCCCAGATGCCGCTGCCGCGCATGCGCTGCGCGAAGTCCGCGTCGTAGTCCTTGCCGCCGCGCATCTCCTGCACCCGCGCCATCACGCGCAGGGCGCGGTCCGGGTAGTGCAGGTCCAGCCACTGGCGGAACATCGGGCTCAGCTCCCAGGGCAAGCGCAGCACGGTGTAGAAGGCGCGCCGCGCCCCGGCGTCCCACGCGGCTTCGAGCACCTGCTCCATGTCGTCGGTGATGAAAGGGATCTGCGGCGCCACGCTCACCCCCACCGGAATGCCCGCGTCGGCCAGCGTGCGCAGGATGCGCAGGCGCCGGTGCGGCGCGGCCGCTCGCGGCTCCAGCGCGCGGGCGAGCTTCGCGTCGAGCGAGGTGATGGTCACGTAGACCGCCGCCAGACCCTGCGCGGCCAGGGGCGCGAGGATGTCGATGTCGCGCTCCACGCCACTGCCCTTGGTGACGATGGCCAGCGGGTGTTTCGCTTGCGCCAGCACCTCGAGCGCGGCGCGTGTCAGCTTCAGCTCGCGCTCGATGGGCTGGTAGGCATCGGTCACGGTGCCGATGGCCAGCAAGCCGGGCACGTGGCGCGGGCTGGCGAGTTCGCGCCGCAGCACCTCGGCGAGGTTGCGCTTGGCGATGATCCTGGTCTCGAAGTCCAGCCCCGGCGACAGGTTGAGGTAGCTGTGCGTGGGCCGCGCGTAGCAGTAGGTGCAGCCGTGTTCGCAACCCCGGTAGGGGTTGAGGCCGAGCGCGAAGCCCACGTCGGGCGAGTCGTTCTTCGTGATCGCGCTCTTGCAGTCCTCCCAGGTCACCTGCGTGGCCGGGGGCGGTGCTTCGCCTCTCGCGATCGCCGCCTCGTCCAGCGCCCCCCAGCCGTCGTCGAACGCCTGGCGCTCGTCGCGCAGGAAGCGGTGCGGCTGCTGGTGGCTGATGCCCCGGCCCTTGATGGCCTGAATGGGAATGTGGACGTTCGGCATGGGACGACCACTGTACACAAAAACAGTGCTAGAGTGTGGCGCTTCAGGAGGCTCCATGTCCCTTTCTTCCCAGGCGGTCGGTACCGCCGACCCCATCGTGTCCGTGCGAGGCGTGAGCAAGACCTACGCGGGCGGTTTCCAGGCCTTGAAGCGCGTGGATCTCGACATCCGCCGGGGCGAGATCTTCGCCCTGCTCGGCCCCAACGGCGCGGGCAAGACCACCCTCATCAGCATCGTCTGCGGCATCGCCAACGCGAGCGAAGGCGTGGTGATCGCCGACGGGCACGACACCGTGCGCGACTACCGGGCCGCGCGCGCCGCCATCGGCCTGGTGCCGCAGGAACTGCACACCGACGCCTTCGAATCCGTCTGGGCCACCGTGAGCTTCAGCCGGGGCCTGTTCGGCAAGTCGCCCGACCCGGTCTACATCGAGAAGGTGCTGCGCGACCTCTCGCTCTGGGACAAGAAGGACAACAAGATCCTCACGCTCTCCGGTGGCATGAAGCGGCGCGTGCTGATCGCCAAGGCGCTGTCGCACGAGCCCAAGATTTTGTTCCTCGACGAGCCCAGCGCGGGCGTGGACGTGGAGCTGCGGCACGACATGTGGCGCATGGTGCGCGAGCTGCGCGACCGGGGCACCACCATCATCCTGACCACGCACTACATCGAAGAAGCCGAGGACATGGCCGACCGCATCGGCGTCATCAACCACGGCGAACTCATCGTGGTCGAAGACAAGGACGTGCTCATGCGCAAGCTCGGCAAGAAGCAGCTCACGATCACGCTGCAGCAGCCGCTGGAGCGCGTGCCCGAGGCGCTCTCGCGCTGGCCGCTCGAGCTGACCGGCGCCGGCCAGACGCTCACCTACACCTTCGACACCCAGAAAGACGAAACCGGCATCGCCGAGCTGCTGCGCACGCTGCACGCGCAGGGCATCGACTTCAAGGACCTGCAGTCCAGCGAAAGCTCGCTCGAAGATATCTTCGTGAGCCTCGTCCACAAGAGGCAGGAGGCCTGAACATGAGTCTGAACATCCACGGCATCAAGGCCATCTACCGCTTCGAGATGGCGCGCACCTTCCGCACCATCACACAAAGCATCCTCGCGCCGGTGCTCACCACCTCGCTGTACTTCATTGTCTTCGGCACCGCCATCGGCTCGCGCATGGGCGACATCGACGGCGTCACCTACGGCGCCTTCATCATCCCCGGGCTGGTCATGCTCTCGCTGCTGAGCGAGAGCATCTCCAACGCCTCGTTCGGCATCTACATGCCGAAGTGGTCGGGCACCATCTACGAGCTGCTGTCGGCACCGGTGTCGTGGATCGAGGTGCTGCTGGGCTACGTGGGCGCGGCGGCCACCAAGTCCGTGATGCTGGGCCTGCTGATCCTGCTCACGGCGCGCGTGTTCGTGCCGTACCACATCGCGCACCCGGTGTGGATGCTGGGCTTCCTGCTGCTCACCGCCGTCACCTTCAGCCTGTTCGGTTTCATCATCGGCCTGTGGGCCGACAACTTCCAGAAGCTGCAGGTGATCCCGCTGCTGGTGGTCACGCCCCTGACCTTCCTGGGCGGCGCGTTCTACTCCATCAGCATGCTGCCGCCGCTGTGGCAGACGGTCTCGCTGGTCAACCCGGTGGTCTACCTCATCAGCGGCTTCCGCTGGGCCTTCTACGGCGTGGCCGACGTGCACATCGCCGTGAGCACGGGCATGACGCTGGTGTTCATGGCGCTGTGCCTGGGTTTCATCTGGTGGGTGTTCCGCACCGGCTACAAGCTGCGCCGCTGAAGGCGCCCCGCCCATGAAGCCCGGCATCACCGTCATCACCCTCGGCGTGGACAACCTCGAGCGCGCGGTGGCCTTCTACCGCGACGGCCTGGGCCTGGCCACCAAAGGCATCATCGGCACCGAGTTCGAGCACGGGGCCGTGGCCTTCTTCAACCTGCAGAACGGCCTGAAGCTCGCGCTCTGGCCGCGCCGCAGCCTGGCGGCCGACACCGGCCTGCCGCTGCTCTCCCCCACCGCGCAGGCATCGAGCGCGCTGGAGCTGTCCCTGGGCCACAACGTGGATTCGCGCGAGGAAGTGGATGCCGTGCTGCGGCAGGCCGTCGACGCCGGCGCGCGCATCGTCAAGCCCGCGCAGGACACGTTCTACGGCGGCTACGCCGCCTACTTCCAGGACCCGGACGGGCACCTGTGGGAGGTGGTGTTCAACCCGGGGCTGGCCGAGCTGGGTTGACCTCGACACCCGCCCAGCGGTTACACGCGCTGATTGGCGCCCAGAAGCAGCAAGTGGGAGTTGTTGACACCGTCGGGGCCACCCGTGGATGCCTCGACAGGCTCGATTTCGTTGCGGCCATTGGCACCCACGTTGTTGACGACGCGCACGCCATCGACAGGGCTCCGGTTGTTCTCGACCTCGTTGTGGTTGCCGTAGACATGGACCGAGACTTCGTTGCCGACGACCCGGTTGCTATGACCCCGGATGAAAACACCGACGCCATTGCCGACGGCATGGGATGACGCATCCCGAGTTCCCGGTTCGTAGGAACGATCCAGAACATTCAAGATCCAGTGGTACATCCGCGAGGTGTGCGCCAGGCCACAAGCATTCCCTTTCATGTGCTCCTTGAGCGCATCCCGGTACATATAAAGGGTATAGCGGGTCTGCTGCCGGTCCACGGTCAAGGCGGCATCCATGCTGTTTCTCAAGGCCAGTTCGTCGCGATCACAGATGCCCTGAAGCCAGTGACCTCTCAGTGCTGTCGAGCGGAAGGTGGCGATGTGGTTCAGGGTGTCGAAGAACCATTGATGCAGCTTGAGCGTGGGGTAGCTGCGCAATTGCTCGTGCACGTCGACGTTCGACGAATTCGCCGAGGAACCGATAGGGCTGCCGTGCACCTCACTGCCCGTGCGAGAGTTTCCGAAGATGTTCATGGGCACATGAGTGGGCCTGCTGTCCAGGTGGTTCAGGCCACCTGCCGCGCCAGCGCCACCGCATCCGCGCCCGCCGGGTAATGCAATCGGGGTGAGGCGTCGTTCGCGGCCAGCCAGACGGCCTCGGCCACGTCCGATGCCGTGGTGAAGGCCGAGGCCGAGCCCAGCGTGGCGAAGACGGCTTGCGCATGCGGCGCATAGGCCTCGGGAATCAGCCCTTGCATGCGCTGCGCGCCGTTTTCGGTGAAGCGCGTCGTGGGCGCGTACCCCGGCTCGACCAGCTTCACGCGCACGTCGAAGGCCTGCAGCTCGTGCGCGAGCGAGGCAGTGAAGCCCTCGATGGCGGTCTTGCTCGCGGTGTAGGCCGCCACCAGCGGCATGGGCGCGAGCGTGGCGCTGGAGGTGACGTTGACCACCCTGCCCGCGCGGCGTTCGCGGAACTGCGGCAACACGGCCTGCGTCATCGCCATCGTGCCGAAGGTGTTGGTCTCGAAGATGTCGCGCACCGTGGCCAGGGGCGTGGCTTCGAACGCGCCGAACAGGCCCAGGCCGGCGTTGTTCACCAGCACGTCGATGGGCCCGGCGGCTTGCAGGGCGCTGGCGATGCTGGCCGGGTCGGTCACGTCCAGCGGCAGGACGCTCAGGCGCTCCGAAGCCGGCAGCAGGTCCCGGCGCGGCGTGCGCATGGTGGCCACCACGCGCCAGCCCTGGGCGAGGAAGTGGCGCGCGGTTTCGAGGCCGTAGCCGGACGAGCAGCCGGTGATCAGAACGGTTTTCATGGAGAGGTCCTTGAAGATGAAGTGAGGAAGGTCGCCACGATATCCCGCCAAATCCGGACTGACTACAATCTAAAATCCATCAATCATTCGCCAAAGTCCAATCATGGTGGACCCCCTTGCCGAGGTCATCGCGTTGCTGAAGCCGCGCGCGGTGTTCTCCAAAGTGATCAGCGGCGCCGGCGCCTGGGGCGTGCGCTACTCGGCTTTCGGGCAGCCCAGCTTCTGCACGGTGCTCGAGGGCCGCTGCCTGCTCGCTGTCCAGGGCCAGGCACCCATCACCCTGGAAGCGGGCGATTTCGTGCTCATGCCGGCCACGCCGGGCTTCACGCTCTCGGGGTTCGAGCCGGTGGTGCCGGTGGCGATCGACGCCCTGCAGGCGGCCGGCGTCCAGGGCGATCTGCGCCACGGCCGGCCCGAAGGCCCGCCGGACGTGCGCATGCTCGGCGGTTACTTCGCCTTCGGCTCGCCCGACGCGGCTTTGCTGGTCTCATTGCTGCCCGCCCTGCTGCACCTGCGCGGCATCGAGCGGCTGTCGACGCTGGTGCGGCTGGTGCGCGAGGAGTCGACCGAACAGCGCGCCGGCCGCGAGCTGGTGCTGGGCCGGCTGGTGGAGGTGCTGCTGATCGAGGCGCTGCGCTGCACCACCGGCGAAGGCGCCCCGCCCGGCCTGCTGCGTGGCCTGGCCGACGCGCGGCTGGCAGCCGCAATGCGCCTCATGCACAGCGAGCCCGCGCGCGCCTGGACGGTGGACGAACTCGCCCGGCAGGCGGCGCTGTCGCGCTCGGCCTTCTTCGACCGCTTCTCACGCGCCGTCGGCCTGCGCCCCATGGAATACCTGCTGGCCTGGCGCATGGCGCTGGCCAAGGACCTGCTGCGCCGCGAGGGCATGGCGTTGGTAGAGGTGGCCGAGCGCGTGGGCTACAGCTCGGCCAGCAGCTTCAGCACGGCCTTCAGCCGCCACGTGGGCCAGGCGCCGGGCCAGTACGCGCGCCAGCGCGAAGCGGCGGTCAGCGCGGCCTGAGCAGCGCGCCTTCGATCTCGGCCCGGGCATGGCGCACGAAGGCGGCCACGTTGCCTGCGCGACTGGCCAGGTCGTCGGCCGCGAGGCCCAGGTAGGCGTCGCGCGCGTTCACCAGCACGGGCCGGTGTTCGGGCGGCAGGCGCTCCAGCGCCCAATCGGCGGCCACCTGCTTGGGCGCGATGCCGCCGGTGAGCGCGCTGAACCAGATCCGCGCCAGGGCCAGCACCACGTTGCGCTCGTCGCCCGCCCAGTCGGGCGCATCGTTCCATTGCGCCACGGTGTCGAGCAGCGCCTGCGCGAAGTCGGCGGGTGGCACCGCTTCGAACCACTCGGCCGCCGGTGGCCCCACCAGCGCGACGCTGTGTTGTCGCAGCTTGCTCAGCAGGATGGCGAGGTCGTGGTCCACCAGGGCAGGCTCGAAAGTCCCGGCCTGCAAGTCGTCGCGCAGCCATTCACCGAACTGCAGCTCGCGCCGCGCGGGATGCCGCCAGGGTACGACGTCGCCGCGCACGAGCACCGTCACTTCGAGCGCGCGCAGCGGTCCCTCGCTGCCGGGTGGCGCAGAGACGGACAGCAAATCGACCATCAGCGCGCGGCGCACCGGCTCGGCCAGGGGCGCTCCCACCGTGACCAAGAGGTCCACGTCGCTGAAGCTTTGCAGGCCGCCGTCCAGGGCCGAGCCGAACAGGTGAAGGGCCTGCAGCGCGTCGCCCAGGTGGCGCTCCAGCACGGCGCGGGTGGCCGCGAGCTGTTCGGCGATGCCGTCGGGCACGCGGCTCATTTCTTCTGCCGCGCCGCCTTGGGCTTGCTCGCCGGCTGCTTGAGCTGGGCGCTGGCCTGCTCCAGCCACAACAAGGTGTCGGTGTGCGCCATGAAGCGGCGCAGGTAGTCGGGCGAGAGTTCGCGCATCAGGCCCAGGGTGCGCAGCACCAGCATGTGCGAGTTGAGCGGGCCGGCGTTTTCCGGGCCGCGCTGCACTGCCTGCACCACCTCGTCTTCGGCGCACAGGCGCGACCAGGTTTCGCGAAAGGCCTGCGCGCTGCGCAGCTCGGGCCGGCCTGCGGTGCCAGGCACCTGGCTGGCAATGTGCTGGTTGAGCTGGCCCAGCGGGGTCAGCGGCTTGGGCGGTGGCGCGCGCGGGCGCCGCAGCGGCATGACAGGCGCCGCCGTTTCGCTGGCCTCGGATTCGACGGCCGGCGGTGGCAGCTTCGCCCGCAGCAGGTGTTGCACCGACTCGGGCGCGGCCTGCAGGCGGCGCGCCAGGGCGGCCACGTAGTGGGCTTGCACGGCGTCGGCGTGGCGGCTCATGTCAGGGCTTCTGGTCAGGAGCCGGGGCCGTCTTGGGCACGGGCGCCATCTCCACACGGCGGTTGAGCGCGCGGCCCTTCTCGCTGCTGTTGGAGGCCACGGGCTGCTCGGCACCGAAAGCTGCGCTGAACACGCGCTGCGGCGGCATGCCCTCCTGGATCAGCGCGCGCGTGACGGTGAGGGCGCGCTGGGCCGAGAGCTCGAGGTTGTCGGCGAAGCGCTGGTTGGTGGCCTGCACCGGGCGGTCGTCGGTGAAGCCGCTGACCATCAGCATCTCGTCGCGCTCGCCCAGGTAGACCTGCAGCGGCGGCACCAGGCTCTGCAGGATCTGCCGGCCTTCGGGGCGCAGCTCGTCGGAGTTGAGCGCGAACAGCACGCTGCCGCTGATGCCGATGCGGCCGTTGTCCAGCGTCACGCGGCCGTTCTGCAGCGGGATGGCCAGGGCTTTCTCCAGCGCCATGCGGCGCTGTTCTTCCTGCTGGCGTTTCTGCACCTCGGCCTGCAGGCTGGCCACCAGGTCCATCTGCACCACGAGCACACCGACCAGGATGAGCACGAAGGCGCCCACCAGGCCGGACATGAGGTCGCCGAACACGGCCCACACCGGCGCGGTGTGGTCGGTGCCGTCGTCGTCCTCGATGTGGCGGTCGTCCAGGCCGATCATCACGCGGCCTTCTTCTCGGCGGGCTGCGGCTCGCGCAGGCGGCGCAGGTCTTCCACGATGCCCTGTTGCGAGCTGATGCTGAGGTCGATCACCTCGCGCGCCTGCGCCACGTAGTAGGCGAGCTGCTCGTCGCTGCGCGCGATGGACTGCGTGACCGCGCTTTCGATGCGCTGCAGGTTCTCGATCAGTTTTTCGTTGGTGGCGCTGAAGAGCTGCACGCCGTGGCCGAAAGCCTCGCCCAGGGCGGCCAACTCGATGGCGCTGCCGTTGACCTGAGCGGCCACTTCTTCGGCGCGCACGGCCTGCACGCCCACGGTGTCGGCGAACTGGCGGCCCACCTGGTCGAGCACCGCACCGGCAGAGGTGACGAGCGATTCGACGGCGGCGCGCTGCTCGCCCGTGGCCTGCTGCACGGACTGGAGCAGCGTGTCGATGTTGTGCATCAGCGCGGCGCGTTCCTGCAGCGCCGTGTTGTCGCGCGCGGTGAGCTGGCTCATTTCCTGGCGCAGCTGGGCGATCACCTCGGCCGCGGCCTTGGGTGCCTCGGCCGCCGTGTCCAGCAGGCGGGCCATGGGCGCTTCGAGCGCGGTGCCCAGCGTGGCGAGGTGGGTGGCCACCTGGTCGTTCAGCGAGGACTGCAACTCGCCCAGGCGCTGCGCGCCAGCCTGGTCGCGCGCGGCTTCTTCGCGGCGCAGGCTGGCGAGTTCGTCGCGCCAGAGGGTCGCGGTCTGCTCCAGCGTCTGCGCCACGGCCTGCTGCTGGGCCAGGGTCTGCGCGCCGAGCTGCCGCCATTCGTCCTGCAACGTGGCCGCCAGGGTCTGCAAGGTCTGCGCCCAGGCCGCGTGCTGCTGCTGGTCGGCCGAGGTCTGCTCGGCGTGCGAGCGGCTCACGGTCTCCTGCACCCCGGTGATCAGGGCGGCGCAGCGCTGTTCGAAGTGGGTGGTGAAGGCGGTGAGCGCGCGGTCCAGGCCTTGCGCCTGCTGTTCGCTGGTCCGGGCGTGTTGCTGCAGGGCCGCCGTCCAGCCGTCGGCGACGGTGCCCGCGGTGGCGCCGAAGCGCTCCGACAGGCCCGACATCTGCGCCTGCACCGCCGCGCTGACGCGCTCGTGCAGTTGCGTCGACTCCCGCGCGAGCGCGCTCATGGCGTTCTCCACCACCGGCTGCAGGCTCTCGCCGGCCGCGCGGGCGCTGGCGCTCAGGCTGTCCTTGAGGGTCTGTTCGACCGAGGCCGCCAGGCCCTGGTAGGCCGCGCTGGCCTCCTGATGGAACTGGGTCTGCCGCGCCAGCAGCTGTTCGTCGAGCTGCTGGCCGCGCTGCTCGAGCTGCGCCATGAGCGCGATGGTGCCCTTGGCGCTGTCCACCACGGGCCGCAGGCTGTCACCGGCGGCCTGGGCGCTGGCGCTCACGCTGTCCTTGAGCGACTGTTCGACGGATGTCGCCAGGCCCCGGTAGGCCGCGCTGGCTTCCTGGTGGAACTGGGTCTGCCGCGCCAGCAACTGCTCGTCGAGCTGCAGGCTGCGGCGGTCGATCTGATCCATCAACGCCTGCAGCTGGCTCGCCACGGCGGGCAGCACGCCGGCCTGCTGCTGCAAGGCGTCGAAGGTGGCCTGGCGCTGGTGCGCCAGCGAGAACGGGCGGAACACGGTGGCGGTGTGGGCTTCGAGCTGGCGCGCCACCTCGGCGCGCTCGCGCCGCGCGATGGCGGACATCAGGCCCAGCATGGCCGAGGTGGCCACGCCGACCACCGAGGTGCCGAAGGCCAGGCCCAGGCCCTTGATGGGCGCGGCCAGCGCCGAGCGGATGGCCTGCAGGTCGGCCGAGCCTTCGAGCGTGAAGACCACGCCCTTGAAGGTGACGACCATGCCCAGAAAGGTGCCGAGCATGCCCAGCATCACCAGCAGGCCGATCAGGTAAGGCGTGAGCGCCAGGCCGGGCAGCGCACCGCGCTCGCCTTCGATGCGCTGGCGCACGGCGTTCTGCATGCCGGGCGGCACGCGCGCGAGCCAGTCGCCCAGCGTGGCGAGCGGCTGCGGCACGTGGGCCAGCGCCTCGGCGAGCGACGCGGTGGTCTGGCGGTAGCGCCGGATCTCCTGCGCACCCAGCAGGTAGACCGCGCCGATGACCGCGGTCATGGCCAGGGCGAAGATGCTGGTGCCGACAAAACCGGCACCCACCCAGGCGATGGCCAGCAAGCCCAGGACGAAGGCGGCGGTGAAAAACAAACGGTTCAGGGAAGGGCTGTTCATGGATTCAATTCATGGCTTCGATCATGCCCACCACCGGCTGCAGCCGCAGGTCGAGCTCGGCCAGCAGGGCCTGCTGGACGTCCTGCTCGAACAGAGGGGGCCATGCATCGGGGTGGGCCTGGCGCAGTTGCTCGAACCGCGCCTTGAGAAAGGACGGCAGGCCGGCGAGCAGCTTCTGCTCGCGCCCGCCCAGCATCTGGTCCAGCGTGGCGTCCAGCGCCGCGAGTTGCGCGAGCCGGGGCGAGCTGGCGGCCAGGGTCTGGCGCAGGTGGCCGCGCAGGGCGTCGATGCCCATCTCCATGCGGCGCTGCTGGTCGAGGCAGCGCTGGTGGTGAGGGGCGAATTCGGTGTCGGTGGCGTCCACCGGGGGGTGCATCGGCGTGGTGATGGCCTGGCTGAGCGTGGCGCGCAGGCGCTGCAGCTCGGCCCGTGCCTCGGCCGCGCCGGTCTTGACGGTGACGCGCCGGGTCGTCACCGACGGCAGGGTCTGGTGCAGCGAATGCAGGGCGATGGCGTCGGCCACGTTCAACCAGTCGCCCAGGCGCTCGGCCATGTCCTGGCGCGGCGCATCCGCCGACGCGGGCAACCACCCGGCGAGCTGACGCACCAGGGCGGAACGGTTGAAATGGCTGCGCAAAAGACTTTCCTAGGGCACCCTCGCGGGCGCGATCGACATCAAGCGGGTTGTGGGGCTCCGCCAGCGGGGAAGACCCGCCGGACGGAACGCGCCGGTGTCACACCACCAGCACGGCCCGGAAGTCGTTCACGTTGGTGTGCGTGGGCCCGGTGATCACCAGGTCGCCGATCGGTTCGAAGAAGCCGTAGGCGTCGTTGCGG
>Ga0247823_10000995_pt1 | contig 23967 bp, 21 predicted proteins | sample 13C_PalmiticAcid_2_FD_192426 | JGI IMG/M metagenome (GOLD analysis project Ga0247823, IMG submission 192426) | Soil microbial communities from agricultural site in Penn Yan, New York, United States - 13C_PalmiticAcid_Day30 | ecosystem: Environmental > Terrestrial > Soil > Agricultural land... | reverse complement strand
CGATGACCATCTTCACCAGCTTGATGAAGGCGTCGCCCAGCGGCTTCAGGTCGGCGCCGAACTTGGGCCAGAAGTGGCCGATCAGGGCCCCGGCCACGATGGCGACCAGCACCTGGACGTAGAGGTGCGTGTACCAAGGCCCCTGGCGAGGCGGCGCGCCTCCGGCGGCGTTCGTCTGCGGGATCATCGGGCGGCTCCTGGCTCTCGTTTCCTCGCGCGTCCTTTGAAGGTCGGGCGCTTGGTTCAAGAGTGCGGGATTTCACCGCCGCCGTGAGCCGTTTTCGAACTTCCGAACCAAGCCCATGAATGTTCGAGAGAAATTCAAGATTCCGCCTCGTCATGACCATGCTCTTCGTGCCATATTTCACCCACGAAGAACCGCACTCGTGTGGAATATGACACAACCAGATCCAAGCGCCGTCGATACGCGGCCCGCGCCCGAGCGGAGCATCTCGCGCCAGGGCCTGGCCCTGTTCGCCGCGATCGCCGTGCTGATCGGCGCCGTCCTCGTCCTGGCCGTCGGAAGCCTGGCGCACGACCGCGCCATGACCGCCCTGCGCGGCCGCGCCAGCGCCTCGGCGGCCCTGCACGCGGCGGTGCTGCGCAGCGAACTCGACAAGCAACGCGCCCTGCCCCTGGTGCTGGCCGACGACGCCGACCTGGAGACGGCCCTGGCCACCCGCGACCCCCGCCGGCTGCAGGCCCTGTCGCGCAAGCTGGAACAGCTGGGCGCCCAGACCCGCGCGGCGGTGATCTATGTCGTGGCCGCCGACGGCTACACCGCCGCGGCCAGCAACTGGCGCCAGCCGACCAGCTTCCTCGGCTCGAACTACGGCTTCCGGCCCTATTTCGCGCAGGCCCTGCGCAGCGGCTACGCCGAGCAGTTCGCCCTGGGCACGGTCAGCCGCAAGCCCGGCCTCTACCTGGCCCGCCGCGTCGAAGGGCCGAACGGGCCGCTGGGCGTCGTGGTGGTCAAGCTGGAGTTCGACGCCGTCGAGGCCGCCTGGCGCGCGATCGGCGAGCCTGCCTTCGTCGTCGACGGCCAGGGCCTGGCGCTGATCACCAGCGAGCCGCAATGGCGCTTCCACACCCGCGCGCCGCTGTCGCCGGCCGCCCGCCAGGCGTTGCGGACCCAGGGCCAGTTCGGCGAGGCGACCTTCGATCCCCTGCCCCTGCGCGCCCGGCGCGGCGAGGGCGTCGCCCGCACCGACATCGTCCCGGCCGACCGCCAGATCGAGACCCGCCTGCCCGACGTCGCCCCCGGCTGGACTCTGCATCTGCTCAGCCCCGCCGCCCCCGCCGATCAGACCGCCGACGCCGCGCGCTGGATCACCGCCCTGGTCTGGACCCTGCTGAGCGCGGCCCTGCTGTGGCTATGGGTGCGCCGCCGACGCGTCCACCTGGCCACCCTGCGCGACCGCGAGACCCGGCTGGAGCTGGAGCGCCGCGTCGAGGCACGCACCCATGAGCTGACCCAGGCCAACCGCGCCCTCTCGCACGAGGTCGACGAACGCCAGCACGCCGAGACCCGGCTGCGCTCGCTGCAGGCCGACCTGGTGCAGGCCAACAAGCTGGCGTCGCTGGGCCAGATCGCCGCCGGCGTGGCCCACGAGATCAACCAGCCGGTCGCCGCCATCCGCGCCAACGCCGACAACGGCCTGCTGCTGATCGCCCGCGGCCGCGCCGAGGCGGCCGGCGAGAACCTCACCGCCATCGCGTCGATGACCGAGCGCATCGGCCGCATCACCGACGAGCTTCGCGCCTTCTCGCGCAAGGCCGACGGCCGGGTCGAGCCGACCCTGGTCAGCGAGGTCATCGACGGCTCGGTGCTGCTGACCGCCAGCCGCTCGCGCCGGCAGCAGGCCCGGCTGGTGCGCAAGGGCGAGGCGCCGGGCCTGGCCGTGCTGGGCGAGCGGGTCCGGCTGGAGCAGGTGCTGGTCAACCTGCTGCAGAACGCCTTCGAGGCGGTGGAGGAGCGGCCCGACGGCGCTGTGACCCTGACCGTCAGCGAGACCGACGACGCCGTGCGGATCGCCGTCGCCGACAACGGGCCAGGCCTCGCGCCCGAGGTCGAGCGCGCCCTGTTCACGCCGTTCCTGACCACCAAGCCCCGGGGCCTGGGCCTTGGCCTGGTGATCGCCCACGACATCGCCGCCGGCTTCGGCGGCGAACTGACGGCCGCCTCGGCGCCCGGCGCCGGCGCGACCTTCACCCTGACCCTGCGCAAGGCCGTCCCATGAGTTCCCCCGCCGGCAAGATCCTGCTCGTCGACGACGACAACGCCCTGCGCGGCGCGGTGGCCCAGGGCCTGGAGCTGCGCGGCTTCGAGGTGGCGGCCTTCGACAACGCGCCGGCGGCGCTGAAGACCCTGACCCGCGACTTCGACGGCGCCGTCGTCACCGACGTGCGCATGCCGGGCATGGACGGTCTGGCGCTGTTCGAGCGCGTGCGGGCGATCGATCCCGACATCCCCGTGCTGCTGATCACCGGCCACGGCGACGTGGCCATGGCCGTGGCGGCCCTGCAGGACGGCGCCTACGACTTCGTCTCCAAGCCCTTCCCGATGGAGCGCCTGACGGCCGCCCTGGCGCGGGCCTTGGAGAAGCGGAGCCTGGTGCTCGACAACCGTCGCCTCGAGGCCGCCGCCCAGGCCGGCGGCGGCTCGCCGCTGCTGGGCGACACCCCGGTGATGCAAAGGCTGCGCGCCACCATCGCCCAGCTGGCCGAGGCCGAGGTCGACGTGCTGATCCAGGGCGAGACCGGGGCCGGCAAGGGCCTGGTCGCCCACGCCCTGCATCGCGGCGGGGCGCGGCGGAGCCGGCCGATGGTCACCGTCAACTGCGCCGCCCTGCCCGAGGCGGTGTTCGAGACCGAACTGTTCGGCGCGGCCGGCGGCTCGGCCCGGCCCAGCACCGGCCGCATCGAACGCGCCGATCGCGGCGTGCTGTTCCTCGACGAGATCGAGGGCCTGTCGCCGTCGATGCAGGCCAAGCTCCTGCGGGTGGTTGAGGAGCGCGAGATCTGGCCGGTCGGCGCGGCCGAGCCCCGCCACCTTGACCTGCGGATCATCGCCGCCAGCAAGATCGACCTGGCCGAGGCCGTGCGCGACGGCGCCTTCCGCGCCGACCTCTACTACCGCCTCAACGTGGTCACCCTGGTGGTGCCGCCCCTGCGCGAGCGCCGCGAGGACGTGCCGGCGCTGTTCGGTCACTTCCTGGCCGAGGCCGCCGCCCGGCTGCGACGCCCCGCCCCGCGCCTGACGGCGACGATCCGCGACCATCTGCTGGGCCACGACTGGCCGGGCAACGTGCGGGAGCTGGCGCACTACGCCGAGCGCGTGGCCCTGGGCCTGCCCTCGGCGCTGGTCGGCGAGGACGGCGCGGCGCCAGCCGCCACCGAAAGCCTGGCCGACCGCACCGGCCGCTACGAGGCGATGGTCATCCGCGAGACCCTGGCGGCCTGCGGCGGCGACGCCCGCACGGCGATGGCGTTGCTGCAGACGCCCCGCAAGACCTTCTACGACAAGCTGCGCCGCCACGGCATCGAGATCGACCGCTATCGGCCGGGCAAGGCTTAGCCGGCCAGGAACTCGACGATCGCCTGCGCGAAGGCCGGCGCGGCCACCGCCGAGCGATGGTCGCCGCTGACCAGCAGCGACCGCGCCCCTGGGATCGCCGCGGCAAGCCGCTCGGGATGCACGGCCAGCGGATCGTCGTCGCCGGCGATGACCAGGGTCGGGGCCGTGATGCGATCCAGCGGGATCGGCTTGGCGTGGACGACGCTGGCCTGGGCGGCCAGGGCCTTGCGGTCGGCGCCGATGGCGTCGGCGAACAGCCGGAACGGCGCGGCGGCCGGGTGCTCGATCATCGAGACGTCCTCGACCAGCAGCGCCTGGACGATGGCGTCGCTGGGCACGTGGCGGGTGTCGACGCCGCCGGTCGCCACCACGCCCTCGCCCACTCCGCCGGTCACGAGGCGGCGCACGCGCGGCTCCTGGCTGGCGCAGATCAGGCCGACGATCGCGCCCATGGAATAGCCGGCTAGGTCGATGGCCGGGACCTCCAGATGGTCGATCAGTTCGGAGAGGTCGCCCGCCATCCGCGCCTCGCCGTAGAAGGACGGATCATGCGGCTTGTCCGAGGCGCCATGGCCACGGGCGTCGACGGCGATCACCCGGCGACCGGCCGCGAGCAGCGCGTCGACGATGCCCGGCGCCTTCCAGTTGATCGGACCGCTGGCCGAAAAGCCGTGATGCAGCACCACCGGCGGCCGCGCGGCGTCCTCGCCCCACTCATGGCAGGCGATCGACAGGCCGTCGGCGGTGGTGAAGCGGAACATGCGCGGCTCACGATTTCAAACGAACGTTTCAACCGATACCAAGCTTCACCGGCGCCCGCAACGTGGGGGCAAGCGCCAAGATCTTCCCCCTGAAGGGGGAGGTGGCCCGAAGGGCCGGAGGGGGAATTAGCTTCGGACTTCAAAGCTGCCGCTGCCTCACAGTCCGCTTCCCCCTCAGTCGCTCCGCGACGGCTCCCCCTTCAGGGGGAGCGTCTCCACTCAAGCGTCGTTGGCGACGTGGGCGATCAGGTTGTCGCGCACGCGGGTGATGGTCTTCTGCACCTGGCGGAACTCGTCGGGCTCCAGGCCCGTGGCCTTGACCAGGGTCTTCTGGCCGCCCTTCTCGCGCAGGTCGCGACCGGCCTGCGTCAGGCTGATGATCACCTGGCGCTCGTCGGACGGGTCGCGACGGCGCTGCAGGAAGCCCAGGCTCTCCAGCTTCTTGAGGATCGGGGTCAGGGTGTTGCTCTCCAGGAAGAGCTTGTCGCCCAGGCTCTTCACGCTCTGGCCGTCCTCCTCCCACAGCGCCACGATGATGATCCACTGGGTGTAGGTCACGCCCAGTTCGTCGAGGATCGGCTTGTAGGCGCGGCCATAGGCGAGATTGGCCGAATAGACGGCGAAGCACAGGAAATCGGCGAGCCTGGGGGCTTTGGCGGGCGGGGCGGAGGTCGTCATCGGGGCCTTGCGTCGTAGCCTTGCGTTTTACGGGGCCGCGGGTGGTTCGCGGCGGTTCGGGACAAATATAAATCGGATCCGATCAAATCGGAAGGTTGACGATATGCGAGACTTCGATCTATGAAATCGGTACCGATTACATCGGATCCGATTGAAAAGGAGATCGACATGACCACCGCCCCCGCAACCACCATCGACACCGTCCTCTACACCGGTCGCACCCACGTCACCGGCGGCCGCGACGGCGCGGCCCGCAGCGACGACGGCAAGCTGGACGTCCGCCTGTCGCCCCCCGGCGGCGCCGGCCCGGGCACGAACCCCGAGCAGTTGTTCGCCGCCGGCTGGTCGGCCTGCTTCATCGGCGCCATGGGCCTGGCCGCCCGGGCGCAAGGGCTGGCCCTGCCGGCCGACGTCGCCGTCGACGCCGAGGTCGACCTGGGCAAGTCGGGCGAAGGCTACCAGTTGCAGGCCCGCCTGAACGTCAGCCTGCCGGGCCTGCCCGCCGACGTCGCCCGCGCCCTGGTCGAGGCCGCCCACCAGACCTGCCCCTACTCCAAGGCCACGCGCGGCAACATCGGCGTGACCCTGAACCTGATCTGACCCGCCTGATCTGAGCCGGAAGACCCGAGGCGCTGCGGGATGCAGCGCCTCCATCCGTCCTCCCCGAACCCAAGGAAACGTCCCCATGCCCGCCTTGCCCGCCCTCTCCGCCTTCGCCACGCCGAAGTCCGCGCAGTTCCACGCCGTCTCGCTCAGCGTCGCCGCCGTCGCGGGGATCGCCACCCTGGGCGTGACCTCGGTCATGCTCCCGCCGCCGGCCATGTTCCTGGGCTGGGCCGCCTTCAACCTGGCGGGCGACGACCTGCGCGGCGGCCTGGCCAACACCGTCTCGCACCTGCTGGGCCTGGCGCTGGGCGCAGGAACCGCCCTGCTGATCGGGGCCATGACGCCCGCCCTCGGCCTGCTGGCCACGCCGCTCGCCGTGATCGGCGTCGTCATCGTCGTGCTGTCGCTGCGCGAGGTCGCGCCGATCAACAATCCGCTGGCCTACTTCCTGGGCCTGACCAGCTTCTTCTATTCGGGCCTGCCCCCCTCGGCCTCGACCCTGGCGGTGCTGGGCTCGGCCGCCGTCATTGGCGGCGCGGCCTGCGCGGTCGCCGCCTTCGCCCAGGACGCCGTGGCCCGCGCCGGCGAGGTTCGCCATGCGTAAGCCCTTCCTCCTCGCCCTGGCCGCCGCCCTGCTGGCCAGCCCCGCCCTCGCCCAGAGCCTGCCGAACCTCACCGCCGGCGAGGTGCTCGGCCCGGCCGGCGTCGTGCCGCTGACCACGCCCCAGCCGCCCGCGCGCCTGGTGGTCGACCCGCCCCTGCCCGGCCCGCTGGCCCAAGGCCGGGTGTTCATCCAGTACCGGGCCGAGAACCTGCGCATCGAGCCGGTGTTCGGCCCCGCCGCCCTGGCCGTCACGCCCCGCATCGGCCACGTCCACGTCACCGTCGACGACGCCCCCTGGCACTGGGCCGACGCCAGCGGCGAGCCGATCATCCTGGTAGGCCTGACGCCCGGGTCGCACAGCGTTCAAATCACGCTCGCCGACGCCAATCATCGCCCGCTCGACAGCGCCACGATCCGCTTCGTCGTTCCGGCCGCCCCCGCCGGCCACCAGCACTAGGCACGCCCCATGACCTCGAAGTTCGACCTTCCCCGCCGCCGCCTGCTGCAAGCCGTCGCCATCGCCGGCGCCGCGGGCCTGGCCTCCCGCGCCGTCGCCGCCACGGCCGCCGCCCCCGCGCCCGCCTGGACCCTGCGCCAGGTCACGACCCCCGACCTGGTCATCGGCTACGCCGAGGCCGGTCCGGCCGACGGCGCCCCGGTGATCCTGCTGCACGGCTGGCCCTACGACATCCACGCCTTCGCCGAGGTCGCCCCGATCCTGGCGGCCGCCGGCAAGCGGGTGATCGTCCCTCACCTGCGCGGCTACGGAACCACCCGCTTCACCTCCGACGCCGCCCCGCGCAACGGCCAGCAGGCCGCCCTCGCCGTCGACGTCATCGCCCTGATGGACGCGCTGAACATCGACAAGGCCGTGATCGGCGGCTTCGACTGGGGCGCGCGCACGGCCTGCATCGTCGCGGCCCTGTGGCCGCAGCGCTGCTCGGCCCTGGTCAGCGTCAGCGGCTACCTGATCGGCAGCCAGGCCGCCAACGCCGCCCCCCTGCCGCCCGAGGCCGAGCTCTCCTGGTGGTACCAGTTCTATTTCGCCACCGAGCGCGGCGCGAAGGGCTACGCCCAGAACCGCGACGCCTTCGCCCGGCTGATCTGGAAGACCGCCTCGCCGAAGTGGGCGTTCGACGACGCGACCTTCGCCCGCTCGGCCGCCTCGCTGGCCAATCCCGACCACGTGGCCATCACCATCCACAACTACCGCTGGCGGCTGGGCCTGGCGCAGGGCGAGGCCCGCTTCGACGCGCTGGAGGCCAGGCTCGCCCAAGGCCCCGCCATCACCGTGCCGACCATCACCATGGAAGGCGACGGCAACGCCGCCCCGCACCCGCCGCCGGCCGCCTACGCCGGCAAGTTCAATGGCCGCTACGAGCACCGCGATGTCGGCGGCGGCGTCGGCCACAACCTGCCCCAGGAAGCGCCGCGCGACTTCGCCCGCGCCATCCTGGACGTCGCCCGCTGGGCGGCCTGAAGCCTCGATCCCAAGGAGCGGTCGCCGTGACCCGATCCGAACATCTCTCCCGCCGCGACTGGCTGAAGGGCGCGGCCGTCGGCCTCGCGCCCCTCGGCCTCGCGCCACTGTCGTTCGCCGCCGCCATCGGCCTGCCGCCGGCCCGCAAGGCCCTGGCCTGGGCCTCCGGGTCCTCGTCGGCGCTGGACGCCCTGTCGCTGTCGCCGCAGTGGCTGAACGGCCCAGCGCCGACGCCCACGGCCCTGGCCGGCAAGGTCGTGCTGGTCGCCTTCTGGACCTATTCCTGCATCAACAGCCTGCGGGTCCTGCCCTATCTGCGCGCCTGGCACGCCCGATATCGTGATCGCGGGCTCGTCGCGATCGGCGTCCACACGCCCGAATTCGCCTTCGAGAAGGACGTCGCCAACGTGCGCCAGGCCCTTTCCGACCTGGACGTCCCGTTCCCGGTGGTGCTCGACAGCGACTGGCGGATCTGGCGGGCCTACGGCAACAACGCCTGGCCGGCCTTCTACTTCGTCGGCGCCGACGGCAAGGTGCGCGGCCACGCGGCGGGCGAAGGCGACTACGACCGCCACGAACGGCGCATTCAGGCCCTGCTGGCGCAGGTTCCGGGTCCGGCGATCGCCGAAGGCCTGTCGCCGATCAAGGCCGTGGGACCCGAAGCCGCGCCCGACTTCGCCGAACTGGGCTCGCCCGAAAGCTATATCGGCTGGGGAAAGGCCGACGCCTTCGCCTCGCCCGGCGGCCTGCGCCAGGACGTCGCCAAGGCCTATCGCCTGCCCGGCGCCCTCGACCTCAACCGCTGGGGCCTGGCTGGAGAATGGCGGGCCGGCGAGGAATTCACCACCAGCCTCGCGCCCGGCGCCGCGATCGCCAGCCGCTTCCACGCCCGCGACCTGCACATGGTGCTCGCGCCCGACCAGCCCGGCCGGCCGTTGCGCTACCGCGTGCGCCTCGACGGCCAGCCGCCGAGTCCCGACCACGGCTGGGACGTGGCGGCCGACGGAACCGGCGTGATCGACCGGCCCCGCATGTATCAGCTCGTCCGCCAGTCTCGCCCCGTGGCCGACCGCGGCTTCGAGATCACGTTCCTGGATCCCGGCGTCCGCGCCTACGCCTTCACCTTCGGCTAGCCCGAACATCGTCCCCAGACCTGAACCCTCGAACGGCCCCACGGCCGAACCCTTCCGCACGCCTTAAAGGAAAGCCTCCATGTCCAAGAAAGCCCTCGCCCTTTCGTTCGCCTTCGCCCTGACCGGCCAGGCCGCCGCCCAGGCCGCCGCGCCGCCCGCCGCCAAGCCGACGGTCGTCCTGGTGCACGGCGCCTTCGCCGACTCCAGCAGCTGGGACGGCGTGGTCGCCGACCTCCGCCGCGACGGCTATCGCGTGGTCTCGGCCGCCAACCCGCTGCGCGGCGCGGCCAATGACGCCGCCGCCGTGCGCACGGTGATCAACTCGATCCCCGGCCCGGTCGTGCTGGTCGGCCACTCCTACGGCGGCACGGTGATCTCGGCCGCCGCCGACGGCGCGGCCAACGTCAAGGCGCTCGTCTATGTCGCCGCCTTCGCCCCGGAGGTCGGCGAGAGCACCTTCGAGCTGGCCGGCAAGTTCCCCGGCTCCACCCTGCCCGCCGCCCTCGACAAGCCGGTCGACCTGCCCGGCGGCGGCCACGACCTCTATATCCAGCAGGACAAGTTCCCCGCCCAGTTCGCCGCCGACGTGCCGCTGGCCAAGGCCCGGCTGATGGCGATCGCCCAGCGCCCGCTGACCGACGCCGCCGGCGGCGAGAAGGCCGTCTCGGCCGCCTGGAAGACCATCCCGTCATGGTGGGTCTGGGGCGGCGGCGACCGCAACATCCCGCCGGCCGCCATGGCGTTCATGGCCGACCGCGCGCATGCCAAGCAGGTGGTGACCGTGCCCGGAGCCTCGCACGTGGTGATGATCTCGCACCCGCACGCGGTCTCGGCGCTGATCGAGACCGCGGCCAAGGCCCAGTGACCCCAGCGGAAAGGAAAACACCCATGCGCAAGACATGGCTGATCACCGGGGCCTCCCGCGGCCTCGGACGGGCGCTGGCGCAAGCCGTGCTGGCCGCTGGCGACCGCCTGGTGGCCACGGCCCGCGATCCCCGCGCCCTCGAAGACCTCGCAGCACGCCACGGCGACGCGGTGCGCCTGGCCGCCCTCGACGTTTCGGATCCGGCCGCGGCCGAACGCGCGGTAGCCCTGGCGGCGCAGGCCTTCGGCCGGCTCGACGTGGTGGTCAACAACGCCGGCTACGGCGATGTCGGCTCGGTGGAGGACACCTCGCTCGACGACTTCCGCCGGCAGATCGAGACCAACCTCTTCGGCACGATCATCGTCACCAAGGCGGCGATCCCGCTGCTGCGGGAACAGGGATCCGGCCACGTGATCCAGCTGTCGTCAGTCGGCGGACGGATCGGCGCGCCGGGCCGCGCGCCCTACTCGGCCGCCAAGTGGGGCGTGGAGGGCTTTTCAGAGTCCCTGGCGCTCGAGATGGCCCTGGTCGGCGTCAAGGTGACCATCGTCGAGCCCGGCGGCTTCCGCACCGACTTCGCCGGCGCCTCGACGACGCTCAGCGCCGGCCAGAGCGCGTACGACGCCGTGGTCGGGGCCACCGCCCGGCGCCAGGCGGCCTATGACGGAACCCAGCCGGGCGACCCGGCCCGCGCCGCCCAGGCGCTCCTCGCCGTCGCCGCCATGGACGAGCCGCCGCTGCGCCTCGCGCTGGGCAGCGACGCCGTCGCCATCATCCGTGACACCGACCAGCGGCGGCTGGCGCAGCTGGAACGCTGGCGGGACTTGAGCGTCTCGACCGACTTTCCGGCCCAGTAATTCTGATCGGCCTTGCAGCCGAGCAGACGGCGGCGTTCGAAAACTCCAGCGAAAGCAGGGTGTTGAACGCCGCCAATAGGCCTCTTGAGAACACCTGATTTGTCGCCCGCCCTCCCCGGTCGCAAGCCTGCGGTCAAGACACGGAGGCGAACATGACCACGGCCGCGAAACGCCAACTGAAACTCGGCGCCATCCTCGAAGGCGTCGGCGCCGATCACACCAGTTGGCGCGACCCAGACCTCGCCGGCGACGCCAGCATCGACATCGGCTGGTACATCGACAACGCCCGCCTGGCCGAGGCGGCCAAGTTCGACCTCGTCTTCATCGTCGACAGCCCGTTCATCACGCCCGACACCGCGCCGCACTTCCTCAACCGGCTGGAACCGCTGACCTTGCTTTCGGCCCTGGCGGTCTCGACCTCGAAGATCGGCCTCGTCGGCACCCTGACCACCTCGTACTGGGAGCCCTACAACGTGGCCCGCCAGTTCGGCTCGCTGGACCACATCAGCAAGGGCCGCGCGGGCTGGAACGTGGTCACCACGGGCCTCGAAGGCGCCGCCCGCAACTACGGCCGCGACGCCCACTTCGACCACGCCGTGCGCTACGACCGGGCCGGCGAGTTCGTCGACGTCGTCCAGGGCCTGTGGGACAGCTACGAGGACGACGCCTTCCCGCGCGACAAGGCCGCCGGCGTCTTCCTCGACAAGGACAAGCAGCACGCCCTGAACCACAAGGGCGCGCACTTCCAGGTGGCCGGGCCGCTGGCGCTGAGCCGCTCCAGCCAGGGCCAGCCGGTGATCTTCCAGGCCGGGGTCAGCGGCGCGGGCCGCGATCTGGGCGCCCGCATCGCCGAGGGCGTGTTCGCCGGCGTCGACGGCTTCGAGGACGCCCAGGAATACTATGCCGACCTCAAGGCCCGGGCGGTCGCGCAAGGCCGCGATCCCGACCACATCAGCGTGCTGCCGGGCCTGTCGCCCGTCATCGCCGACACCGACGAGGAGGCCCGCGCCCTGGCCGAAGCCCAGCGCGGCGCCGTCGGCATCGACAAGCTGCTGACCCAGCTTGGCCGCGCCTTCGGCTATCACGACTTCAAGCAGTACCCGCTGGACGGGCCGTTCCCCGACGTCTCGGGCCTCAGCCTCAACAGCTACAAGGGCCACGCCGAGCGCATCGTGCGGATTTCGCGGGAACAGAACCTCACCCTGCGCCAGGCGGCCGAGCGGTTCGGAACCTGGCGCAGCGACTTCGTCGGCTCGCCCCAGACCATCGCCAACGAGATCCAGCGCTGGTTCGAAGGCCGCGCCGCCGACGGCTTCATCCTGCGGGTGACGCGCCCGCGCGACTTCGCCCTGTTCCGCGAGGAGGTCGTGCCTATCCTGCAGGCCCGCGGCCTGTTCCGCACCGAGTACGAGCACGACACCCTGCGCGGGCACCTGGGCCTGCCCATTCCCGAAAACCGCTGGACCCGCGCGCCCGGCCAGCTGGCGGCGGAATAGCGATGGCGGAACTTCTGGAAGCCGTGATCGAGGCGGCCCCGCCGCCTCGTCCGCCCGTCATCGACCTTGCCCTGGCGGCGCTGGACTGGCCCGCGCCGGGGCTGGCTGACCGAATCGACGTGCTGGAGCGGGCGGCGCTGGACGCGGCTTAAGTCGTCAATCGCCCAGCGTGGTCCTCGTCCTTCGACAGGCTCGGGATGAGGACCATTGGCAAGCCCGTTCGCCGGAAAACCTCATCCTGAGCTTGTCGAAGGACGAGGTTTTCGCCACCGATGCGGGCCCCCCCCCTACCGCCACACGAACCGCGCCCCGTCCTTGCCGTCGGATTGCGGCCCCGGGCTGTCGGCCGTCCAGACGCCGGCCGGCGACACCCGCAGGAAGCGGTTGGTGACCAGCGACATCAGGGCCAGCTCCCCCGTCGGGGTCTCGATCCACTGGAAGGCCTGGGCCTTGTCGTCGCGAGCCTTGACCAGGCTGACGGCCCCGTCGGCGGCGACGGTCAGGTAGCCTTCCGGCCCGCGCAGCAAGGCCCGCCCCAGCGGCCGCTTCTCGACGGTCACCGCCTTCTCCTGGCCCAGCGCCGACAGCGTCACCTTGCGGCCGTCGGGGATCGGCCGGCGCAGGCCACGCGGATGCGGCTCGAACACCTCGAAGGCGTCAAAGTCGGCCACGCCGCCCTCGCGGCCGGCCTCGTTGTAGGCGAACAGGCCGTAGCGTACGCCCTGGAAGGTGCGCAGCTGGAACACCATCGTCATCGGCTCGCCCAGCGACGTGAACGCCTTGCCGTCGGTCGAATAGGAGAACCGCGCCGTCTCGGCCATGAAGTCGGCGTCGGCCTGCAACCAGATCCGCGCGCCGGCGACCTTGGCCTTGGCGCTTTGCCCCGTGCGCTGGTCGCGCTGCTCGATCTCCAGCCCGCCGGCGACCTTGCGCACGCCGATCCAGGCATGGGGCAGGTTCAAGAGGGCCAGGCCCGCCACGTCGCCCTCGGCCAGTCCCGACGCGCCCAGCAGCGTTCGCGGCCGCGACACGGGGCCGATCGAGCGCTGGGTCAGGGTGTTGCGCGCCGTCCAGAAATCGGCGGCCGGCAGGGTCTTCAGCCGCAGGAAGCCCGGCCGCTCGGACAGCGACCAGCGGGCGTCGACGGGCGCGTGGTTCCACTGCCAGATCGGCTTGAGCTTGGCCCCCGAAAAGTCGTCGCCGCGCTCGTACGGCGCTTGCGGCGCGTCCTTCACGCCCGTCTCCGGCTTGATCCAGGTGCGCGGGTTGCGGCCCAGGTTCCCCGGCAGGCCGAAATAGGGCCAGCCGTCCTTCCAGGTCACCGGCGACAGGGCCGTCAGCCGCCCCACCGAATTGTAGTCCATCATCGAATAGCCCCACCACGCGCCGCCAGGCGTCTGTACGTAGCCGCCCTGGTGCAGGGCGGTGCGGCCACGCGGCCGGGGATCAGGCGGGATGATCGTGAACGGCGGCTTGGGCGCCTCCAGCCGGTTGCCCTCGGCCAGGCCGAAGTCCTCGCCGACGCTGATCTCGCGATTGACCTCGTACGGCCCCTCCGGCCGGTCGGCGCGCGCCACCGGCAGGCGCATCACGCCGTCGAACCAGGCGCTGGTGATCCAGTACTTGCCGCCGACCTTGGTGAAGTGCAGCCCCTCGCCCATGCCCTGCCCGGGCGCGATGATCTCGCGCTCGGTGCCCGGCACGATGTCGGTCAGGTCGGCGTTCAGCTGCGCCATGCGGATGCCGCGATAGCCCCAGACCACGTAGACCTTGCCATCGTCGTCGAACAGCACCGACAGGTCATGGAAGCCGCGCTTCATCCGCGTGCGCGTCCACGGGCCGGCCGGGTCCTTGGCCGTGAAGTGGAAGGTGGCCTCGCGATTGACGTTGCTGAAGATGTGGAAGACGCCGTCGTGATGGCGGAAGCTCGGCGCCCAGAAGCCCTGGCCGTAGACGTCGCCGCCCTCCAGCCGGAAGTTCGGGCCAAGGTCCAGCCTGTCGGCCGCGTAGCCGACGAACCGCCAGTTCACCAGGTCTCGCGAGCGCAGGATCGGCAGGCCCGGCATCGCGTGCATGGTGGTGCCGGTCAGGTAGTAGTCCTCGCCCACCCGGATCATGTCGGGGTCGGAGAACTCGTCGTAGAATAGCGGATTGGTGAACGTCCCGTCGCCGTTGTCGGCGGTCCAGGTATGGGGCGAGGGCTCGGCGGCCAGCCCCGGCGCGCCGCTTCCCATCAGCAGAAACGCCGCCAGGCCGGCCAGGAACACGCGGTGAGGCTTGCTCGACGTCATGCTGCTTCTTCCCTCGTCGCCGTCTCGAGCGGCGTCTGGAGCAGCCTCGCGAGCTGCCAACTATTTGTCTGAGTATATTTGAAGGCCATCATCGTCAATCACGGGACGGTCTGGATATGCGTGCACATGCAATATCCAAAAACCGCATTATTGTCTGAGTAAACTGCCCTCACCCCCTCGCGCCCGCGCCGGATCCAGGCCACATCCGCGCCACAAGGCCGGTGCAACCAGGCGGATCAGCACTTTTTCGGCCTTCCACCGGTTGCGGCGGACGCTTGACGTCACATGGCGGCGCGTGACAAGGCCGATCTCACCAGTCAGTCTGGTTCTCCCGATTCTATAAGGAGTTACTCCATGAACACCGCCGATATCGCCGAAGCTCTGGTCGCCAGCGACGACAAGCTGACCAAGACCCAGGCCAAGGCCATCGTCGACGGCGTCTTCAAGGCCATCGCTGACGCCGCCGTGAAGGGCGAAGAAGTCTCGATCCCGGGCTTCGGCAAGTTCAAGGTCCAGGACAAGCCGGCCCGCACCGGCCGCAACCCGGCCACCGGCGCCACGATCGAGATCGCCGCCAGCAAGAAGGTCGGCTTCACGCCGGCCAAGCAACTGAAGGACGCCGTCAACGGCTGATCCTGACAGGAACGGCCTTCGGGCAAGCTCGAAGAAAAAAGAGGCGGAACGTTTCAGACGTTCCGCCTCTGCTGTTTTGGGGCCGCCCATCGCCGATGCGAGGGCGGCCTCGTCATGTAAGCCCGCCTACCAGTTCCACATCGTCCCGTCTTCCAGGCGGGCGACGGGCAGCTGGCGCGGCTCGTAGGGGTACTTGGCCGCCAGGGCCTCGTCGATGTCGACGCCGTGGCCCGGCGTGTCGCCCACGTACAGCATGCCCTTGTCGAACCGGTAGTCGTGCGGGAACACCGCGTCGGTCTCTTCGGAATGGCGCATGTATTCCTGGATGCCGAAGTTGGGCACCCAGGTGTCGAAGTGTAGCGCCGCCCCCATGGTGACCGGCGACAGGTCGGTGGCCCCATGGCAGCCCGTGCGCACCGACCACAGCGAGGCGAAGTCGGCGATGCGGCGCAGGTGGGTCAGGCCGCCGGCCCCGACGATGGTCGTGCGGATGTAGTCGATCAGCTGTTCCTGGATCAGGTCCTTGGCGTCCCAGATCGTGTTGAACACCTCGCCCACGGCCAGCGGCGTGGTGGTGTGCTGGCGGATCAGGCGGAAGGCTTCCTGGTTCTCGGCCGGCGTGGAATCCTCCAGCCAGAATAGGTCGTAGGGCTCCAGGCTCTTGCCCAGCTGGGCCGCCTCGCGCGGGGTCATCCGGTGGTGGCCGTCGTGCAGCAGGGCGACGTCGAAGCCGTGCTCCTTGCGCAGCGCCTCGAACAGGGTGGGCAGGTAGCGCAGGTACTTGCGGGTGTCCCAGGTAGTCTCGGTCGGCAGGGTGGCGTCGGCCGGCTCGTAGTACATGTCGCCGCGGCCCACGCCGTAGGCCAGGTCCAGGCCCGGCACGCCCGACTGAGCGCGCACGGCCTTGTAACCGGCGTCGATATAGCGGCCGACGGCCTCGACGGTGTCTTCCAGGTCGCTGCCGTTGGCGTGGCCGTAGACCAGCACGCCGTCGCGCGAACGCCCGCCCAGCAGGTCGTACAGCGGCGCGCCCAGCGCCTTGGCCTTGATGTCCCACAGCGCCACGTCGACGGCGGCGATGGCGCGCATCGTCACCGGACCGCGACGCCAGTAGGCCCCGCGATAGAGGAACTGCCAGATGTCCTCGATGCGGCGCGCGTCGCGGCCGATCAGCACCGGAATGACGTGGTCTTCCAGATAGGCGACGACCGACTTTTCGCGGCCGTTCAGGGTGGCGTCGCCGATGCCGTAGACGCCCTGGTCGGTCTCGATCTTCAGGGTGACGAAGTTGCGGCCGGGCGAGGTGACGATCACGCGGGCGCCGGTAATTCGCATCGGCGGCAGGCCGGCTGCCTTGAACGCCTCGGTTTGGCTAGTATGCACGTCGAGATTCCCGTGGTCTTCCAGTTGGAAGACCCATAACTATCGACAACTGGCTTGTCCATATTGGTCAGACCAATTTTAGGAAGTCCCCGCATGTCCGCCAAGGGCGAGAACCGTCTGTACGAACGCGTCGCCAAGGATCTGGCCGGCCAGATCGCCGAGGCCCGCTACGCCGTCGGCCAGCGCCTGCCGTCCGAACGCGACCTCGCCCAGACCTATTCGGTCTCGCGCCCGACCATCCGTGAGGCGATCATCGCCCTGGAACTGGACGGGATGGTCGAGGTGCGCCTGGGCTCGGGCGTCTATGTGAAGGCCCAGACCCCCAACGAGGGCCAGGCCGGCGCCACCGACATCGGCCCGTTCGAACTTCTGGAAGCCCGCCGCGCCATCGAGGCCGAGGCCTGCGCCATGGCCGCCAAGCGCATCACCAACGAGGAACTCGACCAGCTCGACGCCCTGGTGGCCGAGATGCAGGCCGAGAACGCCCGCGACGTCGATCGTTCGGAAGACGCCGACAAGCGCTTCCACATGCTGATCGCCGCCTCCACCCAGAACAGCGCCATGATCGCCGCCGTCGAGCTTCTGTGGGAGGCCCGCGAGCGCTCGCCCCAGACCAAGCTGATGGGCGAAAAGGCCCACGCCGCCGGCGTCATCCCGCGCATCGACGAGCACGCCGCCATCGTCTCGGCCCTGCGCGCCCGCTCGCCCGAGGACGCCCGCGACGCCATGCGCCGCCACCTCACCCGCGTGCTCAACTCGCTGCTGGCGGCCACCGAGGTGCAGGAGATGGAAGAGGCCCGCGCCCGCATCGCCGCCACCCGCGACCGCTACACCTGAGGCGGCCTGTCCGGCTCGCGGATTTCGTTGCCCTGCCCGTCCAAGCCCTATTTACGGCCGCGACCAAACGCCCGAACAATCAACCCCAGATGTGAGTGGGGTGTCATGTTCAGCTCAGTGTTCTTCGCCGCCGCGCTCCTGCAGGCCAGCCCCGTCCTTCCGCCCAAGGAATGCCGGGACGACAACCACGCCGACCGCTGCGCGCCGGAAGATCGGGCCCGCGTCGTCGCCAAGCTCGGCATGGCGTCGGCGGATGCCGAGGCCAAGGCGGGCGTCGAGGCCTATCGCGCCTTCTTCGTCGACGGCTACGGCCGTGATCGGCCGGCCATAGCGTTCGAGCGCCGCCCGGGCGAGCCGCCCAAGGCCGTGGTCTACGCCCAGGGGCGCAAGCTCGAAGCGCCCACCTCGCTGACGGCCTGGAACAGGGTGAAGGCCGACGCGCAATTCGCCGACAGGGCGCTGCCGCCCCTTCCCGCTCCGAAGCCCGGAGCCGAGACCCCCCTCAACATCTGCCTTCACGGCTGGGTGTCCTCGGTCGAGATCGTCAACGCCCCCTCGCGCAGCGGCGCCCCCGACACCGTCAGGGCGCGCACGGAAAACGCCTGCGATCCGGGCCTGACGACTCAGTTCACGTTCGAACTGGCGACGCTCGCCATCCAGCAGTTCCCGGCCTGCGAGGCCCTGTCGGAGACCAAGCACCGCAACGACATCGAGCGGCTGGCGGCCTGCACGCTCCTGCACGGCGACACGCTCGCCGCCGCCGGCTTCTCCAGCCAGACCGGCGGCCGGCTGGACCTGCGCACCGACCTCGAACCGGCCCAGGCGTGGAAGAACTGGATCGGAACCAACGCCGTCGCCAAGCTGGACTGGAACGGCCAGATCACCGAGGACGACCTGCGCCGCGCCAACAACGTCGGAAAGTTCCTCGCCGCCGAAGGCGCGAAGGCGCGACTGTCGCTCTATTCCGACCGGATCGAGGGCGTGGACGGCCGAACAGTCAAGGTGACCGGACGCCTCTACAGGATCTCCCTGTCCGAGCACCAGGTCCGGGATTGGGCGCCCAGCGAGCAGACCTGGATCTGGGATACGGGCCTGCGCGAGTGGATGCTCAAGTCCTGGACCGTCGGGGCCTTCACCGTGGCGAAGTAGGGCCGCGCGCGAGGATCAAAGACCCCCGCGCGCCCAGCCCTATCAGAACGTCATCGACGCCCGCACCCCGCCGTAGCGCTTGAAGTCGCGCGGCAGGAAAGCCTGCACCGCCAGCTGGTTGCCGTAGGCGCCGTAGTTGTTGACCAGGTTGGTGTAGTAGCCCTCGTCGAACAGGTTGTTGACGAAGGCCGTCACCTGGTAGCCGCGCGCCTTGTCGCGCACGCCCACCGACAGGTTGACCACCGCATAGCCCTTCTGGACGGTCAGCGGATCCTGGCTCAGCGAGTAGTTGACGCTGCTCTGGTAGTTGGCGGCCACGTTGGCCACGCCCTCCAGGTCGCCGGCCAGCGGACGCACATATTCGGCGCCGGCGCTCAGCTTCCACTTCGGGGCCTGCGGCGGACGCTCGCCGGCCAGGTTCTGGCGGGCGGGCGAGCCGGTGCAGCCCTGGGCGGCCGTCTGGCCGGGCCAGCACTGGGCGCCGGCAAACTGGGTGATCTCAGCGTCCAGATAGGCGACCGAGCCCGACAGGGTCAGGCCGTCGACCAGGCGGGCCGTGCTTTCCAGTTCGATCCCGCGCGTGCGGATCGCGCCCACATTGGTCAGGCGGAAGTTCTGGGTGCCGTCGGGCAGCAGTTCGGCGGCCTGGGCCTGGAAGTCCTCGTACTCGGTGTTGAACAGCGTGGCGTTCAGGGTCACGCGGCGATCCAGGAACCGCGAGCGCACGCCCACCTGGATGTCCTCCGAGCTTTCCGGACGCACGGGACCAAGGTCGGCGCGGGCCTGGTTGAAGCCGGTGGTCAGGTCGTAGCTCTGGCCCTTGTGGCCGGTGGCGAAGGTGGCGAACACCATCACGTCGTCGGCCAGCTTGTGCTGCACGCCCAGCCGATAGGTGGCGTAGTCGTCGCTGGAGCCGTCGGCCCAGGCCGCGGCCGGCCCGCCGCGCAGGTCGCGGAAGGTGTAGCCGATCTTCTCGCGGCCCAGGCGCAGGCCGCCGATCAGGGTCGTGCCCTCGACCACGTCATATTCCAGCTGGCCGAACACCGAGTTCTCGTTCGAGCCGGAGGTCGCGTCCCAGTTGGCCTGCGAGAAGGCCGGACCACGGAAGAAGTAGCGGCGATAGTTCACGTCGGCGTGGAAGGCGCCCAGGGTGTAGCGCAGGCGGCTGGAGCCATCCGAGACCAGGCGGATTTCCTGGCTGAACTGGTCGGCCGAGAACAGGCCCTTGGCGTAGTTGTTGACGCTCAGCGCCGTCTCGTCCTGGTCGAAGGCGTCCAGCATCTTGTAGCGGTCGTTGGCGGTGACCGAGATCAGGGTCGCGAACCCCAGGTCATAGGTCAGCTTCAGCGACTGGGCGAAGTCCTCATAGTCCGAACCGGTGGTGACGTTGTTGACCACCGAAGCGTTGTTGGGCCCCACGCTCACGCCGGGCGCGAACACCGCCGGCGTCCAGGCGGCGTTGCCGCGCAGGCGGGCGTCGGGCGACAGGGCGATGAACGGCCGGCCCGCCGTGGTGTCGCCCTTCAGGTAGTCGACGGCCAGGGTGGCGCTGAACTTGTCGGTCGGGTCCCAGACCAGCTTGTTGCGGGTGGCGAAGGTCTCGCGGCCGTTGACCTTCTCGCCGTTGTAGAGGTTGTCGATATTGCCCTCGAAGCTGGTGTAGCTGTTCGACGAGCGGAACCGCAGGGTGTCGGTGATCGGGCCCGAGATCATGGCGCTCAGGCCGACCTCGTCGTCGGTGGTGGCCAGGGCGCTGACCTTGCCGGTCAGCTCGCGGGTCGGGCCCGGAGTGACGATGTTGATCAGGCCGGCCGAGGCCGACTTGCCGTACAGCGTGCTCTGCGGGCCGCGCAGCACCTCGATCCGCTCGACGTCGGCCAGGTCGGCGAAGGCCCGGGCCTGGAAGGCGATCGGCACGTCGTCGACCACCACGGCGACGCTGGGCTCGACGCCCACCCCAAAAGCGAAGGTGCCCACGCCGCGGATCGACACCGAGGCGTTCACCGGGTTGTCGGCCGGGCGAACGATCAGCGACGGGGCCACCTTGGTCAGGTCGGTGAACTCGCGCACGGCGGCGGCTTCCAGCTGGTCGCCGCCGATCACCTGCACGGCCATCGGCACGTCCTGGACGTTCTGCGAGCGCTTCTGGGCGGTGACGACGATCTCGCCCACCACGGCGTCATCGACCGTTTCCTGGGCGTGGGCGAAGCCGCCGAAGGCGGCCAGGGCGACCCCCGCCGAGATCCCGCCGAGCGCCGTCGAACTGAAAAACCGCCGCATACCTGACTCCCACATTTTGAAGGGTTCTTCGACCCGATGGGAGTGCAAATAGAGATTGGTCAGGCCGATTGCAATAGCGGCCTGACCATGCGCCCTGGCCAAACTTGGCCAAACCCTCTAGGAAGGTCGCAAGTACGATTTAGGGAGAAAGCCGCCCATGACGCCCAGCCGTCGCCAGCTCCTGGCCGGAGCCGCCCTGACCGCCAGCGCCGCCCTCGCGATGCAGGCCCAGGCGCAGGAAAAGGCAGCCTCCCCGCCCGCCGCCAGCCCGCCCGCCGCCGGCGACGAAGAGCCGCTGCTGCTGTTCGCCCAGCACGACCGTCCGCGCACCACGCTGGACGGCCTGTGGGCCTATATCCTCGACCAGAACGACTCCGCCTTCCGCAAGCCCAACGCCCGCCGCGCCTTCTGGCTGGACGAGCCGCAGAAGGTCGGCGGCCCGGTCGTCGAGTACGACTGGAGCATCTCGCCGCGCATGGAGATCCCCGGCGACTGGAATACCCGCGATCCGTCGCTGGAGTGGTACGACGGTCCGATCTACTTCCACCGCCGCTTCCAGGCGCCGGCCGAGACCGGCGGCCGCCGCTTCCTCAGCTTCGAGGCCGTGAACTACCACGCCGTCGTCTGGCTGAACGGCCAGGAGATCGGCCGCCACGAAGGCGGGTTCACGCCCTTCGTTTTCGAGGTCACCGGCAAGCTGAAGGCCGGCGAGAACGTCGTGGTGCTGCGGGTCGACGACCGGGTCGGCCCCGAGACCCTGCCCTCGCTCGACTTCGACTGGAAGAACTACGGCGGCATCACCCGCTCGGTCTGGCTGGTCGAGACGCCGGCGACCTTCCTGCGCGACGCCTTCCTGCGCCTGGAGGGCGGCCAGCTCGTCGCCGACCTGCGCGCCGACGGCCCGGCCGCCGCCGGCCTGGAGGTGTCGGTCGCCATCGCCGGCCTGAACCTTACCCTGAGCGGCAAGACCGGCCCCGACGGCCGCGCCCGCCTTTCGGCCAAGCCTCCGCGCGGGCTGAAGCTGTGGTCGCCGGAAACGCCGACGCTCTACGACGTGACCTTCAAGGCCGGCGAGGACGTCCGCCGCGACCGCGTCGGCTTCCGCACGCTGGAGGCCCGCGGCCGGCAGATCCTGGTCAACGGCAAGCCGCGCTTCATCCGCGGCATCGCGCTGCACGAAGAGCCCCTGGGCGCCCAGGGCGGCCGGGTCATGACCCCGCCCGAGGCCCGCGCCCTGCTGGAAGAAGCCAAGGCCCTGGGCTGCGACATGGTCCGCCTGGCCCATTATCCGCATACGGAAAGCACCGTGCGCCTGTGCGACGAACTGGGCCTGCTGGTCTGGTCGGAAATCCCCGTCTACTGGGACGACGTCGCCTACGAGAGCCCCAGGACCCTGGCCCTGGCCCGCGCCATGGCCGCCGAGATGGTGGTGCGCGACCGCAACCGCGCCAGCGTCGCCTTCTGGTCGGTGGCCAACGAGACGCCCACCCACCAGGCCCGCACCACCTTCCTTCGCCACGTGGTCGCCGACATCCGTCGCCTCGATCCCACCCGCCTGCTGACGGCCGCCCTGAACAAGAACATCGACGTCGGCGGCGCCAAGGCCGGCCAGAACCAGTTCGTGGTCGACGACCCGCTGGCGCCCGACCTCGATGTCGTGGCCATCAACCAGTACGAGGGCTGGTACGGCCCGCGCACGCCCGACCAGGCCAAGACCGTGCGGTTCTCCAACCCGCACGACAAGCCGATGATGATGAGCGAGTTCGGCGCCGACGCCCTCTATGGCGAGCGCGGCCCCAAGCAGAACCGCTGGACCGAGGAATACCAGGCCTGGGTGTTCGAGGAGACGCTGGCCCTGCTCGACCGCGACGGCTTCGTCGGCGTCAGCCCGTGGGTGCTCAAGGATTTCCGCTCGCCCCGCCGCTGGCACGCCCGCTACCAGGACTACTGGAACCGCAAGGGCCTGGTCAGCAACGAGGGCCACCGCAAGCTCGCCTTCGAGACCCTGCGCCGCTACTACGCCGGCAAGGCCTCGTGAGGGCCGCCTTCCTCGTCCTGGCGCTGCTGGCGCCCGGCGCGACCCTGGCCCAGGGCTTCGACGTCGCCGTGACGGTCGACGACCTGCCCGTGCACGGCGACCTGCCGCCGGGCATGACCCGCCTGTCGATCGCCCGCTCGCACATCGAGACCTTCAAGGCCCACGGCGTGAACGAGGCCTTCGGCTTCGTCAATTCGGCCAAGGCGACCGACGCCGAGACCAACGCCGTGCTCGACGCCTGGCGCGCGGCGGGCCATCCGCTGGGCAACCACACCGCCAGCCACCTCAACCTCGAGAAGGCCGACACCCTGGAGGCCTGGATCGCCGACCTCGAGGCCGGCGAGCCGGCGGTGGCCCAGCGGATGAAGGGCCAGGACTGGCGGTATCTGAGGTTTCCCAACCTGACGGCCGGCTCTCGCCCGGAGCGCCACCAGGGCTCGGCGGCTTACCTGGCCGCCCACGGCTACAAGGTCGCCCACGTCACCATCTCGTTCAGCGACTGGAGCTACAGCGACGCCTACGCCCGCTGCCTGGCCAGAAATGACCAGGCCGCCATTCGGACGATGGAAGACCAGTACCTGCGCGGCGTCGACGAAGAGCTCGCGAACATGCGGGCTGTTTCCCAGGCGGTCTACGGCCGGATGATCCCGCAGGTGCTGCTGACCCATATCGGCGGCTGGTCGGCGCACATGCTGCCCCAGGTGCTCGACCGCCTCGACGCCGCCGGCGCTCACTACGTCACGCTGGAAGCCGCCCAGAAGGACCCGGCCTACGCACAGGCCGAAACCATTCCCGGCGGCGGCGGGATCATGGAGCGCACGGCCAAGGCCCGAGGGATCGCGCCGCCGACGACCAGCTCGCCCGCTGATCGCGTCGACCCAAAGACGCTGTGCCGCTGACGGGTCCCAACCGCACAAAAAAAGGCCGACCCATCGTCGTGGTCGGCCGGAGGGGAACTATGAAGGTTGTGGTCGGCTCGCAGACGCCGAACACCCTTTGTTTCTACTGGAAGACGCCTGCCCACGCAACAGCGGCCTGACCAATTTTCGCAACTTTTACGCTAATAGCGCTGTCATTGCCGAAACGAAAAATCCATGAAATGTAACAACTTCCGTTTACAGCACGGATCGCCCTCGCCTTCCCGCAGCACCGCAGCGGGGACACTTTTCGTAACCTGGTCAGACCAATAAGCCGCTCCCCCTGAAAGATATCACCCCTCCTCCAAAGGGAGAGGGGGCAGCGTGAAGCGTGGGATGGCAAGGGGCCTACGCCGCCGGCCGGCTCTCTCCCGTAAAACCC
>Ga0247823_10000994_pt1 | contig 23980 bp, 24 predicted proteins | sample 13C_PalmiticAcid_2_FD_192426 | JGI IMG/M metagenome (GOLD analysis project Ga0247823, IMG submission 192426) | Soil microbial communities from agricultural site in Penn Yan, New York, United States - 13C_PalmiticAcid_Day30 | ecosystem: Environmental > Terrestrial > Soil > Agricultural land... | reverse complement strand
CACCCCCTGCCGCCGAACCCCGTGGCGTTCGGCGATCGCCTCGAGCAACGCGTCGTCGGCGAGGTTCTCGCCGCGCTGGAAGTGTGCTGCGAACAGGTCCTCGATCAGGGCGTCGACGGCCGCGGGCTCGGCCTGGTCCGCGGCGTCGGAGACGAGGGCGTGCGCGGCGCGGGTGTTGGGCATCACCGGGATGCCGTCGAAATCGAAGGTGAGCCCGGCCCGCGCGCCCGCCTCGCGCACCTGGGCCTGCCGCGCGGCGACCGCTTCGGCGCTTCCCAACCGGGCGAGGTAGAACTCGCGGAACGGCAAGCCCTGCGGTGGCACGTCCGGCAGCAGCTGCTGCGAACGCCAGTGCACCCGCACCGGACGCTGCGGGTGCAGCGCCCGGTAGCGGGCGAGGGCCTCCTCCAGCTGGCGCTTGCCGATCAGGCACCAGGGGCAGATCAGGTCGAACCAGATCTCGACGTCCAGGGGGCCCTTCACCCTCAGGCCGCCTTGCGCAGGAAGCCCTGCTGGCCGCCCTTCGGGTTCGGCGCGAGGCCGTTGGCAGCGAGCGTTTCCTCGACGGTGTCGTAGAAGACACCGATCTTCAGGATCTCGCGGGCCTCCTTGCCGTCGGCGACCTTGCGGCCGAACTCGCGGGCGATGCGCACCAGCTGCTGGATCTGCTGCACGGTCGTCATCTTTGCGCTGCGCGACTGGTTCCAGAGGTTGTCCTCGATGCCGCAGCGCACGTGCAGGCCCATCGCGATGCCCATCATGTTGATCGGCAGCGTGTTGAGCATGCTGCTCTCCACCGTCAGCATCGAGCCGTCGGGGATGGCGCGCAGGAAGTTGGCGAGGTTGTAGATGTTCGGCGCGTCCATGCCGCCGCCGATCGCGACCCAGTTCATCACCAGCGGGCCCTTGTAGACGCCGCGGCGCACCAGGCGCTCGACGGTCTCGTAGCTGTTGATGTTGTAGAACTGGAAGGCGCTCTGGATGCCGGCGGCGCTCAGGCGGCGCACGTGTTCCTCGAAGAAGCTGGGCGTGGAGGGCACCACCATGTTCGAGTAGGCGCGGAAGCCGTCGGGTTCGGCGAGCGAGGTGCCGGCGATGTCGCGCACGTCCATCTGCTCGAGGACGTTCATCTGGGACGTGTTGACGGTCACCGTCACCTGGTCGGGTTTCGGGTCCAGCTCGGCCAGCATGTGGCGCGTGTCGTCGGACAGCCACTTGGCCGCGGCACCGTCGGTCTCGGGTGCGAAGGAGATCGAGCCGCCGACCTGGATGACCATGTCCGGCACGGCCTTGCGCACGCCGGCGATCAGCTCGTTGAACATCGACAGGCGCTTGCTGCCGCGGCCGTCGGCTTCACGCACGTGCAGGTGCAGCACGGAGGCGCCGGCCTCGTAGCAGTCGACGGCCTTCTGGATCTGCGCCGCCATCGTCACCGGGATGTCCTCGGGGAAGTCGGACGGGATCCATTCGGGGCCGTACGGCGCGGCCGTGATGACCAGCTTTTCCTGGTTCTCGGGGAACAGCGATCCGTCGAGGAAGTTCATGGCGTGTCTCCTGGGACATGGGTGGCAAGGACGATCGCCGCGGCCGATGCTTTCAGGAGGTCGGCTCATGCGGCAGGCATGGAGCCAGTATCTTTTTGGCGGCCCCGCGGCGCTTTACCGCGAAGGACAGGGCCTTACCATTCGACGCCAATCCGCGCGTCAGCGCGTGTGCAGGAGGTAGGGGCGGCCGTCGGGGGTGGCCTCGCGGCGTCCGCTCACCGTCACGGCCGTGCCGCTCGACGTGCTGGCGGGAGGGGCCGCGATGCCGGCGGGCACGGGGCCGCTGACGTAGAGGCAGCGTCCGTCTGCGTCGACCAGCATCCAGTCGGACCGCGTGCGCGGCGGCCCACCGGTGCAGCCGCCCGCCCAGCCGGCGAACCGGCCGGTCACGCGCAGCGTCGTGCCGGCGGGGGCGGCGAGGGCGTCGGCGATGCCCACGGTCGCACCGTCCGCGGGTGCGGGCGCCGCACCGTGCCCGCAGGCGGCCGACAGCAGCGCGATCACCACCGTGCCCGCCCACGCGGCCCCGGCCCTCACTTGGTCACCACCGCGCCGAAGCCCTTGCCGCGCGGTTTCGGCTGGGCGGGCAGCACCTTGCGGTCGGCGGGCAGGTCGCGGGTCACGCGGCGCACGAACAGCCAGTCCGCATACGCGTCGGAGTTCACCGCGTTCACGAACGCCTCGAAGGTCGCGAAGCTGTCCATGGACGGCAGGGCCGGCACGGCGCTCATCCGGCGCGTGCCCAGCAGCACGGCCGAGGTGTCCCCGAGCGAGGGGTCGTAGCGGTAGACGCTGACCGTGGTGTCGCCACACGTCGCGCGGCCCTTGGCGCAGCCGGCGTACTGCACGAACACGTCGTACGCGCCCTTCTCGAGCTGCGAGTTGGCCGTGTACGTCTCCTCGGCCTGGCCCGCGTCCCACGAGTCCGCCGACGCGAAGCCGTTGACCGAGCTGGGCCCGATGGCCGGACCGGCCCAGTTGCCCTGCGGTTCGTTGACCATCAGGTCGAGGTCGACGTCGGGGTTGTCCCAGCGGATGCCGTAGGCGAACGGGCCGGTCGCGTCGGTCTGGCCCGTGCCGCCGCCGTTGGTGACGAGGGCGGTCGTGAAGGTGCTCCACGCCGTTTCGTTGCCGGCCACGGTGTTGCTCGCGAGGACCGTCCGGTAGGCATTCAGCTCGGACGTGGTGGTGTTGGCGGGCGAGGGCAGGTAGATCGCGAGGCCCGTCGACCCGGCCACGTTCAGCTCCCCGGGCAGCTGCTGCACGTCGTTCGCGAGCACCGCGGCCTGCGCGGCGGCGGCCAGTTCGTTCGCGAGGGTGCGCAGGGTCGTGCTCGACGCGCGGGCCGCGAGTGCCTTCGCGAACACGATCAGGTCGTGGTTGTTCGGGTGGTTGTACGAGGGCGACGCATCGCGGGCCGCCTGGATGTTGAGGCGTTCGCCGGCCATGGCCGCGACCATCCCGGCGGCCGCGGCCTTCACCTTCGCATGCAGGGGCTCCACCGCGGCCAGGTCGATGGCCGAGAGGGTCACGCTCTGGCGGTTGTTCGTGCGGTAGTGGGCCATGTAGTCCGTGACGATGCCCTTGGCGAACGTGGCCGCGTCCTGCGACGGGTTCGCGACGAGGCGGTTGATCACCTTGTCGTACGGGTTGCCCTGGCCCGGGATCACCTCCTCGGACGCCACCATCACCTTGGCCGCCTGCCGCATCTCGTAGGCGACCTCGTACATCGCCATCAGGCAGGCGTCGAAGTTGAGCACGTCGACCCCGCCGGCGTCCTTCACGGCCGCGGCCATGTCGCCCACGGACATCAGGTCTTCGCGCGAGGAGACGTCCTGCAGCGCGCCGCGGGTGGACTTGTCCGCCTTCCAGCCGCCGCCGTGGGACCACAGCACGAGGGCGTAGCGCTCGGCCGGGTAGGTCTGCTTGCCCCAGCGGATGAACTCGGTGAGTGCGGCGCGGCTGCTCATGTCGACGTTGCGGCCGAGGTTCTGCAGCTGCGACGCGCCGTTCTCGACGGTGCCTCGCAGCGTCATGCGCTCCGCGCCCGGTGTCTCCTGCGGGTTCTGCTCGACTTGCACCACGATGCGCACGTCGCGGCTGCTGCGCGCGGCGATCATCTGCTTCACGTTGAGCGTGGCCATGTCGCTCAGGTTGTTGTCAGCGGCCATGTAGATCAGGTAGGTCCACTTCGCCTGGCCGCCCGTGCCGCCGCCGTCCGTGCCGGTGGGGGCGCCGCCGTTGCCATTGGTGTTGCCGTTGCCGTTGTCGACGGCATCGCCGCCGCCGCCGCCGCAGCCGGCGAGCGCGGCGCCGAAGGCCATCAAGGCCATGAGCGACAGCCGCCGCCAGCGGCCGGCCATCGATGGAATGTCGAGAGTCATGTTGTCTTGTCCCTGGGGTTGGCGCGATGCATGGTCGCGAGAGCCGGGGCATTCTGTTCGGCCGGCGCATCGCCCGCTTCCCCCTTCGAGGGGAGCGGCACCCCCTAGAGCCGAACTAGGGATGTCGTCGGCCCGGCACCATCGCTAGGCTGCCGCGCGATGCCCGGTGGGCGACATGGGAGACCTTCGATGAGATTCACCTGGAGCGTGTGCCTCGCGCTCGCCGTGCTGGCCGGCTGCGCCACCGAGTACCGCAAGGACAGCTGGTCCGGCGGCTTCTCCGAAGTGCAGCTGGACCGCGACCTGTTCCGCATCACCTTCAGTGGCAACGCCTACACGCGGCCCCAGCAGGCGGCCGACTACGCGCTGATCCGTGGCGCCGAGGTCACGCTGGCGCACGGCTTCGCCTACTACACCATCGTGGAGGACCGCTCGCGCACGGAAACGTCCTCGTTCGTGACGCCGGTGGAGACCACGACGAAGAGCAAGCGCAAGGGCAATGGCGAGGTGATCGAGACCAGCACCACCACCGGCGGGCACGAGATCGTCGACACCTTCCCGACCGCGGTGCACACGATCCGGTGCTTCCAGAAGCGCCCCGACAACGCGCCGGGCATCGTGTACGACGCGCGCTTCGTGTGCGGGTCGCTCGGGAAGACGTACAAGGTCGCGGCCTGCGGGCAGCAGGTGGCGGCGAAGTGATGGGGTGACACGGGCCGCGGCCCCTCGGGTTTTCAATGATGCCAATCCGCGTATCGCGCGGCGGCAAATCTCTATTGGGAAGGAATCCCTCGCGTCCTTACGATGCCGCTCCATTGCGACCCCGGCCGTGCTGCCAACGGCGTGGCACGGGTCCGCCCCGAATGGAGACCGCACTTGGCCGCTATCGAGCTCAGCAAGGTTGGCAAGCGTTTCGGCGCTGTCGAGGTGATCCACGACCTGTCCCTGCAGGTCGCCGCCGGCGAGTTCGTCGTGTTCCTCGGCCCGTCGGGCTGTGGCAAGTCCACGCTGCTGCGCATGGTGGCGGGGCTGGACGCGGTCTCGTCCGGCAGCATCTGCATCGGGGGCCGTGACGTCACGTCGGCGCCGCCGGGGGAACGCGGTGTCGCGATGGTGTTCCAGGCCTATGCGCTGTACCCGCACATGACGGTGCGCGACAACCTGGCCTTCGGATTGCGCAACGTCGGCACGCCGGCCGCCGAGATCGACCGCCGCATCACGGAGGCGGCCCGCATGCTCGAGCTGGAGCCGCTGCTCGCGCGCCGGCCCTCGCAATTGTCCGGCGGACAGCGGCAGCGGGTTGCCATCGGGCGTGCCGTGGTGAAGGAGCCCGGGGCGTTCCTGTTCGACGAGCCGCTGTCGAACCTCGACGCGTCGTTGCGCGCGCGCACACGGGTCGAACTCGCGCGGCTGCACCAGCGCCTGCGCGGCACGATGGTGTTCGTGACCCACGACCAGGTCGAGGCGATGACCCTCGCCACCCGCATCGTCGTGATGAACGCCGGCCGCATCGAGCAGGTGGGCGCACCCATGGATGTCTACACGCGGCCGGCCACGCGGTTCGTCGCGGGTTTCATCGGCAGCACGGCCATGAACTTCCTGCCGGTGGCGCGGGAATCGTCGATCGGCGGGCTCGCCCGCGTGCGGCTGCCCGACGGCACGGCGCTCGCGACGGCCATCGAGGCGCCGGAAACGCCGCGCGACTGGACACTCGGCGTGCGACCCGAGGACCTGACGCTGTGCGACGACGGACCCACGCGCGGCCGTGCGGACGTGGTGGAACGCCTGGGTGACCGCACGCTGGTGCACGTGGCCCTGGCCGACGGCAGCAACGTCGTGGCCGAGGCGCCACGCGACGCGCGGGTTCAGGGCGGTGACACCGTCGCGCTGCGTTTCGACCCGCACGCGGTGCACCTGTTCGACGCGGGGGGCCAGGCCTTCCACCCCGCGCTTTCGGCAGATCGCGCATGACAACGTTTTCATGAGCGCGGTGATGTCTCGTTCCCTGGCGCGCCGCCTCTCGCGGCCCGATGGCGGGCGGTGGTCGCACGCCGCGTTCGTGGTGCCGTTCCTGGCCGCGTACCTGCTGCTGCTGGTGCTGCCGCTGATGCGCGGCCTGTGGATCAGCCTGCACGAGATCGACATGCTCTCCGAGAGCAGCGAGTTCGTCGGCTTGAAGAACTACACGGAGCTGTGGGCCGACGACGTGTTTCGCGGCGCGGTGCGCAACACCTTTGCATTCGTGCTGATGAGCACGCCGGTGTTCGTGGTGCTGGGTCTCGCCCTCGCGCTGGCGCTCAACCGGCCCGGCCGCCTGGGCGCCGCGCTGCGGGCGGTGTTCTTCGGCTCCTCGGTGCTGTCGGTGACCATCGTCACCCTGGTGTGGCGCCTCGTGCTGATGCCCGACCGCGGGCTGCTCAGCAATGCGATGGTGTCGCTCGGGCTCTCGCCGATCGCGCCGCTCACCAGCGAATCGCTGGCGTTGCCGGCGGTGGCGGTGGTCACGGTGTGGTGGATCATCGGCCTGCCGATGATGCTGTTCCTCGCTGCGCTGCAGCAGATCCCGCAGGACATCTACGAGGCGGCCGCGCTCGACAGCGCCTCGCGCTGGCGCACGTTCACACGCATCACGCTGCCCTCGATCCGGCGGACGGTGGTGCTGGTCGCGGTGATCGAGGCCATCCTCCAGTTCCAGTTGTTCGGCCAGGTGCAGCTGATGACCCTCGGCGGGCCGAACAACAGCACGCGGCCCATCGTGATGTTCATCTACGAGTCGGGCTTCCAGGCGTGGGCGCTCGGTTACGCGGCGGCGGCGTCGCAGGTGCTGTTCGGCTTCATGCTGCTGGCGGTGACGGTGCAGGTGTGGCTCGCGCGCCGGAAGGACGAGGCATGACCGGCGGCCGGCTGGGCGACCGGCTCGTCCTCGCCGCCGTGGTGGCGCTGGCGGTGGTGTGGCTCGCACCGCTCGCGTGGGTCTTCGCGCTGTCGTTCAAGCCGAACGAGGTGCTGCAGGTGCGCACCGACGTGATGCTGTCGCCGCCATTCACGCTGAAGAACTACACGGACATCCTCGCCAACTCGCAGGTGTTCCAGTGGATCGTCAACAGTCTCGTGGTGGCGCTCGGCCAGACCTTCCTGGTGCTGGTGCTGTCGTCGCTTGCAGGGTATGGCTTCGCGCGCACCCGATTTCCCGGGCAGCGCTGGCTGTACGTGTTCGTGCTGGCGGGGCTGGCCGTGCCCGAGCAGGCCATCGTGATTCCGCTGCACCGCATGTTCGCCGAACACGAACTGCACAACACGTACGCCGCGCTGATCCTGCCGCGCCTGGCAGCGCCGTTCGGGGTGTACCTGATGACGCAGTACTTCAAGGCGATCCCGGCCGACATCGAGGAGGCCGCGCTGCTCGACAACGCCTCGCGCTTCCGGATCTTCTGGCGGATCGTGCTGCCGCTGTCCCTGCCGGCGCAGGCGACGCTCGGCATCTTCACGTTCCTCACCGCGTGGAACGACTACCTGTGGCCGCTGGTGTCCGCGTCCAAACCCGAGATGTACACGCTGACCGTGGGCCTCGCGTCCACGCAGACCAACTTCGCGCAGTCCGGCGGTTTGGGCTTCCTGATGGCGCAGGCGGTGTTCGCCGGGTTGCCCATCTTCATCGTCTACCTGTTCTTCCAGAAGTACATCGTGTCGGCGGTGGCCGGAACGACGGTCCGTTGATCGACGCCCACGCAGGCGCACTGCGCATCACAACGAGGAGATGACCCCATGAAACGCATCTGGACCCAGGGCCTGCTGGCCCTCGCGATCGGCACCGGGCTGGCGCTCTCGGCACCGGCACAGGCCGCCGGCAAGACGGAGATCACCGTGGCGCGCTTCTTCGGCGCGTGCGACGCCGACTTCGGCAAGGTCGTCGACGCCTCGAAGGCCCGTGGCGAGTGCGGCATCATCACCGCGCTGATCAACGAGTACAACGCGACGAACAAGGACAACGCGGTGGTCAAGCCGCAGATCGCGGAGTGGGGCCCGTACTACGACCAGCTCACCGCGCGCCTCGTCGCGAAGGACGTGCCCACCATCTCGGTGATGCACGAGTCGGTGCTGGGCGACTACGTCAGCCGCAAGCTGGTGGAGCCGCTGGATGACGGCCTGAAGGCCGCTGGGGTCGACACCGCCAAGTACACCGAGCAGGCGAAGCGCGGCACCACGATCGGCGGCAAGACGTACGCGCTGCCGATGGACACGTGGTCGTGGCTGTGGCACATCAACGGCAACCTGATGAAAAAGGCCGGCCTGACCCAGGCCGACGGCACGCCGGTGCTGCCGAAGTCGCCCGACGAACTGCTGGCGCACGCCCGCAAGTTCAAGGCGGCCACCGGCAAGCCGTACTTCGCGTGGGCCAACGCGAACGAAACCGCCGCGCCGTTCCGCACCTTCCTCACGCTGCTGTACCAGCAGAACGGCCAGCTGTTCGAAGCGGGCAACAAGAAGATCAACCTGCACTCGAAGGAAGCCACGAACGCCATCGAGCTGATGAACACGCTCTACAGCGAGGGCCACGTCAAGCCCGACACCGACTACAGCGGCACCAACCAGGCCTTCCTGAACGGCGACGCGGGCATCGTGGTGGTGGGCACGTGGACCATCGACGAGTTCATGGCCCAGGCCGAGAAGCCGGGCTCGCCGCTGCACGGCGCCTACTCGGTGGTGCCCTTCGCGAAGCTGTACGCGAAACCCGCGGTGTTCGCCGACGGCCACAGCTGGGTGCTGCTCAAGGGCGGGGCGAAGGACGAGGCGCAGCGCAAGGCCGCCTACGGCTTCCTCAAGTTCCTGTGGGACCGCAACTACGAATGGGCCCGCACGGGCCACCTGCCGGCCAACCAGTCGGTGGCGGACAGCGACACCTTCAAGAAACTGCCGTTCCGCAGCAGCATCCTCGAGATCACCCGCACCGGCGTCGCGATGCCCAACACGATCCCGCGCCAGCGCACCATCGAGAGCGTGGTGGGTGAGGAGCTGGCCAGCGTGATGCTCAGCAAGAAGCCCATCCCGCAGGCGATGAAGGCCGCCGAGGACCGTGTCAACAAGACGCTGGCGTCGGTGAAGTAGGCCTTCGAGAGCGCATCCGATGTTCCCCACCCGCATCACCGTCGATCGCCACTTCACCATCGCCGAACTCGACCGGCGTGTCTTCGGCACGTTCGTCGAGCACCTCGGCCGCTGCGTCTACACGGGCATCCACGAGCCCGCCCATCCCACAGCCGACGAACACGGCTTCCGGCAGGACGTGCTCGACCTCGTGCGGGAACTGGGGCCCACCATCGCGCGCTATCCCGGCGGCAACTTCATGTCGGGCTACAACTGGGAGGACGGGGTGGGCCCGGTGGCCGACCGGCCACGCCGCCTCGACCTCGCCTGGTTCTCCACGGAGACGAACGAGGTGGGCACCAACGAGTTCATGGCCTGGTGCCACAAGGCGGGCATCGAACCGATGCTCGGCGTGAACCTGGGTACGCGCGGGCCCGACGAGGCGCGCCATTACCTCGAGTACTGCAACCACCCGGGCGGCACCACCCTGTCGGACCTGCGCCGCAGCCACGGCGAGGCCGAGCCGCACGACGTCAAGGTCTGGTGCCTCGGCAACGAGATGGACGGGCCGTGGCAGATCTGCCAGAAGACGCCGGACGAGTACGGCCGCATCGCCCAGGAGACCGCCAAGCTGATGCGCATGGTGGACCCGCGCATCCAGCTGGCCGCGTGCGGTTCCTCGATGCACACGATGCCCACCTACGGCCTGTGGGAAGACCGTGTGCTCGAGCACTGCTACGAGATGGTCGACTTCATCTCGCTGCACATCTATTTCGAGAACCCGCACGGCGACACGAAGGAGTTCTTCGCCAACATCGAGTTGATGGACCGGTTCATCGGCGAGATCGCCTCGGTGGCCGACAGCGTGGGCGCCCGCAAGCGGTCGGCGAAGAAGTTGATGCTGTCGTTCGACGAGTGGAACGTCTGGTATCGCGCGCGCCACGGCGAACACCTCAAGCCCAGCGGCTGGCCCGTGGCGCCGCCGCTGCTGGAGGAGGTCTACAACATGGAAGACGCGCTGGTGAACGGCGGCGCGTTGATCACGATGATGAACCGGGCCGACCGCGTGAAGGTCGCGTGCCAGGCGCAGCTGGTCAACGTGATCGGTCCGATCATGACGGTGCCTGGCGGCCCGGCGTGGCGCCAGACCATCTTCCACCCGTTTGCCCAGGCGGCGCGCCATGCCCGCGGCACGGTGCTGCGCTCGGTTGTCGACACGCCCACCTTCGACACGCGCACCGCGGCCGGCATGCCATGCGTGCTGGCAAGCGTGGTGTTCGACGAGGAGGCCGGGCAGGTCGCCGTGTTCGTGCTGAACCGGCACCTGGACGAGGAGACCGACCTGACGCTTGCCCTGGGCGGTTTGCCGGCCGGGCTGCGCGTGGAGTCGGCGTGGGAGCTGCACCATGCCGACATGAAGGCCATCAACTCCCGTGAGGCGCCGGACAACGTCGCGCCGGTGGCCTTGGCGGGCGTGCGGGTGGAGGGCCACGAGGTGCGGGCGCGCCTCAAGCCGGGGTCGTGGAACGTGATGGTGTTCCGAACCGGCGAAGGCTGAGTGCGGCCAGAAATGCAAAGAGCCGCGTGGTACGCGGCTCTTGCAAGTCCTTGGAGGACCCGGAATCTGGTCGGGGTGAGAGGATTCGAACCTCCGGCCTCTACGTCCCGAACGTAGCGCTCTACCAGGCTAAGCTACACCCCGATTTTTCGTTCTTCTTGTTCGCTCTCTGGTTCCCGGGAGGGTTCAGGAAGAGCGGTCAACCGACCGAACGCAGAATTCTATCAGAGCTTCTTTGTGAGGGGAAGATGGAAGCATCGACAAACTCACACGCGCCTTCTCGGCCTCGAGCCGCGCGGCCTCGCGCGTGGCGTCGAGCGCCCCGGTGCGGCGCACGATTTCCACGATCTCCGCGAGGCGCGTGACCTCGCCGTGTTCGATGGCGTGGCGGATCAGCGCGCGTTCATCGGGGGTGCCGCGTTCCATCGCGACCAGCAGCGGCAGCGTGGGTTTGCCTTCGCGCAGGTCGTCGCCCACGTTCTTGCCCAGCTGCGATGTGGAGCCTTCGTAGTCGAGCAGGTCGTCGACGAGCTGGAACGCGGTGCCGAGCGAGCGGCCGTACGAGGCGCACGCGTCCTCGACGTCGGCCGGCGCGCCCGCGAGCACGGCGCCCAGGCGGGCGCTGGCCTCGAAGAGCTTCGCGGTCTTGAAGCGGATCACCTTGAGGTAGTCGTCCACCGCGAGGTCGGCGTCGTGCATGTTCATCAACTGCAGCACCTCGCCCTCGGCGATGACGTTGGTGGCGTCGGCCAGCACCTCGAGCACGCGCATGCGGTTCACCGACACCATCATCTGGAAGGCGCGGGAGTAGAGGAAGTCGCCGACCAGCACGCTGGCCGCGTTGCCGAACAGCGCGTTGGCGGTCTGGCGGCCGCGGCGCAGGTCGGACTCGTCGACCACGTCGTCGTGCAGCAGCGTGGCCGTGTGGATGAACTCGACCGTGGCGGCCAGTTCATAGCGCTCGCGGCCCTGGAAGCCGAGTGCGTTCGCGAACAGCAGCACGAGCGTCGGGCGCAGGCGCTTGCCACCCGCACTGATGATGTAGTGCGAGATCTGGTTGATCAGGACGACCTCGGAGGCGAGCCGGTGTCGGATGACGGCGTCCACCTCGCGCATCTCCGCCGCGATGAAGGCGGCGTGGCTGGATGGAACTTCGGTGGGGGCGGGGGAAGGCGGCTGCACGTTGGGCTCAATTGGGTACGGGAATTATAGGAAGACCGGGACGTCTACCGGCCTCCCACCCCCTAGGAGCCGACGGAGGTGGTCAGACTCCCCACGGTGCTGCACTATTTTTTGGCACCGGCCCGGAAGGCGTGCTAGAATCTTCGGCTCTGCGTTCCAAGCAGGGCGGTACCGTGGGCGTTCGGGTGAAGAACCCGGCTGACCAGGGACCGATTCATTGAAAGGCTGATATGTACGCGCTCATCAAAACCGGTGGCAAGCAATACAAGGTTGCTGCCGGCGAAAAAATTAAAGTCGAACAGATTGCTGCGGACGTTGGCCAAGAGATCACGATCGACCAGGTGCTGGCAGTTGGTGCCGGCGCAGACCTGAAGGTCGGGACTCCCTTGGTTGCCGGCGCAACGGTGGTGGCGAAGGTGGTGGCCCATGGCCGTCACGACAAGGTCCGCATCTTCAAGATGCGCCGCCGCAAGCACTACCAGAAGCGGCAAGGTCACCGTCAGAACTTCACCGAGCTGGAAATCAGCACCGTGAACGCCTGACCTTCGGCAACCTGAATCCGATTCTCCAGGAGTTAAAGCACCATGGCACAGAAAAAGGGCGGCGGTTCCACACGGAACGGCCGCGACTCTCAACCGAAGATGCTGGGCGTGAAAGCGTTCGGCGGGCAAGTCATCTCGGCCGGTTCGATCATCGTCCGCCAGCGTGGCACCCAGTTCCACCCCGGCGTGAACGTCGGCATCGGCAAGGACCACACGCTGTTCGCGCTCACCGACGGTACCGTCGAGTTCGCGGTCAAGGGTTCGGCCAACCGCCGCACCGTCAGCATCAAGGCCTGAAGAAGCCGGAGCTGCACCGCAGCTTCGCTTCCCGCCTGATCGAACGAAGCCCCGGTCCGCCGGGGCTTTGTTTTTTCGGCGCGCAAGCTTTCGGCATGCAAGCAGGACCGGGCCGGTCGCTTACCATTCGCGACCGAGTCCCTCAAATCGAACGGATGCCCTGGGTGTCCGTCAGGACACACCATGAAATTCGTTGACGAAGCCACCATCGATGTCGTGGCAGGCGATGGCGGCAACGGCTGCATGAGCTTTCGCCGCGAGAAGTTCCTCCCGTTCGGCGGCCCGAACGGCGGCGACGGCGGCAAGGGCGGCAGCGTGTACGCCATGGGCGACCGCAACCTCAACACCCTGATCGACTACCGCTACGCCCGCCGCCACGAGGCGCGCCGCGGCGAGAACGGCCGCGGCTCCGACCAGTTCGGCGCCGCCGCGGAAGACATCGTGCTGCGCATGCCGATGGGCACGATCATCACCGACGTCGAGACCGGCAACGTGATCGCCGAGCTGCTGGTGCCGGACGAGAAGATCCTCATCGCCAAGGGTGGCGACGGCGGCTTCGGCAACATGCACTTCAAGACGAGCACGAACCGCGCGCCGCGCCAGAAGACCCCGGGCTGGCCCGGCCAGGCCTTCAAGCTCAAGCTCGAGATGCGCGTGCTGGCCGACGTGGGCCTGCTCGGCATGCCCAACGCCGGCAAGTCGACGCTGATCGCGGCCATCTCGAACGCCCGCCCGAAGATCGCCGACTACCCCTTCACCACGCTGCACCCGAACCTGGGCGTGGTGCGCGTGCAGGCCGAGCAGAGCTTCGTCGTGGCCGACATTCCCGGCCTGATCGAGGGCGCGTCCGAAGGGGCCGGCCTCGGCCACCTCTTCCTGCGCCACCTGCAGCGCACGCACCTGCTGCTGCACCTCGTCGACATGGCCCCGTTCGACGACGCCGTGGACCCGGTCGCGCAGGCGAAGGCCATCGTGGCCGAGCTGAAGAAGTACGACGACGAGCTCTACGAGAAGCCGCGCTGGCTCGTGCTGAACAAGCTCGACATGGTGCCGGAGGACGAACGCGAGAAACGCGTGAAGGACTTCGTGAAGCGCTTCAAGTGGAAGGGCCCGGTGTTCCAGATCTCCGCGCTCACGCGCGAGGGCTGCGAGGGCCTCGTGCACGCGATCTACGAACACGTGTCGAAGCTGAAGAACGTGGTGCCGGACGATCCGGACCCCCGTTTCGACACCGCCGAGGTCCAGCCGTCGCCGTCCCATGACTGACGTTCTGAAGAACGCACGGCGCATCGTCGTGAAGGTCGGCTCGAGCCTCGTGACGAACGAAGGCAAGGGCATCGACGCCGAGGCCGTGGGCAACTGGTGCCGCCAGATGGCGGCGCTGGCCGCCGAGGGCCGCGAGGTCGTGATGGTGTCGAGCGGCGCCATCGCCGAAGGCATGAAGCGCCTCGGCTGGCGCACGCGCCCGAAGGAGATCCACGAGCTGCAGGCCGCCGCCGCGGTGGGCCAGATGGGCCTCGCGCAGATCTACGAGACCCAGCTGCGCGCGTACGGCATGGGCAGCGCCCAGGTGCTGCTCACGCACGCCGACCTCGCCGACCGCGAGCGCTACCTCAATGCCCGCTCCACGCTGCTGGCGCTGCTGCGCCTGAACGTGGTGCCGGTCATCAACGAGAACGACACCGTCGTCACCGACGAGATCAAGTTCGGCGACAACGACACGCTCGGCGCGCTCGTGGCGAACCTGATCGAGGCCGACGCGCTCGTCATCCTCACCGACCAGCGCGGCCTCTATTCCGCCGATCCGCGCAAGAACCCCGACGCGAAGTTCATCGACGTGGCCGAGGCCGGTTTGCCCGAACTCGAGCAGATGGCCGGCGGCGTGGGTTCGGCCATCGGCAGCGGCGGCATGATCACGAAGATCCTCGCCGCCAAACGCGCCGCGCGCAGCGGTGCCTCCACCGTGATCGCCTGGGGCCGCGAGACCGACGTGCTGCTGCGGCTGGCTGCGGGCGAGGCCATCGGCACCGCGCTCACCGCCACCACCGCGAAAATGGCCGCGCGCAAGCAGTGGATGGCCGACCACCTGAAGATGCGTGGCGCCGTGGTGGTGGACGACGGGGCGGTCTCGAAGCTGCGCGACGACGGCAAGAGCCTGCTGCCCATCGGCATGGTCGAGGTGATCGGCGAGTTCGTGCGGGGCGACGTGATCGCCGTGCGCAACGGCGCGGGTGTCGAGATCGCGCGGGGCCTCGCGAACTACTCGGCGTCGGAAGCACGCCTGATCGCGCGCAAGCCGTCGTCGGAGTTCGAGCGCCTGCTCGGCTTCACGCTCGAGCACGAGATGATCCACCGGGACAACCTGATCCTCACCTGAGGACCAGGCCGGCTCCGGGATCGCTCAGGTCTCGGGGTCCTTGGGCGCCGGCGCCTGCGCGTGGTCGCCCTCGTCGGGCTCCACCGGACCGGCGTGCAGCGGCGGCGGTTCGTCGTGCCCCTCGCCGTGCCGCTCCTCGTGTCCCTCGTCGCGGTGGTGCGTGCGCATGCCCGACCGCAGGTAGCGGTTGTGGTGGTTGCTGCGCGGCAGGAACCGGGCGAGTTCGGTGAGGGCCATCTGGTAGACCTCGCGCTTGAACTCGATGACCCACTCGAGCGGCACCCAGTACTCGTTCCAGCGCCAGGCGTCGAACTCGGGGTGGTCGCTCGCGCGCAGGTTCATGTCGCTGTCGCGGCCGACCAGCTGCAGCAGGAACCAGATCTGCTTCTGGCCGCGGTAGTGGCCGCGCGCGTCGCGGCGGATGAAGTGGTCGGGCACCTCGTACCGCAACCAGTCGCGCGTGCGCGCCACGATGCGGACGTGGTCAGGCAAAAGCCCGACCTCCTCGTGGAGCTCGCGGAACATCGCCTGCTCGGGCGTCTCGCCGTACTTGATGCCCCCCTGCGGGAACTGCCAGGAGTGGGTGCGGATGCGCTTGCCCCAGAACACTTGGTTACGGGGGTTGAGCAGGATGATGCCGACGTTGGGTCTGAACCCATCCCTGTCGAGCATAATCAACCTCGAAATCTCTAGTTGAAATCATTATTGCACCGGGATGACGGGAATCAACCCCGCAGAATCCCGCTCTGATTTCCCCGCTGATCCTCCGCCCTCACAGCCCCACTGCTGCCCATGAAAGCGTCCCAGTTTTTCATCTCCACCCTGAAGGAAGCCCCTGCCGAGGCCGAGGTCGTCAGCCAGAAGCTGATGATGCGCGCCGGGTACATCAAGCGCCTCGGGGCGGGCATCTACACCTACATGCCCATCGGGCTGCGGGTGATCCGCAAGGTCGAGAACGTGATCCGCGAGGAGATGGTGCGTGCCGGCGCCGTCGAGCTGCTGATGCCCTTCGTGCAGCCCGCCGAGCTCTGGCAGGAGTCGGGCCGCTGGGACAAGATGGGCCCCGAGATGCTGCGCGTCAAGGATCGCCATGACCGCGACTTCATCCTGCAGCCCACCAGCGAGGAAGTCATCACCGACATCGCCCGCCAGGAGCTGCGCAGCTACCGCCAGCTGCCGCGCAACTTCTTCCACATCCAGACGAAGTTCCGCGACGAGCGCCGCCCGCGTTTCGGCGTGATGCGCGGCCGCGAGTTCACGATGAAGGACGCGTACTCCTTCGACCGCAACGCCGAGGCCGCGGTGAAGAGCTACGAGGCCATGTACACCGCGTACTGCCGCATCTTCGAGCGCCTGGGCCTGACCTACCGCGCGGTGCGCGCCGACACCGGCGCCATCGGCGGCGCACTGTCGCACGAGTTCCAGGTCATCGCCGACACCGGTGAAGACGCCCTCGTGTACTGCCCCACGTCCGACTACGCCGCCAACATCGAGCTGGCCGAGGCGCTGCCGCTGATCGCCACGCGCGGCGCGGCCACGCAGGCGTTGACCAAGACGCCCACGCCGGGCAAGAGCACGTGCGCCGACGTGGCGCAGCTGCTGTCGCTCCCGCTCGAGCGCACGGTGAAGTCGCTGGTGCTGGCCACCGACGAGAAGACCGAGGCGGGCGACGTCACCAAGACCACCGTGTGGCTGCTGCTGGTGCGCGGCGACCACGACCTGAACGAGGTCAAGGCCAACAAGGTGCCGGGCCTGAACCAGGGCTTCCGCTTCGCCACCGTCGGCGAGATCGAGAGCCACTTCGGCACGAAGCCGGGTTACCTCGGCCCCGTCGGCCTGAAGCAGCCGGTGAAGGTCGTGGCCGACCGCACCGTGGCGAACATGAGCGACTTCGTCGTCGGCGCCAACGAGGTCGACTTCCACATCACCGGTGTCAACTGGGGCCGCGACCTGCCCGAGCCCGACCTGGTGGCCGACATCCGCAACGTCATCGAGGGCGACCCGTCGCCCGACGGCAAGGGCGTGCTGGCCATCCAGCGCGGCATCGAGGTGGGCCACGTGTTCAACCTCGGCACCGTGTACTCGAAGCCGCTGAACGCCACGTACCTCGACGAGAACGGCAAGCCGCAGCTGATGGAGATGGGCTGCTACGGCATCGGCGTCACGCGCATCCTGGGCGCCGCCATCGAGCAGAACAACGACGATCGCGGCATCATCTGGCCGGCGGCCATGGCGCCGTTCGAGCTCGTGCTGTGCCCCATCGGCTACGACCGCTCGGCCGACGTGCAGGCCGCGGCCGACAAGCTGTACGGTGAACTGCAGGCCCTCGGCATCGACGTGATCCTCGACAACCGCGGCGAACGCCCGGGCGCGATGTTCGCCGACTGGGAGCTCGTGGGCGTGCCGCACCGCGTGGTGCTGGGCGACCGCGGCCTGAAGGACGGCCAGGTCGAGTACCAGGGCCGCCGCGATGCGCAGGCCGAGTCCGTGCCGCTCGCCGGCATCGTCGACTTCGTGAAGGCCAAGCTCGGACGATGAACCCGGTGAGTTCCGCCGCCTCGGGTCTCACGAGGCGGCAGCTGGCGCTGGCGGCCCTCGCGGCGCCGTCGCTGTCGTTCGCGCCGGGCGTGGCGCTCGCCGGCCGCCAGGCCGAGGAACCGCTCGCCGATTCGGTGCGGTCGGTGCTGTCGGCCGCCATCGCCAACAACGCGCCGCCGAAACCCGCGTTCGACAACGTCGAGGCGCGCATCGCGTACCTGCGCTGGCTGGGCGAGATGAGCAACCGGCTCAAGCGCCGCAAGGCCGAACACGTCACGCGGGTGGAATTCCTCGAGACGGTGTACTACGAGACGAAGCGCGCGGGCCTCGACACCGCGCTGTTCCTCGGCCTGATCCAGGTCGAGAGCGGCTTCCGCAAGTACGCGATCAGCATCGCCGGGGCACGTGGCTACACGCAGGTGATGCCGTTCTGGGCGCGCCTGATCGGCGACGGGGAGCCGGCCCGGCTGTTCCACATGCAGACCAACCTGCGGTTCGGGTGCGTGATCCTGCGGCACTACCTGGACCGGGAGCGGGGCGACATGTACCTGGCGCTCGGGCGCTACAACGGGAGCCGCGGGAAGCCGGAGTATCCGAACCTGGTGTTCGGGGCGAAGCGCGCCTGGGACTACACCCCGTCGGCCTGACCCGCTACGCCGTCATCCCGGCGAACGCCGGGATCCACCGTCGTCGAAGCGCACCTTGCGGGGCAGTGGGCCCCGATTTTCATCGGGGTGACCGATGGGGTCAGAGCCCGTTCCAGGACTTCGGCGCCGCGGCCGACACCCCCAGCAACGCCAGCACCCGCTCCACCGTGTCGTCCACCATCTCGTCGATGGACTGCGGCCGGTGGTAGAACGCCGGCAGCGGCGGGAACACGACCGCGCCCATCTCGGTGACGGCCGTCATGTTGCGCAGGTGGGCGAGGTTGAAGGGGGTTTCGCGCACCATCATCACGAGGCGGCGGCGTTCCTTCAGGGTGACGTCGGCGGCGCGGCTCAGCAGGTTGTCGGACAGGCCGTGGGCCACCGACGCCAGCGTCTTCATGGAGCAGGGCGCGATGACCATCGCGTCCGTGGCGAACGAGCCGCTCGCGATGGCGGCGCCCACGTCGGCCGGGTTGTACGCGGTGTGGGCCAGCGCCTCCAGCGCACCGCGGTCGAGGCCCAGTTCGTGGTGCACGTTGAGCACGCCGGCCGGGCTCACGACGAGGTGCGACTCGGCGCCGGCGGCCCTCAGGCGTTCGAGCAGGCGCACGCCATACACCGCGCCCGTCGCGCCGGTGATGCCGACCACCACCCGCACGGGCGCCTGCGTCATGGCCGTGTCAGGCCGTCTTGGTGCCCAGCACCTGCTGCAGCTCACCCGCCTCGTACATCTCCATCATGATGTCGGAGCCGCCGACGAACTCGCCGTCGACGTAGAGCTGGGGGATGGTGGGCCAGTTGGCGTAGTCCTTGATGCCCTGGCGCACGTCCGGGTCCTCGAGCACGTTGAACGTCTTGAGGTCGGAGACGCCGCAGGCCTTCAGGATCTGCACGGCGCGGCCGGAGAAGCCGCACATCGGGAACTGGGCCGTGCCCTTCATGAAAAGCACCACGCGGTTGCCTTTGACGAGGCCGTCGATGCGTTGTTGAACGTCGCTCATGATCGGTGTCCGGCCGTGCCGGGTGAAACGTGTTGGAAGCGGCAAGGATAAAGCATCCCCGGACCCGGCCTGGCCGGCGGTCCGGATGCCCTTTTGCCGGAGATCAGAAGGAGTAGGTGAACCCGAGCTGCAGCACCGGCGACAGGCGCAGGTCGCGCACCATGTCGTCGAGGTTCTGCGACCCCGAAAACACCTTGCCGATGCGGCCGATGCTGCCGGGGCTGAGGGACATCAGGCCCAGGTCGGCCGAGAAGCCCCAGTTGGCGCTCTTGCCGAACGCACTGCCCGTGCTGGAGTAGCCGATGCCGAAGTACGGCGTGGTGGTGTGTTCGGGCGTGACGCTGCTGTTGTACGGGTCGGCGCCGTAGCTGCGGCGGTCGACGTTCAGCGGGCCGATGCTGGTGCTGGACATGCCCCACAGCGACGAACGTTGTCCGAAGACGACACCGCTGGTGGCGCGCAGACCGCCGAGGGTGAGCTGGCTCAGCGACGGGCGCAGGTAGTAGTCGCCCATCAGGCTCAGGCTGCTGACCTTGAACGCGGTGTCGGTGCCGAGGTAGTCGGCGCGCAGCGGCGTGGCGGTGGTGGCGAAAGCCACCCGGCCTTGCAGGCGGCCCCAGCTGAGCTGGGACAGGGGCGCGGAACCGGCGCCTGCCGTTGCGGTTGCATTTGCCGTCGCTGTTGCGTTAGCCCCGAGGGTGTCGGCCTGCGCCCACGCGGCCGTGCCGGCGGAGGTCAAGGTGCAGAACGCAACGGTCAGCAAGGCTTTGCGCATGATGAACTCTTCAGAAGTCTTCTTGTGGAATCAGGGAACGGCGTCCGGGTAGGACCTCGGCCCCATGGAATGAATCCTACGCCGGAAGAATCGGGTTGTGTGTCACTGACTGCTTCCTTCGGCCATTCGGACGAGGGGGGCGGCCCGCTTGACGTGAGGATTTCCCGGAAACGCTCAACCGGATGAGGCGCCGGCGCAACGCCCGCCGGTGCACCGGGCGTTGCCGCCGAGGTCGTGGCGGGTGCTCACGTCGGTGAATCCGCGCCCGGCGAGCAGCGCCGCCACGGCGGGGGCCTGGTCGTGCCCGTGTTCGAGCAGCAACCAGCCGCCGGGTTCCAGGTGGGCAGGGGCGCCGTCGACGATCTCCCGCAGGGACTGCAGGCCGTCGCCCTCCGGGGTCAGCGCGAGGCGGGGCTCGTGGGCGAGGGCCGCGAGGTGGTGGTCGTCGCCGGCGATGTAGGGCGGGTTGCTGGCGACGACGTGGAAGCGGCGCCCGGCCAGCGGGGTCCACCACGGGCCGGCCAGGAACTCGACGTCGAGCCCGAGGCGGGTGGCGTTGCCGCGGGCCACGGCGAGGGCGTCCGGGCTGACGTCGGTGGCCGTGATGTGAGCGCCGGCCTCGCTGTGCTTCAGCGCCAGGGCGATGGCGCCACTGCCCGTGCCCAGGTCGGCCACCCGGGCGCCGGGCACCTCGCGGATGCGTTCCAGGGCCCAGGCCACCAGGGTCTCGGTGTCGGGGCGGGGCACCAGCACGGCCGAGGACACGTCGAGCAGCAGCCCGTGGAACTCCTTGCGGCCCACGAGGTAGGCGAACGGCTCGCCCGCGGCGCGGCGGGTGGCCCAGTCCTGGAAGCGGGTCAGGGCCTCGGGCGGCACGGTGTCGTCGCCGTGGGCGAACAGCCAGGTGCGCGACTGGCCGAGCACCTCGGCCAGCAGCAGCTGGGCGTCGAGCCGGTCGACCCCCGCCGCGGCCGCGGCGCGCAGGGCGGCGTCGACGGTCGGGGTCATGCCCCGCGTCCTTCGAGCTCGGCCAGTTGCTGCGCCGCCCGTTCCGCCTGCAGGGCCGCCAGCACGTCGTCGAGTTCACCTTCCATGATCGCGCCGAGCTTGTAGAGCGTCAGGTTGATGCGGTGGTCGGTGAGCCGGCCCTGCGGGAAGTTGTAGGTGCGGATGCGGTCGCTGCGGTCGCCGCTGCCGATCAGGCCCTTGCGGGTGGCGGCTTCCTTCGCGGCGCGTTCGCTGCGGTCCTTCTCGCGCAGCCGGGCGGCCAGCACGGCCATGGCCTTGGCCTTGTTGCGGTGCTGGGAGCGGTCGTCCTGGCACTCGGCCACGATGCCGGTGGGCAGGTGGGTGATGCGGATCGCGCTGTCGGTCTTGTTGACGTGCTGGCCGCCGGCACCGCTCGCCCGGAAGGTGTCGATGCGCAGGTCGGCCGGGTTGAGCTGCACCTCCTCGGCCTCGTCCGGCTCGGGCATCACGGCCACCGTGCAGGCGCTGGTGTGGATGCGGCCCTGCGTCTCGGTCACCGGCACGCGCTGCACGCGGTGGCCGCCCGACTCGAAGCGCAGCTTCGCGTAGACGCTGTCGCCCTCGACCCGCACCACCGCCTCCTTGTAGCCGCCGAGGTCGGACATGCTCTCGGACATCAGCTCGGTGCGCCACCCCTGGCGTTCGGCGTAGCGCAGGTACATGCGCAGCAGGTCGGCGGCGAACAGCGCCGATTCGTCGCCGCCCGTGCCGGCACGGATTTCCACGAAGGCGTTGCGCCCGTCGTCGGGGTCGCGCGGCAGCAGCGCCGTCTGCAGGTCGAGGTTCAGGCGTTCGAGGTCGGCCTCGGCGCCGGTGATCTCCTCGCGGGCCATCTCGGCGAAATCGGGGTCGGCGAGCATCTCGCGCGCCGCGGCCAGGTCGCGTTCGCGCTGCTCGTACTGACGGAAGGTCGCCATCACGCCGCCCACCTCCGCATGTTCGCGGGTGAGGCTGCGGAAGCGGTTCATGTCGGTGACGATGGACGGGTCGGCCAGCGTGGCGTCCAGTTCGTTCAGCCGCAGGCCGAGGCGCTCGAATTGTTGGCGGAGGGACGGTTTCATGCGGGGGCTCCGGAGGCGGGAGGACACCGGCGCCGTGCCGTGCGGGAGCACGGGGCGCCGGGTGGGGCGGACGGAGCGCCGCTAACGGGAGTCGTCGGAGGGAAGGCCGGGGGCGCCGCGCAGGAACAGGCGCGAGACGGTCTGGGCGAGCTGCACCCGGTGTTCACCGTCGGCCGCATGCAGCTCGGCGAGGGCGCCGTGCAGCATCTTCTGGGTGAGGCCGCGCGACATGGCGTCGAGCACGGCCTCGATGTCCTCGCCCTTGGCGAGCAGCTTGCGGGCGCGGGCGACTTCGCCGGCGCGCCAGCGGTCGGCCTGGGCGTTCAGGGCCTGGATCAGCGGCACGGTGCCGCGCTGGCCCAGCCAGTGCACGAAGCTCTGCACGCCGGCGTCGATGATGGCCTCGGCCTGCTGCACGGCGGCCTGGCGCTTCTCGCCGGCGGTCTGCACCAGGGCGGACAGGTCGTCCACGGTGTAGAGGTACACGTCGGAGAGGCGGTTCACCTCCGGCTCGACGTCGCGCGGCACGGCCAGGTCGACCATGAAGATGGGGCGGTGCTTGCGGGCCTTCAGCGCCCGCTCGACGGCGCCCAGGCCGATGATGGGCACGGAGCTGGCCGTGCAGGAGATCACGATGTCGAACTCGCCGAGGCGGGCGGGCAGGTCGGCCAGGCGGATGGCCTCGGCGCCCAGGCGGGTGGCGAGCTTCTCGCCGCGTTCGAGCGTGCGGTTGGCCACGGCCATGCCGCGGGGCTGGCGGGCGGCGAAGTGGGTGGCCACCAGTTCGATCATCTCGCCGGCGCCGACGAACAGCACGCGGGTCTCGCGCAGGTCCTCGAACAGCTGGGAGGCGAGGCGCACCGAGGCGGCGGCCATGCTGATGGAATGCGAGCCGATCTCGGTGGACGAGCGCACGTCCTTCGCGACGGCGAAGGACCGCTGGAACATCTGGTGCAGCGTGGTGCCGAGCGTGCCGGCCGTGTCGGCCTCGCGCACGGCCTGCTTCATCTGGCCGAGGATCTGGGGTTCGCCCAGCACCATGGAGTCGAGGCCGCTCGCCACCCGGAAGGCGTGGCGCGCGGCAGCGCCCCCCTGCAGCACGTAGGCGTGGTCCATCAGCTGGTGCGGGGCCACGCCGCCGAAGCCGGCGAGCCAGTCGACCGCGGGCTGCACCAGGGCGGGTTCGGCCGCGCAGTACAGCTCGGTGCGGTTGCAGGTGGACAGCAGCGCGACCTCGGGGGCGCCCGGCACGGCCGTCAGCCGCTGGCGGAAGGCCTGCAGCGTGGGGCCCACCTGCTCGAGCGAGAACGCGAACCGGCCACGCAGGTCCAGCGGGGCGGTGGTGTGGTTCAGGCCGAGGGCGAAGACGCTCATGTCCGGGATTATAAAATCGCTGGCTGTCGATCGCCCGGAGACCGACTAATTCCTTGGCGCACCCGCGCCCTACCTCTGAGGACGAGCACCGCCATGGGCATGCTGGATGGACTGTGGCACCTGTTGAACTTCTTCGCCCCGGCCGTGGTGGTGGGGGCGCTGACCGCCGCGCTGACCAAGCTGTTCTGGCGGAACCAGCTGAAAACGGTGCCCTGGATCCGGCTGGCCGCCTGGGCGGTGGCCGCGGGCGCCGTGGCGCTGGTGGCCGGCCTCGTGGTGACCGGGCGCGACGGCAAGATGTCCACCTACGGCGCGCTGGTCGTGGCCAACGCCGTCAGCCTGTGGTGGGCGGCGTTCGGCCCGCGCCGGAGTTGACGGAGATCAAGTCCGCCACCTCCAGCCGGTCGCGGCCGGCGGCCTTTCCCCGGTAGAGCGCGGCATCGGCCGCGGCGAGCAGGGCGAGGGGCTCGTTGAACGCGACCGGGCCCGCGGTGGATCAGCCCGTGACGGTCTCGCCGACCGGGACCTCGGCACGCAGCGAATGCGCGTACGCCTCGGTGATGGTGACGTCGATCATCTGGCCGAC
>Ga0247823_10000993_pt1 | contig 23990 bp, 31 predicted proteins | sample 13C_PalmiticAcid_2_FD_192426 | JGI IMG/M metagenome (GOLD analysis project Ga0247823, IMG submission 192426) | Soil microbial communities from agricultural site in Penn Yan, New York, United States - 13C_PalmiticAcid_Day30 | ecosystem: Environmental > Terrestrial > Soil > Agricultural land... | reverse complement strand
GGATGACGGGGCCGGCCGGCACTCACTCGGCCGGTTGGACCATCCGGGTGAGGCTGTCGGTACGCTCGCGGCCGGGCACCAGCACGGCCCAGATGAACATCAGCGCCGAGACGAGCACGACGACGCCCGACCCCAGGCGGACCCAGTAGAACAGGGCGAGTTGGTCCTGCACGTCCATGAAGCTTTCGCCGAGCACGCGCTGCAGGTGGATCTGCACGACACCCGCAAAGGTGAGCGCGAAGGTCATGACCGACATGGCGGTGCACATGATCCAGAAGCTGACGATCGAGAGCCACTGGTTGTAAGGCTGACGGCCTCGGATCTCCGGGATGGCATAGGCCATCATGGCGAGGTTCAGCATCACATAGGCACCGAAGAAGGCGAGGTGTCCGTGCGCGGCCGTCATCTGCGTGCCGTGGCTGTAGTAGTTCACCGACGACAGCGTGTGCAGGAAGCCCCAGACACCGGCGCCGAAGAATGCCATGACCGAGCAGCCGATCGACCACAGCAGCGCCGCCTTGTTCGGATGGTTGCGGCCGGCCTTCCAGGTCATCACGAAGGTGAAGATGACCATGGTGAAGAAGGGCGCGACTTCCAGCGTCGAGAACAGCGAGCCGATCCACTGCCAGTAGCCCGGCGCGCCGATCCAGTAATAGTGATGGCCCGTACCGAGGATGCCCGAGAAGAGTGCCAGGCCGACGATGACGTAGAGCCATTTTTCCACGACCTCGCGGTCGATACCGTTGAGCTTGATCATCAGGAAGGCGAGCACGGAGGCCATGATCAGTTCCCAGACGCCCTCGACCCACAGATGGATGACGTACCACCAGTACATCTTGTCGAGCGCCAGGTTGATCGGGTTGTAGAAGGCGAAGAGGAAGAAGAGCGCGAGGCCCCACAGGCCGAAAAGCAGGATGTTGATGACCGTGGTCTTGCGGCCCTTCAGCGCCGTCATCGTGATGTTGAACAGGAACATCAGCACGACCACGACGATACCGACCTTGGCGATGAATGTCTGCTCGAGGAATTCGCGGCCTTCATGGATGCGGAACATGTAGCCGACGACCGTCAGGCCCGCCGCGACGAAGAACATCCAGAACTGCGCGATCGCGAGCCTGGGGCTGTAAAGCTCCGTCTCGGTCTCCTCGGGGATCATGTAGTAGGTGGCGCCCATGAAGCCCATGAGCAGCCAGACGACGAGCGCATTGGTGTGGATCATGCGCACGATGTTGAAGGGCAAGAGTTCGGACAGTGTATTGGGCAGCACATAGATCGTGCCGGCCACGACGCCGAAGAGTACCTGGGCGAGGAAGAGGCCGAGCGCGCCGTAAAAATACAGCATCGCGACCTTTTGCGTTTGATATTTCATGTCGTGTCTCCTGAGCGCAATCGGTCAACCGGCATCGTTCGGCGGCCAGTTCTGGGTCTTGATCTTGCTCGTCCATTCGAGGAAGTCGGCGAGGTCGTTGACCTCCTGTTCGGTAAGGTTGAACTGCGGCATCTGCCGCCGGCCTTCCGCACCGCTCGGCTGGGCGGCCATCCAGGCCTTCAGCGCCTCGCGTGCGCCCTCCGGGTCTTCCACGCCGCCATAGCGCTTCCACACATTGCCGAGCTCGGGCGCGAAATAGGCGCCCTCACCCAGCAGCGTGTGGCAGTTGATACAGGCGTTCTTTTCCCAGACGTGTTTGCCGCGCGCGACGCTGTCGGTCAGTGTCGTCTCGTCGGTGGATACCGTGCGCATGTAGTAATGCGAATGGGCGGTCAGCCCCACGAAGATCGTGAAGAAGAAGATGGACCCGCCATAGAAGACGTTGCGGGCCCCGGTCTTGGTTAGGCGCTCTGCCATCCCCTGGTCCTTTCCTTGGCCAGAACCCCTCGGGCACCGGCGTCAAACCCCGCGAAACTGGGTGCCGGCGATCCCCTCGCCGACGATGCGGGACGCTCCGTTCTAGCGCCGCATGAAAAGGCTTCTTTGCGCGCAGGCAAAGATCAGCGCGGTTCGTCAGCCGATGAGCGCGACGGCGACGGCGCGCAGGAGCGCGAGCGAGAGCAGCACCGCCGGCCAGGCGAGCAGCGCGGATCGGAGGACGCCGCGCTGCGCCCGCAGCTCCAGGAAATCGAGGATGACGATACGTCCCTTCGCATAGGCCATGACGAGCACGGCGGCGATCGGCACCAGCAGGCCGCCGCCGAGGCCGCCGACGAAGGCACCGCCGAGGGCGAGCGTCAGCAGCATGGCAAGGGTGGCGATGAACTGTTCGCGGGCCTGTCGGGTCATGGCTGCCTCAGGTGAGATAGACGATGGGGAACATCACGAGCCAGACGAGGTCGATCACGTGCCACAGCGTCGCGATCATTACGACATTGGCCCGCGACGGACGCCAGGCGACGAGGAGGAGGATGCCCGTGCCGAAGACGACATGCAGCAGGTGGAAGCCGGTGACGAGGAAATAGAGTTCCGCAAGCGTGCCGGCTCCGCCGATGCCGGAGCGGATTTCCACCGTATATTCGGCGATCTTCACCGCCGCGAAGGCGAGGCCGAAAAGCGCCGCAAGCATGAGGGGACGGCGGACCGCACCCGCGCCGCCGCGAACCGCCAGCGCCGCCTGCCAGCCGCTGGAGACGAGAAGCACGGTGTTGAGGGCCGCAAGCCCCGGATGGAGATGCGAGCGGAGAAGGGACGCGCCGCCGGCATCCACCACCGTCGTCACCAGAAAGGCGACGAGCAGCGCGCCGAAGGCGGCAAGCTCGCTCCACACCAGGATCCAGAGCAGCAGGCAATCGCCTTCCCCGCTCCTAGCCTTCCGGACCGCCATGTCCATATCGTCTATCGTCGCCATGGCCTTTCCTAGCGCAGGCGCCCGCGGCCTTCTTTGCGCCGGCACAAAGAGCGGCGATGGCGGGTGCTGCATGATGGCGGCAAAACGAAAGGACCCTTCCATGACTTCCATGACGGATGCGCAGTTCGGCCTCCTCGTCGCGGCGCCGGTCATCGCCGGCTTCGCCCTGATGCTCTATCGCATGGGCGTGCTGCAGGGAGCCGGAACGTTCTCTGCCGTCGGCGCCTCGGTGGTCATCGCCGCCGTGCTGTTCTTCGGCCAGTAGGAGGCGGTGATGAACGTCCCAACCCTTGCCGCCGCCGATATCGGCCGGCTCGAAGCGCTTCATCGCGACCTGCTCGACCTGTGCCTGCGCCTTGAAGCGGCGGCGGGCGAGCCGGGGCTGGCCGGAGAGCTGTGCGAGCTTGCCGATACCGTTCCGCCGCTCCTCGGCGCCGTGCACGAGCTTGAGGAACGCCTGCTCTTTCCCGATTTCGACCGGCACGCCGGCTCGTGTTTCGCCGCTATCGCGATCGAGCGGCTGAAGGCGGAGCACCGATGCGACCGGCTCGCGGCCGACGAACTGTCGCTGACGCTGAAGGCCGTCGCCGACGATCGCTGCGGGCTCTCGCCGCAGACGGTTTCGCGCATGATCGGCGGCTTCCAGGAGAGCCTGCGCCGCCACGTCTTCTCGGAACAGATGATCCTGGAAGCGCTTCTCTCGGCAAAGGCGGAAGCGCGCGACGTCTTCGCCTGAGCCGCCCCTCAGTCGCGTCCCGTCGCCGCATTCCGCCCGCGCGAAACCCAGGCCGCGCCCTCCTGCCTGTACAGGAAGCCATTCGAGAAGCGCACGCCGGGATAGACCCTTGCCAGGCCCGCGATCGCCTCTTCGCCGTCGATCCGGCCATTGAGCAGCGCACGGTAGAGGCCCGCCACCTCGACCATGTCGCAATCCTGCGGCGACAGCCGGATGCGTGAAAGACCCGCCTCGACCAGCGGCGCCAGATCGTCGACAAGCACCACGCAACTGTTCGACATGGTCTGCACGCCGTTCAGCACGAGGAAGGACTGGCGGTCGAGCGTGCGCAGCGGCAGGCTGTCGGGTTCCTCGCCGCAGACGAACTGGCAATTGTCCTTCGTCAGCCCCTTGGAGCGTGCATGGGCGCAGCGCGCCGAGATGGCGAGAGGCATGCGGCCGAAGGCAAAAATCTCGAAGGAGAAGTCCGGCATGGCCGCCAGCATCGGATGGATGGATGCAGCCGGCAGTTCCGGCGGCAGGCAGATGTTTTGCGCCCCGCGGGCGGCGAGCAGCCGCGCGGTCGCCGCATTGTAGACGTTGACCAGCGGCCCGATCGCATGCGGCCTGCCCTTGAGGAGGCCGAGCGCCGAAAGGTCGTTGGCTTCGATGGGGTGGATGCTGTCGGCGATCAGGTCGCGCACATGGCGGCTTTCCCGCGGCAGCGTCACCATGGCGAGGGAGGAAAGCGTCACCCGCTTGCCGGCCGCCTCCAGCCGCTCGACGACCTCGGCGATATGCGGCTCGCTGAAATGCTGGCGTTTGGAACAGACCGTTTCGCCGAGCGTCACATGCTCGACCGCCGCCTCGTCCGCGATGCGGAAATAGAAATCGCGCCATTTCGGCCCGTCCCAGAGGAAATAGACCGGCCCGAGGCTGAGCGCCGGCTTGCCCGCATTTGTCGTCATCTCGTCTCCTATCGCCAGCGCTTGTCATAGGCGCCGGCGGTGGTGCGTTGACCCTCGCTCATCGTTCGCAACCGGGCGACGAGCACGGCCCGTTCCGCAGGCGTCGCGTCAAGTGCCTTCTTCAGCGAGGACACCACTTCCGCGACATAGGCCTTGCCGCGCTGGCGGCCCTCGATCTTGAGTGCCGAGACGCCGGCCGCCCTCAGCGCGTCGATCTCATCGATCACGTCGAGCGAGACCGGATCCTCGAAGGCATAACCCTCGACGCCGCCAACATCGAAACGCCCCTTGCAGAGCGTCGGATAGCCGGAGGCCTCGCCGGGGCCGAAACGGTTGATCGTATAGGCACCCAGTTCGGAAACGAGATCCGCCCCGTCCTGCCGGTAGCGCACATGACTTGCCGGCGAGCAGACGCCGTTCATGTTGGGCGATTTGCCGGTGGCATAGGAGGAGAGCGAGCACCGCCCCTCCGCCATGACGCACAGCCCGCCGAAAGCAAAGACCTCGACCTCGCAATCGATCTGCCGCGTCAGCCGGGCGATGTCCTGCACCGTCAGCACGCGTGGCAGCACGACGCGCCTGGCCCCGAAGGCTTCGACGAGGAAACGGATCGCATCCGCGTTCGAGGCAGACGCCTGGACGGAGACGTGCAGCCGCTGCTGCGGGTATTTTTCCGCCACATAGGCCATCAGGCCGAAATCGGCCAGGATCAGCGCATCGGCGCCCAGCGCCACGGCATCGTCGGCAGCCGAATACCACAGCGCCTCATCGCCCGCCCGCATGAAAGTGTTGAGCGCGACGAAGGTCTGCACGCCCTTGCGCTGTGCCAGCGCAGTCGATTGGCGCAGCTCCTCGCGACTGAAGTTCAGGCCGGGGAAGTTACGGGCATTGGTCTCGTCGCGAAAGCCGCAATAGACCGCATCGGCACCGGCCTCCACCGCCTCGCGAAAAGCGGCGGGCGTGCCGGCGGGGCAGATCAGTTCCATGTGGTGTCCCTTCCTTCCAGCGCTTTGCTGCGAATGAATCGTGCCGTGCCCGCAACCAGGAACGAGAGCGGCCCGGCGAGCCTGCGAAGTTCGCGCGGCAGGTCGATGGCGCTGTCGTCGAGCGCATTGCGCAGCGCCAGCATGGCCTCCATGTCGCCGGTAACCGAAAGCTCGCGCGAGAAGAACAGCGCATCCGCATCGCAGCGGCCTTCGAGCAGGCCGAGCAGCAGCAGCAGCGGCCCCTCGACGCGCGCATCGGCTTGCGGCGGCTGCCCGCGTGAGACCGCCAGCGTTTGCGCCGCCGGAACGACGGTGAAATGGAGCGGCAGGTCGGTCGGGGAAAAGCAGTAGCGCGCCTGGCGATAGGTGCCGAGCCGTTCGAAAAGATCGGGGTGGGCCTTCAATACACCGGAAAAGATCAGGCGCGCCACCCGCTCCACCAGCCAAAGGGGGGCGACGTCGACCGGTTTTGCGAGAAAGAGCGGAAGGGATTGCATGCGGCTAGCCTTGGAGAGAAGCGTCAGGCCGAACCTAGGGAGCCCGGCGGCAAAGGAGTTTGCGCCAGGTCAAAGACCGCGCCATTTTTCCCCGGCAAGGAAAGGTATGAAAGCCGATGCCCCCATTCCGCGCCATTTTGGCAACCTCCAGGATTTCGTCGCTTTGCTAGAGCGGCGGGCACGGCTGAAGCGCATTTGCGAGCCCGTCTCGCTGGTCCACGAGATTACGGAAATCCATCGCCGCGTGCTGGCCGAGGACGGGCCGGCGCTGCTCTTCGAACGGCCGGTCGATGGGAAAGGTCGGGTCCAGCCGATCCCTCTGCTTACCAATCTCTTCGGCACACGCGAGCGCATCGAATGGGGTTTCGGCCTTGAGACCGGCCGGCTGCCACACCTCGCGGCCTTCCTTGCCGACCTTCGCGAGCCGCAGCCGCCGCGCTCCATGCGGGACGCCTGGCAGAAACTGCCCAATCTCAGGGCCGCCCTGTCGATGAACCCGCGCGAGACACGGCGTCCGCCCTGCCAGGAGATCGTCTGGCGGGGCGACGACGCCAATCTCGACGACCTGCCGATCCAGACCTGCTGGCCGGGTGAACCTGCCCCCCTCGTCAGTTGGCCCCTCGTCATCACGCGAGCACCGGACGATCCTGCCGACGTCAATGTTGGTATATACCGCATGCAGAAGCTCGGCCGTAACCGGTTGATCATGCGATGGCTGGCGCATCGCGGCGGGGCACGGCACCATCGCCTCTGGAAGGCGCTGGGACAGCACATGCCGGTCGCTGTCGTTATCGGAGCGGATCCCGCAACGATCCTTTCAGCCGTCATGCCGCTGCCGGACGGCATGAGCGAATTGAGTTTTGCCGGTGTGTTGAAAGGCCGGCGACAGGAGACGGCGCGCGGCGTGACTATCCCCACACCCGTACCGGCCAGCGCCGAAATCGTTCTCGAAGGAACGGTTTCTGCCGTTGAGACTGCCGAGGAAGGCCCGTATGGCGACCACACAGGCTATTACAATTCGGTCGAACCTTTCCCGGTGATGAAGCTAACGGCGATCACAATGCGCAAGAACCCGCTCTATCTATCCACCTATACCGGCCGTCCGCCGGACGAGCCATCGAGGCTCGGCGAGGCGATGGGCGAACTCTTCGTACCGTTGGTAAAACGCCAGTTTCCAGAAATCCTCGATCTGTGGCTGCCGCCGGAAGCCTGCTCTTACCGTGCGATGATCGTTTCCATCGACAAACGATATCCGGGACAGGCGCGCCGAATCATGATGGGCCTCTGGTCGATGCTGCCGCAATTTAGCTACACGAAGCTGATCATCGCAGTGGATGGCGACATCGATGTCAAAAGCTGGCGGGACGTGATCTGGGCGCTCTCCACGCGCTTCGACGCCAGCCGCGACGTTATGCTAGTGGAAAACACGCCGATCGACTATCTCGACTTCGCCTCTCCCAAATCCGGCCTCGGCGGCAAGCTGGGCCTGGACGCCACGACAAAGATCGGCACGGAAGTCGGTCGCGACTGGGGTCAGGTCCTTACGATGACGCCAGAGGTGACGGCTGGGGTTGACGCACTTTGGTCTTCTCTCGGCCTGGGGGAGGCCGGCAGGTGAATCGGGTCGTCATTGGTATCTCCGGCGCTTCCGGTGCGGCACTCGGTGTGCGCATTGTCGAACGGCTCGCGTCACTGTCCACCGTCGAAACGCATCTCGTCATCTCCGATGCGGCGCGGCGCACGGTGGATTACGAATGTGGTCCGGAGGCACTGACTCGCCTCCTCTCCATCGCCACCCACCATCACCCGATCGGAGATATCGGCGCTTCGATCGCAAGCGGCACATTCCCCGTTCGCGGGATGATCGTCGCCCCGTGCTCCATGCAGACGCTTTCGGCAATCGCCACGGGACGCAACGATTCACTGCTGACGCGCGCCGCTGATGTCCAACTGAAGGAACGCCGCCGGCTCGTGCTGCTTGCGCGAGAAACTCCGCTACATCTCGGCCACTTGCGCAACATGTGCGCAGTGACCGAGATTGGCGCCATCGTCATGCCGCCGGTTCCCGCGTTCTACCATCACCCGAAGTCAGTAGAAGACATCGTCGACCATCTCGCAGCACGCGCGATCGATCTCCTCGCCTTGTCTCACGCCCCGCTTTCGAAGAGCTGGCAGGGGACATGATACAGAGTTGACGACGGCAGCAAGATCTTGCAGCGCTGCGGACAATACTGCTCTGCTTGAATTGCATGGGCTATTTTACACATCGGTCTTCAATGTGAAAAACTGAAGACCGCGGCTCTTCACCCGTAGCGCCGATGTGGAAATCGAGGTGAGTCTTGTGGAAGGCTGCCCAATGCCAGGCTGCTGGCTTGTTCCAAGCTTTCGAGCATCGCGGCGAGCAGTTCGCTATCGACAGCCGAATGGCTGTTCAAAGCGCCGAAGACGGCCTCAATGTGCTCTTCTCGCCTGAAAAACAGGGCGCGATCATCTGGATGAATTATCAACGTCAGGAAATCTCCCTAATAGCTCTCAAATCCGCGATTGCTTGTTCTTCAAATCTCGAGTGGCGGGAACATGACCGAGTGTTTGCCGTTCGACATCGCCATTGCTCGTCACAATGCCTTGCCAGGCCCTGTTGCCGCAACGCAGCGTCAGCCTCCAGAGACCGTCGTCGTCGCCCACGCCCTTCTCCACGACGCTCCTGAAGAGCTTCCGCGTCATAAGCGCGCGCACTCGAGCCTCGCTCATATCGAAGGTTCTCGCGATAAACGCCACGTCCAGGAAAAACTCCTTGTAAGAGCTCTGTTGTGACGACGGTGCATCTTTTGCGATCTTTGTCATGGCGCTCCGCCAGCCGGCTCAGGCCGAGAACATAGTTGATTTCGAAGTCCGACCGGTCCTCATGTTCCTGCCAACGACACAATCGTGTTTTGGATCGGCTCGTACTTAATGTCTCAGTTGAGAGAGATTGCGTAAGGAGCCGGAGGGAGATCGTTTTCTCCGGCCCTCTTCTTCGATTTGTTCGCGTGTTTACTGGCCCAGCCCTGCGATGGCCGCATCCATGCGCTCGCGAGCCTTCTTCGGCAGCTTGCCGGTTTTGACGGCCTCGAGGTTGGACGGTGCATCGCCGACCACGACGACGCCCACCATGCCCATACCGACATGCGGTGTGCATTTGACGCCATAGGCGCCAGGTTTGTCGAAGGTGACCTTATAGGTCTCGTTCATTTTGCTCTTGAAGGCTTCTGCCCCCTCAGGGATGAAACCTTTGATCGTTTCGACATTGTGGCCCTTGTCGGTGGGAATGAACGTGACGGTATCGCCGGGGGCGACCTTAACGAAAGCGGGCTCGAACACCATGGCGCCTTCGGCGCCCTTGTTGAGCATGTGCACTTCGAAGTCTGCCGCACCCGCCGGAAGGGCAAGCGAGATGAAGGTTGCTGCGGCGCCGACGATGCACTTTGCTATGATACGCACTAAAGTTCTCCTTGCTGACGAACGTCATACGTTCATATGCAAAGGATAGGCGACGGGGCATCTCCCTTCTTTGACGTTGATCAAACAACGGGAAGAGATGCGCCTCGTCGGCAGAACCGTGCGTGCGAACTTGCCTAAGGCCGCTGACCCTCTCATCTCATACCAACATGGCGGGGATCGCTCGCTGATCCTAACGATAGGTCGCCGTCATCGAGCGTGGTACGGTTGACGCTCTTACCCATGGAGGAGGCTGGAATGGTGATCGCATTGATCGGCAGATTTCACGAGATGCGGCAACAACTGTATAATTCTCTCCATCACTGTGAGGGTCCCGTGTTTGATAGTTTGGATAAAGGCGTCGAGGCGATCTTCGAGGCCATTATGAGCTACAAACCTCGCAATTTGGCCGAGTACCGAGAGACTTTATTATTTTTGATCAATGCGATTTCCCGCAACGACGACGGTAATAACAGCAGGCTGATCTCGAGACTCGAGGAATTAATCAACCAAGCCGTGGACGAACTTCGCGTGATTGGAACAATCAAGACGTTATCGTAGAGATTAGCTACGAGACCCCATAATGAGAATTTGAACAAGCCTTAGGCGAACCGGTCAGCGTAACGAGAAATAAGACCTTCGCTAAATTAGTCGCTTCATAATTAGTCGTACCTTTGATAAAACTGCGGGATTTTGGCAACGCGTTCTCCGGCTGCCTACCCGCGTTGCTTCGGCAATTGCCGCTGCGCAAAGAGGTCTCATTGCACCGTTCTGGCCTAAACTTGATTTTCGTCAAGTTCTGGCTTGAGATTGTCGTGCCAACTTCATTTAATCCCACCACGTCCTTGACTTCAGGTTTGCCAATATGCGTTCCTGAACACGAGCGCGTTGCAGTGTCTCGTGCCTTGAAGTTGGTGAGGGAGATCGGAGATGGGGCAACTCACGACGGGGGAACGGGACTTCGGTGCGATCATCCTGATCGTGCTCGCAATCATCGGCATCGCAATGGCCGCTGCGGGACGATCCGATGTGCTCGGCATCCACGGGGCTATGGTTCTCGTCTACTGTCTCGCGCTGCTCTTCTTACTCCTCTCCGGCGCCTTCGGCACGCCGCCGAGCGCCGCCCGCCTCACCCGCTACTATGACGATCCGATCAAGGTCGGCGTGGGATTGACGCTGTTCTGGGCGATTTTCGGCATGTTCATCGGCGTGTGGGCAGCCGCGCAGCTCGCCTGGCCCAGTCTCAACTTCGATACGTCGTGGGCAAGCTTCGGCCGCATCCGCCCGGCACATACGTCCGGCGTCATCTTCGGCTTCGGCGGCAATGCGCTGATCACCACCTCGTTCCATGTCGTTCAGCGAACATCGCGGGCGCGCCTTGCCGATCAGCTTTCGCCCTGGTTCGTGCTCCTCGGCTTCAACCTCTTCTGTCTAATTGCGATTTCCGGCTATTTCCTCGGCGTTACCCAGTCCAAGGAATATGCGGAAGCCGAATGGTACGCCGATATCTGGCTGGTTATCGTCTGGGTCACCTATTTCGTGCTTTATGTGCGTACGCTTGCCCGCCGGAAGGAGCCTCATATTTATGTGGCCAACTGGTACTACATGGCGTTTATCATCGTCGTAGCCATCCTGCACATCGTGAACAATCTCGCGGTTCCGCTCTCGTTTGCTCATGCGAAGAGCTACACGATCTGGGCGGGCGTGCAGGATTCCATGGTGCAATGGTGGTACGGGCACAATGCCGTGGCGTTTTTCCTGACCGCCGGCTTCCTGGCAATGCTTTACTACTACCTCCCCAAACGCGCGGAGCGGCCGATCTTTTCCTACCGGCTGTCGATACTCAGCTTCTGGGGCATCACCTTCTTCTACATGTGGGCGGGCTCGCATCACCTGCACTACACCGCCCTGCCCCACTGGGTGCAGAACCTCGGCATGACCTTCTCCGTAATGCTGCTTGTACCCTCCTGGGCCTCGGCGGGCAACGCGCTGCTGACCCTCAACGGCGCCTGGCACAAGGTACGCGACGACGCGACCCTTCGTTTCATGATGATGGCGGCGTTCTTTTACGGACTTTCCACTTTCGAAGGTTCGTTCATGGCAATTCGCCCGGTCAACGCCCTTTCTCACTATACCGACTGGACGGTTGGCCACGTTCACGCTGGCGCGCTCGGCTGGGTCGCGATGATCACCTTCGGTTCGCTCTACACGCTGGTGCCGGCGATCTGGAAGCGGGAGCGGATGCACTCGGCGATCCTGGTCGAGGTCCACTTCTGGCTCGCGCTGGCGGGAACGCTCATCTACGTCTTCGCCATGTGGAACTCGGGTATCATCCAGGGTCTCATGTGGCGCACCTATTCTCCAGACAACACCCTCGTCTATTCCTTCGTGGACACGCTGCTGGCGATGTACCCCTATTACATCGCGCGCGCCTTCGGCGGCCTTCTCTTCCTCATCGGAGCGATCGTCGCAGCCTATAATATCTGGATGACCGTTCGTACGCCCGCCGCCGCGACGCTTGCCCTCGACGACGATTCGCCGGGCGACGAGCGACAGATCAGCGGCGCAACCCCCACGCCTGCGGAGTAGCCGATGCCGGAACTGATGCACAGGAAACTCGAACGCTCCGCAACGGGCTTCATGCTGGCCATTATCGCCGCCGCAAGCGTCGGCGGCATCGTGGAGATCGCTCCACTCTTCACAATCGACGACACGGTCGAGACCGTCTCCGACATGCGCCTCTATACGCCGCTGGAACTTGCCGGCCGCGACATCTACGTGCGTGAAGGCTGTTACGCCTGCCATAGCCAGATGATCCGCACGCTCCGTGACGAGGTGGAGCGCTACGGTCCCTATTCGCTCGCCGTCGAATCGAAATACGATCACCCGATGCTGTGGGGCTCGAAGCGCACCGGCCCGGACCTTGCTCGCATCGGCGGCAAATATTCCGATTTCTGGCACGTCGCCCATCTCAACAATCCGCGCGACGTCGTACCGGAATCCAACATGCCGTCCTACCGCTGGCTTGGCACCAACCCGCTGAAGCTGGCCGACCTGCCGCTGGCACTTCGCGCGCAGCGTGCCGTCGGCGTGCCCTATACCGACGAGATGATCGAGAACGCCGCGCGCGACGCCTATGGCCAGGCCGTGCCCGACAGCGAGCAATCGTCCGGCGTCACGGAACGCTACGGCGAGGCGACGCAGGTCTCGGCCTTTGACGGTGTGACAACCAATGTGACGGAGATGGACGCGCTCGTGGCCTATCTCCAGGTACTCGGCCAGCTCACCCGCGCGGCCTATGAGAACACTGCCGCGCCGGAACAGATGCCGGATCCGGACAATTGAGGTGACGAGATGGCGCTGACACACGAGACACTGCTCGAAGGCGCGAAATTGTGGGGCCTGTTTTACCTGATGGGCTTTTCGATCTGCGTGCTGATCTACACCTTCCTGCCCTCCAACCGGGAGCGTTTCGAACGGGCGGAGCGGGAGATTTTCGACGAGGACGATGGCCCATGGAAGTAAAAGAGGTCGACCCCGTCAGCGGCCGCAAGACGACGGGCCATATCTGGAACGGTATCCGCGAGCTCGACACGCCCATTCCGCGCGGCGTCCTGCTCTTTCTTATCGTCACGCATATCTTCGCCGTGCTCTGGTGGGTGCTGATGCCTACCTGGCCACTCGGCAAGACTTATACAAAGGGCGTGCTCGGCGCCGACCAAAAAGCAACCGTCGAGGCGTCGATCACGGAGGGCATCGGGGAGCGGGCCCCTTGGGTTTCACGCATCGAAAGCCTGTCCTACGACGAGGTTCGCGCCGACGAACCGCTGATGGAGACGGTGCGTGTCAACGGCCATCAGCTCTTCGGCGACAATTGCGCCGCCTGCCACGGCCGCGACGGCAAGGGCCGCGAGAACTATCCCGACCTCACAGACGACGACTGGATCTGGGGTGGCGGGCCGGAAGCGATCGCGCAGACGCTGACAGTAGGCATCAATTCGCGCCATGCGGAAAGCCGCGTCGGCCAGATGCCCGCATTCGGCCGCGATGAGATGCTCGACGCCGGACAGGTAGTGGACGTCGCGAGCTACGTTGCCTCCCTTAGCGATCCGGCCGTGTCCACCGCCGACAACGTCGATCAGATGGACCGGGGCCGCGAGGTTTTCCAGACGACCTGCATTGCCTGCCATGGCGAGGACGCCAAGGGCAATCCGGAACTTGGCGCTCCCAATCTCACGGACAACCGATGGATCTACGGCGGCAGCCTGCAGCGCATCATCGCGACCATCCACGGCGGCCGGCAGGGGCATATGCCGACCTGGGACGAGCGGCTGGCGCCGGCCGAGATAAAGGTGCTGGCGCTCTATGTCGACGACCTCGGAAAGAGGGCACCCTAGATGACGGATGCCGCGCCCGCCCGCCCGCGAGGGTTTCACCTCCTTTGGATTCTGGCGGCGGCAACGATCGTCGTCTTCGTGGGCGCCAATGCCCATCTCGTTTACGTCGCAGTCTCCAGCCAGACGGGCTGCGTGGCGCATCTAAAGGATAAAAGCGGAACGCCGGGCGAATATCGCGCGGCCAAGTCTGCGTGCTGACAGGAGACGATGATGGCTGCGAGGCAACATAGGCCTGAACTTGTATCCGAAGTCTCGGATATCGAGGAGATGCGCAACGAGCAATGGAAGCGCCACCTGTCGGCACAAGCGCCCATGCGGTGGCTCGCCAGCGGCTGGCGCGATCTGTGGACCAACCCGGTACCAAGCCTTCTCTACGGGCTCGCGGTCTTCATCGCCTCGATCGTCTTCATCGTCTACATGTTCCATACCGGACGGGACTATTTCCTTTTCCCGGCACTTGCGGGTTTCCTGATCGTCGGCCCGCTGGTTGCCGCCGGCCTCTATCTCAAGAGCCGCGATATCGAGGCCGGCGCACAGCCGACGCTGCGCTCCATGCTGGCCGTGCGTCCGCTAGCGGGCGCGCAGGTATTCTTCACCGGCATGTTGCTCGCCATGCTGATGCTCCTTTGGATGCGCGCGGCAGTCCTTGTCTATGCGCTGTTCTTCGGTGTGCGCCCTTTTCCTGGGCTCGACTACGTCACCGGGATGCTCTTCACCACGCCCACCGGCTGGGCCATGCTGCTGGTAGGTAGCCTGATCGGGGCACTGTTCGCCGGTTTTGCCTTCGCCGTCAGCGTCTTTTCCATCCCTATGCTGCTCGACCGGCGTGTCGATGCGTTGACCGCCATGGGCGTCAGCACGGCGCTCGTCTGGAACAATCTCACGCCCATGCTGGCCTGGGGCGCCATCGTGCTCGGCCTTTTCCTCATCTCCGTCGCGACGGGGCTTCTGGGTCTGGTCGTGATCTTTCCCTGGCTCGGGCATGCCACCTGGCACGCCTATAAAGAAATGCGGTAGCGACCATGTCCTGCTGCGCCGCCGAGATAGGATTGGATATATCGCAATCGCGTACCGGCTTCTCAGCCGACGAGTTGGCGATGACCAGCAAGGATCTCGGCAACGGCCTTCGCCAGAGCGTGCTCTCGATCCCCGCCATGCATTGCGGTGCCTGTATTGGTGCGATCGAGGCCGCCCTCACCGCGGTGCCCGGCGTTGAGCGGGCACGCGCCAACCTCTCGCTACGCCGCGTCACGATCGACTGGAAACGAGATCGGCAGGTTGCACCAGACCTCCTTGGAGCAATCACAGCCATTGGATATGAGGCCAACCTTCCCACAGCCGAGATCGACGGCGAGGATGAGATTCTTGCGGGACTGGTGCGTGCGCTCGCCGTCGCCGGCTTCTGCTCCATGAACGTTATGCTGCTGTCCGTTTCAGTCTGGTCGGGGGCGGACGCTGCGACACGACAAACGTTCCACGCAATCTCGGCACTGCTTGCGCTGCCGGCAATTTTCTATGCAGGCGCGGGCTTCTACCGCTCAGCCTGGCAGGCACTCTCCCATGGCCGCACCAATATGGACGTGCCAATCTCTATCGGCATCCTCCTCACCTTCACGCTCAGTCTTTACGACACCGTCACCAACGCTCCCCATGCCTATTTCGAGGCCGCCACGTCGCTGATCTTCGTTCTGCTGATCGGTCGGGTGCTCGATCATGCGATGCGTCGGAAAGCGCGCTCTGCTGTCGCCGCCTTGACACGGCTGATCCCACGTGGGGCGAACGTGCTGCAAAACGACGGCAGGCTGGACTTCGTAGAACTGGGAGACATCAAGGCGCGGATGCGCCTTCGCATCGCTTCCGGCGAGCGTGTGCCGACCGATGGGGTGTTGGAGAACGGGCGCGCTGAACTCGACGCCGCCCTTATCACCGGCGAAAGCCTTTGGCGCAGCGTCCGCGCCGGGGAGGCCGTGCAGGCGGGGGAACTGAACCTCGGCAACCCCTTCGTGCTGCGCGCCACCAACGCGCCGGCAGATTCCACGGTCGCCGAGATGACGAGAATGATCGAGGCGGCCGAGGATGGCCGCTCGCGCTACCGGCGGCTCGCCGACCGCGCAGCCGGCCTATATGCCCCCGTTGTTCACAGTCTCGCTGTCCTCGCTTTCATCATCTGGTTCATCGCGAGCGGTAATTTGCATACCGCGCTCACTATCGCGGTCGCCGTTCTCATCATCACTTGCCCCTGCGCGCTGGGGCTCGCGGTACCCATGGTACAGGTCACTCTGGCCCGCCACCTCTTCGAACGCGGTGTGATGGCAACCGACGGCTCCGCTTTTGAACGCCTGCGCGAGATCGATACGGTCGTCTTCGACAAGACGGGCACGCTGACGACGGGGGCGCCTCGCCTGCTCGGCATTGACGGGATCACTCCGGAAGCGCTCAAACTCGCCACCGCTCTGGCCCGCACCTCCATCCACCCGATGGCAAGGGCGATAGCCGAAGCAGGTGTCTCCGCAGAGAAGCCGCCCACCTTTACGGATGTGAGGGAGACGGCGGGAATGGGGCTGGAAGGCCGCCTCGGCGGCGACCTATACCGGCTCGGCAGGCCTGAATGGGCTCTGACCACACAGGACGAAGCGGTTATGACCGTGCTCTCGAAGAACGGTGAGGCCCTTGCGCGTTTCAGCTTTGGCGAAGATATCCGACCTGGCGCGCGCGATCTGGTCGCAACGCTGAAAGCCCGCCACTTTGAGGTCGTCCTGCTCTCCGGTGATTCCCTCGAAGCCGTCGAGGTGGTTGCCAACGCGCTCGGCATCACCGATAGGCGCGCCCGGCTTCTGCCTACCGAAAAGGTCCGGGCGATAAAGAACCTGCAGGCGGCCGGGCACGGGGTGCTGATGATCGGCGACGGGATCAACGATGCGCCGGCGCTGCGCGCCGCAGACGCATCCATGGCGCCGACGTCGGCGAGTGACGTCGGCCGCAGCGCCGCTGACTTCGTTTTCCTTGGCAATGATCTGCGCGTTGTGACGGATGTGTTCGATAGCGTGGAAAAGGCGGCCGGACTTATCCGACAAAATTTCGTGCTCGCCGCCCTCTATAACCTCATCAGCCTGCCCATTGCATTCAGCGGATATGTGACGCCGCTTATAGCGGCCCTTGCGATGTCCTCGTCCTCGCTCATCGTGGTCGCCAACGCGCTACGCCTCGCGCGTGCGCCACGGTCTGGAGAGAACATGGCGAAATCCGTCTTGGAGGCAAGGACATGACGGCCATCAGCGTGCTCGTTCCACTTTCGATCGTTATGGGTATCGCTGGGCTCCTCGCCTTCCTATGGTCCCTGCGTACTCGACAATACGAGGATCTCGACGGGGCCGCCGCCAGAATTCTGCTCGACAGCGACGAAGACGATGCAATCGACCGCGACCGACGGCGGCATATGTCCAGGAATGGAGGATGAGATGACAGATGAGGATCGGCCCAAGATTCAAGAGGGTAACCATCAACAGGTTGTCGTCGACCCCTCCGACGCCGTAACCGGACTTGGCTTTGTGCTCGGGTCAGTCGGCGCGGCGGTCGGTGTCGTGGCCGCGATCGTGGCGGCTCCGCAACTCGATGCTTCTGCGGTCCTCTATTGCTTGATCGGCGGCCTTGCAGGCGGTTCGGCGGGCGTGGTCACAGGCGGTCTGATCGGAGCTGTGTTCTCCGTTGCACGCGGAACGCCACGTTGAAAGGCTCGCTCCATGCCGCCTATGATCAAATTCATGGTCACACGTTTGTTGATAGGCTTCTCAATTGGTGGTCTCACTGCGGTCGCCTTGATCCTGGGGGCGCCAACCAGCGTTGGCAATCCAACGACATGCCTAGCGGGAGTTTTGATTGTCTATGGCCTGGGATCCGTCTTCGCCCTTGGATACCTCGCCACCGCGCAGAGTTGGGAGAATTGAACTGACGCCTTGAAGGTCCACGGCCGTCGTGTGCGATCGGCGAAAACCGCATCGTCAATCCGAAAGCAGTCGCATATTTCAAATTTCGCGTTTCAGAGGCATATGGCGAGTGCCGAACCCATTACCAACTGCGGCAAGCTGGGCACGCCCAATAGCTCGGCGAGATGCCGTTTGCTGAGTTGAAGCAGACTGTCCCACCAAAAACGGGACGGTTTTATCGTGGTATTTCAATCGTGTCCTGAAGCCGGACAAGTTCAAAGTCGCTAACGAGAATGTCGACCCTCAGGTGCCATTGTCCCGCGATCGGCACTACGACGCCGGAGGCCCGCCACACACCGTCAGCCTGCAAGGTCGCTTTCCTGCGCATCGGCTCGATACCCGCCTGCGGATTGAAAAGCACGAAGGTCACCTCCTTCGGGATCATGGTCGTGAAATCCGGGGCCAGGATGACGGCGGACAGCTCGACCGGACCGGCGCGTCCGGGCGTGACGGAAATTTCAGCCATCGCCTTGTCCGCGTGGATATGGATCGACACCGGCTGCGCAGCCGCAATCGCCAACGCGCGAGGCGGCGGCGTGAACCGCCATGTGGCGGCGACAGCAAAAATGGCGAGGGCGATCATGGTCTCGATGATAATAGCGCGGGCAAGCCGCCGTGCGGAGCCCAGCTCGCCGCGTTCGGCTGGCTTGGTGAAGACCCAGCGGTTGGCCACCACGAGAAGAAACAGGACGACGAGCAGCGCCGTCTTCGCGAGAAGCACATTCCCATAGGCCGTCGAAACGAGCGCATCGAATGTCTGGACCTGTACGATGGCCAGCAGCAGGCCGGCCGCGGTCAGTGCAGCGACGCAAACGGGGATAAGGCGGGAGAACCGGCCAAGCGCCTGCCGCGCGGCATCGCCTCCATGCTGCAAAGCGTAGGCCAGTGGTGGGAGAGAGCCGATCCAGATGGCAATCGTGACTACATGCACGAAGACCGCCGGCCGCATCAGCCATTGCGGCGTCGCCGAACTTGCATGGCCACTCAATGCCATCGCCGCGCTTCCGGCGACAACGGCTACAAGCGATGCCGCGCGGCCCGAAAAAGTTGCCCTTGAAGAGGTTACCAGCGCCAGAAGGAACGCAAAGGAGAGCACGACGACGGTCAGGCCGAAACTCGTCGCGAGCCCCGCGCTCCATACCGCACGATCAGTAAGATTGGAGAGCGGAGCACCCAAGGCATCGAGCCCCTGCAATCCCAGGGAAACCACCGTCGCCGAGAAGCCGAGCAACAGGGCCATTTTTATGACCGGCAATCCAGCGGCGCCATCGGGGATCAGCCACCGGACGGCGAAAAGGCCGCCTATCCCGAAGAACAGGCCGGCATACATCGCGATGCGGGCAAGCCATAGCGCCGTCCTCACCGGCCAGTCGATCGCTTCCCCGGCAGCCTGCGGCGCGCTGCTCGGCGCGCCAATCGAAAAGATCGTGGAACCCGCGACGGGATGTCCGTCCTCGGAGACGACGCGCCAGGCAAGCACGTGGGTTCCCGCCGCAAGGTCGCCGGGTGCCGCGATCTCGAGTGTGCGGTCGCGCAGAACGAATGTCTCCAGCGTCTTCGACTGCCCATCGGGCAGGATGAGCCGCAGCACGAGCGGCGACACCGGCTCGCTGAAGGACAGCGACAGGGTTTTCGGCGGAGCATTGACGACGGCGCCATCAGCGGGCACAGCGCCCGTCAACGAGGCATGCGCCATCGCTGCCACAGCGAGGCAGCACCAGAAGATACCGGTCAGAAAGACCTGGATACAGGCTCGGCCAAGATGATCCCGCACGACAATCTCCGAAGGACAGACGGGGCCGGCGCCCGAAAGCGCCGGCCTTTTCGGGTTCAGTGGCCGTTTGTGGCCTCAAGCAGCTTCACGCCGGGGGCGGGAAGCTCGAGATCGTCCTCGGACTGGCCTGCGGCCGGGATTTCGATCCAGCGCTCAGCCACACCATCCGGGCACTCCTGCACTACGGGGAAGTGCAGCGTTTCACCCGCCTTCAGATCCTTCGTCAGATAGACCCGCAGCACGAATTCGTCATATTCGTCGTCGCCGAGATTTCCGCCGCTCCAGACGATTTCCTTCACGCCTTCGCTGGTCGGCGTGCCGTAGTAGTCGTAGGATTTAGCATAGGCGCCCTTGATCTTTTCAAGCGTCCAGCCGGCCTTCGGCTGCGGCTTCACCGCAATCACGCCTTCGGGGATCTGCACGCGCACCACATTGGTCGGCTTGCCCTCGCAGCCGTGCGGCACCTGGAAGATCGCGCGATAGGTCGAGCCGACCGGCGCCTCCTTCAACTGCAACGAAACATGGGCAAGGGCGGCGCTGGAACCGAGCGCAAGGGCGGCAACGGTTGCAAGTGTTCTTTTCAGCATTGTCAGTCTCCAAGAGAGCCGGTCATCCCTGCCGGCAAGGTATGATGGAAAAAGGAAAGGAGATAGGAGCGCGAGGGCACGCAGCAGGCGGTCCGCTCATGCAGCGATCAGGGCAGGGAAAACCCGCACAACATGCTCGCACGATGGCCTTGCCGGCACTGGCCCGGCGATCAGGCGAGTGTCGGGGGACCGCGCGGATGTCCGGGCAAAGCCTCATGCGCCGAAGGCGCGTGGTCGTCATACCCGTCGAAAATCCGCTGCGAGGGTTGTGCAAGCGGATTGAACAGGATGAGGACAGGGCGATACGGCGGAACGAGGCCTGCCGCCATACCGCAGGCCAGCGTGCAGCAATCGGGAGCGAGCGAGCGCTCCTTGCCCGGCGTCGATGCCGGTTTCTGCTCGTCGAGATGGGTGATGCAGAGCGGATTACCATAGGCATCCACCGCCGAACTGCCGGCCGTGGCAGCTTGGGCCAAGGGGCTCAGAAGAACCTGCAACGCCATCAGCACGGCGGCGGCGAAAGCCACCCATCCGTTCCGGCGCTGCTGCAGGTATATCGTCATCAAAACCTCTCGCACCGAGGCTTACCAAGCGCGCCGCGTGATGAAAAGGCTCCCGGCTCGCCGAATTGTCGCACTCTTTGCGGTGCAGCAAGCAGCGCCACGATAACTTCTCATGCATCCGCTCTTTTGTTCGGCCGGGCGCAAAGATGACGCATGACGATCCTGCAAAATGGAGCTCTTCCCTCCTTCAAAGGATCAAGCATGCAAACGCTTTCTCTCAAGACCACCGTGACCACCATTGCCGCCGAACTGCCGGGTGCGGCCGAACTGTTTCGCCGCTCTGCCATCAATTTCTGCTGTGCGGGTGATATCCCTCTGCGCCAAGCGGCCGAACGGGCCGGCTTATCGCCGGCAGAACTGCTTGCCGAGCTGGAAGCGCTCCAGCGGATGGCCGGTCTTGAAGCGCCACAGGAGACCGGGCCGCTCATTGATCATCTTCTGTCGCGCTACCATGAGACCCATCGCCGCGAACTGGCCTTTTTGATCCCGCTTGCCGAGAAGGTCGAACGCGTTCACGGCGACCATCCCGTCGCCCCATCAGGACTGGCTCGCGCACTGGTCGCGCTGAAGGCGGAACTGGAAGACCACATGACGAGCGAGGAGCAAATCCTCTTCCCCCTGATGCGGCAAGGGCAAAACACGCGGATTTCCCGCCCGATCATGCAGATGCGCCATGAACATGCCGATACGGTCAGGCTTCTTCAGGATATCGAGCATGCAGCCCATGGCATGGCGCTGCCGGAGGGCGCCTGCGGGTCGTGGACGGCGCTCTATACGGGGCTGCGCAAGCTCACCGATGATCTCGTCTTGCACATGCATCTGGAGAATACCGTGCTTTTCCCGCGCTTCGAGACGCCGGAAGCCGCCATCGGCGCCTAAGCCCGAGACGGAAAGCGGCATCCGGATTTTCCGGGTGCCGCTCCATCACACATTCGTCAGACGAAGACCATCACGGCCACATAGCCGACGGCGATCAGGACAAGCCCGGCGATCAGCATCGGTATCAGACTGCTGCCGTTGATTTCCCTGCCGCTGACCTGCTCACCGGAAAACACCAGGGGTTTGCGCGGTTCTTTCTTGTCCATGACAGCCTCTCGTCGTTGCGGTGATCGAATGCTTGGCTAGACGCTGGCCTCCAGACGTGCGCCTTCGAAATGTCCGAGCATGACCCGGATTTCCTCCTGATCGGAGATCAGACAGGCAGCGGTGGCGAGTGCGTCGGCAATGGCGGCGGATGGCGCCGAGACCGAGACCGAACGCCACGCCGATGCCGCCGGCCTGCCGGTCGTAGGATCGAGGATATGGCCATCGTGGCCTGCCTGATCGAAGGTCGTACCGAGTGGGGCAGAAGTGGCGAGCGCGCGCTGGCGCAGCGACAGGCGTTCTCCCGTTTCCAGGCGTACCGGCCAGTTCCCGCCCTCCGGCTTACCGCCAAGCGCCCGCAGCTCACCCGTATCGATCAGGATATTGCTCAGCCCCTCCGCCTCCAGCAGGGCGGCGACCCGATCGGCGACATAGCCTTGGCCGATACCATTCAATGTCAGGGCCATGCCGGGTTGCAGGGTGATGGCGGCCGCGTCGAGTTCCACCTTCGCCCAGCCGGTCCCGCGGCGGACCGTCTCGACCGCTTGCGCATCGGGCTTCCGCCCGCCTGCAGCCGCTTCGGCCCAGAGCGCCCAGAGCGGTTGCACGGTGGGGTCGAACCGTCCGCCGCTTGCGCGGTGGACGGCACCGGCCAGCGACAGGCAGTCGAGCAATTCGAAAGGCGGTGCGGGGAGATGCCCGTCGCGGTTCAGACGAGACAACGCGCTCTGCGGCCGGTAGAGGCTGAGCATATCTTCCAGCCGGTCGATCTCGGCCATGACGCGGGCGGCGATGACCTCCCCATCGGGATGGTCGAGCCGGATCGAGGCGCGTGCGCCCAACGCCTGTCCCGTCCATTGACGGGTCGTACCCTTTGAGGTCGCGCGGGCAGTAGCAGGCAAGAAGGCCAGAGCGGCGGAAATCGTGATCAGGCGGCGTCGGGTGATGGGCATGGGTCAGCCTCCGGCTTTGTTGGGCAGGGCACGCAGGCGGCCATCGAAATCCGCATCGTCGTCGTTCCCCTGGTCCGCCCCGGCATCGACCGGCGCGAGAACCATGTCATTGGTGATGTCGGCGAGCGTCAGCACGCGGCCGCCCTCGGCGCGAACGAAATCCTCGGCGCGCTCCCGGCTGGAAAACGGAACCGCTTCCGGCGCCCCCATGCCGCCCGCACGCGCCGAGCCGAGAACGTAGAAAGCCTTGTCGGCGGCGATCCAGTTGCCATCGCCGGGGCGGCCCCAGGTCGCACCTGCTTTGCCCATGTCGTTGACATAGACGGCGAGGATCGGCGAGACCTGCTCGGGGCCGCGCATATAGGCGATGGCATCGCGCACCTGGCTGAAGAACAGCGGCGCGGCGTTGCCTTCGAGGAAAACCTGCGCCTTCGGGCCGGGATGCTCCAGGAGGTTCATTTGGCAATAGTGACCGAGGGTCTCCGGCGTCATGTCCTGCGGCGTCGTGCTCTGGACCACCTCCTCCTTGCAGGCGGCAAGCAGCACGAGTGCCGCGGCGAACAATGCCGAACGAAGCGAAATCCTCATGGCGTCACCTTGCGGAAAGCCGTCACGGCAAGCGCGATGGCGGCAAGCGGCCAGATGAAGAGCGAGGCCGCCGATTGCCAGAGCGGAATGGCGCCCGCCGCGCCGCCGATGCCCCCGGCCGCCGCAACGGCCTCCGCCGCCGAGAGATTGAAGACGCGGAAGGCGTCGGCGGGATTGGCAAGCAGGGCCGCGGGCAGCGCCTGCGTGGTGAAAGCCCCGCCTCCATCAGAGACGATCAGCACAAGCAGCGCGAGATCGTAGAGCACCACCGCCACGAGCCAGAGCGCGATCGCAAAACCGGCTGCCCCGGACGGCCGGCGCGCCAGGGCCGAGAGGGCATAGCCCGCGCCGAGGAAGGTGGCCCCGAGCAGGACCGAGGACCAGATCAGCCGCCACAGCGAGCCTAGCCCCTTGATCGCCTCGGCATCGGACCAGACGGCCACCAGCGCCGCCGCGCCATAACCGAGCGCAACCGCAAGGGCGAGGATCGAAAGATGCGCAAGGAGTTTGCCGAGCAGGATCTGCAGGCGCGAGACGGGATAGGTGAGCAGCAGCGGTAGCGTGCCGCGCTCCACCTCG
>Ga0247823_10000992_pt1 | contig 23998 bp, 28 predicted proteins | sample 13C_PalmiticAcid_2_FD_192426 | JGI IMG/M metagenome (GOLD analysis project Ga0247823, IMG submission 192426) | Soil microbial communities from agricultural site in Penn Yan, New York, United States - 13C_PalmiticAcid_Day30 | ecosystem: Environmental > Terrestrial > Soil > Agricultural land... | reverse complement strand
CTTAAGAACGGCGACAAATCCCTGCACGAACTCAGCGTGAAGGAACTCCAGTCCATGGGTTATCGCTGGAACCAAAAGGCGCGCCTCGAATGGGCGTCGGGCTACGTGGTCGAGGGCGTGCTCGCCTCGCCCATCACGCGCGGCGGCCGTCGCCTAGCGCTCGAATTGCACGACGCGCGTATTTTGGACCCCAAGGGTAAGATTGTTTTCGAAGTGCAGGGCGAAGAGCGCTCGCTCATCATCCCCTGCGCCAAGGCCGCACTGCGCTCCTTCGGCGGCGCGGCCGATCGTCCCGCTTACCTCACGGTCACGGACCGCGGCCCCGCGAAGCTCTTCAAACACAAGTCGAACCTCACGGCCGAGAACGAAGACCTCAACCGGGCCTACGCCCTGGTGCGCGAGATGCGCGAGAAAAACGCCTTCGACGCCGTCAAGTTTCGCAGTGTGATCACCACGGTGGCCGATCATCCCCACGACTGGCTCATTCGTTTCGAAATTCTGGAGCAGCGCCAGGCGTGGAAACTCGACGAGTCCCTCGTGAAAAAACTTCTCGCCGAGATGGAAGCCCGCACGAGCGAAGGCAAGCACGTCGAAGACATGCTCAGCCGCGGCAAGCCGCTGATCGGTTTGAACGCTTAGAGGTTAATAAACAAAGCTCACGCCGGCGAGAATCGACTGGCGACTCTCGTCGTAGGTGACGTAGGGGGCCCAGGCGGGCTCCACCGGAGTCGCGAGGGCACCGAGACGCAGGGGATCTTCTAGGACGGGTCCGCTTTTGCCGGGCGCACCACCGGGGGTAGATTTTTTCTCGTTCGGATCTTCGCCGCCGTAGATCATGTACGCGCCGAGCAAGAGGCCCACGTAGAGTCCGAGGCTCGCGCCCATGGCGATGTTGCGCGTTTTCTCACCGGGCTTGTCGTAAAAGGCGAGCGAGCCGAGACCGACGAGCGATCCGGCCACGACGCCGTAAGTGGCGGTGAGCAGGTAGATCTTAGATTTGGCCGACGCCGAATCGAGACGGCTCTGCTGAGCCCTAGCGAGCCCCGGCGCGAAGGCCATGCCCACACTCAAAAACAGCGATGCCAGTCCGAATCCCCTTTTTTGCGTCATCTTCTTTTTAAAGTATCAGGGATTTTCGAGAAATTCGAGCCTTTCGCTATCGGGATCTCGCCAAAGCAGGCCCAGCCCCACCGGATAGGGGTAGAGCGAGCGGTAATAGGCCCGCGAGCGCTGCAGCCGCCGCCGCTGAGGCTCCTCGAGGAGCGGCCGCGACCCGAGCGTCGCGAGACGGTGTTCCTTGATCTCGATCACCCAGAGCATTTGCCGGGGCTCGTCCCACACGAGGAGGTCCACCTCCCCCGCGCCCCATTCCCGGGGACGCGTGTCCCGCTCGATCACCTTGCGCCAACGTTTGCGTTTTAAAAATTTTTCCAGCCACTGCATACCCCGGCCGGTGCAAAAGGGATGCCTACTTTTTGTCCTCAGGAGCGATCAGGGTCTTGAGGGCCGTTTCCCTAAGATCGTCCGGATGGGGAGCGGGGATCTCGGACTCAAAGCTCGTGCGCGTCGCCGTGACGGCGTTCTTCGCCGCGGGTGGCGTGCTCACGGAGCTGAGCGTTCGGTAGTAAAAGATGCCGTCTTCAAACTTGTAATAATAATCTCGGCCGGCGATCAGCGCGTGCGCCACCCCATCGATCACCTTGAGCACCGCGCGAGTGCCGACGTCCGTGTGCGAAAGGTACGCGTAAGACACGCGGTTGCGCGTGTGATCGTAGACGGCAAAGTAGGAATCCATGATGGCGGCCGCCACCCGATCGCCCACGACCAGCTTGGGCGCCGGATCGCTGGAGCGAGGTAACGTTGCCGTACTTGTAAACACTCGTGCCGTCGTCGCGGCGGTAGACCACCGCGAAGTAGGGTTCCATCACGCTGAGTGAAATGTTGAGTCCCGCCAGGACCCGGTGGTGATCCGGACTGCTCGTTTCGTAATGCTCTTCGTAGCGCTGCGCGACCGCATCGTAGACACCGAAATAGGGTCCCATCTGCGTCGCGGCCATCAGTGGGGATACGGAGATCGCGAGCGGCGCGGTCGTGCTCGTGACGTAGCGCTCGGTGTAGCGGCCGTTGATGCCGTCGTAGACGCCGAAGTAAGGCGGCGCCGCCACGGCCGACAGGCGACCCCGGCTCGCGACGAGCGAGGTCGTGGCGCTCGTGACGTAAGTCGAAAACGAAGTGAGGTTCGCAATGTCGTAGACGTAAAAGTACGGACTCGCGAACGAACCTTCTACCGACGATTCGAAGTCTTTGAGGTTGGTAACCGGCAGCAACCTAAAGAACTCGCTCTTCGCGGTTTGGTTGATATTTCGAGTGACGGTGTACTCCTTGGCGCTCGTGCCTTCGCGGTTCGCAATCTCCACTCCGGCCTTGGCCCAGTGGGAGAGGTCCTGGCTGAGTTCGAGCGAATACTTAGGGAAGACCGCGCGGTAGTCCTCGTCCCAAAAGAAACTGCGGTCTTGCCACGAGAGCTGAATTTGCGAGCCGAGGGGCCGAATCTGCAATTGATTTTCTTGCGCGAAGGCGACGGGCAAAAGGGCAAGCGAGAGGACGGCGACGAAGGACTTCATGGGAACCTCCTTGGGGGAGGACCGACCCTAGCGGCGGCTTCGGCGACGTGTCAACGCCGGCTAGACCTCGGAGTCCCCAAAGGCCGTCATATTGGGAGTAAAGCTCATGCGGTGCAGATCGCTGTAGCCCACCGCGAGCAGCGCGGCCTTGTGTTCGGGCGTCGGGTAACCCACGTTCTGCGCCCACTTGTAGGGCGCGTAGGCGGGCACTTCGCCGAGTTCGGCCATCAGGCGATCGCGGTATTCTTTGGCGATGATCGAAGCGGCGGCGATGGCGAAGACCACCGAATCGCCCTTGATGACGGTCTTAAAGGGTAAGGTGGGCATCCGCTGACGAAACTCCGCACAATCAAAACTTGCGTGCGTGTGCCACGTGTCCGCTTCGCGCGGCAGACGATTGCCGTCGACGAAAACGCGCCAGAGAAATTTGTCCGTGCCGAGGATCTCGCTCATCCGCGCGTGCGCCTCGAGGAAGGCATTCCACATGGCTTCCATGCGCGCCCAGAGGATGTTGATCTCGTCGATGCGGCGATTGCACACCTCGACGATCGTGTGCGCACAGAGGTCTTCGGGCGTGCGCGCGGTGAGGTAATCCGAAGCCTCGCGCCGGCGCTCTTCGCTAAGTTTTTTAGAATCGAAAACGCGCACCGGGAGAAATTCCTGCGCGCACCACGGACTCGTCGTGCGGTAAGCAAAACAGCTCGCCACCACCGGGCCGGCGAGACATCCCGCGCCCACTTCGTCGACGCCGAAAACGACAAAATCGGATTCGGGGTTTAATCCCGAATCCGATTTTGGATGTAACGATTGTCCTCTGGGGGCTTTGACCGAGAGGGTTTTTACTTGCTGCCTGACCATGGTAGGTCAGCGAGTATAAAACAGACCTAAGCGCCTTGACCAGATACCGCTTGAGCTTCTTGCAGTTTGAGGTTGAGGTCTTGGATACGTGCGGCACGACCGTCGAGATCGCGGATGTAGTAAATTTTGGAGCGACGTACGAAACCTTCCACCTTGCGCTCAATCGACACGAGGGTCGGCGAGTTCAAAGCAAAAATACGCTCGATGCCCACGCCGGCGGTCACGCGACGGATCGTCACGGTGGCGGTGATGCCCGAACCATTTTCGGCGATGCAAACGCCTTCAAAAGCTTGCACGCGTTCTTTGTTGCCTTCTTTGATCTTGGACTTCACGATCACGCGGTCACCGGGCTTGAATTCCGGCAGATCGGTGCGAACTTTGGTGGATGCGAGATTATCGAGCTTTTGCATAGGTTTAGCGGTCTTAGTCTATGGTCGTTTCTATGGTCAAGGGCAAAGACGAGCTTTTAATCGCTCGAGGAGCGCTACTCCCGCCGCGCCAAGCCCCTCGCCCGAGTGAGCCGTGATGAGGTCTGGCCTATAGGCAAAGGTCAACAGCAGCGACTGAGACTCTTTCCAGGCCGAGATCTTGGCGTGATCGCCGCTCGAGAGCACGGCAGGCACCTCGCCGGGGGCATAATCCTTGGGCCGCGTGTAGTACGGGTGTTCGAGGAGCCCGTTCGAGAACGAATCGTGGCGGGCCGAGTCGGCATTGCCCAGAACTCCGGGCAAGAGACGCACCACCCCATCGGCAAAGGCGAGAGCCGGAATCTCTCCGCCAGTGAGAATAAAATCCCCCAGCGAAAACTCTAGATCCACCCACTCTTCGATAAAACGCTCGTCGACGCCCTCATAGCGACCGCAGACGATCACGAGCATGCGCTCATCGGTCGGGGTCGCCTGAAACGCGGGAGCCGTGTCCGCACCCGCCAGCCACTCGGCCGAGCGTGCGAAAACCGTTTGCGAAAGCGCGATGCCGCGCGGAGTGGCGTAAAGGATTTTCAGACGCGAACGGTCCCCGCCCACGATCTCAAGCTGGGCGCGCATGGCGTTCGCGAGCACGTCGGGCCTGAAGACCATCCCCTGGCCACCGCCATAGGGAATGTCGTCTGCCGAGCGGTGTTTGTTGTCAGCGTAATTGCGCAGGTCTTCGGCCTCGAGGCGCAAGGGGGTTTGCACCTGCGCGCGACGCAGGATCGACGAGTTCAAAATCGCCGAAACCGAATCCGGGAAAAGGCTGAGCACCTTGATGATCACGCGAGCTCGCTCCAATCCGCGAGCGAAGGCAGCACGAGCAGATCGTCCGTAGAGAGCGACCAATCGACACCACGCAGAGGCACTTCAAAAGTTTTTTTGCTGCGCCCATCGCGCACGATGAGTGAGATCGATTCTTTGCGTCCCTTGGAGCGATCTTCGATACCGATCACCACGTGAGTGGGCGGCACATCGAGTGCGTGCGAGAGCGCGCGACCCATCAAATCGCAGAGGTAAATCTCCGAGCCCTCAAGACGCGGAAAGGCTTCGCGCGGCAGCGAAATCCATTCGCCGCGCGTCCATTTTCGATTTTTGTGAATGGGAATGATCACGGCCTTCGCCTCGCCCCATTTGCCGCCAAGCGGTTTCACGGGCTCCGAGAGCGGAAGCTCTTCGTAGGTAGGACCATCCATTTGTGCTGAGAAGGCCACCGATTTGGTGGCAGTGAACGAGAGGCCTCCCACCTGAAGCAAATCACACTTCAAGTAGGACGTGTCCCCCTTGGTCAATCCGTGCTCTCGCACGACTCGCGCAAGGGGAATCCATTGGCGCATAAGCAAAAACGGCGAAATTACTTCGCCGAGCTGATGACTTTAAGAACGCGGGGGCTAGGCTGAGCGCCTTTGCTGACCCAGTAGTCAAAACGTTCTTTTTCGAGCGTAAGAACTTGCTTAGAATTTGGGCGGTACATGCCCACTCGCTCAAGATAACGACCTGTCAGGGCCGCGTCTTTATCCGCAACCACCACGCGGTACAATTCTTCGCCTTTTTTACCCGCAGGTGCCAAACGAATCACAACCATTATGTAAAACCTCCAAATACCTACGAACACACCAAGCGGCGTCGTAGAAGGGGCGTTTATGCTCCCTAGGTGCTCAAATATCAAGCAAAAATTATATCGTCCTGTCGTTTCGCTCCGGGGCCCCGACTCCGGGGGACTGGGCGGACCTACTTGGAGTCGCTTTCATCGACTTCCGTGATCGACACCGAGGTGTATTCCACGCTCACGCCGTCGTCCTTGCGGAGGGCGTCGAGGAGCTCCGCCTCGGTGGCCATGGCCTGGAGCTTCTCCACGCTGGCCTGGCTGATGTAGAGTTCGTAGCGAACATCTCCATCGGCTCTTTTTTTGGCAATGCCCGCCGCAATCATCTTATCGTAAGCTCGCTGGGCGGAGGACAGGATCTCACGGTGAATGGTGTCCGAAAACATCATACCCGCGAGCACCAGATTCACCGAATACTGATCGCGATCGTCCTTGAAGCGCAGAAGGCGCATCATGTCGTAGGTGAGCACCAAATCATTCCGGAGTTTTACCGAATGCAGGTAAAGATACTTTCCGCGCAAAAAGCCCAGTGAAATTTCCTTCAGGAGGTTGTTCGCGGCCAGATACTCGATCGACTTGAACATCTCGTCTTGCTCAAAGCGCAATTCCTTGTAAATAAACATTTTACCATTGCTGTAACCGGGCGTGGTGTCGGAGGGCAGCGCCGAGCCCTTGAGGTCGGTGAGCAAGGCGAAGACTTCGTCCTGAATCCCTTGCTCTTTGCCGAGCCAAATATGGGTAGCCTTGAGTCGGCGAAGTTCGGGCAACTTTTGCACTTCGTTGAATTTCAAGCCTGGTTCTTTATCGACCACAAAGAGACTATTGGCGTCTAAAATTACCAATTCGGCGCCGCCCTTGATTTCGGTGGCTCCCGCCACAGTGGCCATAGCGACTAGAGAAAGACAGATTCTTTGGAACATACAAATGATCCTTTCGACGGCAGGCATCTAAGCCAAGGTCCGCTTATGCATTGCGTTACATCTTGTCAATCTTCAAGTCCGTAGGCCCCGGACTCATGTTTTCGCGTTGACTTAGGAGGTTATGGCGGTCTAGATCTTGACGCACTGCATAATTGCGCCCTTTTAGGAGGTTTCCATGACCCTTCGCAAAACCCTAGCCACCCTCGCCTTCCTCGGCCTTTGGTCGGGCCCCGCCGCCTTTGCCCAAGACTCAAGCGCGGACGACACTCAGGCCGAAGCCCGCTTTGAAAAGTGGATCCTCGAAGGCCGCCAGAGCTGGCTCTCGCTCTACAGCCTGCCCCAGAGCGAACGTGAATACGACCTCGGAACTGCCACTCAGGACTGCGCCTACGCCGGTGAGCTCTTTTTGCGCGACGAAGAAAACGACCTCGCCCCGGATCTGCGCATCCGCTACTGCGAGCAGTACCGCAAGATCCTGAGCGTGCTGGGGATTTCCGATAACGACATCGAAAGCGATTACCGCCTCGACACTTACACCAGCCGCACCCTGCTCACACTCAAAGTGCGCGGCGAGAACGCCCCCAAAAACATCCAGCTCTGGGAACTCTTTGTGGAGCGCTACGAAAAAGAAGTACTCGTTTCGAACGCCATCAAGGCCAAGGGCGAGACCGGCACTTGGCGAGACAACCGCCTCATGCGTCGCCCGGTCGAAGCGGGCGACGACGTCGCTGAGCTTGCTATAGAAGGCATGGATTTTTCGGCCTACGTGAGCGGCATGTATTCCGAGCTCAAAGACATCAACGCCAAAATCAATAAAATCATCGAAGCCAATTAAAGAATCGTATACGTTCCAGCACCAAATCCATGCGCCAGCGACTGTCGTTACCTTTTTTGATTGCGATCCTTTCGACACCGCTGAGCGTGAGGCCTGCCAACGCCGAGGGGCTCGTCACCTTCTTCGAGCGCTGCCACGCACTCATCGATCGCGTCGGTCGGCACGAAGTTGAAACTCAAAACCTGCATGAGCGTAACCAGCTTTATCGCTTGCGCCAGCTTCGCCAAGAGATGCTCCAAAGCGAAAGCGAGTTTAGTCTTCAGCAGCGCCAGGCCCGCAAAGACGAATACGAATCTCTTTTTGCGGAGCATCTGAACGATGTCGCACACCGCTTCAACGAATTTCACCGAAACACGGGGCTGAGCCTCGTGCAGGCTTCGGACAACACTCTACAAGTTCATTACAACGCTAGCGAAGCTCGAGAAGAGCCCCCCACACTCGTCGGGCGACTCCTCAAACGTAAGTTGCGACAATCTAAATTCACGCGCGTGAGTTATTGGTACTCACCTGGAAAAAAATTCACCAACCAGGCACGGGGGCTTTTCCAAAAGGATGCTACTGCGACACGCATCTATCTGAACCTGCTCGATCTGCATAGCTTTGACTCTTATCCAGACGTCTTTGTGCATGAAGTGGAACATCTTAAGACCGACGAAGGCCAGCACCGCAGTGCCCACCACCGCATGCGTAAGATCCTCATCACCGCATCCAAAGAAACTAGTGAAAACTTCGCTTCGCCCTATCTGAAGGTCTACGGGCGTTTCTCGGTTGACGAGATCATCGCGTTCCGCCGGGCGGCGTACGCCAACATCATCAACCTTCGCTTGCTGCTGAGCAAACATACAGGGCTCTACGAAGGAGAGACCGGGCGCCTCGAGCACGAATCGAGACAGCGCCAGATCATGGACCACTTCGCGGTGTTGACGGAGAATCTGTGGAACCTGCGCCAACTCCGTGAAGATCTCCTCAAGGTTGTTAGCGGTTCGCTCGCGCAGCTCGGTAAAACAAAAATTCCTTTGGTGGAGACCAAAAGTGGTGCCCTGCACGCTGTGCTGAGCTACGAGGGCCACTCCAAATCCCGCGATCTCCTGCAGGCTGGTTTTTCGCTACCTATAGAGCTCAGCTCCCTCGACCGATGGACTGCAAAGCAGGGACAACGCTGGTTTCGATTTGGTCAAACCGAGCGCCTTGTGCCGCGCACGGCGCTTCCGAAAATTCGCAGATCGCTCGAAACGCTCCTAGACTACACCATATCGCGCAGTGAGGACCTCGTTCAGCTCGAGCACGACCTATGGCCGACCTTCATCGCTTTTGATGACAACAACATTGGCATGCACGAAGCCATCGAAGAAATCCGCAGAGTGCTCGAAGACTTCAAAAAATAAACGTTAAAATTTGCGACCGAAACCTTTGCCGCGAGCGGGGCCACCAAAGCCAGGAGGCAAACCTCCGGGAGGCATTTGACCGGGAGTGGCTCCCGCCCCGCCGCCCATCATGCCCTTCAGCATAGAGCCCATCTTGCCCATCTTCTTCATGACCTTGCGAGCTTCGAGAAAGCGCTTCACGAGCGAATTCACTTCGGAGACCTGCACGCCCGCTCCACGCGCGATGCGCGCCCTGCGAGAGCCATTGAGAAGCTCGGGTTGACGACGCTCCTTGGGTGTCATGGAGTCGAGGATCGCGTTTACGCGTTTGAATTCTTTGTCGGTGTCGACCTGATCGAGTTGGTCTTTGAGTTGGCCCATGCCGGGCATCATCTTGAGCAAGCCCGAGATGGGGCCCATGCGCGAGACCATGCGCATCTGGTCGCGAAAATCTTCGAGCGAGAAGTTGTCAAAATTGCCGAGCTTCGAGGCGGCCGCCTGGGCCTCCTCTTCGGTGATCACGGTCTGCGCTTTTTCGAGGAGCGAGAGCACATCGCCCATGTCCAAGAGCCGCGAAGCCATGCGATCGGGATGGAAGGTTTCAAAATCCGTGGGCCTCTCTCCGACACCCACGAACTTGATCGGCTTGCCAGTCACAGAGACGAGTGAGAGCGCAGCGCCACCACGTGAGTCACCATCGAGTTTGGTTAAGATCGAACCCGTGATGCCGATGCTGCGGTCAAAACCTTCGGCGACTTCTACCGCCTGCTGGCCCATCATCGCGTCGATCACAAGAAGGGTCTCAGTGGGCTTCAGGACGCCATGAACGTCTTTGAGTTCGTTCATCAGCGCATCGTCAATTTGAAGGCGTCCCGCGGTGTCTACGATCAAAATGTCGAGGTTCAGCTGCGAGGCCTCTTTGAGAGCGCGCCTGGCGATGTCGAGCGGTTTTTCGCTCGCCGAAGAAGCGATGACAGGGATTTCAAATTTTTGGGCGAGCGTGGCGAGCTGATCGATCGCCGCGGGTCGGTAAACGTCCACAGAGCAGAGGCCCACGCGCTTGCCAGAGTTTTTGAGATGCAGAGCGAGCTTGGCGCTTGTGGTGGTCTTCCCCGAGCCCTGCAAACCGCAAACGAGGAGCACTGCGGGCGGTGTCACCGAAAAGTCGAGCTCGCGCGAATGACCGCCGAGGATGCGAGTGAGTTCTTCGGAGATGACTTTAAGGATTTGCTGCTCGGGCGAGAGGCTTTTGATAACCGCTTCCTGCAGACAGCGTTCCTTGACGCGGGCTAGAAAATCTTTGGTAACGCGAAAGTGAACGTCGGCCTCAAGGAGACCCGTGCGGATCTCTGAGAGCACGGCTTCGACGTCGGATTCTTGAATGGTGCTGCGTCCCCGGACCTTTTGCAAAGCCCCGGCGAGACGTTTTTGTAGGCCTTCAAACATGTAGGAACCATCTCATAAATCCGCGCGTCACGCAAAACGTATAGGGGCCTCATGTGCAAGGCAAGAGGAGCGATCATAACCGGAGGTTCTATGTGAGTGACGAGTAACGCAGCAGATGAGGTCCCTATACGTTTCCCGGAGGGCGCGAGCCAAATCGCTCGGATTCAGCGTTTCTCGCTCGTCCCTTGGGGCCTCCGGCCAACATCCTCGCTCTAGCCTTGAATCTGAGCCATTTGGCCTCGCGTGCGTGGGCGGGGATTTATGAGTGGGTTCCTAGAGACTGGTATAGTCCGGAAAGCCGCTGAAGAAAATGCTCAATCCCGCGCTCAGCTGAAGCGTGTTCGTGAGCGAGGATTTGTTAAAGTTTTCTGCTTTATGGACAAAATCCCTCAGGTCGAGGCGGAAGCCCCAGCGACCAGGCACCAAGAGGCGCACGCCAAGGCCCAGGGCGGCTCCGCCCGAGGTCTTTTCGCTGCCGTTGACGCCGGCGAGGGTTTGGCTGCGGCTCTTGACCAGGCCAAAGCCGATAGAACTGTAAACGTCCCAGTGCGCCACGCTCATCTCGGTGACATGCATCTTGGAGTAGAACGGCGTGAAGACGTAAGAAGCGGAATAGATCCACTGCGGAAGGCCCACAGTGAGGTCAGAACCCGCGCCGCTCCCACCTTCGGCAAGACGGTCGCGAATTTGCGTGTCGACGAAGTTCGTGCGCTTGGCCTTGTTGATTTGGAACCAAACGGGCTCAATCGCATGGCGTTTGTTGATGTGATAGGTCAGCGCGCCGCCGTAGGACCAGTAATTTTGCAGCGACGAGAAGGGAGACCAGGCACCAATCGCCGAGATTTCGATCTTGGACTCTTTGGGAAAGAGCGGGTTCAGGATTGCGATTTCCGGGCCGGATTGCGACTTCACGCGATAAGAATCCACGCGCGAGCGCGGCATAGGGGTAAAGTAAGTCGCTTCGGCAATGCCGCTGACTCCCATGCCACTCAACACAAGCCAAGCTGCCAACGATTGCCCCAATGATGCTTTAAGCTGTCCCATAGCCCTCTTAAATTCAGTATAGGGGATTTTGCTCGATTTGCTAGCCCACCAAGTCAAAAGGTCAAAAGGCGCCTGGCGCGCCCGCATCCCGGCGGTGCATCAAAATCGGCGAGTTCCGCCACTCCGCTCAAAAAGTGAAGTTCTTGCGCTGCAGGAGAACCTTTTCGATCTCCGTCGCGGTCTCTTCGAGCGCCTTGTTTGTGACATCGAAGATGGGCCAGCGGCGGTGGCGAGAGAAAACTTCGAGAGCCCACTCCATCTCGCTGCGAATCATGGCAAGATTCGCGTAGGAATCGCTGAGGTCCTTGCCGAGCTTGGTGAGGCGCTGCTTGCGAATTTCAGCGAGCGCCTCGGGATCGATGGTAAGTCCCACAATCTTGCGCTGGTCGATTTTGTAGAGCGCCTCGGGCGGTTCAATGCCTTTGACGAGCGGCACGTTGGCCACCTTAAAGCCCTTGTGGGCGAGAAAGACCGAGAGCGGCGTCTTGGAGGTGCGCGAAACCCCGACGAGCACGATGTCGGCCTTCTCGAGGTCCGAGGCGAGTGCGCCGTCGTCGTGCTTCACTGTGAACTCGATGGCTTCGATGCGTTTGAAATAGTCTTCGTTCACTTCGTGCAAAAGTCCGGGGATCGCCGCAGGCATGGATTTGAGATGACTCGAGAAAACGGAGAGCATGGGCCCCAAGAGATCCACCGCCGAAAGTCCCCGCTCACGCACGCCTTCACTGAGCGCGCCGCGCACTTCGGGGGTTACGATGGTGTAGACAACGATGGCGTTTAGGCGCTTGGCCTCTTCAAGAATCGGCGTGACAGCTTCGGGCGAGCGAAGGTTCTTGAACTTGCGCAGACGCACAGATTCGTTCATGTACTGCGTGAGAGCGGCCTTCACCGTGTTCTCTACCGTTTCGCCGGTACCGTCGGAGAGAAGAAAGATTTGTGCTGGTGTCGAGGTGCTCATGATTCGTGATCTCCGTTGTGATCTTTGTTGGGAAATTCCAGGGTGGTTTGATCCTCCGAGACCTCTTCGGTGCCCATGTCCGCGCCTGTTCGCAGCCATGCGGGTTCGCTGGCGCCACAGAGCGCGATGATCTTCTCACGCAGAAGCTCTAGCCCAGTACCCGCCACGGCGGAGACCGCGACGCGCGGGACCTCGCCCCAATTGCGGGTGTGAAAGCGGCCGAACTCGGATTCTTTAAATTTGTACCAATTGCCGAGCTTATCGATCTTGTTGAGCACGAGGAGCTTGGGCACGTTCTGCGCCCCCACCTCGTCGAGCACCTGGTAAGTGGTTTCGAGCTGCGTTTTCCAGTCGTCGTGCGAGATGTCGAGCACCACCAAAATGAGCCTCGACTCGATCGCCTCCATAAGGGTCGACTTGAACGAAGCGACCAGATCGTGCGGCAGATCGCGCACAAAGCCCACCGTGTCCGAAACGAGGATCTTGGGATCCGAAGGCGGCTGAAGGGGGCGCACTGTGGTGTCGAGCGTTGAAAAGAGTTTGTTCTCGGCTTTGGCGTCCGAGCGGGTGAGCTTTTGCATCAGGGTCGACTTGCCGGCATTGGTATAACCCACGAGCGCCACGCGCGGCAGGTCGGAGCGACGCGCAGATTGCACACGGTGCACCTTTTCAAAATCTTTGATCTTGCGAGTGAGGGCCGAGATGCGATCCTTGACGACACGGCGATCGAGCTCGAGCCGTGTCTCGCCCTGACCGCGTCCCTTGAAGCCGCCCGAGCCCCCCTGACGCGAGAGACCCGACCAGATGCCGGCCAGGCGAGGCTGCAGATATTTGAGCTGCGCCAGCTCCACCTGGAGCTTGGCGACATGAGTTTTGGCATGACTCTTAAAGATCGACAAAATCACCGCATGGCGATCGAGCACGGGGCAGCCGAGCACGTCCTCGATGCCACGCACCTGCGCAGGCGAGAGCGAGGCATCGATCACGAGCACATCGCAGTCTTTGCGTTTCATTTTGGATTTGATGTCTTCGAGCGTGCCTTCACCGAGATAATTGCCTGGGTGAATGCGCTTGTTCTTTTTGAGCGGCAGCGACTCGACGGTTTGCAGTCCGAGCGTTTCGCAGAGAAATTTCATCTCGGTGCCGCCATCGTCCACTTCGAAGGGAATCACCAAGTAGGCGCGCTCACCAAAAGATTTTTCGAATTGGCCCCAGAGGAATTCCGGTCCCGAACGGTTTTCCACTTCGGCGCTGACCGGGGCGGCCTCTTCGCTCTCTTCTTCGGGAGCGTTTTGTTTGCGTGTGAGATAATTTTGGTACGAAGAACGAAACGACGGTGCGGGGGTGGTATCTCCCTCGGCCTCTCCCTTGCCTTTTATCAAATCGCGAGCCATCTCGCGGATCTGTTGCCCGGTTAGGACCCTTTTGCTCATGCGTTACCCGTCCAGCGCTCGATCGTACCGATGGTCGAGGCCAGATAATCCATCTCGTCGCTGCGCCACTCGCCTACGAGGGTCCACTTGGTGGAGCGAGCGAGCATGAGCTTCATCTCGTCCGAAGCGAGCACCGTGGCGTCCGAACAGAGCACGATGGCGGCCACCGAACCCACACGCGGCACCAACACCCATAGTGGGTTTCGCTTGGCGTCGTCCATAAACACGTCGAGGCCTCGGTGGGCAGATTCGGAAAGCAGACCGGCAGAAATTTCGTCGAGCCAAGCCCATTGCTTGGAGGGAACTTTAAAATGTTCCCTCGCCGGAATTTTCACCAAAAGATGATTCATCTCTAAGGGACATCTTTATCGGGCTTTAGGCTTTTTTCAAGGACTGGGCGATAGAATCGAGAACGCCGTTCACAAAGCTGGCCGAGTCGGCCGAGCCAAACTTTTTGGCCATTTCCACGGCTTCGTTGATGGAAACCGCGAGGTCGGGCTTCTCGGGATCGTCGCTGAAGAGCATTTCGAAGACGGCAACGCGTAGAATCGCCAAATCCACTTTGGCCACGCGCGAGAGCTTCCAGTTTTTGAGCGATTCTTCGATACGTGAGTCGATTTGGGGCAAATGATTGGCAATGCCGCGCACGAGGAGCTCAAAAAAGGGACGATTCTCGTCGGGACTGCGAGCCTGACCACCCCAAAAGCGATCGATCGCTGCGGATTGAGCCATGGATTCGGGATGCATCTCCCACTGGAACGACATTTGAACGGCCAATTCGCGGCTACGGTGACGAGAACTCATCGAGTGGACCTTTGCATAAGGTCCGCCTTCATATACCAATTCGGCGGCTAAATAAATGCATAAAAAAGGCAGCTTGCGCCGCCTCAAAGCCTTTGTCTTTGCGTTCTCGGGCCTGCTCGAGATTATCGACCGTCAACACCCCAAATCCCACCGGGGTGCGGTACTTGAGCTGCACGTCCATGAGGCCCTGAGAGACCGCTGAGCACACGTAATCAAAGTGCGGCGTACCGCCTTTGACCACGCAGCCTAGGGCCACGACAAAGGCCGGATCCACGCCGGCGATGCTCTGGGCGGCCGCGAGCGGCAGCTCAAAGGAGCCAGGCACGTGCAGGGCGCGAATTTGCGAGGGGGGAACCCCCACGTCCAGCAAATAGCGCTGGGCCGAGGCGAGCATGGGTTCCATGACTTCGGGATACCACTGAGTGAAAAGAATCACCACGGGACCAAGGTTCTGCGCCTCGAGCGTCATCTCTTCGCGCGTCCAGCCCTCGGGCACCCGGGTTTTCATGTTTTCGGCTTCTAGAATGGACATCGATGGTACCCATATCGCCAAATGGCGCGCGCTTCAATCACCGTAATCGGAGAGCGCCACGGTTTGTGCGATCTCGAGACCAAAACCGTCTAGGGCTACGATGTGGCGGCCGGGATGGCGCGAAACCAGGTTCATGCGGCTGACGCCGAGTGAGCGCAGAATCTGCGCCCCTACGCCGTAATCGCGCAGATCGGCCGAGAAATTCTCCGGCGCACGGAAACGCTCACCTAGCGATGAAGGGCGAAGCACAAGCACGATGGACGCACTCTCGCGCGCAAGAATGTTCTGCGTGGCCTGCCACTGCCCCGAAGTTTCACCAAACTGTGAGAGCCAATCGCTCATCACGTCTTCAACGTGCACGCGTACAAATGGCGTCGCTTTGCCTGCAGCGATCTGCTCGCCGCCCTTCACGAAGGCCAGGTGTTCGCGGTCGCTGAGACTCGAGGCGAAAACCTTGATCTCGATCTCGTCCTGGCGGCGCGAGGCAATTTCTTTAACGAGTGAGGTGTCGTGGCGCATGCGGTACTCAATGAGATCCGCAATGGCCAAAAGACGCAGCCCGTGCTCCTTAGAAAACTTCTCCAGATCCGGCACGCGTGCCATGGTGCCGTCGGCATTGAGCACTTCGCAAATCACGCCGGCTTCTTTGAGTCCCGCAAGTCGCGAGAGGTCCACGGCCGCCTCGGTGTGACCAGCGCGCACGAGCACGCCGCCCTCCTCAGCACGCAGAGGAAAGATGTGGCCTGGCACCACGACGTCGTGGCGCGTGGCCTCGTCTTTGATGCAGGTCTGAATCGTGTGGGCTCGGTCGTGCGCCGAAATGCCGGTGGTCACCCCTTCGCGCGCTTCTACGGACACGGTAAAGGCGGTGGAGTAGCGAGCCTGGTTGTTCGAGGCCATCATGGGCAGCTCGAGCTTGTCGATGAGTTTGGGCGCCATGCTGAGACAGATGAGTCCGCGTCCATGCGAGGCCATGAAGTTGATCGCCTCGGGGGTGGCAAACTGCGCGGCCATCACAAGGTCGCCCTCGTTCTCGCGGTCGTAGTCGTCAACAACGACGATCATCTTGCCCGAGCGAATCTCTTCGATCGCAGCGCGTACGGATTCCAGTTTATCTTTGGTCATAAAACCTGCTCGACCGGCTGACATACTTGGCCACCAGGTCGGCCTCCAGATTGACTTGATCGCCCAGCTTTAGGGTTCCGAGCGTGGTGACTTCGAGCGTATGCGGAATGAGCATCACGTCGAAATAAGTTTCGGTTGCTGTGTCACGCACGGCGTTCACGGTGAGCGAAACGCCGTCGACGCAGATCGAGCCCTTGGGCACAAGATACGGCGCCACCTTGGAGCGCGTCTCGCCGCTGAGTTTCCACTCGAGCTGCCAAAAATCTCCCGCGGCTTCGCGGCGTGAGAGCGGCGCGGTGCCATCAACGTGGCCGCTCACCAGGTGACCGCCGATGCGGTCGCCCAGCGCCATCGCGGGCTCCAGATGCACGCGCGACCCCAGGCGCAGAGCGCCGAGTGAGGTGCATGCCAAAGTTTCAGGGGAGACTTCAAAAACAAAAGATCCGGGAGCGATGCGTACAATGGTGAGACAGACCCCGTTGATGGCGATCGAATCGCCCAGGGCCCATGTCTGCGTGCGCGGGTCGGCATAGGCAATTTCCAGCTCCACGCCGCCGCCCACACGGGACTCACAGCGAGTGACCGGAACCGAAGCCCACACCAAACCGCTGAACATGCTTTCCGCCTTAAACCGAAACCACTTCGATGATTTCGGGGATGGCTTCGCGCAGACGGTTTTCAATGCCCATCTTGAGGGTGAGCGTCGACGAAGGGCAACCCGCACAGGCGCCTTTCATATGGAGAAAGACAATGCCATCTTGATAGCGATCGAAGGTGATGTCGCCGCCGTCCATCGCTACGGCAGGGCGGATGTCACGATCGAGGATCTCGACGATTTTCTTTTCGACGTCGGTCGAGGCGCTGCTTGTGGGAGCGGTCGCGAAAGCAGCCGCTTCGGCCACGGGCTTGCCAGCCTTGAGGAAATTTTTGATGGTGCCGATGATCGCATCGTTCACTTGGGTGAGGCGATCTTGCGAGGCAAGCGTTACGGTGACAAAGTTCTTGCCGATCATCACACCGGCCACGCCGTCGAGGGCGAAGAGGTCGAGCGCAAGGTTCGACTTGCCTTCAGCGTCTTCGCTCTTGGCGTAGCTGAGCACCCCTTTGTCAAGGAGCGTCACGCTCGTCACGTATTTGAGCGAATTGGGATTGGGGGTGAACTCTAAGTCAACGGTGATGGCGTCCATGGCCACATACATGCCCCAAAGGGGGCCTCACTGTCCACCCGGAACTCCGCTCTCGGGGCGAGATAACGCGTGAAAGTTAAGGTTTTTTAACCTCTCGCCCCGTCGACACCCGTCGGAGCTGATCCTAAACCCTATGCGTCCCCTAAGGAGGTTCTATGAAACGATTCGTTCTCAACTTGGCCCTTGCATTCAGCGTGCTCCCCGGAATGGCGATGGCCGAAGATGTGGAGCCCGCGCTCCCGACCAAAGTCAAATACCTCGTGCCCGGCAGCGTCTCGCCCAACGGAAAATACGTGCTGGCGGCCTACGAACAAAAAACCAAATTTGGTGAAGGTGAAAACACTTGGGAATCCGAAGTGGCCTTTTACATCGCAAAGGTCAACGGCAGCAAACTCGAGATCGCCTCAGACATGATCCTCAACTGGGGCAACGAAGAAGTCGATGTTCGAGGCTACGGCCCTGCCGTGGACGCTTGGAGCCACGATAGCGACGAAGAAAATTCTCGCATCAGCAACTACGCCGTCATCAACAACCAGTCGCGCAAGCACAACCAATACTGGTTCGTACGCCTCGTGAATGGCAAGTACGTCAAACAAGGCTACGACGAAGACAAGTACACCAAGTTCGCAGACGCGGCTCTCGAGGAAGGCCTCAAAAAGCTGGGCTTAGAAGGCTTCAAATCTTTCCACCGCATGGGCGGTACCATGCTCACTGCCGAAGCTCCCAAATCGGAAGACGAGATTCAAACCATCGACGAAGACTCCATGTACGAAGCGATTCACTTCGAAAAACCCATTTACGTGGTCAGCAGCTACGTACACGACGTCTACAAGACTGACGACAAGGGCGAAACCATCGGCGATCCCCGCTCGATCAACGTCCTTGGCGTGGTGAAAATTGAAAAAGACGAGAACGGCAATCTGAAAGACACCAAGGTGTCGTTCACGACCGAAGAGATTGAATAAAAATCTTCATGCACTCCGCAATCGTCCGGTGATCCTATCGCCGGGCGATCCGCCGGTGCCACGTCCTCAAAACCAGGAGGTCCCATGAACCGTATTCTTTTCACGCTCGCACTCGGCGTCTGTACCGGTGCCGGTGTCGCCCTCGCCCAGGAGGCGCCCCAGCCAACCCTACCCACCAAAGTGCTCTACACCGTGCCGAATTCCACCTCGCCCGACGGTAAGTACACACTCACTGCCTACGAGCAAGACCTCAAAGGCCATCATTACGAAGAGGGGTCCGACGTCGGCTTTTACTTTAGCAAAAAAAACGGCCAGCAAGTCGAGATCGCTTCAAGTCTCATCACCCTCGGCCTAGGCACCGAGTGGGACGAGCAAGGTTACGGCGCCAACGTGCTCGCGTGGAGTCGCGACCGAGGCTCGGACGGCAGCCTCCAGAGCAATTTTGTCGCCATCAACGACAAATGGTACCATTACAATGACCTTCGTTTTCTGCGCCTCGTAAACGGAGTATACGTCAAACAAGCTTACAGCGAAGAAACTTACGCCAAAGCTGAAGAAGCCGCCCTCGCCGATGCCGCAAAGAAAGCCGGACTCGGTGCCTCCGAAGTCTTAAGCGTCACCGAGAGTCGACACTATCTCAGCGATACCCCCGGATACGACTACGCGCCGGAATTTGAAAACCAGCAGGAACTGGGCGAAGCTCTAAGCTTCCGGGAGCCCATCTACGTCATTCACCGCGCCCTCTACAAAGTTGGCGAGGAAGACAAAGATACCCAAGTGTTCCGCTTGACGAGCATCGTAAAAATCGTGCGCGATGAAAAAGGCAATTTGAAGGACACCAAATTCGGCATCAAGGTCGAGTCCGAATAAGCGAACGTACCCAGAGATCCCCGTCGTCGAAGCGGCGGGTTTCTTGGACCTCGAGCTCGAGCCCGGGCAACTGCCCTTCGGCGAGGCGCCCGAGGCGCTTGCCGTTGCCCCCGAGGTAACGCGCGCCCTGATAATGCCAAAGCTCCTGAACCAAATTCTCTTCTAAGAAAACCGTCGAAAGCTGCGGACCGGCTTCGATCATGCACGCCATATGCCCATCAGAAAACATCGCTTCGAGCAGCGCACTCAAATTTTCATCGCGATATTCGTTCACGCGTCTTCCCGGAACCTGCTGACACTTGTAGAGCTGTTTTCCCCAAGCATCGCCCCACTCCACCTGCCGTGAGAGCACGTAGAGATCGGGCTGCACCGCGAGCGGCTCTTGGTGAACGTCGCGAGCCGTGAAGAGGGGATCGTCTGTAGCCACGGTTTTGAGTGAGGTCACCATGGCGCCCACCTCGGCGCGCAGCGATTGGGCGTGCGAGCGAGCGTCAAGACCGGTAATCCATTTTGAAACGCCCGACTCGGCCGTCCAAAGACCATCCAGTGACGTTGCCATTTTGAGATAAACGTAAGGAAGGCCCGTGCGCTTGGCATGCAGCCATTCTTTATTGAGTTCCGTGCAACGGTCTTCGAGCAGATTCTCAACGACCTCAATGCCCGCTTCGCGCAGACGGCGAATGCCCTCACCGCTGACGCGCGGATCGGGATCCTGCACACCGACGATCACCTTGGCAAAACCCGCGCGAATCAGCGCATCAGCGCAGGGCGGGGTTTTTCCGACGTGGGCGCAGGGTTCGAGGGTCACGGCAATGGTGGCGCCCGCAAGGCTCGCGCCGGCATCGAGCGCGGCGGCCATGGCCTCGATCTCCGCGTGAGGCTCACCCGCGCGTTTGTGGTGAGCAAAATAAAGCTTGCCTTCCTTGGTGAGGATCGCAGCTCCGACCCGGGGATTTGGAAGCACCGCGCGCTTGGTGACCTTGACGGCCTCCGAAAGCGCGACGACCATCAAATCTTCGGGGCTAAACATGCATCTCCCTAGCCGTTGCCAGCGCCGCTATCCGCATCGAGCTGACGGCGCTGACGAGATTCATCGCTGATCAGGTCGCGCACTTCGGCCATGAGCTCGGTGACGTCTTTGAAACGGCGGTAGACGCTCGAATAACGAATGTAGGCGATTTCATCGAGCAGCTTGAGGTGATTCATCACCATGCGACCGACTTCTTGAGACTCGATGGTTTCGCAGCCGATTTCGAGAATTTCCCACTCAATGTCCGAAACGGCTTTGGAAATTTGTGAAGCCGAGACGGGACGCTTGCCGCAAGAGATCTCAAGCGACATTTTGAGTTTGTCGCGATCAAAAGGCTGATAGGTGTTGTTTTTTTTGATCACGAGAGGCATCTCGTCTTCCACGCGCTCCACAGTGCGCCAGCGCTTGGAGCACTGAATGCACTCGCGGCGGCGGCGGATGCTGCGGCCTTCGGTGTCGGGACGTGAGTCGAGAACCTTGATGTCGAGAGCTCCACAAAACGGACAGTTCATCTGTTCAACCTTTCAGCGATTAGCGAAACACTTTGTTGTAAACGGGGAACTTGGCGCAATAGGCCTTCACTTCGCCTTTGATTTTGGCGAGCTTGTCGGTGTCGGCGCGGGCGATGATGGACTCATCGATCTTCTTCGCCACCCACTTCATGTCTTCGGGGCCCATGCCGCGCGTGGTGCACGCGGCCGACCCAAGGCGAATTCCCGAAGTCACAAAAGGCGAAGTCTCATCAAAGGGAATCGTGTTGCGGTTGGCGTTGATGCCCGCGTGGTCGAGGGCCGTCTCGGCCTCTTTGCCCGTCACGCCTTTGGGGCGCAAGTCCACCACGATGAGGTGATTGTCGGTGCCGCCCGAGACCAGTCGGTAGCCGAGTTCGGCGAGGCTGGCACCCAGCACTTTGCAGTTCTCAACCACGCGCTCGCAATAAGTGCGGAAGCTCGGGTCGAGGGCTTCTTTCATCATCGTGGCTTTGCCGGCGATGACATGCATCAGCGGGCCGCCCTGGAGGCCAGGGAAAACCGCGGAATCAATTTTCTTTGCGAAGTCGGGGTGCGAGAGGATCATACCTGAGCGCGGCCCTCGGAGCGTCTTGTGCGTTGTGGTGGTCACGATGTGCGCGTGTGGAAAGGGCGATGGATGCACCTTAGAGGCCACGAGGCCCGAGATGTGCGCCATGTCTACCATGAGCAGCGCCCCCACTTCGTCGGCGATAGCGCGGAAGGCCGCAAAGTCAATGGTGCGCGGATACGCAGAGTAGCCTGCGATCAAAACCTTCGGACGAATTTCCTTGGCCTGCTCCCGGATCGCATTCATGTCAAAGCGCTCGGTCTTGCGATCCACGGTGTAACCGTGGGCTTTGAACCATTTGCCCGAAAGGTTCACGGGCGAACCGTGCGTAAGGTGGCCGCCCTGGTCGAGCGAAGCGGCGAGAAAGGCGTCTCCGGGGTTCAGCGTTGCAAGAAACACCGCTTGGTTGGCTTGCGCTCCCGAGTGCGACTGCACGTTGACGTGCGGTACGAATCCATCGACGCCGAAAAGTTTTTGCGCGCGTTCCCGGGCAAGGTTTTCCACCTGGTCCACAACTTCGCAGCCACCGTAGTAGCGTTTGCCAGGATAGCCTTCGGCGTACTTGTTGGTGAGCACCGAACCCATGGCCTGTAGCACAGCCTGCGAGGTGTAGTTCTCGGAGGCGATCATCTCGAGGTGATCTTGCTGGCGCACCAGCTCTTCGTTCATGATGTCGTAAAGGTCCCGGTCAGAGTCTTTGAGGCCGCCGTTAAAAAAATCCATGTCTGAGTGATCCGGTCCTTTCGTGATTATTCCGTGTTTTCGCTATCGGCGTCGATCTGTTCGACGCGGCGGCCGTGGCGGCCACCTTCAAATTTGGTAGAGAGCCAGGCGCGCGTGATCGCGAGGCCGAGCTTGGTATCCATGATTCGCTCGCCCAGGCAGAGCACGTTCGAGGCGTTGTGTTGGCGCGAGAGCTGCGCCACTTGTTCCGACCAGCAGAGCGCTGCGCGGATGCGCGCAAAGCGATTTGCGGCGATCGAGACGCCCACGCCCGACCCACAGATCAAGATTCCGCAGGGTTCGAGCAGATCGTCGCGCTCGAAAGTTTCGAGCACCTGATCGCAGAGAAGTTTGGCGTAGTGAGGGTAATCGACCGAATCTTTGTTCGCGGGACCAAGATCCACCCAGTGGCGCTGGTAGAGGCCAAGGTCGAGTTCTTTCAGCAAGCGACTTTTCAGTTCAAATCCCCCGTGGTCCGAAGCGATGAAAAGTGGTGCATTCACGCTCATAGTCCTAGCGCGATTTTACCCCTCTGAAAAGCAAGCCGCACGTGCAAACAAAATATATAGAAATGCGAAACGACTCGCATGGTTAACGCGCTGCCGGGATGCGGGGGAGTCGGGCGCCTTTTAAAGTTTTTTGAAAATCAGGGAGGCGTTGGTGCCACCGAATCCGAAGGAGTTCGAGAGGGCGTATGTCGCCTCTCGCTTCACCATGCGGTGCGGAGTGTAATTCAGAAAACACCCTTCGTCCTGATCGTCGAGGTTGATCGTAGGCGGGATCTTGCTTTCGCGGCAGGCCATGATCGAGAAGATCGCCTCGAGTGCGCCGGAGGCCCCCAGAAGGTGCCCCGTCATGGACTTCGTCGACGAGATCGCCATCTTGTGCGCGTGATCCCCAAAGACGCGATGCAGACTTTTGGTTTCGGCCACATCGCCAACGGGGGTCGATGTGCCGTGCATGTTCACGTAACCGATGTCTTCGGGTTTGATCTCAGCGTCGTGAAGCGCGAGCTCCATGCAACCGGCAGCGCCTTCACCGTCAGGCGTGGGCGCCGTCAGGTGGTAAGCGTCAGCATTGGCGCCGTAACCGGCGACTTCGGCATAAATCGTCGCGCCACGCGCCTGCGCATGCTGCAAAGATTCAAGCACGAGCACCGCCGCGCCTTCACCCATCACGAAACCGTCGCGACCCTTGTCGAAGGGACGCGAGGCCTTTTCAGGGGCTTCGTTGCGTGTGGAGAGTGCTTTCATGGCGGCAAAACCGTCAATACCGAGCCGGCAGATGGCCGCTTCGGCACCGCCAGCGATGATGACGTCCGCTTCGCCGCGCGCGATCATACGCGCACCCTCGCCCACCGAATGCGCCGACGACGAACACGCCGAAACGATGCACTGGTTGGGGCCGCGGTAACCCTTGAGAAGCGAAACTTGCCCGCTCAAAAGGTTTGCGATGGTGGACGGAATAAAGAAAGGAGAAATGCGTTTGCCCTGGAGCATGTCGCTGCAGGTTTCTTCGATGCCGGGCAGGCCCCCGATGCCGCTCGAGAGCAGCACGCCGACGCGGTTTTTGTTCACGTCGTCACCGAGCTTGGAATTCTCGATGGCCTGAAGCGACGCCGCCAGACCGAGTTGAATGAATCGGTCCATGCGGCGCACGTCTTTTTTGTTGATATAGTCTTCGGGCACAAATCCCTTCACCTCACACGCAAATCGCACTTCGGATTTCGAAGTGTCATAATGCGTGATCAGGGAGGCGCCCGACCTGCCTTCAAGGGCCGCAGCCCAGGTCGAAGCCAGATCGTTGCCGAGGGGTGAGATACACCCCATGCCGGTCACTACCACTCGGGTCGAGGATTTGCGCGTTTCCAAGCGGGCCCTACTTAGGCGTTGCCAGCTTTGGCTTTGACGTAAGATACGACGTCTTTAACGCATTTGATTTTTTCAGCGTCTTCGTCGGGGATCTCGAGATCGAATTCTTCTTCCATCGTCATAACGAGCTCCACGATGTCGAGCGAATCTGCACCGAGGTCTTCTACGAAAGAAGCTTCAGAGGTTACCGACTCGGCGTCGACGTTGAGCTGTTCAACAATGATATTTTTCACTCGGTCTTCGATATTCATTT
>Ga0247823_10000991_pt1 | contig 24008 bp, 26 predicted proteins | sample 13C_PalmiticAcid_2_FD_192426 | JGI IMG/M metagenome (GOLD analysis project Ga0247823, IMG submission 192426) | Soil microbial communities from agricultural site in Penn Yan, New York, United States - 13C_PalmiticAcid_Day30 | ecosystem: Environmental > Terrestrial > Soil > Agricultural land... | reverse complement strand
TGACACCGTGAACGACGTCGCCAGCTGGCGCGCCTTCCCGGGCACGGAAACGCCGCCCGGCTCGGAAGGCCTCACCTTTACGCCGACCTCGACATACATTGAGGTGAAATCGGGCGAGCACACCTTCATCTACGAGCTCGGCGTGATCGATGCAGACGCGTTCGACTTCTTCTACGTCAGCCGCGGCAACAACCTCTCGTTCAAGCGCGTCACCTGATCGTATCGCGGGTTGCAGGACATCGTTGAGGAGACGGCCGTGAAAGCCCTCATCATCATCGACATGCAGATGGAGATGCAGCAACGCATCGACACCGGGCAGGATTGCGTCAACGCCGACGCGCCCGCCCGCATCGCGGCGCTCACCGCGGCCTTCCGCAAGTCCGGCCAGCCCGTCCTCCACATCCGCCACCGCGAAGACGATCCGGCATCCGCCTTCCATGAAGGCGCCGCCGGCCATCAGCCCATGCCTTGCGCGCAAGCCGCAGACGGCGAGCCCATCTTCGTTAAGCGCACCTCGTCCGGCTTCGCGTCAACGGATCTCGAAGCGCATTTGCGCAAAACCGGCATCACCGAGCTGATCGTCACCGGCGCCGTCGTCGGCTTCTGCGTCAACTCCACGGTCAGGGCAGGGGCCGATCTCGGCTTCCGCATGACGGTCGTCAAAGACGCCGTGCTCGGCTTCGGTCTGTCAGGCATTCCCGCCAGAACCATCTTCGACGTCACCATGGCCCATCTTGCGGCAGACTTCGCAAAAGTGGTTGATACGTCCGATGTCCTCCAGTCCGAACAGGTGCGCGCATGACCGATCTTGTCAAAATCTCTGAAGCCAACGGCGTCATGGAAATCGTCTGGAACCGCCCGGACAAGAAGAACGCGCTCTCCAACGCCATGTACCGCGCCGCCACCGTCGCGCTCGCCCGCGCTGTCGAGGACAAATCCATCCGCGTCGTGCTCATCGCCTCGGAAGGCGACAGCTTCACCAGCGGCAACGACCTCGCGGATTTCGCCGCCGCCTCCATGGGCGGTGAAGCCCCCGCCGCGCACGGATTCATCGAGGCCATCATCCAGTTCCCCAAGCCCATCGTCGCGGCCGTTCCTGGTCTCGCCGTCGGCGTCGGCACCACGATGCTGCTCCACTGCGACCTCGTCTATGTCGCCAGCGACGCCAAGCTGACGACGCCCTTCGTCAACCTGGCGCTCGTTCCCGAAGCCGCATCTTCAGTCCTGCTCCCGGCCCGCATCGGCCACGCACGCTCGTTCGCCATGTTCGCGCTGGGCGATGGCCTCACCGGCGATCAGGCCGCCCAACTCGGCCTCGCCAACGCATCGCTGCCGAAGGAGCAAGTCATCGGCGCCGCCCGCGAAGCCGCAGCCAAACTCGCCCAACGCCCCATCGGCGCCGTCATGGCCGCCAAGAAACTGATGCGCGACGGCGAGAAAATCCTCGCCCAGTCCCGCACCGAAAGCGCCATCTTCGGCGAACGCCTCCGCAGCGCCGAAGCCATGGAAGCCTTCACCGCCTTCCGCGAAAAGCGCGCCCCGGATTTCTCGAAGCTGTAGGTCAGGGGTGCGGGTAGGGTGCATTGAAAATGCACCGCGCCCACGCGCTCGCCCTTCGACGGACGCCGCTCCTCGGCTGCTCAGGATGAGCGTTACTCCAGCTTCCGGCCCGCTCTCCCCTAAGCGCTCATCCTGAGCAGCGCAGCTCTGCTGCGCGTCTGTCGAAGGGCGAGCGCGACGGCCACTGAACGCGCAACAGGAAGTGCCCCCTGCGCGCCGGACACGGTGGTTGGAGCTGAAGTGTAGGATAACGCCATCTGGATTCAGAGGACGGAGAAATGACTTCTCCCAATCTCTCGACGCCCTACACGCCCTACCTGTAGGACAACGCCTCCCAGAACTTACGGCGCCTCAACCGCGCGTATACTTCTGCCCATGAGCAAGCTGTTCATCATCCTGCTGCGCCTCCTGTTTCCGTTCGACAAGGTCGGACGGTCGCGCGAGTTCATGCGCGGCTGGCTGCAGATGGTGATGGGCTGGGTGATGGACCCGATCAACATCGCCGATTTCGAGGACTATCCCGAAGACCGCGCCTGGCTCGAAGGCCACATCGCCGCCACTGAATACGGCATGCAGGTGCTGATCTGGGAGCGCGCCCGCGAGATGCTGGGACTGCCCTTCATCTTCATGCCCCGCCAGCACAGCCCGAAATTCCGCCGGTCGAAGGACCTGCGCCGCCTCGTCCGCCGCCTGACCCAGCTCGCGCGTAACTTCCACAATCTCGACAAGCTCGCCGCGCGTGTCGCCGAGCGCATGCGCCGCGAACAGGACGCCGATCCACTCGGCCTGGCTCCGGCGCATAGCGCCTTCACGCTTTGCTCCGCAGACGTAGCGGCGTCACGCGAAGTCCTCCACCGCCGCAGGCGGGGGAGGTGGATCGCGACGTCTTCGTCGCGAGACGGAGGGGGCTGCGCGTCTCCGCGCGGACCGCCCTCAAGCCCGATTGTCTATTGCCGACTGCCGATTGCCCCGCAGGCTCACCTGCGAGAACGCGCCCCCGCGCCTAAACGGCCTTCAGCCGCGCATGCCGCTTCTTGCCGACCGACAGCCGCGCCGTACCATCCGCATCCAGCGCCGCTTCACCGATCATCGCCGCAACATCCGTCACAGCCTCACCGTTCAGCTTCACTGAGTTCTCGCCGACCGCACGCTTGGCTTCGCCCTTAGACGCCGCCAGCTTGCCCGCCACCAGCGCATCGAGCAGCGGATATCCGCCCACGATCTGCGCGCGTGGAACCTCGAAGGTCGGCATCCCTTCTGCCGAACCACCACCAGTGAAGACGGCTTCGGCAGCGGCAGCAGCCTTCTTCGCTTCTTCCTCGCCATGCAGCATGGTCGTCGCGACATCGGCCAGGCGTTTCTTCGCGTCGTTGATCGCTGCGCCTTCCGCCTTCGCGTGCTGCTCGATCTCTTCGGCCGGCAGATCCGTGAACAGCTTCATGAAGCGCGTGACGTCGGCGTCTTCCGTGTTGCGCCAGAACTGCCAGTACTCGTACGGGCTCCGCATCTCGGCGTTCAGCCAGACCGCTCCGCCAACCGTCTTGCCCATCTTCACGCCGGAAGCTGTCGTGATCAGCGGCGTCGTCAGGCCGAACACCTGTTTCTCCGCGATGCGGCGCGTGAGCTCGATCCCGTTGACGATATTGCCCCACTGGTCCGACCCGCCCATCTGCAGCTTGCAGTCGAAGCGGCGCGACAGCTCAAGGAAGTCGTAGGCCTGCAGCAGCATGTAGTTGAACTCGAGGAAGGTGTAGGGCTCCTCATTGTCCAGCCGGCGCCGCACGGTCTCCTGCGCGATCATCTTGTTGATCGTGAAATGCTTCCCGTAGTCGCGCAGGAACTCGATGTATTTGATCGTGTCGAGCCACTCGGCGTTATCGACCATGATCGCGTCGCTCGGCCCGTCGCCGAACTTCAGGAAGGGCTGGAACGCAGCCTTGATGCCGTTGGCATTGGAGGCGATCTCCGCCTCGGTCAGGATCGGGCGCGACTTCTCCTTGTCGGTCGGGTCGCCGATCTTGGTGGTACCGCCGCCGATAAGAACGATCGGCTTGCCGCCCGCCTGCTGGAAGCGGCGCAGCGCCATGATCGACACCATGTGGCCAACGTGCAGCGAGGGCGCCGTCGCATCGAAACCGATATAGGCCACGCGCTGTCCGCCTGCCGCATAGGCGTCGAGACCCTGATCATCCGTGAGCTGGTAGACATGCCCACGCCCCAGCATCTGCTGCAGGAAGGGCGACTTGGCGTCTTTGGCTTCGAGGGTCACGAGAGGCTCCTAAGGGTCTGTCCGACCGGAGGCCATCTCACATTGCCGCCGGTTTGGGCGGCATGCATCGTCGCACCGCCCGCTAGATTAGCGTGCGGTAGTAATACGCAGGGAGAGTGGCGCGGCGCGACATGGCCCGGTGATAGGCTGGCCGGGCAGTCCCGGTCAAGCAGGTTGGGGTCAAGCTGGCTGCTCGTAGCCTTCGGGCAGTGGGCCATAGCCGAAGGCGATGTCGAACGCCTCAAGCTGTTCACCAAGCCCGTCGAGGATCTGCATCATCTGGCCTGGCGGCTCATACTGCTGGAACACGGCAATCCGCCGCTTCCGGCCGGCAGCTTCGGGCATGTGCTGCTCGAGCTGTCCGGAATTCATGAAGCCGATATAGCCCCCGATCTTCGCCTGCAGCGCATTGATGTGCGCCATCGGGTCGGACCAGTCGAGGTCGTCAGAGATTACCATCATGGCGTCGCCCGTGTCCGGGTCGATGCCCAGCGCATCTACCGCGCCTGCATCCGAGATCGACATGATGGTCCCCCCGACGTGTCTGGATCAGGTTGCCGGTTTCGGCGGCGGCAGCTTGGCGGCGTCCTTGATGGCTTTCGCCTCGGCCGCTTCCTTCTGCGCCTTCTCGAATGCCTTCATGCGGCGCTTGAGATAGGTCGACGCCGTTTTCTCCATCTCGTCCAGCTTGCCCTGGAAGAAGTGATTGGCGCCGGCGACCGTCGCGCGATCGATGATCTCGCCCTTTTGCACGCGCACTTTCGTCAGCGAGCGATCGATGTCGGCCGGCGGGGCGACGACGTCCTTGTCGCCCGAGATGATGATGCCCGAAGCCGGGCAGGGCGCGAGGAAGGAGAGGTCGTAGTGGTTGGCCGGCGGCGCAACCGCCACGAAGCCGTCGATCTCCGGGCGGCGCATCAGCAGCTGGAGGCAGATGTACGCGCCGAAGGACGAGCCTGCGACCCAGCACTGGCTCGGCGCTTCGTTCAGCGACTCGAGGTGGTCGAGCACGTAAGCCGCATCCGACAGCTCGGCCACGCCGGCGTCGAACGTGCCCTGCGAACGGCCCACGCCGCGGAAGTTGAAGCGCATGGTCGAGAAACCATGAGCCGCGAACATCTCGAACAGGGTGATGGTGACCGGATCCTGCATCGTTCCGCCCGCTTTGGGGTGAGGATGCAGAATCAGGGCGATCGGCGGGTTCTCACCCGGCGCCTGTGTATATCTCGCCTCAATCCGGCCTGCAGGTCCGGAGATGATCAATTCGCCCATGCTGTGCTCGCTTGATCAGGGCCGCGTAACGGCCGTTTCGATGGCTCAAGGCCCAAGAGCGGCTGACAAACACCATTTCGGACTCGGATTTCAAGCATTTCGTGTGATCCGGACGTTCAACCGCGGCGTAACCCTACAAAAGCCCGGGAAATAGCCCCGGTTTGGTTTGAAAAGGCCGCCAATGCGAGTGGGTTCCAAAGGACGATACGCTGTAATTGCCCTGGTCGACGTGGCCACTCATTCAGCCTCACGCCCCGTCGCGCTCGCGGAAGTCGCCGAACGCCAGCAGATTTCGCTCTCCTATCTGGAGCAATTGTTCGCCATGCTGCGGAAGGCCGGCCTGGTCGTTTCCTCCCGTGGTCCGGGCGGCGGCTACCGCCTGCAGCGCCCGGGCGATGAAATCACCGTGGGAGAGGTCTTCCGGGCCGTCGAAGAGCCCGGAAACGCTGAAAACAACGGCCGCGACTGGTCGGGCGGGGCAACCGCCGGCCTGTGGCGGGCCCTGGATTACCACATTCGCGACTTCCTGGAGGGGGTGGCGATCAGCGACGTGATCTCCGGCAAGGTTAAGGGCTATCTGGGCGGTTCGGTCGACGAGATGGAACGCGGCCTGTCAGCCTCCTAGGAATTGGCGTATGAGCCGGGGCCATGAGCCCCGGCCCACGCATTTACGCAGACTATAACGCCACCGCGCCCCTTCGCCCCCAGGCGAAGGCCGCGATGGCGTCTGCGTTCGACCTCACCGGGAACCCGTCCTCCGTCCACGCCGAAGGCCGCAAGGCGAGGGCGCTGGTCGAGGGCGCCCGCGAGACCGTTGCTGCCGCCATCGGTGCGTGCCGGGATGATATCGCTTTCACCAGCGGCGGAACGGAAGCCGTCTCGCTCGCCCTGCGCGGTGCGCTCAACGCAGCGCCTGATAGCAAGCTGATCGCCTCGGCCATCGAGCACGACGCAGTCACGACGATAGCTGGCGATGTCTCGAGCTGGCCTGTGACCAGCGATGGTGTCGTAGACCTCGACTGGCTGCGTACCGAAGTTCAGCGCGTCAAAGCAGCCGGGCAGCGCCCGTTCGTCTCGCTCATGCTCGTGAACAACGAGACCGGCGTGATCCAGCCCGTAGCCCGAGCCGCGGAGATCGTCTGCGAGGCAGGCGGCCTGATCCACTGTGACGCCATTCAGGGGCTTGGAAAAACAGACGTCTCCATCATCGACCTCGAAGTCGACTACCTCTCGCTGTCCGCCCACAAGATCGGCGGCCCGCAGGGCGTCGGTGCGACCTATGTGAAGGCGGGCGCCCCCTTCGCATCGATCCAGACCGGCGGCGGACAAGAGTTCGGCCGCCGCGCCGGCACAGAGAATGTCGCAGGTATCGCAGGCTTCGCGGCAGCCGTGGACGCGTCACTCGTCGGGCTGAATGCCTATCGCGAGATGTCCGAGCACCGCGACCGTATGGAAGAAAAGCTGCGAGCGGCCGCGCCCAGCCTGCAAATACATGGCGAAGGCGCTGAACGCCTTGCTGGCGTGTCCTGCTTCGGCGTTGAAGGTTTGCCTTCGGAGACCCAGATAATGGGCCTGGATCTGGCTGGATTTGCAGTCAGCGCCGGATCCGCCTGCTCGTCAGGCAAAGTGAAGCCCAGCCGCGTGTTGACCGCGATGGGCCTCAGCGATACCGCCGCACGCTCCGCCATCCGGGCGAGCTTCGGATGGGCGACTGTCTGGCGAGACTTCGATGCGCTGGCGGAAGCCTGGATCAAGCACGCGGCCCGTGCACGGCCGCAACTGGTGAAACTGGACGCTCATGTCTGAAGGTAAGGAAATTCTGGTGAAGGAAGGCATCGACCAGGGAACGGTCGATGCCGCCCGTGCGCTTGAATCCGACAAGTACGCCGAAGGTTTCATCACCGACATCGAGATGGAGCTCGCCCCGAAGGGGCTGAATGAAGACACCGTCCGCTACATCTCTGCCAAGAAGGAAGAGCCGGAGTGGATGCTGCAGTGGCGGCTCGAAGCCTTCCAGCGCTGGAAGGAAATGGCCGAGCCGACCTGGGCGATGATCAACTATCCGAAGATCGACTATCAGGACGCGCACTATTACGCCGAGCCCAAGGGCGCCGCGAAGTACAAGTCGATCGACGATGTTCCCAAAGAAATTCTCGAGACATACGCCAAGCTGGGTATTCCGCTGAGGGAGCAGGAAGTGCTGCTCGGCGTCGAAGGCGCCCTGGGCACGGCAGCTGAAGCGCGTGAGACGCCCACTTCCGGACCGCGCGTTGCGGTCGATGCGGTGTTCGATAGCGTCAGCGTCGCGACCACATTCCGCGCCGAGCTTGCAAAGTCCGGCGTGATCTTCATGTCGATCTCGGAAGCCGTGCGCGAGTATCCTGATCTGGTGCGCCAGTATCTCGGCTCGGTCGTGCCGGTGACCGACAACTTCTTTGCGACACTCAACTCTGCCGTCTTTTCCGATGGCACCTTCGTCTACATCCCCAAGGGCGTTCGCTGCCCGATGGAGCTGTCGACCTACTTCCGCATGAACGCGAAAGGCACGGGCCAGTTCGAACGCACGCTGATCATCGTCGATGAAGGCGCTTACGTTTCCTATCTCGAAGGCTGCACCGCGCCGATGCGCGATGAGAACCAGCTGCACGCAGCGGTCGTTGAACTGGTCGCGCTCGACGATGCCGAGATCAAATACTCGACCGTGCAGAACTGGTGGCCGGGCGACGCAGAAGGCAAGGGTGGCATCTACAACTTTGTCACCAAGCGCGGCGATTGCCGTGGCAAGCGCTCACGTATCTCCTGGACTCAGGTCGAGACCGGCTCGGCCATCACCTGGAAATATCCCAGCTGCATTCTGCGCGGTGACGACTCGTCTGGTGAATTCTACTCGATCGCCGTGACCAACGGCCGCCAGCAGGCCGACACCGGCACCAAGATGATCCACCTCGGCAAAAACACGAAGTCGCGGATCATCTCGAAGGGCATCTCGGCCGGGAAATCCAACAACACCTATCGCGGCCTCGTTTCGATCCACGGCAAGGCTTCAAAGGCGCGCAACTTCACCCAGTGTGACTCGCTGCTGATCGGCGGCGACTGCGGCGCGCATACGGTGCCGTATGTCGAGAACCGCCGCGCCGATGCGCAGCTCGAGCATGAAGCCACCACGACCAAGCTTTCCGAAGACCAACTCTTCTACGCCCGCCAGCGCGGCCTCGGGGAAGAGCAGGCGGTCGCGCTGCTCGTGAACGGCTTCGTCCGCGATGTCCTGCAGAAGCTCCCCATGGAGTTTGCCGTCGAGGCTCAGAAACTCCTCGAGGTCAGCCTCGAGGGAAGTGTGGGATAGATATCGCGTCGGGTGTCGCGTGAGGATCGGACATGACCGAAGCGCAGACGACCGACTTGGCCCCCATGATCGGCGCCGGCATCGAGGTCTACACAAAGTGGTCTGACGTCGTCGCCACGATCCGCTCCACCTTCGACCGTCTCTACAGGACCGGCGCCCTCGCGCCCGGTCACGGGCACAACTTCATCCTTTATTCGAACGAGACCAAGGAAGGCGGCACGCTGATGGTCGGCGTGCTGGACCGGCAGCCGGGTGGAGCCGATCTCGACGTGAAACCAGTCCACGTGCCCGGCGGCCGTGTGATCACCGCGCCGCACTGGGGCGATTACGGGCGGATGCGCGAGACCTACGATGTCCTGCATGCAGCAATCGCCGCGAGAGGCCTGCGCCGCATCCCGATGTCGCTTGAAGTCTATGGCGATTGGAGCGACGACCCTGCCAAGGTCCAAACCGACCTCAGCCTGTACCTGGCCATTGCCATTTGAGCCCGGCAAACCTGGGTCAGGCCATTACCGCACCGTAAGCTGGCAAGTGGCCCCCAACTGATTTATGCCGGACTCCTCACGAGGGGCACGGTCATGAAACTCCGCCTTGCAGTTTGCGCCATTGCGCTCGCCGCTTCTGCCTGTTCGCCGGCGCCAGCGCCCGAGACTGAAGGCGCCGCTGGCGGCGCGACGCCCGCCGCGGCCAAGCGCATGCCGCTGCCGGATTGCGCCACGGTCGAGGCTGAGGACGCTGGGGCCGATGGCTGGAAGCATCCCGACTGCCGCCTGATGTTCGCCGACCAGTCCGGTATGGCGATCGAGGCGCGCTATACGCCCGCCGAGGACGAGTCGACCCAGATCAAGGTTCAGGTCGTTGCCGCGGGCGACGCCACGCTGCAGGTGATCGACGAGCGGATGGGCAACACGTTCAACGGCCCGTCGCTGGAAGACTTCGACAAGGATGGCAAGCTCGACATCCTGCTGCCGCTGGAAACCGGCAATGTGAACACGACCTGGGCCGTCTGGCGTCAGGTTGATGCCGGCAAGTTCGTGCGGGCAGGTGAGCCCAGCGGCGTTTCGCTGGAGAAGACCGAAAGCGGCTATATCGCCGCTCCGGCCCGTTCGAGCGCCAACGCATGGAGTGTGGCCTTCTACAAGCTCGAAGCCGACGCCCTGCAGCCCATCGCCACGGCCGAGATCACGGCCCTTGGCGAGCCTGACAAGATCACCGGCACGGAATGCCTCGTCACCGACGATGGCGGCATTGTCGCAGCCGGACTGACGCCTGACACCGCCAAAGCCCAATTCTGTGCGGAAAAGGTGGTAACCGAGATCTTCAAATAGCAGGCTTTAGAGCCCGCTACTGGACATTTCAGGCCTTCCGCCCGAAACACCCTGCCAACCAGCCGGCCAGCCCTCGCGTATACGAAGGCAAGGGCCTATCTAGAGGGTCCGGGATTACGGAAAATCCCGCGTTTGCAGGCGCTTGATGCTCGAACTCAACAACCTCCACGCCCGTGTCGTTCCCGAGGACGGACCGGCACGCGAAATCCTCAAGGGGCTTTCGCTCAGCATCCCCGCGGGCGAGGTGCACGCCATCATGGGTCCGAACGGGGCGGGCAAGTCGACCCTTTCCTACCTGCTGACCGGCCGCGACGGCTATGAGGTCACCGAAGGCGCGGCGATATTCGAGGGCGAAGACCTGCTCGCCCTGCCGCCCGAGACGCGCGCCGCCAAGGGCCTGTTCCTGTCCTTCCAGTATCCGCTCGAGATCGCTGGTGTGCCGGTGATGACGTTCGTGCGCGCGGCGATGAACGCCCAGCGTAAGACACGTGGCGAGCCGGAAGTGTCGGCTCCCGATTTCCTCAAGCTCTCGCGCGTCGCCGCACAGCAGTTGCGCATCGATCCCGAGATGCTCAAGCGTCCGCTCAATGTCGGCTTCTCGGGCGGTGAGAAGAAGCGTCTGGAGATCTACCAGATGCTGATGCTCCAACCGCGCTTCATGATCCTCGACGAGACCGACTCCGGCCTCGACATCGACGCGCTGAAAGTTGTCGCCGAAGGCGTCAACGCGCTGCGCGGGCCGGATCGCTCCATGCTGGTCATCACGCACTACCAGCGGCTGCTCGAATACATCAAACCTGACCGCGTCCACATCCTCGCAGCCGGGCGCATCGCGAAATCGGGTGGCCCCGAACTGGCGCACGAGCTGGAGAAATCCGGCTATGACAGCGTGATGGCCACGCCGTGATTGCTGCTGAGGCCCTGCCGAACCGGCGCGTCGAAGGCTGGCGTTGGAGCGATCTGAGCGCCGCCCTCGTAGGCCGCGAAGTTCCGATCATCCCCGGCGATCGCCATGTGCTGGCTCGTATCGCCATCGGCGCCCGCCGCATGGGCGGCATCGTCGTCAATGCTGGCGAGACGCGTACTGAAATCGAACGCGTCGGCGATGATGGCCTCGACACCCGCGCGCTGGAGATCGACGTGCGCGAAGGCGCATCGCTCTCGCTCGTGACGATCCAGGAAGAGGGCGACGTTGCGCTGGCTCATCGCAAGGTACGGCTGGGCAAGGGCGCAACCTTCCGCCAGTTCACGCTGGCGCGGGGCGCCCGCTATGCCCGCCTCGAAACCGAGATCGACGTCATTGGCTCCAACGCGAAGGTCGAACTCAACGGCGTCTACCTCGTGGCGCAGGGGCGCCATGCAGACCTCACCAGCCAGGTGATCCTCAACGCCGATCACGCCGAGGTCCGCCAGATCGTTCGCGGTGCTGCCCGCAAGGGTGGTCGCGGCGTGTTTCAGGGGCGCTTCAAGGTCGAGCGCATCGCGCAGAAGACGGACGCGAAGATGGCGCATAACGCGCTCCTGCTCGAAGACGGCGCCGAAGTCTTCGCCAAGCCCGAACTCGAAATCTACGCCGACGATGTGCAGTGCGCGCACGGCAACACGTCGGGCCAGCTCGATGAAGCCGCGATCTTCTACCTGCGCCAGCGTGGCCTGTCAGAGATCGAAGCCCGCGCCATGATTACGCGCGCCTTCCTTGTCGAAGCTCTGCCGGAGTGGCTCGACGAAGCCATCCGCAGCGAAGCCGAAGGTCGCATCGATACCTGGCTGGGAGCGGCGTCATGAGCTTCGACGTGAAAGCCATCCGCGAACAGTTCCCGATCCTCGGCCGTCAGGTGCACGACAAGCCGCTGGTTTATTTCGACAATGCCGCCTCGGCCCAGAAGCCAAACGCCGTGATCGACACCATGGCCGAGGTCATGCGCGACAGCTACGCCAACGTGCACCGTGGCTTGCACACGCTCGCCAACGAAACGACGCAGGCCTACGAGGCGGCGCGTGAATCTGCTCGCCGCTTCATCAATGCGGCCTCGATCGACGAGATCGTTTTCACCAAGGGTGGCACGGAAGCGATCAACATCGTCGCCGCCGGCATTGGCGCCAGCATCCAACCGGGCGACGAGATCGTGCTCTCCGTGATGGAGCATCACTCCAACATCATCCCCTGGCACTTCCTGCGCGAGCGCAAGGGTGCGGTGCTGAAATGGGTCGAGGTGACGCCGGACGGCTCGCTCGACCTGCGCAGCCTAGAAGAACAGCTCACCAAGAGGACCAGGCTCCTCGCGCTGACGCATATGTCCAACGTGCTGGGCACGGTGCCGGACGTGAAGAGCGCGATCCACATGGCGCATAGCGTTGGCGCGGACGTGCTGCTCGATGGATGCCAGGCCGTCGTGAACGTGAAGGTCGATGTCCGAGAGCTCGACGCGGACTATTACGGCTTCACCGGCCACAAGCTCTACGGCCCGACCGGAATCGGCGTGCTCTACGGCAAGAAGAAGAAGCTGGAAGCCCTGCCGCCATTCGAGGGCGGGGGCGAGATGATCGAAACGGTCACCCGCGACCGCATTACCTACAACGCTCCGCCGCACCGTTTCGAAGCCGGTACGCCGCCCATCGTGGAGGCCATCGGCCTCGGCGCTGCCATCAACTGGCTGGAGGCCCTGGACCGCGATGCCATCCACGACCACAAGCAGGCGCTGATGGCGCGAGCGACCGAAGCTCTCCGGTCCGTGAACGGACTGACGATCTACGGCACGGCGCCTGGCAAGGGGCCCGTACTGTCATTTTCGCTGCAGGGGGCGCATCCCCATGATCTGGCTCAGATTCTCGATCGCCACGGTGTCGCGATTCGCGCCGGCCATCATTGCGCCCAGCCTTTGATGTCCCATTTAGGGGTTAGTGCTACAGCCCGGGCGAGCTTTGCCCTCTACAATACGCTCGAGGAAGTCGACGTGTTCGTGGAGGCGCTTTCCAAGGCTCGGAAGATGCTGTCATAGAGTGCGTAATGGCTGACGACCTGAAGCATCAGATGCCGGACACCGCCGCCCCTGCTGAGGGCGATGCGAAGCCGTCGGCCATTCCGCAGGACGAGCTGGACACGATCACGGACGAACTGATCCAGGAACTCAAGAAGGTCTACGACCCGGAAATCCCGGTCGACATCTATGAGCTGGGCCTGATCTACAAGGTCGACATCAACGACGACCGCCATGTCGATATCGAGATGACCCTGACGGCCCCTGCCTGCCCCGTGGCGGGCGAGATGCCGGGCTGGGTGGAAGACGCCGCCCGCAAAGTGCCGGGCGTCCGTTCGGCCAAGGCCACCATCGTTTTCGATCCGCCATGGGATCCCTCGCGCATGAGCGACGAGGCCCGTCTCGCCCTCAACATGTTGTAAGCCGGTTTCAGGGTATCCATTTAAGCCATATGGCCAGACGTCCTCGCCCCAAGGTTGTGACCCTGACTGACGCCGCTGCGGCGCAGGTTCGGGAACTCATGGCCGAAAAAGGCGCGGGCTTCCTGCGCGTGGGCGTGAAGAATGCCGGCTGCGCGGGCATGGAATACACGATGAGCTATGCCGACGCGGCCGATCCAGCGGATGAGCGCGTCGAGGACAATGGTGTTTCGATCGTCATCGACGCCAAAGCCGTGCTGTTCCTGCTGGGCTCGGTCGTGGACTACGAGGTCTCACCGATGCATTCGAAGTTCACCTTCACGAACCCGAACCAGACCGACGCCTGTGGCTGCGGGGAGAGCGTGACCATCGTTCCGGCGCAGGCGGCGGAATAACGCCCGGCCTCTGGCCATCCCGTCCATAACGCGCAACAAAAGCGGCCATGCCGCTGTCACCCGGATTTCCGGACTATGTGCTCGAGCTTCTCGCCGGCTTTGGTCGGATCGAGACAAAGCGCATGTTCGGCGGCGCGATGCTCTCCCACAAGGGCGTCAGCTTCGCGATCCTCGACGACGATACCTTCTTCCTAAAGGCGGATGCGCCTCTTGGCGCCGAGCTGAAAGAGCAGGGCAGCAAGCCTTGGCATTACTCCGTGCAGAAGGACGGGACGGTCCGCGACATTGCCTATTGGAGCCTGCCGGATGGCGCAGCGGATGATCCCGACGAAGCGGTAGCGCTTGCCCGCCGCTCCTTCGCGATCGCGTCCACAGCTGCGAAGGCAAAGGCGACGAAGAAGGCGGCGCCAGCCAAAAAGAAAGCGCCAGCCAAAAAGGCAACGAAGTCTCCTGCAAGGGCGAGGGGCAAAAAATGAGCGACAGGGTCTGGCACGAAGTCGACAGCTACATCGAAGACCGGCTGGTGGCTGAAGACGAAGCGCTCTCCACCGCAGTCCGCGCCAGCGCCGCCGCAGGCCTCGCCCCGATCGCCGTCTCCGCTGCGCAGGGAAAGATGCTGCATCTGATGGCGTTGTCGATTGGCGCCAGGCGTATCCTCGAAGTCGGTACGCTGGGCGGGTATTCCGCCATCTGGCTGGCTCGTGCGCTGCCTGCGGGTGGGGAACTGGTCTCGCTGGAAATCGATCCCCGCAATGCGGATGTCGCCCGCAGGAACATCGCCCGCGCCAAGCCAGCTGCGAAGTTTGAAGTGAAGGTCGGCATGGCGCTCGATCTCCTGCCAAGTCTCAGCGGGCTGTTCGACTTCACCTTCATCGACGCCAACAAGGAAGACAACGCCGCCTACTTCGCGCACGCGCTGCGGCTGTCGCGCAAGGGTTCGATCATCATCGTCGACAATGTCGTGCGTGCTGGCCGTGTGGTCGATGCAAACGGCGATGCGCAGGTTCAGGGCGTGCGGAAGATGTTCGACCTGATCGCCAACGAACCGCGCGTCTCATCGACCGCCGTGCAGACGGTCGGCGTCAAAGGTTATGACGGTTTCCTAATGGCGGTGGTGCTCTAGCCTAGGCCGCGTTGGTCGCCAGCGGCGGCATCTGCGTTTCCAGCGTGACGCGGTTCCGGCCATTGCGCTTGGACATATAGAGGCATTCGTCCGCGCGTGTGATCAGCTGGCCAACGGTTTCGCCCGCAGCATACATCGCGGCGCCGAACGACACGGTGACAGCGCCGATGGTTTCGTTGGTCGAGCGGCGCACGAGGCGCTTGGCTTCGATGGCGCTGCGGATCTGGTCAGCGATGCGGCCGGCATCCTTCAGCGTCGTGCGCGGCATGATCACCGCGAACTCTTCGCCGCCGTAACGCGCCACGAGATGGTCGGGGAGAGCGAACTTGGTCAGCGCCGATGCAACGAAGCGGATGACCTGGTCGCCGGTCTGGTGGCCCCACGTGTCGTTGAACGATTTGAAGTGATCGATGTCGCACAGCAACAGCGCCAGATCGGTCTTCTCGTTGTCAGCTTCTTCCTTGCGCAGGCGCAGAGTCTCGTCGAACAGCTTGCGGTTGGCGATGCCGGTGAGGGCGTCGGTCAGCGCTTCGGCGCGCGCACGGCGCAGCGATGTGCGCAGCTTTTCCATTTCCTGCGAGGACTGGGCGAGCTTGTGCGAAAGATCGGTATTCTGTTTCGACATCTCGGTGGTGGCCGAGGCCAGCACGGTGATCAGACGCTTAAGGGCGTCGCCATCGATCATGGCATTCTGCAGCGAGTCAGCAGCGACGTTCAGGGTCTGGCCGTAGCGCTCGGTGGTGGCGCCGGCCTTCTTCAGGGCGTCGAGCGCGTCCGCGATTTCGTGCGCGATCCGCGAGCCGGTTTCCATGACCTGCGTCGACAGGTGGGTGGTTGAGAAGAAGCGCTCGTAGAGCTGCTCCATGTCTTCAGGCGTCAGCGGTCTGCCGGTCGCCAGCAGCTTGTCGAGTGCCTGGCGCAGATCGGGCGAGGAATGGGTGAGATAGGTCAGCCAGACTTCGTAATTCTGCGGGCTGACGGCCAGCATCTGACGGCCCATCTCGTCGACCGTCTTGTGGCCGAGCGCCAGGCCCTCCGGCCCAACCAGCTGGGTGTTCAGCATCGCTATCTTGCCCCTCGGACCGGCGCGCTACATGAACGCCAGTCTCTCGGGTCATTAGTGAACAGAAGCAGTTACGGATTGGCTAAAATTGCGCGCCTGCCGTTAACGGTACGCTCGCCAAACGGCCCTGATTTCTCAGGCGTCCTCGCGTTTTCCAAGCGTTCTGAGCAGGAAGGCCGGGACGTGGTCGCCCATTCCCTTAAACTTCTCGTCGCCGCCTTGCGGATCACCCGGGGTCAACTCGCCGCGGCGGTTACGTCCGCCACGATCGCGGTCGCCACGTGTTTCAGTCCGCTCAGCCCGCGGTTCACTGCGCTCGCCACGGCTACGGTCGCGATTACGACCGCCACGGCTGCGCCCCTCGCGGCGGGGCTGCTCCTCACGGGCGGGGGCTTCAGCCTCGATGCCCGGGGTGAATTGATCGACGTCAGCATCCTCGACCTGCGCCGGGATGAATGACGGGGCAGCCACGATGGCTTCCGGTTCCGCCTGCGGACGCGCCTCGCGGGGGGTACGTTCTTCGCGGGGTTCACCGCCGCGTCCACGGCCACGTCCACGACCGCCACGACCCTTGTCGAACCGGTCACGGCCCGGGGCAGGGCCACGGCTGCGGGCTTCGCCCACGGCTTCTTCCATGCCTTCCGGCACAAACACTTCAACGTCCTTGCCGATGCGCTTCAGCACCGCTTCCCACAGGCGCGCGTCGCCCGGCGAGACGATCGTGAAGCTTTCGCCCAGACGACCGGCGCGACCCGTGCGGCCGATACGATGGACGTAATCGTCCGAGTTCGGCGGGGGGGCGTAGTTGAAGACCTGGCTGACTTCCGGGATATCGAGGCCGCGGGCGGCCACATCCGACGCGACCAGAAGCTTCAGTTCCTTGTTGCGGAACCGGTCGAGCGTCTGCGTACGCTGGCTCTGCGGCAGGTCGCCGTGGATCGGCGCGGCGTCAAAGCCATGGCTGGCCAGCGACTTCGCAACAATGTCGACTTCCGTCTTCCGGTTGCAGAACACAATGCCCTGATCGGTCGACTTCGCCTTGATGATCGAGCGCAACACGGCGCGCTTCACCGTATCCTCGTTGGACGGGCAGTGCGTCACATACTGGGTAATGGTCGTCGCCGCAGTTGCGGGCCTGGAAACCTCGATCCGCACCGGTTCCTTCTGGAACTGCTTGGCGAGCTTGGTGATCTCCGGCGGCATGGTGGCAGAAAACAGCAGCGTCTGGCGCGTCTTCGGCAGCAGCGTGCAGATCTTCTCAATGTCGGGGATGAAGCCCATGTCGAGCATGCGGTCGGCTTCGTCGATGACCAACATCTGCACGCCCGTCATCAGCAGGCCGCCACGGCCGAAATGGTCCATCAGGCGGCCCGGCGTCGCGATCAGCACGTCAGCGCCGGCGTTCAGTTTCTTTTCTTGGTCGCCGAACGATACGCCGCCGATCAGCAGCGCCATGTTCAGCTTATAGCCCGCGCCATACTTCTCGAACTGCTCGGCCACCTGGGCAGCAAGTTCGCGGGTCGGCTCGAGGATAAGCGAGCGCGGCATGCGCGCCTTGGCGCGGCCCTGGCCCAGCTTGTGGATCATCGGCAGGACGAAGGCGGCAGTCTTGCCGGTGCCGGTCTGGGCGATGCCCGTGATGTCGCGTCCACCAAGAACGGCGGGGATGCCCTGTTCCTGGATTGGCGTTGGCGTCGTGTATCCAGCGCCTTTTACGGCTTCCAGAATGCGGGGGTCGAGGCTCAGCTCGTCAAACGTCATCAGATTGTCTTTTCAGGCTCGTCGGCCGGGCCGCGAGCGGAAACACGTGGCTTTACGGGAACAGGCGGAGGAATAGGCCCCCCCGGCCTCAAGTCAATCCCGCAGCCTGTTGCAGCCCATATAGGCCGATTCCACGACGTTTCCGCGTCGCCTTAAGCATATACGGCAGGCTTTTGGGCAGTTCAGGCGCCGGCGGGGGTCTCGATCCGCTGCTCCGGCAGACGGAAATGGCACCGCACGAGGCAGATCGGCGAGGCCTCATCGCGCTGCCAGGCCTCCGAGTGGACGGTCGCCACCCGCCGTCCCATCCGTCGCACCACGGCGCGGGCAAAGGTCGTCTCCGGTCGACCCGGCCGCAGGTATTCGACGCTGAAGTCGATAGACCGGGCAGGGGCCGTAGTCCCCATCTCGTGCGCCAGCTGCAGCAGGCAGGTGATCTCGAGGAAGGCTGCAATGCCTCCCCCATGCAGAGCGGGGAGCATCGTGTTGCCGATGAGGTCGGGGCGCGCCGGCATGATGGCGAGCACGCCGCGCTCATCGACCTGGGTTTCGATGCCCATGAAGCGTCTGAAGGGCGACGTCGCAATGATCTGCTGGATGTCAGCCATCGCTCAGCCTTTGCGCCGGTTGAGGATGAAGGCCGCTTGCGCCGTTGCGATCGGATCATCCTGGGAAATGTCCCACGCTTCGGCGCGAAGGAAGGCGATCGTGCGCGTGGCCTTGTAGCAATGCGCCGCGCAGATCACGTCCATGCGTGGCTTGGCAGGGCGCATGTGGTCGATCCTCAGATCGAGCGTCGCCGGGTTCGCCGCCAGTCCGAAGCCAGCCATGATCGCCAGCCCGCACGCATGATCAATCAGCGCCGTTACAGCCCCCGGCGCCAGGATGTCGCTGCCATCGATGCCGCAAATGTCCGCGCGCCACGGCAGCAGGATCGACCCGCGCCCATCGGCCGACGACGACACGTACTTCATGCCCAGCGCCACGGCGTAGGGCGCATGCGTCACCATCAACGAGGCGTGGATGCCGCCCCATTCGGTTGCTTCGGTCGCGCCCTTGGCGTCGCTCATCCGTATCACGCTCCAGTTACCGACTGGATGTGCACAGATTGACGTTAACGCCAACTGGAATCGGCCGCGACTCTTCAGGCCAGGTTGGGGCCGGCCTTCTCGAGCGTGGCGAGCGCGTCGCCCAGCGCCGCGCCCTCCGCGGTATTGTCGAAAATACACCAGACCGGCCCGGTCTGGGCGCGCAGGCGTCTGCTTAGTGCGCTGATAAACGGCGGTTCGTAGGCCGAATAATACATCCGCGGTGACCCGTGCAGGCGGATATAGGTCAGCCGACGCCAGCCTCCGGGATGAGTGGCGCCCGGCGCGGTAGGCGGATCAGCGGCGACGCGCGCGATACGGCGCTGCGTCAACCAGTCATCGACCTCGGGCGTAAACCAGCTGACATGACGCGGCTCGCACACGACCGGCGCATGGATCCGCTGCGACAACGCCACGAAGAACTCGCCCGCAGTATGTGCGGCAAATATCAAGCTCGGCGGCAACTGGACGAGCACGGCGCCAAGCTTCTTTCCAAGCCCGGAGACCTCGTCGCCAAAGCGATCCAGCACCGGCTCGGGATCGGCCAGCCGCTGGTCGTGCGTGATCAGTTTGGGAACTTTCACCGAGAACCGGAAGGTGTCGGGCGTCGAGGCCGCCCACCGCTCATAGGTTTTGCGCTGGTGCGGCCGATAGAAGGATGAGTTGATCTCGACGCAATTCATCTGCTGCGCATAGCGCTCCAGATGGGATCCGGACCCTGGAAATTGCTGCGAGTAGCGCGAAGAAATCGCCCAGCCTGCCGTCCCGATGCGGATGTCACGTCGCGCCATAAGCAATAAATGCGGTGGCGGAGTCGTGGTTCAATCCGCTGTTGGCGGCGATCGGCAGTAGGTGGGCGCCTAGACGTCCAGTTCCTGGATGAACTTGGCGTTGTCCTGGATGTATTTGAAGCGCAGCTCCGGCTTCTTGCCCATCAGGGTCTCGACCAGTTCCTCGATCGCCTTGGGCGAATTCGGCAGCTGCACGCGCGCCATGGTGCGCGTCGCCGGGTTCATGGTCGTTTCCTTGAGCTGGGCCGGCATCATCTCGCCCAGACCCTTGAAGCGGCCGATCTCGGGGTTCTTCCCCTTGAACTCGGTCCTGAGCAGCTCTTCCTTGTGCGCGTCGTCGCGCGCGTACATCGACTTCGTGCCCTGGCTCAGACGATAAAGCGGCGGCATGGCGAGATAGAGCCTGCCGCTGTCGATCAGACCCGGTGTCTGGCGATAGAAGAAGGTGATCAGCAGCGCCGCGATGTGAGCTCCGTCAACGTCGGCGTCGGTCATGATGACGATGCGTTCGTAGCGCAGGTCTTCCACGCGGAAGCGGTGGCCGATCCCGGTGCCCAGCGCCGTGGCAAGGTCCGAGAGTTCCTTGTTGCCCGAAAGCTTCTCGTCGCCCGCGCTGGCAACGTTCAGGATCTTGCCGCGCAGCGGGAGCACGGCCTGCGTCTCGCGGTTGCGCGCCTGCTTGGCCGAACCGCCGGCCGAGTCACCTTCGACGATGAACAGCTCAGTGCCGATTGCGGATCCGTTGGAGCAATCCGCCAGCTTGCCGGGCAGGCGCAGCTTCCGGGTCGCGGACTGGCGTGCGACTTCCTTGTCCTTGCGCTTGCGCATACGGTCTTCGGCCTGGCCGATCGCCCATTCGAGCAGGCGGTTGGCGTTGGCTGTTGATGCAGTGAGCCAGTGATCGAACCGGTCGCGCATCGCGTTTTCCGTGATGCGGAAAGCGTCTTGCGTGGACAGCTTCTCTTTCGTCTGGCCGACGAATTCCGGGTTGCGGATGAAGACCGAGAGCAGGGCGCCCGCCGTCCCGAGCACGTCGTCAGCCGTGATGATGCTGGTCTTCTTGTTGCCGATCATCTCGCCATACGCGCGCAGACCCTTGGTCAGCGCCGAGCGCATGCCCGCCTCGTGCGTGCCGCCTTCGGGCGTCGGGATGGTGTTGCAATAGGTGCGCGAGAAGCCGTCATGCTCGCCGAAGCCGTTGGCGGACCAGATGACAGCCCATTCGACAGCGCCGCCGCCATTCACTTCAACGCGACCGGTGAAGGGTTCGGGAAGAACCGTCTTGGTCTCGGTCGTCAGCTCCTTGAGCATGTCCGCGAGGCCGTTGGGATAAGAGAGAACTGCTTCCGCAGGCGTCTTGTCGTCGTCCTTCAGCAGCGCCGGGTCACAGCTCCAGCGGATCTCGGCGGCGCGCGAGAGATAGGCCTTCGAGCGTGCCATCGCGAACAGACGCGAGGGGCGGAAGTGCAGCTTCTCGCCGAAGATTTCCGGATCGGGATGGAAGCTGATCTGCGTGCCGCGGCGGTTGGGCGCTGCGCCCACAGCAGCCAGCTTCGAGGTCGGCTTACCCTTGCTGTAGGTCTGGCGATAAAGCTTCCGGTCGCGCGCAACCTCGACGACCATTTCGTCCGACAGTGCGTTCACGACCGAGATGCCGACGCCGTGCAGGCCGCCTGCAGTCTGGTAGGCCTTGTTCGAGAATTTGCCGCCCGAGTGCAGCATCGTCATGATGACTTCGAGCGCCGACTTGTTCTTGAATTTCGGGTGCGCGTCGATCGGAATGCCGCGGCCATCGTCGCGCACTGTCAGCATGCCGTCCTTGTCGAGCGACACGTCGATGCGCGAGGCATGGCCCGCCACGGCTTCGTCGACGCAGTTGTCGAGCACTTCGGCGAACAGGTGGTGATAGGCGCGCTCGTCCGTGCCGCCGATATACATGCCGGGGCGCTTCCGCACCGGCTCCAGGCCCTCGAGAACCTCGATGTCCTTCGCTGAGTAGTCGGACGAGTCCGACTTCTCGCCGCCGAACAGCTTTGCCTGGTTGTTCTTAGCCATGATTTTCCTGAGACCGAATCAACGCCGGAATCGCGAGTTGCGAGCTAGCCCGAAGGCTGCCAACTGGACAATTCCGGTGATTAAGAAACCCCTGTAATCCGACGCCGTGCAGGACGTAAACCGCTTTCTACGGCAGGTCATCCACAGCAACCGCAAGTAGATGCGAACCGGCTGGGGCATATTGTCTTGCCCGGTTCATGCAGCGACTTGCGGCATCTCGATGCCAAGCCGCGCCACCGATATGGGGTCAGCACAAAGTCTGAGACTTACTGGCGAACCCACTAGACCGGGAAAGCGAAGCCTAGAACAGGCCCAGGAACTTCTGCGGCTTCAGACCATCGCACGTGCTGATCTGGCTCTCATAGCGCGCCGCCTGCTGCGCCACGCGACCGGCCGTCTTCACCAGCCAGTCCTTGCCCCGCCACGTGCCCTTCAGATAGCCCGTCGCGCCTTCATGGTAGGCGATATAGTGCTCGCGATAGTCGTACGGGCCGAGGCCCGTGCGCTTGCCGGTGGTGTTGTAGTACCAGCCGATGAAGTCCGAAGAGTCCGCGAAACTGTTCCGGTTGGCGCCGCCGCGACCCGTCTCGCGCTTGTACATCTCCCACGTGCCGTCCAGCGCCTGACTGTATCCGGCCGCGGACGAAATGCGTTTGCCGTCGACCAGGCCAAACCACTGGCGCTCGCCACGCGGGGCGAGGGCGCGGCTGTCGAAGCTGCTTTCCTGCTTGATGACGGCGAGCTGGAAGCCCATCGGCGCTCCCCACCGGCGAGCGGTCTCGCGCATCACATCATGCCAGGGCTTGTTCTGCTTCAGCAGCAGGCAAGCATCCGCAATCTCCGAGTTCGACGGCTGAGGCGCGCTGGCGCAGGCGCTGACGCCCAGCGCGGCCACGACTGCAAGGAGGAGCTTCCGACCCATACGCGGGACCATAACCGAACACGGTTAAAGCTGCCTCAACCATGAGCAGTAACTGCGTTCAGTTCGTTTCCGAAATCTCAACCAGCGCCGCATCCATCGCCGCCGTCGCCGAGCCCGCCATGGACGGCCGATCGTTCGCATAGGCCGAGAAAATCAGCATCTTGCCGCTTTTGGTCAGCATGAAACCTGACAAGGCGTTCACGCCCGTCAGCGTCCCCGTCTTGGCAAACACGCGGCCTTCCAGCGACGTCCCCGCGAACCTGCGTCGCAGCGTTCCATCCACCCCGCCTACCGGGAGCGTGCTTCGGAACTGCTCGGCCCAGCCCTGCCTGCTGGACCAGTGAAGCAGCTTGGCCACCGTGCGCGGTGTAACGCGGTTGTAGATCGACATTCCCGAACCGTCGGACAAATCCCAACCCGTGCGATCAACACCAATGCCATCCAGCATCTGCCCAATGATCGCCAGGCCATCCTCCACAGACCCGCCGCCCTCCACACGCCCGAGCCTGCGCAGGAACAGCTCCGCGTGCAGGTTCTGGCTCTGCTTCATGATGAAGGCCGCATCCTCGATCAGCGGAGGCGGCAACAGCCGCGCAATCTCGCCGCCTTCGAATGCGGGAGAGGGCGCTGCCCCATCTTTCCTGACGTTCGGATTGTCGTCGAGCTGCTGAGGTCGATGCGCGGCCAGCGTCGTACCCTCGATCATCACGCCGCGCTCGCGTAGCCGATACGCAAACCGCCACGCCGCCGCTTCGGCCGGGCTCGTCACCGCCACCGGAATAGGGCGCGGCGCAGACCCCACGGCCACGCGGCCGTACACGCGAATGCCCGATGACCCGGTCGGCCTCTCCACTCCGATCAGCGACTCGGGATCGCCTTCCACGGACGCCACCGTGACTATCTCGTTCAGCAGAGCATAAGGCGGCTCTTCACCCAGCAAATCGCTCGCGCGCCACGTCACCATGCCCGGATCGCCCGCCGCCGCGCCCGGCGCCACAACGATCGCAACTTCGTTGCTGTTTACCGTCAGCGCCGATGTCGGTGCGCCCGAACGTGTGACCAGATCTTCCCAGCTCCACCCCAGCGCCCAGGGCTGGTCCGGATACAGCCGATCATCGCCCACGACATTGCGCACGCGCGTGACGCCGTTCCGCACCACCATGTCGGCTAGTGACGCGAGGCAGTCCTGCACGCAGTCAGCGCCATCGACCAACATCGGATCGCCGCCGCCCACCAGCATCAGGTCCGGCGCGCCATCGTCACGCGCCACAACCCGCACCGAGGTACCCATCGACGGGTCCGGCTGCGTCAGGTCTCCCAGCCGGTGAAACGCCGCCACCACCGTGAAGATTTTCGTGTTTGATGCCGGCGTGAAACGCTCATCCGGGCGGATCGCAATCAGCTCTTCGCCGTCCATCGTCATCACGACGAGACCCCAACGCGTGCCTTCCAGCCCCGGCGCATCTAGATCCGCACGCGCCCGGTCCGACAGGCTGCTGCACGCCGACAGGACAATCGCCACGAAAGAGATCAGAAAGACTCGCATCCGCTGACCCTAACGGCGCATTCCCAAACGGAAAGCGTCTTCATGCGACGGGGACATGACCACGTCACACGAAAGGGCTAGCCTGCGCCCATGAC
>Ga0247823_10000990_pt1 | contig 24021 bp, 16 predicted proteins | sample 13C_PalmiticAcid_2_FD_192426 | JGI IMG/M metagenome (GOLD analysis project Ga0247823, IMG submission 192426) | Soil microbial communities from agricultural site in Penn Yan, New York, United States - 13C_PalmiticAcid_Day30 | ecosystem: Environmental > Terrestrial > Soil > Agricultural land... | reverse complement strand
GGTGATGAACGCAGACGCCACGACGATCGACGCGACCGCTTCCGGCTCCCCGTCCCACGCCACCAGCGGGTTGTTACCGCCCAGCTCGAGCGCCAGGATCACGGCGGGCCGCTCGGCAAAGGCGCGGCGGAAATGCATCCCCGCTCCGGCCGATCCGGTGAACAACAGCCCGTCGATATCCTGCGCGACCAGCGCGGCGCCCGTCTCGCGTCCGCCCTGGAGCAGGATCGCGGCGCCTTGCGGAACGCCGGCGGCATGCAGCGCCTCGACCATCAACTGGCCGACCAGCGGCGTTTCCTCCGATGGCTTGAACACCAATGTGTTCCCGGCGAGCAAGGCTGGCACGATATGACCGTTGGGCAGGTGCCCGGGGAAATTATACGGCCCGAGCACGGCCATCACGCCATGCGGGCGATGCGCCAGCACCGCACGCCCGAATGGCATCGCGCTTTCGCGCGTGCCGGTGCGCGCCGCCATCGCCTCGATCGAGATCGCCACCTTGCCGATCATCGATGCGACTTCGGTCACCGTCTCCCACAACGGCTTGCCCGTCTCACGCGCGATCGCCTCGGCCAGCGCATCCTTCCGCTCGCCAAGCAGCGCGGCATAGCGCGTGAGGATCGCCGCACGTTCCTCCGCCGGCAGCGCGGCCCAGGCCGGAAACGCCGCCCGAGCCCGTGCCACGGCGCCCGCGCAATCCTCCGCCGTCGCGGCAGGGCCTTGCCACAGCGTCTCGCCGCTGGCGGGATCGGTCGAAGCGAACACTGCACTCATGCTGCCACCTCCAGGCTGGCCATCGCATCGCACGCCGCTTCGAACCGGTCGAGCACCTGATCCGCCTCGTCGATCGTCAGCGTCAGCGGCGGCAGCAGCCGGATGCAATTGTCGCCGCCGCCCGCGACCAGCAGGCGCTGCTCGCGCGCCGCCGCCATGAACGCGCGGTTGTTCGGCACCAGCCTGACCCCGATCAGCAGGCCCTTGCCCCGGATCTCCGCGATCACGCCGGGGTGCGCCGCCGCCAGCCGGTCGAGCCCGGCGCGCAGATGCTGCGAAACCGCGCGGGCATGCGCCAGCGTCTCGGGCCGGGCGATCTCGTCGAACGCCGCGATCGCCACCGCCATCGCCAGCGGGTTGCCACCGACGGTCGTGCCGTGCGTACCCGGCGCCATGCCGCTCGCCGCCTCGGCAGTGGCGAGGCATGCCCCCACCGGAAAGCCCGATCCCAGCGCCTTGGCCAGCGTCATGATGTCGGGCGTGGCGGCGGGATACCATTGATGCGCGAACAGCTTGCCCGTCCGGCCCATCCCGGTCTGGACCTCGTCATAGATCAGCAGCACGCCGTGCGCGGTGCAGGCCGCGCGCAGCTTGTCGAGGAACGGCTCGATCATCGCGCGCGCGCCGCCCTCGCCCTGCACCGGCTCGACCAGCACCGCGGCGGTCGTGGGATCGGCGATCGCCAGCGCCAGCGGCGGCCAGTTGTCGACCGCGAAGTGCACGAAGTTGGGGAGACGGTCACCGAACCCGTCGAGATGCGCCGGGTTCCCCGCGGCGTTCATCGCGCCATAGGTGCGGCCATGGAACGCACCGTTGAAGCCGATCACCGTCTGGCGCTGCGGTTCGGCCCGCGCGGCATGGTAGCGGCGGGCCACCTTGATCGCGCATTCGTTCGCCTCGGTCCCGGAGTTGGTGAAGAAGACGGTGTCGGCAAAGGACGCGGCGGTCAGCCGCTCGGCGAGCGCATCCTGCCCCGGCATCTCGAACATGTTGGAGATGTGCCACAGCTTGGCCGCCTGCGCCTCCAGCGCGGCGACCAGCACCGGATGGCAATGGCCGAGCGCGTTGGTCGCGACGCCCGCGACGCAGTCGAGATAGGGCTCGCCGCCGCCGACGGGATGGAGCCAGGCTCCCTCTCCGCGGTCGAACGCGATCGGGGCGCGGGCATAGACGTTCATGAGCGGGCTGGTCATGGGATCCTCGAATGGCGGCGATGCCACCAATCTAATTCCCATTGATCAATAAGGAATGGGGTACTCGACCCGTTCTTAGGAGTTTTTGTCGGCTCTATATTCACAACGGTAATAAGCGGGGCGGGCGGTGCCACCCGCCCCGCTCCACGGCTCAGAAGAACCGTGTCTCGATCGAGAATTTGATCGTCGACGGCGCGCCCTGCGACAGCAGGTTCGCGGCGGTCGACGCCCAGTAGCGCTTGCCGGTGACATTCTCCGCGCTGACGCGGAAGGTCGTCTCGACGCCCGAGATCTCGGTCTTGTAGCCGGCACCCAGGTCGAGCAGCGTATGCCCCGGGATAATCGCCTGGTTGAGCGAGTTAATCGCACGGTTGCCGGTGTGATAGACCGCGGCGTTCACGCTGAGGCCCGGCAGCATCTTGCTGAAGCGATACTCGGTCGCCAGCGACCAGGTTTGCTTGGCCGAGTTCTCGATCCGGTTGCCGACCAGAGTCGGCGACACGTTGGCGCCGTTGATGATCGTCGGCGCGCCCGACTTGTACTTGGCATCGAGGAACAGCGCGCTGGCATAGACCGACCAGTCCGGCGTGACGTTGCCGGTCAGGCTGAGTTCGACGCCGCGATAGGAGGACCGGCCGTCCTTGACCCAGCGATTGGCGCCGTTGATCACCGCGGAGTCGCGGCTGATGTCGAAATAGGCCGCCTGGAACAGCAGGCCGCGCCACGGCTCCCATTTGAGGCCGGCCTCATACTGGATCGACTGGCTCGGCGGCAGCTGCTCATTGGCGTTGACCGCGGTGGTCGGCGCCGCCGGGGTCGATTCAAGCCCCTCGATGTAGGTACCGTAGATACTCACCGACGGAACCGGCTTCACCACCGCGCCGAACGACCAGGAAGTCGGCTTGGCGGAGAAGGTCTTCACGCCGGTGTCGAGGCGCTTCTCCTGATAGTCGGAGATGCGCACGCCGCCGAGCAGCTGGAGCCACTCGCTGAACTCCATCCGGTCGAACACGAACGCGCCGGTGTCGGTGATCTGGGTGGGATTGCTCTCCGCCGCGAGCGGCTCGCCCAGCTGCGGGATCGCGTGCGGGTTGCTGATGCTCTGGTAGCAGGTCCGGCGGGTGGTGCCGGTGGGTACCGGCGTCGTCGGGAAGCCGGCACCGACCAGCGCACCCGTCGTGTTGTTGTAGAAACAGGTCTGCGCGGTGTTCGCTGCCGAACGGTTGGCGCGGATATTCCTCGACACGCCGACCAGCAGCTCGTGCCGCACGCCGAACGTGTCGAACGCGCCCGCGATCTCGGCGCGGTAGTTCTGGTTCTTGAAGCGCGCGACCGGCTGGTAGCTGACCGCCAGTGGGAACTCGCCCAGCGGGCCGTTGGCGGCGTTCGTATTGGGGTTGTTGGGATCGATCGTGTTGAAGTGACGCGCCCGCTCCAGCTCCGAAATACCTGCGCTGGCGATGAACTCCCAGGCCGGGCTGAACTTCCAGATCACCTTGCCGAGCAGGTTCGTCGCCTCGGTCCGGTTGAACGCCCAGTCGGGACCGAAATTGGTGTGCGGGTCGATCAGCGACGGGAGCTTGATCGCCGGATAGAGGTTGGTCGCGGTCGGCGTCGGCACCAGGATGAAGCGGTAGATGCCCGGCTCGTTGACCTTCTTGTAGAGATGCTCGCCATCGATCTGGATGGTGAGGTTGTCGGTCGGCTTGATGTCGAACGCACCGGCCAGCACCGTGCGGCGGCCGCCGGTGTTGTCAATGCCGGAATCGGGCGTGTCGTACACCGCATTGATGCGATAGCCGAGGATGCCACTGGTACCGCCGAAGTCGACATGCCCGCCGATCCGGCCGTAAATGTTGCCGAACAGCTTCGCCGCCAGATAGGGCGACTGCGTCGGCCGCTTCATCGTCAGGTTGATGATGCCCGACGGCGTGGTGAAGCCGTAGTAGAGCGCAGACGCGCCCTTGAGCGCCTCGACGCGCTCCTTGTCCTCGAGCGGCAGGTCGGTGAGGTTGACGATCGGCAGGGTGCCGTTGAGGCGGTAGTTGCCGCGGTTCTCTACGTCGATGCCGCGGATCGCCATGTTGTTGTACACCGTGGGCGAGGTCTGCGAGGTGGTGACGCCCGCCGTGTTGCGCAGCGCGTCGAGCAGGCTGGTCGCCTGCTGCGTGTCGAGCACGTCGCGCGGGATCACGGCGATGGTCAGCGGCGTGTCGAGCTGCTTGGCGCCGCGGAAGCTGCCCACCTGAACCACCTCGGTACCGGTGCGGTCACCGGTGACGACGATCTCCTCGAGCTCCGGGCCCTGCCGTTCCGGCGCAGCTTCCTGCGCCCAGGCGGCCGACGGCACCAGCACCGCGCACAGCGCGGCACCGGCAAGGAGTGTTGGCTTATGCATGTTTGTCATGATAACGGCCTTCCCATGTCCTGAACCTTGTTTTTGAGACAAGCGGGTCATTTCCCAATCTCCACTGTCAAAACCTTTTTTGGTTGCACGAATTGCGCTTCGCGTCTTGTGATTCTTTCGCAACTGAATATGCGTAATGCTCATGAATGAGCATGCCCGCCGCCTGTTGCCGCCGATGGCGGCACTCCACAGCTTCATGGCGGCTGCCCGTCATGGCAGCTTCTCCAGAGCCGCGGCCGAGATCGGCCTGACACAGGGCGCGGTCAGCCGTCAGATCGCGACCCTGGAGGACTGGCTGCAGACGCAGCTGTTCGATCGCAATGGCCGCCGGGTGCAGCTCAGCGAAGCCGGCCGCGCCTATGCCGATGCGATCGCCCCGGCGCTGGCGTCGATCCGCCTCGCCACCGCGCGTGCGCTGGCGGAGCCCGCCGAAACCACGCTGCGCATCGCGACGCTGCCGACCTTCGGCATGCGCTGGCTGGGACCGCGGCTCGGCCGCCTCACGCGCGACCTGCCCGATCTCGTGATCGAGTTCGCGGCGCGCAGCCATGAGTTCGACTTCGCCGATGAAGGGTTCGATGCCGCAATCCATTACGGCCTGCCGAGCTGGCCCGGCGCGCAGCATGACCTGCTGTTCCGCGAGCGGGCGATCCCGGTGATCGCGCCGGCGCTGCTGCGCGAACATCCGGTGCGAACGCCCGCCGACCTGCTCCACTTCCCGCTGCTCGCACAGGCCGCGCGGCGCGATGCCTGGCGCCAGTGGTTCCGTCACATGGACGTCCCCGCCGGCCAGATGATTCCCGGCCCGGTGGTCGAACATTTCCTGATGCTCGCCCAGGCCGCAGTGGCCGGTACCGGCGCGGCGCTGCTGCCGAGCTTCATGGTCGAACCCGAGCTCGAAGCCGGGACGCTGGTGTGCCCCTTCGACGAAGCCGTGATCGGCGAGGACGCCTATTATCTCGTCCACCCCGCCGGACAGAGCGAGCGCCCGCAATTCGAGCGCCTGCGCGCCTGGATCCTCGCCGAGGCCGCCGCGCAGCGCTGAACCGGCACGGTTCATGCCGCCGCCTCCAGCTGGACCGGCGACGCGCGCAGCCGCTCGCCGCGGTCGCCGCCCAACCCGCGCAGCGCATCGTCGGTCAGCGCAACATCTTCGCCATCGACCTGGGCGGGCACCGAAACGACGCGGAACCGCGCCAGATCCTCGGTGCAGACAAGATGCTCGGCCGCGCCGGGCGCGAAGTTGGGCGAAAGCTGTGCCGGCGTCCCGGTGCGCGATCGGCGCACAGTGGCGATCTGGTCGCGCTCGCAGTGCACCTGCGGCCCGACGTCGAACACGTCGACATAGCCTTCGTAGCGGAACCCCTCGCGCTTGAGCAGCGCCATCGCCGGCGCGGAAGCTTCGTGGGGGCGACCGATCACCGCCTGAGCCGCTTCGGGCAGCAGGTCGATATAGATCGGATGCTTGGGCAGCAGGTCGGCGATGAAGTCGCTGCCCCGGATCGCGCTCAATTTGTCGGCGGTGGCGAAATCCATGTTGAAGAAGCGCGCGCCGACCGCGTCCCAGAAGGGATTGCGCCCCTGCCCGTCCTGCCAGCCGCGCATCTCGCCCATCAGCAGCGGCGCGAACAGGTCGGGCCGGATCGCGACGAGCATGTATCGCGCCCGCGCCAGCAACCGCCCCGCCCCGCTGCCCTTCTCGCCCGGCCGCACCGCAAGCGTGCCGACCTCGGTCGTGCCGGTATAGTCGTTGGCCAGCGTCAGCATCTCGACGTCGCAGCTCGCGCCAACCGCCTGGCTGCGCTGCACCAGCCGCAGCCGCTTGTACGAGAAGAATCCGAAGGGCGATCCGACATGCGGATAGACCGCCGAGGTGCCGAGCAAACGCCCCTCCGCATCCTCGAGCACCAGCATGTAATGCGCATCGGCGCGCTCGACGCCGCCGGCAAAGCTCGCCACCGACCGCTCGACCTTGTCGGCGAGCGCGGCGGGATCGGCCGGCAAGGTGGTCATGCCCGGCCCCAGGCTCTCGGCCAGGTCGACCAGCGCAGCGAGATCGCGGGTTTCGATCGGGCGGACGACGCGCATCATGCGTTCTCCGCCGCGGCCGCTGCAAGCGCGGGCTTGCGCTTCCGCTTGCGCGACGTGCGCGAATACCACAGCCACAGCCCGCTCGCCGACAGCCCCGCCAGCGTGAGGCCCGCGAGCACCGCGAGCAACCGCGTCACCGTTCCGCCGAACAGCCCGGTGTGCAGCGGGAACAGCCAGTCGACGATCTCCGTCCCCACCGGCAGGGCGCCTGCGACATAGTGACCGACGTCGCTGCCGTCATAGCGATTGTAGAAGACCTGCTTGGTGCCGTCGGCGCGGATGGTGAGGTCGCTGTCGAGGAACACCGCGGCGACGCGCTCCCCGCTCGAAAAGCGGATCTGGCGCAGCGTCGTCGCGCCATAATCGGCCTGCGCCTGCGCAACGAGCCGGTCGAGCGGGACCATCGTTGCGCCCGGCCGCTCGGCGACCTTGGGCGAAGGCTTGTCGGTCACGGTCGTGGCGAGCCGCAACACTGCACGGAACTCGTCCTTCCACACCATCGACGCGCCGGTGAAGGCCGATGCGCCGAGCACGATCGCGGCGACCGCCCCGACCGCCCGGTGCAGCGAACGCCATTTGAGGTCGGCGCCACGATCGGTGACGACCTTCAAGCCCTGCTTCAGCCGTTTGCGCCCCGGCCACCACACGATCGGCCCGGTCACCGCCAGGAAGAGCAGCCCCAGCCCCTCGATCCCGACGATGATATGCCCGGCCGGGCCCGCGAGCAGGCCGTAATGGATGTAGAAGATCCACTCACCCGGCCACACCGCCATCGGTCCGTCGCGTACCACGACGTTGCGATAGGGGTCGACCGCGGTCAGCCAGCGCGACCCGTCCTTGGCGACCAGCTTGAACAGCACCGCGCTGTCGGCGGCGTCGGAGAATTCCGCGCGATTGACCGGGATGTCCGGATGCAGCCTTTCCACCGTGTCCATCAGCGCCTGGATCGGAACCCGCGCCGCCATCGGTTCGACCACCAGCGACGGGTGGATCACCCGCTCGATATCGTCGCGGAACACCAGCAGCGCGCCGGTAAGCCCCTGGACGAACAGCAGCACACCGAGCGCCAGCCCGACCCAGCGGTGCAGCTTGAGCAATTTTGGCTTGAGCTGCTTCATTTCGCGCTCGCATAGGTCTTGACGAGGCGGTGCAGGAAGCTGCGCGCATCATAGAGAGACTTGACCCGCACGCGCTCATTGAGCCCGTGCACGCCATTGCCGTCGGGATCGACGAAGACCGCCGAAACGCCGTAGGTCGGGATGCCCGCCGCCATCAGGAAACGCCCGTCGGTCGCGCCGGTGCTCATCTGCGGGATCACCGGCACGCCCGGCCACATCTCCGCGGCGAGCTTCTCGATCGGCGCCATGATCGCCGGCGTGATCGGCGGCGGCGGCGAAACCGGTCCGGGCGCGTCGGCCAGCGTCAGTTCGATCGCTGGATCGGCGATGGTGTCGGCCAGCGCCTTGCGGATCGTCTCGATGCTCGTCCCGGGCAGGATGCGGCAATTGACGTTGGCCTCGGCACGCTGCGGCACCGCATTGGGTGCGTGGCCGCCAGTCACCAGCGTGTTGATACAGGTAGTGCGGATCATCGCGTTCCACACCGGATCGGCGGCGCTCAACAGGTCGAGCGCGGCGGCATCGTCCTTGCCGGTGCCCGCGACGCGCATCGCATCGCCCTTCTCACCGGGATAGAGTGCGGCGGAGCGCGCGAAGAAGTTGCGCGTCACCTCGCCCGGCGCTGCCGGGAAGCGATAGCGGCCGATCCGTGCCAGCGCCTCGGCAAGGCGGCTGATCGGGTTGTTGGCATGCGGCCGCGCGCTGTGCCCGCCCGGCCCGGTCGTGACCAGCTTGAAATCCTGGTAGATCTTCTCGCCCGCCTGCACGCCGAAGGTGCGCGGCTTGCCCTGATCGTCGAGCCAGCCCTTGCCGCCCTCGTTGATCGCGAACCCGGCCCTGAGCGTGTTGGGCTCGGTCGCCAGCAGATATTCGACCCCGTCGAAATTGGCGTCGGTCTCCTCGCCGCAGGTCAGCGCGATCTTGAGCGTGCGGCGCGGGCGGTATTTCTCCTCGCGATAGCGGATCAGCGAGTCGACGAAGATCGCCGCCATCGCCTTGTCGTCGATCGCCCCGCGCGCGAAGAAATAGCCCTTCTCCTCGACCAGCTTGAACGGATCGCGCTCCCAGTCCGACCGCTTCGCCTCGACCACGTCGATATGCGCGACCAGCAGGATCGCCGGCGCCCTGGGATCGCTGCCCGCGATCTCGCCGACCAGATTGCCCTGCCTGGGAAAGTTCGGCGCGACCACCACACGGAACTGGCCGTCGGGATAGCCCGCCGCGACCAGCCGCGCCTTCATCCGGTTCGCCGCCAGCGTGCAGTCGCCGTTCGACAGCGTCGTGTCGGTCTCGATCAGCTCCTTGTAGATGTCGCGGAAACGCGTCTGACCGGCATCCGCGGGTGCCTGGGCGAGCGCGGGCGCGGCGAGAGCCAGCGCGCCCGCCGCGGCCAGCCAGCGGCGATCAATGCGCGATGAGTTCGGCAATGCTGTTCTCCGTTTCGCTGCGGATGTCGCCCTTGCGCTTGTGCCAGCCCATCCATTCGGGGCTTTCGCGCAGCCCGACGCGAACCTTGTCGAGCACCTGCTGGCGCTTCCCGAAGGCGTCGAAATCGCGGTATCGCTGGATGAACAGCGAGTCCCACGGCGCCCCGACCGAGTAGCGGTTCATGTAGAGTTGGTAGCCCGACAGCGCGCCCTCACGGATCCAGCCGTCGAACTGGGGAAGGACATAGCCCTTCACATAGTCGCGATACTCCCCCGCCTCGCGATAGGAATAGGGGATGACGTAATAGACCTCGCCGACATCGAGATCGTCCGCGCTCTTCTCCCAGCTCAGGTCCGCCGAATAGGTGGCGACCGGCGCGCCGAGCGCGAGGCCGGCGGCATCGAGCCCGCCCGGCTGGCTGCGCTCGACCGCCAGCCATTCGCGCACCGCGCCGTAATTCTCGAAATGAAGCACGGCCATCGCGTCCCACACGTCGGGCTGGCGATACCAGGCGTAATAGACCTCATACGCCGCGAGCTTGCCCGCCTTGCGCATCCCCGCGAGCTTCGCAGCGAACGGACCCGCCATACGCTGGCGGAACGCGGTGCGCTTCGCGGCATCGGCACGATAGCTGACGATCACCGTCCGCGGCCCCTCGGCCAGTTCGGCCTGCACGAAGGCGGCAGCCGGAGCGACCGCAAGCAACACCGCACACGCAATCGCGGCGCGAGACAATAGAAGACGAACGACGTCGAATGGACGCACGATGACACCCCTCCCAAGAAGGCCAATCAAGGCAATGATGCGGGCTGCGGATCCCGCGTCCCGCCCTTTTCGGGCAGTGATTATCGGCTGAGCCTATGCCGCCTTCCTGTCACCGCGCTGTCACGTTTTCGGGAAGGTTACGGTAGCGATCCGATACCCGGAATTCAGCCTTCGACGTCGGGAAACCGGACCGTCACGCGCAGGCCGGGCAGCTCCCCGCGGTCATCCAGTGTCACGGTCGCGCCCAGACCGTCGGCCAGCGCCTGCACGATCGCGAGTCCGAGTCCGCTGCCGACGCGCCCGCGGTCCGCCGCCAGCCGCCCGAAACGCTGAAAGGCGAGCGCGCGATCCGCCGCGGGAATACCCGGCCCCTCGTCCTCCACCGTCACCGTGCCGTCCGCCCGGACCGCGACCGACACCATGCCCCCTTCGCGGTTATAGCGGATCGCATTGTCCACCAGATTGCCGATCAGCTCGCCGGCCAGATCGGGCTGCGTGCTCACCGGGACGGCGGCGTCGGGTGAATCGAACTGGAGGTCGATCCCCGCCTTCACCGCCTGCGGGGCTTGCTCAAGGCTCGCCGCCCGCGCGATCTCGACAAGGTCCGCGGGCTCGCGGCGCGCAATCGCCGCGTTGCGGGTGCCCTCGGCGCGGGCCAGCGCGAGCAGCTGGGTCAACAGGCGCTGGAGGCGGATGGTCGCCGTCTCGATATCGGCCACCGACTGGCGCGCCGCGCCATCCGGCAGCTCGGCAGAGCCCAGCACATCGACATGCGCGCGCAGGATCGACAGCGGCGTGCGCATCTGGTGCGAGGCATCGGCGGTGAAGCGCCGGATCCCGCGCACCGCGGCGTCGAGACGGCCGAGCAGGTCGTTGAACGCACCGATCAGCCCGCGCAGCTCGGCGGGGACATAGTCGGTCGGCAGCGGCGTGAAGTCGGCCTCGCGCCGCGTCTCCATCGCGCGCAGCACGCGCTTGAGCGGCCGCAGCCCCCAGCGCACCGCGAGCGGCAGCAACCCCAGCGAAAGCGCGATGAGCAAGGCTTCCAGCGCGGCCAGCGCGAGCAGCATCCGGTCGCGCAGATCGTGGCGCGCGTCGAGCGTCTCGGCGACCTCGACGATCACCGGCTGCTCGACCCGTGGCACCTTGCGCGCCAGCGCGGCGATGCGAATGCGATAGTCGCGATACTGCGCATATTCGAACACGATCTCGCCATCGGCGTCGGGCAGCTCGCGGACGCGCGGCAGGTCGGCATAGCCGGTGATCAGATCGCCGCCAGCGCGCACGCTGTAATAGACATTGTCGCGCGCATCATTCTCCAGCATGCCGAGCGCGGAAGCCGGCAGGTCGAGCGTCACCTCCTCATTTTCCAGCGCCAGCGTTTCGGCGATCGCGCGCGCCGATGCGCCGAGCAGGCGGTCGTTGACGCCCTCCACCACCTGGTTGATCGTGATCGCGCCGCCGATGCCGAGCAGCAGCGCCAATGTGGCCATCGGCAGCCCGACCCCAAGCAGCAAGCGCCGCGTGATCGAGCTCGTCCGGCGTGACGCCATATCAGTCTTCTTCCATCAGATAACCCAGGCCGCGCAAGGTGCGGATCGTCGGTCCGTCGGGCTCCAGCTTCTTGCGCAGCCGGGCGATATAGACCTCGATCGCATTGGGCGCGACCGCCTCGTCATAACCGAAGACCTCGGACGCGAGCCGGTCCTTCGACACCACCTGCCCGACGCGTGAGATCAGCCGCTCGAGCACCACCCATTCGCGCCGCCGCAGGTCAAGGTCGCGCTCGCCGATCCGGGCGGTGTGGTGCGACCGGTCGAACTCCAGCTTGCCGACGCGGATCACCGGCGCCGGATCGACCTGGGGCCGGCGCAGCAATGCGCGCAGGCGGGCGGCAAGTTCCTTCGGCTCGAACGGCTTGAGCAGATAGTCGTCCGCACCAAGGTCGAGCCCCAGCACGCGGTCGTCGATCGCGTCGCGCGCGGTCAGGATCAGCACCGGGGCGCGGCATCCCTTGGCGCGCAGCGCCTTGAGCACGTCGAACCCCGACATGTCGGGTAGGCCGATGTCGAGCGTGATGATCGCATAGGGCTCGTCCGCGGCCATCATCAGCCCCGACGCGCCGTCAGGCGCCGGGTCGACCGAATAGCCTTCCGACGTGAGCGCCGCGACCAGCCCGCGCGCCAGCGCGGGGTCGTCTTCGATCAGGAGTACGCGTGCCATTTGATGGGTCCGTGACAGCTGGTTGAAAGCTTGACCATGTTTCCTTCGCCAACCAACAAGATAAAATCAGCTGGGGAGATGGAAGCGTGGCGCATTTGCGCAGGCCGGGGAAGCTTGCATCTGCGACATTGCTCGCCCTTGCGATCCCGCTCCTCGCCTCCGCGGTCCCGCCGGTCGGCGATCCGCCCAAGGGCTATCCGCGTTCCTATCGCCAGATCATGGAAGCCGCGCTCGGCGAGCGGACGCTCGTCATCTACTCGACCACCGACAAGCGCCAGGCTGAGGGGCTGATCGCGGCTTTTGCGAAGCGCTATCCGTTCGTGCGGGTGGACTATCGCGAACTTTCGACGGAGGTGCTCCACCGCACCGTGATCGCGGACGACCGGCTCAAGCGCCCCGGCGCCGACCTGTTGTGGAGCGCCGCGATGGACCTCCAGACCAAGCTGGTCAACGACGGCTACGCCCAGGCTTATGCCTCGCCTGAAAAGCCCAATCTGCCTTCCTGGGCGTCGTGGAAGAACGAAGCCTGGGGCACCACCGCAGAGCCGATCGTCTTCGCCTATAACCGCAAGCTGGTTCCGGCCGCGGACGTGCCGCAGACGCATGCCGTGCTGACCCGCTTGCTGCGGGCGAAGCCGCGCTTCTACCGCAGCCGCATCGCGACCTATGATCCGCGCCGCTCGAGCGCGGGCTATCTGTTCCTCAGCCAGGATCTGCAGGTCAGCCGCGACACCGTTCCGCTGATGGCCGCGCTCGGCGGCGCCAGCGTCGGGGTCTATGCCACCAGCCAGGAAATGCTCACGCGGCTCAGCGATGGCCGGCTGATCTTCGTCTACAACATGATCGGCTCCTACGCGCTCGAGCGCCAGTCGCACGATCCCGCGATCGGCGTGGTGATGCCGAGCGACTACACGCTGATCATGTCGCGGATCGCGATCATCCCCGATCAGGCGCGGCATCCCAACACCGCGAAGCTGTTCCTCGATTTCATGCTCTCGCGTGAGGGGCAGATCGAGCTCGCGCGGCGCTACATGACGCCGGTGCGCGACGATGTTCCGGCGCGTGCCGGCGCCCGCGCGCCCGCGAACACCGCGCGCGCGCTGCGCATCGGCCCGGCGCTCATCGCCAATCTTGATCAGATCAAGCGCCGCCGCATCATCAACCAGTGGCAGACCGCGCTGGCCGAGCCGGGCAAGTAGCGGCGGCGCCACCGTCACCCCGCTCGCAGCGGGAACAGGCCGAGCACCAGGCACGTCACCAGGAACACCAGGCACGCGCCCACCGCCCAGCGGAAGATGAACTTCTGGTGGTCGCCCAGCTCGATGCCCGACATGCCGACCAGCAGATAGGTCGAGGCGACCAGCGGGCTCAGCAGGTGGATCTGCTGCCCGACCAGCGATGCGCGCGCGATCTCCATCGGGGTCACGCCATATTCCGCCGCGGTCCTGGCAAGGATCGGCAGCATCCCGAAATAGAAGGCGTCGTTGGAGATCAGCACCGTGAACGGCATGCTCAGCAGCGCGGTGATCGGCGCCATATAGGGGCCGAGTTCGGGCGGGATCACTGCGATCACCGACGCCGCCATCGCATCGACCATCTTGGTGCCCGACAGGATGCCGGTGAAGATGCCCGCCGCGAACACCAGGCTCACCGTCGCCAGCGCGTTGCCGGCATGCGCCTGCACCCGCGCCTTCTGGTGCTGGAGGTTGGGATAGTTGACCGTCGCCGCGATCGCGAAGGCACCCATGAACAGGATGACCAGCGGGAAGGACCCGGCGATCAGCATCACCAGTAGCGCGGCGGTCAGCGCGAGGTTGAACCAGAATAATTTGGGCCGGCGGGTATCCTCGCCGTCCATCTGCTCGCGGATCACCTCTTCGCCCGTCGCATCCTCGTCGACCGCATCGGCCGGCAGCGCCGCAAGCCGCTTGCGCTCGCGCAGCCCGAACATCCAGGCGACCACCAGCACCCAGACCGCCGTGGTCACCATCGCCGGGATCAGCGACACGAACAGGTCGCGCGGATCGACGCCCAGCGCCAGCGCGGCGCGCGTCGTCGGCCCGCCCCAGGGGACAAGGTTGGTCACCGCGACCGACATCATGATCAGACACGCCATGATGCGCACGTCCATCTTCATGTGCCGGTAGAGCGGCAACAGCGCGGAAACGGTGATCATGTAGGTGGTGGTGCCATCGCCATCGAGCGCGACGATCAGCGTCATCACCGCGGTGCCGATGCAGATCCGCATCGGATCCCCATGCACCAGCCTGACGATCGTCTTGACCAGCGGGTCGAACAGACCGACGTCGATCATCAGCCCGAAATAGAGGATCGCGAACAGCAGCATCACGCCGGTCGGCGCAAGGTCGCGCACGCCCTGCAGCATCATGTCGCCCAGTCCCGTGCCGAACCCGGCGACAAGGGCGAAGGCGGTCGGCACGACGATCAGCGCGATCAGCGCGGACAGCCGCTTGGTCATGATCAGGACCATGAACGTCGCGACCATGGCGAAAGCGAGAAGTGTCAGCATCATCCCCATCTCTGCGGCTGCGCCTGTTCATCGCGCATCGTCCGCCTGCCCCTTGCTATGGGGTCAGTCCTGTCATGCTCCTGTCACGGGCGGGATCGTCCGGCTGACAGCGCGATGACAGCCGCCGCGCCTAGGCCGTCCGCTCCATAATCATTCAGATAGGAGAGAGAGATGCGGAAACGCTTGTGGAAATTGCTGGCGCTGGGCGGCGCGGCGGTTGTGTCGGTCGCTGCGGCCGACCCGCTCTACACGCTCGAGAATGCGACCGTGCTGGCGAGCGGGGATACCGACTGGGACTATATCAAATACGATCCCGAAGGCGGCCGCCTGTTCATCGCGCGGCGCAAGGACGGGCTCAGCGTGTTCGACGTCCGCACGCGCAAGCTGGTCGGCCAGGTCGCCGATTCCGTCGGCGCCAACGGGCCGCTGCTGCTCCCGCAATTCGACCGCGGCTATGTCGCGATGACCGACGGCACGCTGCTCAGCTTCGAGCTCAAGTCGCTCAAGGTGATCGAACGCCGGCGGCTTGCCGACGATGGCGGGCTGAACGGCGTGGTCTATGATCCGACGACGAAGCGCATCTATGCCGTGGTGGGCGCGCGGACCGCGCAGTCGGCCTGGTTCATACTCGACGCCGCCACCGGCAAGCTCATCGAGCGGCGCGTCTTCCCGTTCCGGAAGATGGACGACCCTGCCCCCGACGGGATGGGCCATCTCTTCGCACCCGCGCGCTACGATAATCTGTTGCTGCGTCTCGACTCGGCCACGCTCGCCGAACAGGCCCGGTGGAAGATCGGATGCGATCAGGTCGTTGCCGTTGAATATCATGCGGCGAGCGACCGTATCCTGGTCGGCTGCCGCGGCGATGTACCGGTCTTCCTCGCGATCGATCCGGCGACGGGCGCCGAAGTGGCGCGACTGCCGATCGGCAGGGGTATCGACGGCATGGCGGTGGACGAGGCACGGCACCGCATCATCACCAGCAACGGCGCCGATTCGTCGCTGACGGTGATCGAGCAGCGCGGGCCGGACGATTATCGCCTGCTGGGCAATGTCCAGACCCGGCCGCAGGCACGTGTGATGGCCATCGATCCGGCCAGCGGACGGCTCTTCACCGTGACCGCCGACGCGACCTTCCCGGCGGCGGCAGCGGGCGCACTCGCAACCCCGCCGGCCTTCCACCCCGACAGCTTCACGGTGCTGACCTACAAGCCGGCACGCTGAGTGCCGCGCTCCGGAGGGCCGGCGGTCCTCCGGAGCGGACAGTTCAGGGAAGCACGGTCGGCTTGGTCGACGGCTCCCACACGTCCGAGCTGGTCGCGACCAGTTCCTTCATGTCGCGCCACGGCCGCGCGCCCGGGATGCTCGCCTTGCCCTGGATCACCCCGGTGGCGAACGCGACCAGCCGGGCCTGCACGCGCTGCTGCTCGGCCTCAGGCCAGACCTCGTACGGATGCGGCGCGCGCACCACGACCAGCTCCCTCGGACCGCGCACGCGGCGATAGCTCTCCATCGTCCCCTGGAGCGAGGCGGCATAGTCCCACAGCCCGCGCGCGAAGAACGCCGCCGGCCATTTGTGAACGCCGCCCAGGATCGCCGAGCTCGGGAAGAACACCAGGTTGTTCTCCATCGCGTTGCCGCCGATGAAATAGGGGCGGTCGCGGCCCAGCCCGCGCTCCTCGTCCTCCTCGCTCGGGTGCTTCATCACGAAGCCCGGGCCGCTGGTGAACTCGGCCATCAGCATCGCGCCCTTGATGCTGCGGTCGCCGACCGGCTTGGCGCAGCGGATCTTGGGCATGTCGTAGCTGCAGTCGCGATCGAAGTTCATCGTCATCGCCCAGCCGCTCGCCATCGTCCCGCGCGAATTGCCGAACAGCATCACCGGCAGCCCGCCTTTGGCATCGCCGCCGCGCAGCATCGCCGCGGCATCCGCCCCGCGCCGCTCCTCGCCCGCCGGGGTGCGCAGGCGCAGCCCCTCCCCCGACCGCAGGCTCGCGATCATCGCCAGGATATCGCGACCCTGCTGCAGCGTGTTGGTGTCCGCATAGCCCGTGGACAGGCCAACGCCGCGCCGGTCGTAGAGCAGCACGTCGAAGCCCGCGGCGTTGAACATGCGCGCCAGGTCGCGCCACATCTGCTGCCCGGTTCCGCCGCTGCGCTCGCTCGGGAAATCGTTGATCTTGGTCTCGCCGTCGTCCTTGATCCGGTAGAGCCGGTCGTCGGGGTGCGTGATCGCGGCAATGCGGCCGCCACCGCCCGGCGTCATCACGATCAGCGCGCGCTTCTTCCCGCCTGCGCCGTCGTCCACACCCTCCCCGCGCACATACCAGCCGCGCAGCCGGACATCGCCGGTCATCTTGTGGTGCAGCCGCTCATGCGGATCGCGCGGCGCGGTGAACTCGACGGTGAAGGTCCGCGGATCCAGCGCCGCGAACGCCTCGCTCCACGGCGCCGCCGCGAAGAAGGCGGGCCGGCGCACGCGGGCAAGATCGATGTCGCCACTCTCGTCCGACGGCAGCTTGCCGAGCAGGTGCAGGTGCCGCGGATCGCGCGTGCGATATTCCTTGTTCGGCGGCCGGCGCGCATGGATCTGCTTGCCGACACGCTTGCGGCACTCCTTGTCCTTCTTGCACGCCGCCCATTTCGCGCGCAGCTCCCGGTCGCTGAACGCATCGACATAGAAGTCGCCGCGATAGCCCTCGGGCGGACGCGCCGCGACGGTCGAGAAGGGAATGCACGTCCGCGGTCCCGCGCGGGTGGGCAGGATATAGCCCGGCATCTTGCGGTCGCGATCATAGCCGACGCGCGCCTCGCATTCGGCCGCCGGCTCGGGAATCGCCGGTCCCTGCTGGCCGGCTTCGGCCAGACCAGCCGAGGTCGCCGCCATCGCCCCCGCAGCCAGATATCGCAGCAGCATCCCCATCTCTTCCCCCTGTTTGATCGAATCAGGCGATGCGCGCCGTCAGCGTCGGCAGCGACGTCTCGGCCGAGTTCACATTGACCCGCCGGTCCACGCGCACACCCCCATCCGCAAAGCTGCACACCAAGACGTCGCGGAACGCGGTCTCGACGAACTGCCAGCTCATCTCGAGCCGGTCGGGCGACAGCCACCGCGCACCCGCGACCACGCGCTGGCGCGCCGGCCGGTACTCGTGATGCAGACGGTTGCCGGTCATGCTCGTGTCCTGCTCGAGATAGTCGGCGAACCCGGCGGTGACCTGATGCTCGCCATGCGCATCGCGCATCCGGTAGGTGCAGGCATCGCCGGCGAAATCGAACGAAAGCCATTCGACGCCCTGATCGTTGGGCGCGACCGCCAGCTTCTTGCCGTTCAGCGCAGCCGCGGCCGCGGCAGGTGCAGCGCCACCCGCGAGCGGCGGGAGCAGGCGGAGCCCGGCGGTCTTGCGCCGCAGCTCGACCGCCGCCGGACCCGGCTGCGACACATCGCCGAACGCCGCCGGGAAATGCTTCCAGATGAGCGGCTTGATCTTCTTGCTGCCATTGATCGCGGAGAACAGCGCGAGCACCGCATTCTGCTCGGGAAAGACGATCGCGAACTGGCTGAACAGCCCGAGCGCGAAATAGGCGCGGCCCGGCCCCATCCACCATTGATAGCCATAGGCGCCGTCATTGTCGCCCGGCGTCTGCTCGGTCGTCGCCGCACGCACCCAGGCTTCGGACAGGATGCGCTTGCCGTTCCACATGCCCCCGCTGGCATGCACCGCCCCCAGTTTGAGCGAGGCCGCGGTGTTCCAGGTGAGGCCGTTCCCGCCGGGACTCACCCCGCCGGGGCTGCTGTCCCAATGCCACCGGTCGATCCCCAGCGGCTCCATGAACCGCGGCCGCAGATAATCGGCCATCGACTGGCCGGTGGTCTTGCTGATGATCGCCGAGAGCATGAAGCTCGCCGCGCTGGTATATTGGAAATGCGTGCCCGGCTGGTGGACGACCGGGATCTTGAAGAACTCCGCGGCCCAGGGGGTGTCAATCGGCCGCCACGCGGAACCGGAGGTTTCGCGGTCGTGCCCGCACTGCATGGTCAGCAGGTTGCGCACCGTCATCGCGCGCAAATTCGCGCTGGCGTCTGCAGGCACATATTCGGGGAAGAAGGAAACGACCTTGTCGTCGAAGCCGAACCGCCCCTCGTCGATCGCCAGCCCCGCCGCGGCCGCGGTCACGCTCTTGGTCAGCGAATGGGTGATATGGATCCGGCCGGACGAATAGGGCCACCACCAGCCTTCGGCGACGACATGGTTGTTGCGCATCAGCATGACGCTGTGCAGCTCCAGCCCCGCCGCCTCGACATCGGCGAGGAAGGCCAGGATCCGTTCGGACGAAACCCCCTGCGCCTCGGGCGTGCTGCGCAGCAGGCCGTCGCGATAGGCGTCGGGCCGAACCGGTCCCACGCTCGGCGGCAGCCCGCTGCCCTGCGCCAGCGGCCGTGCGCAGCCGCCTGCGAGGAAATAGGCGCCCGCGCCCATCGTCAGCTGCCCGATGCGCCGCCGTGTATAACGAAACTCGCTCAAGCCCTCGCTCCCCTCGCCTCTTTGACGGCAGTGTGAGAGGCTCGCCTGTCACCACGCTGTCACAGTCGCCGCCGTCGCGAAGCGGCTGCGGACGCACGGCCAGATGCTGAAGATGGCTGCGATCCGGACTTACGCGTAGGCCGCGAACAGCGCGTCCAGGAAGCGGTCATATCTGGCGCCGGCATCCGCATCTGGACCCTGCCCGGCAGAACGCCAATAGCCCATGGCAATGCTCGAATAGACCGCCGCCAGCGCCACGCTTTGCGCTTCGGTGCACTTCACCCGCTCGCGCACCGTATGCACGCTCGTCGTTCCGCGAAGATAGCGGAGCAGGCCGATCAGCTCCTCGCCGACCCGCCCGCGCGCGACTGCCAGCACCAGCTCATCAATGGCCAGCATGCGCGACAGGTCCGGCTGCGCACCCTTGTCCGGCACTTGCGGATTCGCGCCCGGACGGTCAGGCAGGCCGCCCGTCAGCTGCACATAGATTTCCGAATAGGCGAGCTTGAGCAGGTCGCCGGTGCGCTTGCAATTGTGCGAGACCACGCCAAGCGTCAGCCCTGCCTCGGCCGCGACCGCACGGTGGGTCACGGCCCCTGCCCCCTTCTGTGTGAGCAGGCGCGCGGCTGCCATTGCGATCAGCTGCAGATTGCCCTCGGGGATCGCCATTGTCCGATCCGCCGCGCGGGCACATGCGCGGGCGTGGACGCGCCACGGCGCCGGTTCCGGAAGCCGGCCGCCCAGCCATCCCGCCCAGGTGCGTGCGGACTCCTCGAGCACGGCGCGGTCGATCGGCCGGCGCCAGCGCATCATGTGGAGCAGGCCTTCGCCATCGAAGAACAGCGTTGCCGCCTCGGCCGAAGCGGCGGCGCCGAAGCGTGCGCAGATATCGGACCAGAACCCGCGCCAGAGCGCGTTCCATGCATCGCGAAGCGGCGCAAAGCGCGGGTTGCGCGCGGCGAGAAGCTGGCATTCGCGCCAGGCGAAGGCGAGCGCGCGCGCCCCCTCGCACCAGTCGTCGATCAGCAGTGCGGTCAAGGATCCGAATGCCTGCAACGGCATGTCATCGACACCGTCGAGTTTCGCCTGCCAACCGTCCGCCCATTGCGCGGCAAGCGTCAGTGCCTCGGCTTGGGCGGCCTCATACAAATGTTCCAGATCACTGAAATGATAATAGATAGCGGAGGCGTTGACGCCCGCGGCCGAGGCCAGGGTGCGCGCCGAAAGCTCGCCACTCCCCTGTTCCGGCCAAAGGGCGAGTACGGCGGCGATCAGCTCGCGCCGCTTCGACGACTCTCCTTGCACGGATACGCTCTGCATCGTCGCTATCTCGTTGCTCTTGCCACCGAAATCTACCGGCGCGGCGCTACCAGATCGCCAGCCAAGTTCAAAATCCCGCCCGCGTCAAACTGTAACAGCTGAGTCGCCGGGCTGACATACGATCGTTCTAATCGCGCCCTGAAATCAGTCATACAAGGGGCCATGCAATGCGATTCCGTTCGTCCAACCCTGTCCGGCGTCGCGCCGCGATTCTCGCCACCGCCGCCACGCTTGGCCTTACCGCGCAGGCGCATGCGCAGGCGATCAACGCGGCTGCGGAGAGCGTCAGCGAGGATACCGAAATCGTCGTCACCGGCTCGATCTCGCAGGCCCAGGCCGCCTCGGTGCGTGAGAAGCGCGAGGCCGACAATCTCGTGGATATCGCCGCCGCCGATGCCGTCGGCCGCTTCCCCGACCAGAACAGCGCCGCGGCGCTTTCACGCCTGCCCGCGGTCGCGGTGCAGCGCGACCAGGGACAGGAACGCTATATCCAGGTGCGCGGCGCGCCCAATCGCTGGACCTCGGTCAGCATCGATGGCGTACCGATGATCGGCGTCGACGAGGGCGGGACGACCCGCGCCTATCGTTTCGACGCGGTCCCCGCGGTGCTGCTCAACTCGATGGTGGTCAACAAGTCGCTGACCTCGGATCTTCAGGCCGAGGCGATCGTCGCCAATATCGATCTGCGCACCTATTCGCCGCTCGCGGTCAAGGGGTTCAGCCTTCAGGGCGATCTTGGCTATGGCTGGATGGAGCTGGGCGGCGGCGAGCAGCGTCAGGGCTCGATCCGCGCAAGCTGGTCGAACGACGTGCTCGGCATCGTCCTCGGTGCCTCGCACTATCGCCGCAAGCAGACCACCGACAATCGCGAGGTCGGCGCCTATGACGCGCTCGGCCCGACCGAGTTCGACATCCGCAACTATCTGCTCGAGCGCGAGAATAACGGCCTGTTCGCCGCGGTGGAATGGGCGCCGGCCGAAGGACAGCGGATGTGGGCGCGTGCCATCTACACCGAGTTCAGGGACGACGAGCAGCGCAACCAATATGAGTTTGATCTCGACAGCAGCGGGGCCACCGGCACGCGCAGCATGGCGCGCGGCGACCTGGTCGGCGTGCCGGTCGTCTCGACCTTCAACTACGGCCAGTACCGGACCCGCAACTACATCAACACGATCGGCGGCAGCTACGAGAGCGACGACGGCCTCAAGGCCACCGTCAACCTCAACTATACCCGCACGGAGAACACGACCTATCTTCCGCTGACCCAGCTGCGCACCTCGGGGCTCGCCTCGCCCTCGATCAGCTATGACAACAGCGATCCGCGCTTTCCGGTCGTCAGCGTCTTCTCGACGGTGATGAGCGGCGCCACGCGCGTCCGCGGCGCGCCGCTTTCCGGGATCGACCAGACCGCGGTCACCTCCAGCGGCATCGTCATCCCCGGCCGCCAGGACACCTTCTCGGACAGCTATACCGCGAAGTTCGACCTCTCGAAGGAGATGGGCGACCTCACCGTGTCAGCGGGCATGCTCTACGCAGATCGCGACATCGACGGCTTCACCTTCGCGACTTCGAACGTCGTTCCCCTCGCGCTCGGCGCGACGGTGGGCAAGCCGTTCGGCATCGCCAACTATCTGACCAGCCAGAGCTGGGACACGAACTTCCCCCTCGGCTTCCGCATCAACTATGTCGACAACGTCAAGATGCGCGCGGACATCGACGCGCTGCTCACCGCGCTCCAGGCCAGCGGCGCGTATAATCCGAACAACAACGTCCCGGCGGAGAATTACTACACGCTCAACGAGCGCACGCTCGCCGGCTATGTGATGGGCAAGTTCAAGTTCGAGAACGGCCAGGTCGTTGCGGGCGTCCGTGTCGAGCGCTTCCTGCTGGAGAACAAGGGCACCGCGCGCACCTCCACGGGGCTGCGCCCGCTCTCCGCGCCACAGGAGCACACCGACTTCTTCCCCAGCATCAACGCACGCTTCGACCTGTCGGACGATCTCGTCTTCCGCATCGCCGGCCAGCGCGGGGTCGCACGCCCGTCGTTCGGCGAGATCCGCGTCGGCAGCGCGATCAACGACACGACCACGCCCGGCACGATCGGCGGCGGCAACCCGATGCTCAAGCCCGAATATACCTGGGGCGTCGACGCCAGCCTCGAATATTACCTGCCGGGCGGCGGTATCCTCGCGCTGTCGGGCTTCCATCGCTGGGTCGACAACGTCCTCTACCAGAACCAGCAGCGCGTCGGCAGCACCGTGTTCAACAGCAACGGCGTCGATCGCTCGAACTATCTGCTGACCTCGACCTTCAATGGCGAGAACGGCCGCCTCTATGGGATCGAGCTCAACTATCAGCAGCGCTTCACCTTCCTGCCGGGCGCGCTCGACGGGTTCGGCTTCCAGGGCAACCTTGCGCTGCTTGGCGGGGAGTTCGACACGCCGACGCTCAAGGGCATCGCGTTCCAGGGCCTGTCCGACACCGTCGTCAACGCCTCGCTCTACTACGAGAAATACGGCCTGTCCGCGCGCGTCAGCTACCAGTGGCGCAGCGACTGGCTCGACACGCTCGGCGGCTTCGGCAGCGGCGAATATCGCAAGGGCTATGACAATCTCGATGTGTCGTTGCGCTACGCCGTGACCGACCAGTTCACCCTGTTCGCCGACGCCTCGAACCTCACCGACGCCGTCTACCTCGCCTACGAAGGCGACAAGAGCCGTCCGACCGAGGTCGAACAGATCGGTCGCCGCTTCCTGTTCGGCACCCGCTTCGCTTTCTGAGAGAGGAACCTTCCATGCGTAACCTGTTGATGCTTTCCGCCGCCGCCGCGCTCGCGCTCGCTGCCGGCGCTCCGCTGACGCCGATCGCGGCGCGCCAGGCCGCCGCTCCGGCCACTAAGGCCGCCAAGGTCGAGCATAGCCGGCTACTGCCCCTTCAGGGCGGCCAGAATTTCCGCGACCTTGGCGGCTATCCCGCCGCCGACGGCCGGGTCGTCAAATGGGGCACCATCTACCGCTCGGGCGCGATGCACCGGCTGACCGCGGACGATTTCCGTTTCCTCGCCAGCGCCGGGCTCAAGACGGTGGTCGACCTCCGCTCGACCAGCGAGCGCACCCGGGAATCGGTGGCGTGGCCCGAAGCGACGAAGCCGCAGGTCCACACCAAGGACTATGAGCTCGACAATCGCACCTTCTTCGCGTCGCTCGCCAAGCCCGGCCTGACCGCCGCCGAGGTCAAGGCGACGATGGCCCGCTTCTATCGCGAGGTTCCGATCAGCTTTGCCGATCAGTACAGCGTGATCTTTGCCGAAATTCTGGCCGGCGACACGCCGCTCGCCTTCAATTGCTCGGCCGGCAAGGACCGCACCGGCGTCGCCTCCGCGCTCCTCCTCATCGCACTCGGCGTCCAGCGCGAAATCGTGATCCAAGACTACCTCCTCTCCAACACCTATTTCAAACCCGATGTTGCGGCGGTCGATCTCAAGGATCCCCAGACGGCCTTCTTCGCCGGCTTGCCCGCCGAAGCCAGGCAGGCGCTGATGGGCGTCGATCGCGACTATCTGGAGGCTGCGCTTGCGACGGTCGATGCCTATCCCGGCGGCCCGGAAGCCTACTATCGCGAGAAGCTCGGCATGGATACCGCGAAC
>Ga0247823_10000989_pt1 | contig 24059 bp, 19 predicted proteins | sample 13C_PalmiticAcid_2_FD_192426 | JGI IMG/M metagenome (GOLD analysis project Ga0247823, IMG submission 192426) | Soil microbial communities from agricultural site in Penn Yan, New York, United States - 13C_PalmiticAcid_Day30 | ecosystem: Environmental > Terrestrial > Soil > Agricultural land... | reverse complement strand
TCACCTGGGGGTGCACTTCGCGCTCGCCGTCGGCGGCGGGTTCTTTGAGCTCGGGAATCTCGCGGTTGGGCTCGAGCTCCGAGGAGCTCGCGAGGTAGAACTTCATCTCGCCCGCGGCGATTTTCGGAAAGGCACAGCGGCCGGCGAATTCGGTCTCTAAGAAGAGCATGGAGATCTCTTTCCAGCGCGAGAGCGGGTAGTAGATGCCGAGGGTGGACTCGGGGCCGCGCGCGCGTAAGTCTTGGATAAGGCGCGCTTTGACCGGTTCGCTGAGTACGGCGGATTCCGGAATGGATGCAAGACTGCGTCGCAGCTCCTTGCGGATATCTTTCATGGCTTCAACGGAAATCCCGATTGGAGTGCCGGAGCGCTCCGTCGGGAATTCCCTCCCGTAAAATAAAAAAACTAACAGGGTTATGTTTTAATATCCCTGATCAGTAGGGGAGCGCGTATTGCTAAGCGTCCTGTCCACCGGCCAAGTGCGCCTCAACCCTGACCAAGAGGCGCTCGGTGGTGTTCGTGACTTCTCTCTTCAGCACGCGAAGCTTTTCTTGAGCTTCGAGGAGTTCTTCGGCGAGATTCAAAGCGACGAGCACACTCAATTGGTGAGGGGTCAAACCGCTCACCGTTTTGTCTGCCAGAGCATCGAACTTTGATTCTACCAATTCCTTTGTGCGCTTGAGCAGGGTGGGTGTGGCGTCAGTTTTGACGCGTACTTGAGTGCCCCCAACTGCTATATCAGTAATCTTTGCGCTACCCTTAGGTAGAAAGCTCGGTGCCGCCGTTTCAGACATAACCTGGGTAAGTCTTACATATTTTTGGGTCTTTAGCACCTATTATGAGGCCCAGAGCGCGCTGCAACAAAGATTTAGCGTTCCCGGGGACGGGTAAAAGTACCGGGTTAAGGTAACGGATACCTTTGCTCGCTGCGTTAGTGTGTGGGGGTCTTGGCTGTTGCCCCGGCGGGCTGGGCCGCGGAGTCCTGGGCCCGCTGGAAACCCATGGAAAAGGCGGCCAACTGTGCGTTCATCCGGGCGTGTGTGATGTTGCAAAGGGCGACGCAGGACTTCTTTTGACCTTCGGAGACGCCCTTTTCGGTTTCGCAAAAGGCGATGCAGCGTTGGGCGAGGGCCAGGGACATTTCGGTGGGACCCTGAGTTTTGAGCTCGTTATGGCAATATTGATCCATCTTCTCGGCCAGCTGACCGGGAAGCGCGAAGGTCGCTTCATCGCAGCCCGGCATTCGGGAGAGGAGCGTGGCGTGGGAGCGGATGGCCTGGTGAAAGGCGGCCGGAGGGGTGAAGTCGCCCGCTTTTCCGCAGAGCAGTCCTTTGTAAACCTCGTTGGCGATGGGCGTTGCGGCAAAAGCGCTAGAGGCAAGGACGAGTGCGGCAAGGCTCATAAGAAGGGATTTCATAAACCCATCTTAGGAGCCTTTGGCAGGCGACGTGAGTCAAAAAGCCGTCCCGCGCCAAGGTTGCAAAGAGGTCCCCATTGCTTAAACATGAGCCCATGACCACGCAGATCAAAATCAACCCCGAACTCGACCTTGTCTTGGAGCGCACCACGAGCGTGAAGCCCGAACTCCTTTACCGCGCTTGGACGGAACCCAAGCACTTGCCTCATTGGTTTTGCCCCAAGCCTTGGCGAACCACGGAGTGCGAGATCGACCTGCGTCCCGGCGGCAAATTCTACACCGTGATGGAAGGTCCGAGTGGAGAGCGCCACCCAGGCACCGGCTGTTACCTTGAGATCATCCCCAATCGCAAACTCGTGTGGACCTCGGCCCTCACCACGGGCTACCGCCCCCAGGCGCGCGCCGAGAACGGCGCAGACATGCTCTTTACCGCCGTCCTTATGTTTGAACCCCACCAGGACGGCACCAAGTACACCGCCATCGCCATGCACCCCGACGCCAAGACCTGTCGCGCGCATGCGGAGATGGGTTTTCAAGAAGGGTGGGGCGCGGTCTTTGATCAGCTCGTGGAATACACGAAGACGATGAAGTGACGCGAGTGCGCTACCAAAAGGTTGGTGGCACCTAACCGAAGAGCGATTCGGCAAAGGATTGCGCTTCGAAAGATTTGAAATCTTCGGGGCGTTCGCCCAGGCCCAGCCGGCGCAGCGGGATGCCCGTCTCGCGCACCACGGCGATCAGCGCGCCGCCGCGGGCGGTGCCGTCGACTTTGGTGAGGATCAAAGCATCGATGCCGATGTCTTTGGTGTAAGTGCGCGCCTGACTGAGCATGTTCTGACCGGTGTTGGCGTCGAGCACAAGCACGCTCTGGTGCGGAGCGCCCTCCATCGCCTTGGCCATCACGCGTTTGTTCTTGGCGAGGTTGTCCATCAGCTGCGTGTTGTTATGCAAACGTCCTGCGCTGTCGCAGAGAACAAAATCGATGTTCTTGGCTTTGGCCGATTCGATGGCGTCAAAGAGCACGGCCGAAGAGTCAGCTCCCTCGGTGCCGCGCACGCAGGGAATCTCCAGGCGATCGGCCCAGGTTTCGAGCTGTTCTGAAGCGGCGGCGCGGAAGGTGTCTCCGGCGGCGAGCATCACCGAGTGGCCGCGATCCTTTAATTCTTTAGCGAGCTTGGCGATGGTCGTTGTTTTGCCCACGCCGTTGGTGCCCACAAACCAGATCACGGTGGGGGTGGCCGTCTTTTGCGGCCATTCGCCCGCGTGAGTCTCTGAAGTTTCGAGCCAGGTCTTTACGGTGCTAGCCATCTGCGATTTTGCGGCGGCCGGACGCTCTGTCACGGGCGCTTCGGCGATGCGCTGCCAGTCGAGCGCGCTCATCAGCTCGCTCGTGTTGGCGATGCCCATGTCGGTCACAAGACAGGCCTCTTCGAGGTCTTCCTTCATGCCCGTGATGTCTTTGTCGAAGCCCAGGGCAAAACGGCTGCGGGTTTTTTCGAGCGCCGACCACCAGGCGTTGCCGGCGTCGGCGGGGCTTTCGAGCTTTTCGTGGGTCTGAATGCCGAGGCGAGATTTGCTCGGGGTTTCCGAACGGCGGGTTTTGCGCAGACGAAAGAAAAGGAAAATCGCGGCGATCAAAAGGCCGATCGAACCGATGTAAAAAATCACTTCTTGGGCGGGGGTGAGCACCAGGTTTTGGTCCATGGGGCCCGAAGCCTAGCCAGGCTCATTTGGGTGTCAAGCGTTAACGCAGCTGAGGAAACCTAGCCCGGACCGCCCTACGGCGCTCGATGAGCACGTCCATTTGGCGCTCGAGTCCCATCGTGGAGTAGCGGTTGTTGCCTTGAGCTTGCACGCTCAAGGTCGCGCCCATACTCTTGATGTCGTTGTCGATGCAGCGAAGCTGATCGCGCAGATTCGCGGCGCGAGCGGCGAGCTCCAGGGCATAAGCGGTGGGGGCCACCGGTTCGGCATAGCTGAGTGCCACGTAGCCGTTTTCGGCTTGCGTGAAACCGATGCGCAGCGAGCGCTGGTTTTCGAACGCAACCTTGATGGTTTCGCGGTGCGAGCTGATCGCGTCGCGGGCCGCTTCGGGAGTGTCGAAAGTTTCGGAGTAGACCCACTCATTGCGGATGGCGTAGTGCACGGTTTTGTCGTCTTGCGCGTTGGGGCTGACACTCAGCTCATCGGCGCGGATGCCGACGTTGCGCTGGGCGGAGTCGATCCAAAGGAACTGCTTCTTGCCGTCGGACTTCACGTGCAAGTGCACCACACCCGAGGTGTTGCGTGCGGCTTCGATCTCTTGACGGATCTGCAGGGCTTTGCGGAAATTGTGCTGCCAATCGTCGGTGGTTTCGGTGAGGTCTTCTGCGTAGTTCGAGACGTGGAGTTTTCCGTGCTGATCCACCCAAACGCTCATGGCTTCGGCGGCATAAACGCTGTCGCGTTCTGTGGCCTGGGCTCCGATGGCCAAAAGGGCAGCCGCGAGCAGAGCGCTTTTGCGCAAAAGGTTGCTTAGGACCGGGTCATGACGCAGAGACTCGAAGAACATAATTATGGAGGCGGAGCATCGCCGGATTTGAGCATTCTGTAAAGGGTTCTCTCAGAAATTCCCAGTAGAGAAGCTGCAAGCTTTTTGTTGCCCCCGGTGATCGTGAGGGCCTGATCGATGGCCCGCTTTTCGAGGGTCGCCAGATCCGAAAAATTCAAATTCAGGTGCTCGTCCCGAGTGGGGAGGGTACGCAAGAAATCCGGCAATGATTCCGCGGGCAAGAAGCCCGAGCGCAACACCTCGCCGGGGGCGAGAACCAAAGAGGTTTCGATGACGTTTTCGAGTTCGCGGATGTTGCCCGGCCAGTCGTGATTCCACAAACAGCGCATGGCCTCTTGGGTAAAACGTACCGGCGCTTTGTGGTTTTTCTCGCAGAGCTTGTCGAGCAGCGAGGGCACGAGCCACAGCAGGTCCTCTTTGCGCTCGCGCAGAGGTGGCATTTTGATCTCCACCACGCGAAGGCGGTAGAGCAGGTCTTCGCGGAATTTCTTTTCGCTCACGAGCTCGGCGAGGTCGCGATTGGTGGCCGCGATGATGCGCACGTCGGCCGAGATTTTTTTGTTGGAGCCGAGTTTGAAAAAGGATCGGTCCTGAATGAATTGCAAGAGCTTGGCCTGCAGAGCGGTCGAGAGGTCGCCGATCTCGTCGAGTAGCAAGGTGCCGTGGTTCGCCGAGAGGATCTTGCCCTCGCGGGCTTGCGTGGCACCTGTGAAGGCGCCTTTTTCAAAGCCAAAGAGTTCGGACTCCAGCAGCTCGGCTGGAATCGCGGCGCAGTTGAGTGCCACAAAGGGCTGCTCGGAGCGACGCGACCACGAGTGCAGCGTTTCGGCAAGGTAGCTCTTGCCCGTTCCCGATTCGCCCACCAGCAGCACCGAGGCGTCTGATTGCGAAGCGCGGCGCAAGAGGTCCATCACTTTGGCATAGGCGGGAGAGACGGAGCTGGAGCTCGAGGTGGAGACCACGTCCGGAGCGGCGGCGAGCATCGCCTCGACCTTTTCGCGCACCTGTGCGGCTTTGAGAGGTTTGGTGAGCACGTCAAAGGCGCCGAGCTTCATCGCGGAGACGGTGTCTTCGATGGTGCCGAAAGCCGTCACCAAGAGGCGCTGCACTTCGGGGCGAATGTGACGCGCGATTTGCAGCAGCTCGATGCCATTCATTTCGGGCATCTTGAGATCGGTGATCAGCAGACGCACTTTGGGATCGGTCTTGAGAATCTCGAGAGCACGAGTGCCGCTCTCGGCCTCGAAGCATTCCCAGCCCGAACGCTCGAGCAGGAGTCTCAGGGCTTCGCGATTGGGAGCTTCGTCATCCACGATCAGAATCATAATTCGTTACTCGTTTCCGTGCTTTTAGCATCAGTCGGGGCCAGAGGTCCAATCACCCTCACGCAGGAGGCGTAGGGCGCCTCGGGGGTGATGATTTGAATCAGGCCTCCGTAGGCCTCAAGCATGGACTTTGAGGTGGAGAGGCCAAGGCCGGAACCGTCTTTTTTGGTGGTTTGAAAGATTTTAAAGGGGGCCACTTGGTATTCGGCCGGAAAGCCGCTGCCGCGGTCAAAGACGTCGAGATAAAAGCTCTCTCCGCCCTCGGTCACGCCGTAGCGCACTTTGATTTCGCGCACGCCTGGGGTCTGCTCCTGCGCCTGCAGCGAGTTCTTGGCGAGGTTCAGCAGCACGGCCTTGAGCACGTTGGGCGGAATCGCGGCCACGGTAGCGCGGCGGCGATCGTCACCAGCGTGAGCTTCTTCGATTACCAGCGGACAGGATTTTAGCGAGAGCTCCTCTAGCATGAGTTCTCGGATCGAGACGACAACCTCGCGGATGTCGGCGTCCGAGGATTCCAGGATGCGTGACTTCGTGCTGCGCAGGTGCGATTCGGTGAGCGCGTTGAGACGATCAATCTCGCCGGTCATTTTTTCTACGAGCGCGCGTTGCTCGGCTGGCACGTCTTCCATCAGGATCTCGAGCTTGAGACTGAGACTGTTGAGTGGGTTGCGGATCTCGTGTGCGAGTTGGGCGGCCATCTCGCCCATGGAGGCGAGTTTTTCTTTTTGCACGAGTTCGGCCACGAGCTCTTCGTTCTTTTTGATGGTCACTTGTAGGGAGGTAAAGAGAAGGGTGATCGCGCGCTGGGTTTCGCGGTTTTTGGAGGCCTGCTCATCGAGGGCCGCCGAGGCTTCTTGGAATTTTAAGATGCGTGCGCGAATGGCGTCCACAAGTTCGGCGAAGTCCGAAGCGCCCGAAAAAAGCCCGCGCGACTTGAGCGAGCGCGGCGCCCAGTCCACGGGACTTTTGTCGCGAGCGATCCATTCCTGGAGCTCCTGCAGCGGCAGCGTCCATCGCCACACAAAGATAAAGTAGAGCAGCATCCACACGATGCCCACCGCAAAGAAAACCCCCCACAGCGTGAGGTAATGGGTAGTGTCTTCGGAGATGGCGAGCAACTGTACGGAGATCTCGCGCTCCACGGCGCGGTCGAGGAACTCTGTGGTGCGCTGGATCTCACCGAGCTGGGTGAGGGAGAGCGAAATCTTGGAACCGATGGAGATCTGGTCGGTGTAGTTTTGTGTTTCTTGCTTCCACGACTCGAGCAGGGTGCGCAAGGAACTTGGCACCCAGTAGCCCTGCTGCAAATTTTGCAGGGCCGCGACGTTCGGACCGAGGCGAATCATCGCCAAATTTTCGACGCTGATATTTTCTTCGCGCGTGAGCTGAGTGATAAGTTTAAGTTCTTGAATTTGAAGTCTTAAGTCGGAGTTTGCCATCTGCACGAGGCGGCGCATGGGCACGAGCACTTCGCGTATGCGCTCCGAGGAGAGGTCGAGCTTGGACTGAGTTTGGATCACGAAATAGCCGCTGAGACCCAGAGTAATCGCAAATAAAATCAAAAAGATAGAGGTTCGGCGGCGGAAGTTCGAACCTCGTTTGATTTGTGCGACTGGCATGTCCCTCATTTCTTTTATGTTAAGACCAATTCAAGGTTCCATCTACTTCGTCCGATAAGTACAATGAAATAGGGGGAGGTAGTGGCCTTGTATACCAAAAAAAGCTTATTGCAGATGAGCGGATGGGGGATGCTCTTTGGAGCTTTCCTAGTGGTTTCCGTTGGTTTCGCCGATCCCGCTCCCTCTGAAGACGTACCCCTTTTACGTGCACGAGACGTTTATGCTCCTTCTACGGGCGGTGCCTCGCGCTCCGTCGCTTCTGAGGATCATGAAGAACGCGAATACTCTCGCGAACCCGCCGCCTTGCGTGCCGCTCCCGTTCTCACTCGCGCCGAAGCTCCGCGCCCGATGGTAGAAAATTACGATCGCTCCGGCGATCCGCAAGAAGCGGCCATGCTCGCGGCTTGCTCGCTCGAGCGCCGCCCTTATGGCAAAGCCTTTGTCGAAGGCCGCGTGGCCTCGAACTGGCGCTGGAACGAAGTGAAGAACGATCCCCGTCGCGAAGTTGAGTTCTCGCAAAAACGCCACGGCGACACGCCCTTCGAAAACCCACTCTGTGAACTTTTCATCGTGAAGCGTATGCTTGAGCAGGGCGGCAGCGCTTCGCTGATCTATCGCTGCGAACTCGTGCGCGACGATCTCGCTCGCTCGTACGGCAATATTCAAGCGGGCAACGTCACCTCGCAGGGTGCTTTTGGCATCCTCGATAGCGTGATGGGCTCGCGTTCTTCGGATAACAAGGAACGCGTTTGCCGCGATCCCAACACCGACGAACTTTTTGCCTGTGCGATGGAAGACCTGGGCTCGCACCTCGGTAACAATTCCATGCAACGCAAAGCTGCTGAGAACCTCATGAACCTCTGCCGCTCTCGCGGCGCGAACATGAACACGACGAACAGCTACTTTAGCGCGGGTCTCACCCCGAGCGGTGGTTTCTGCTCGTCTACGGGTGGCGCTAGCGTCAATACCGGCGTTCCCGTCGTTCAGATTCAAGAACCTTGGTACAAAACCGTGCTCAACGCGAGCCTCGGTGCCCTCAAGATTATCGGCCCTCTCAAAGTTTTGAACGATGGTCACAAACGTCGCGAACAAACTTCGCAGCTCGCCATCAACCGCAACTACAAGCTTGGTTTTCCGAGCGCGGTTTCGGGTGCGGGCATGTGGGGTGGTACCGGTGGTTGCTCGGGTTACGGCACTTGCGGCGGTAACGGCGGCATCGTCGTCGGCGGCGGCATGGGCGGTTGCGGTGGCGGTTTCTGCGGCGGTGGCGCCATTGGCGGCGGTTACGGCATGGGTGTCGGTATGGGCACTTGCGGCACGCCTCCTTACGCTCCCTGGTCACAGGGTTGCGGCGGTGGTGGCTACTACGGCGGCATGGGCACGGGCGGCTATGGCATGGGTGGTTATGGCGGCGTCGCCAGCTATCCCGGTCTCTACGGTTATCCCGGCATGGCTGCTGGCGGCATGCCTGGTCCTTTCGGAACCAACGGTGGCGGCAACGGCTGGTCTCCGGGCATGTACGGCAATCCCTGGGGCATGGGCGGTCAATACGGACAACCTTCGTATTGGGGCACGGGCTACGGCAACGGCATGGCCGGCGGCACCAACGGTTATTATGTCGACAGCTACAACGCGCAAATGGCGCGCTCTACAAACCGCTCGAACCGCTACGGTCAGCTCTACGACAACTTGGGTACCGATTCGCGGGGCAACGCGGGCAATTTGTGGAACACCACGAGCAGCTACAGCGGTGGATATTCCTATTACCCGCCTTATTCCTCGGTTCCTCAGTGCAGCGGCGGCTTCGGCTGTTAGTTTGATTTCTTAAAGCACAAAGCCCCCGTACGACGAGCTGTGGTACGGGGGCTTTTTTTATATTCGCGTTCGAGGGGAATGCATCAACATTTGAACTCGACGATCGCGTCCGTTGTCGCTTAATGAGCGGAGCATGTTGAGTCGAACGTTTGCAGTTCAGGTTTTGTGTCTCATCGGGGCTCTCTTCCGCCCAGGGCTTTCCTTAGCGAACGAAAAATGCCGGATCGTCATTCATGACCTCTCCATTCACGCGGTCTCTCCGGCAGGAACTCTCGCTAGTGGCGAAGAAAAGTTAGCTGTCTATCTCGTGCTCAAGGAACTCGCAGAGCGTTTTCCCTCTCTACCCACGCCGACCCAGCTCAAAGTATGCACTGGCGGGGCTCCCTGTTCGGTTCCGGGCGGCATTGTCATCCAGCCCGCCGTGAACGGAGAGATCCGCAGCATCGTGGCGGTGCACGAAATCGGGCACCAAATCATGACCCACTTTTTTCAGCGCGAAGCCTTTCGTTTGACCGGATCGATCTTTGCCCAAGCCGAGTTCGAGGCGCACGCGATATCGTTTCAGGACTACTTTTATCATCAAACCGTGTTCCGAAATTCCCCTGAGCGCCTTAAGGAGCATGAGGTGGCCCTCAGCGAGCTGGGGCGGAAGCCCATTGAGGCCTTGAAGGTGTTGCGCGAAAAGGATCCTGAGCACCGCACGGTCTTTACCGAATTGCTATCTTTGGGCGGCACCAAGCGCGCCTACGAAGAGATTTTTTCGGATCTTCTCGCGGCTACCTACGAAGGCAACTGGGACGCAGTGGCGGTGGAGGTGCAAGGGAGTCCCTACCTGAGGGGATTTCCGGAATATCGAAAACCCCGTACAGACAGGGGGCCGGAGAATCTTTGGGGGCCGGCGGCTCAACATTTGTTTCCCGAAGCCCGTCACGTCATTCGGGTGAAGGTCGGGGCTCATCTCAGAGACGTCGCTTATATGGACAGGTTTCTTCCTTACCTTGCCGAATCCTTTGCGAGGGATTTTGCATGGATGGTCAAAGAGGACGAAGACAACTACGAGTCCATGTGGGTGGACGAGACGCTGCTGCAGACCATGGAAGCTCGTATCATCCAAGCGGTGATGAGCTTTGACCCCTAAATCCAGGATTTAGGGGCGTTTCCCATTTGTAAAATCTTTAGCGTGTTTTCCACACCTGACGGCCCGAGCCGAGGATCCAGTCGATCGTCGCGCGCACGTAGGTGGCTTTGCTGCCACGGCTAAACTCTAAGCTGTGTTCGCTGTCGATCTCCACAAGACGTTTGGGGCCGCGGTAGGGTGTGTAGAGGTCGCGCTTGACGCCGGCCGAATCGACCATCACGTCTTGCTTGGCGGTAAAAATCAGCAGCGGAAACTGCATGCTGTAGATGTTTCGCTCCATGATTTTGGTGAGTGAAGAGGCCGAGCGCAAAAATCCAGCCGTCACTTGGTGCAGACCCAGAGAATCGTTCTCGATCCATTCGAGGCCTGGGCCGTAGGTGGTGAACCACTCGTTGCGCAGAGGCGTGGCGAGGTACTCCAGGCGTGGACGCGTGAGGACGCTGAGCTTTTCGGGTACCGAGTAGTCGGCCTGCTTTGTCATGTGCGTGGAAGGGGCGATGAGCGTGAGGGTCGAGAAAGGGAAGGACTTCACGTTTTGAGCGCCGATCAGATAGGGCACGGCAATGCGGGCGCCAAAACAGTTGGCCATGAGGTGCATCTCAATGCCATTGGGGTTGGGGATGCGCTTGTCTTCGGAGAGGCGTTTGCGAAAGATCGCGCGCGCATCGTCGAGGTCGCGGATCAGGATCTCCGCCGAGTCGGCGTGTCCGCGGGTGGTGCTGCTGCGGCCCGAGCCGCGGCGGTCGTAGGCGAGCACCGCGATGCCGGCATCGGCAAGGGAATGACCCACGCGCGAGGCGCGCAACCATTCAGCGTGGCTCTGCATGCCGTGAACAAAGAGCAAGGTGGCACGGGGTTTCACCTGCGGCGAATAAAAGTAAATCGCGTGCTGGGTGGAACTGTCACTTGTCGACGAGTACCAGAGGTCCTGGGAATCGGCGTGGGCGAGGGCACCCGTGAAGAGAAGAGCGAAAGAAAGAAAAAGGTTACGAATCGATTTCATTAGGACTCCTGTCTGAGCCCCAGGCCTTTGCTTTGAGCCGAGGGGTTTTGCAAAATACCCGCCAAGCCGAACTTGATTTCGGGCTGGGCGATGTCTTTTTCGAGCAACATGGATCCGAAGGCGCCTTCTTGCGCTGTGAGCAGATCACCGGCGGCGCGGGCCACCACGAGTGCGGCGCGCGAGAGCACCGAGGTCTCACCGACCTGGGCGCCTACGATGATTTCCCAATTTTGTTTTTTGAGTTCGTCGACGATCGCTAGCGAACGTAGAAGTCCACCCATCTTGGAGACGCGAAGGTTGGCCACCCAGCGAGCTTCGTGCTTGGTGGCACGCGCGATGTCTCCCCAGTTGCACAGCGATTCGTCGAGAATGATTCCCAGCTGTTCGCGCTGGCTCAATTCGGCCATGGCGCGAAAGTCGTGCGCGGCAAAAGGCTCTTCGATGGCCCAGGGGCGCAAGGGAATTTTATCGAGAAAAGGGTAGATCTCCTGTTCACGGCCAGCCCAGGCGTTGTTGCCGTCCAGGCGCAAACGGAAGTCGAGTGGTGAGCGTGTGGCCCAGGTGGAGGCCAACAGGCGTACCGGTGGCCAGAGCAGGCGGTAGCCCGGAGAGACTTTGGTTTTGAGCTCGTCGATGCGCGGATAATCCAGTGACGCGTCGGCGACGACTTTGAGTTTGAAATCTGAAAATCCAAAGCGCAGAAAGCGTTTCAAATTCTTTTCGTATTTCGCAGGATCGTCGGCGCTGAGCACTGCCGTGTACTGAAAACGGGTTTTGCTTTCGTTCACGCCCAGGAGGCGCTCGATGCTCACGTTTTGTTCCTGTGCGAGCAGGTCGAGGGTGGCAAGTTCGATGGCGCACCATGCGGAGGGGTTGGTGTCGATCTCGCTGCGGTGTTCGTCCACGAAATGCTTTAGCGAGGCGAGCGTGGTGACATTCGCCGAGACGCAGGCGACCTTGGCCTGGGCCCATGCGATGGCGCCGTCGAGGGTTTCGCCCGTGACATAGCGACGGGGGCAGCCCTCGCCGAGTCCGGTGAGGGTGCCACGCTTGGCTTCGACCCAAACGCTTTCCGAAACGGTGCGCTCTGCGGAAGCGTGTTTGAAACTGACCCGCATGGGGATCTCAAGGCGGCGAATGGTGTATTGAATGACTCCGGTGCTCATGGTGCTCAAATCCTTTCGATGTCGACAAGTCTTACAGTGGGACGCGACAGATAAACGCTCGGGTCCACAGGGATCTTCACGAGCGATGCGTGACGGGTGTGCGAGAGGATCTCAAGATTTTCTTCGTCTGTTGCGGTGCCGTTCCAGCCCACGTAGGGAGTGAAATCAAATTTGATGTCTTTGGCGAACTGGAGCGCGACGATTTTGAATTGCCCTTCGCGCTGACCGGCACTGAGGTAAAAGCGTTTGAAAGTTTCGTATGTGCCGCGCTTGAGGATCACCACGCGCAACGGATGTACGCGACCACTCTGACGTTTGGCATGGTACTCAAGGTTGATCTCACCCAGCACTTCGTCGATGCGGTCTTGGAATCGCTTGCATTCGTCGATCCAGCCGTCACCGCCGCGGTAGAGCTTGGTGTCTTTCACAGTGGGGGAGAGCTCGTAGTAAAGGGTGTAGCGCGATTCCTGGGGATCGCAGCTCATGATGAAGAATTCCGAATCCACGCCGAACTCTTTTTCGGTGCGGGCCACAGCGTCGAGCACTTGGTTTTCGTAGAGCTTCTCACCGGTGATGCTAGTTACACCTTTGCCCTTTTGCACAAAGCGAATCAGCGGGCAGTGGGTTCGGTAAAAGCCATCCACTTCGATGATGTCGTTCATGTTGTAGCGGTAGAGGCCGTAGTCGGTGGTGATAAAAATGTAATAGCGTTTTTTGTGCTCGAGCTGGTGTAGGCCGAGAAAGGTTTTCTCACCGTTGTCCCAAGCCGCTTGCTCGGCGAATTCGTAGTAGCCATTCCAAAAGGTGGGCACACCCACGTTGGTGCCCGATGTGATGGGCACGCTGCCGCGAAATTCCGAAGCCAGGTAGCCCGGGTCGCGCAGCAAAGTGTCTTTAGAGAATTGATCCTTGAGCTGATCAAGGAAGATGGAGCTCGAACCCCCGGTCCACGTGCTCACCACTTGGAGATCTGGCCAGAGGTCACGGATGCGAGGTTTGCCGCCCATGTCGCGAATCTGGCGCAGGCGCTCGGCGCGCGCACGGTCGGCGCGTAGGCGACTCTGCATCGCCTTGCGGGTGGGGGCGCTGAGTTTGTCGAGGTCGCGGAAGCTGCCTGTCTCGATGTCTTCGATCATCTGATCGAAGGTGGCGGCACAGAGGTTCACAAGTTTGGCAATCGTGCTGGGGTTTGCAGTGGTGAGGTAGGTGATCTGCTCTTCTTGCAGGGCCAGGCGCAGGATCGCGCGGTATTTCACATCGTAGTCTTCGATAGCGAAGATGGCCGACGGCACCACGTAGCGGTTTTTGATGAGCGGCGAGGTGGCCTCGTACATGTGGCCCGAGGTAGAGCCAAAGGGGCGGCCCGAGGCTTCCATATAACCTTCGACAGCGGGGCTCACGATCGCGAGCGTTTTGCCTTCGAACATGCGAGGGCGGTCGCGCAGGAGTTTGGCCATGAAAAAATTGGTGCTCTTGCTGTGCGATTTGAGTGCGTCGCTGTGGAGAGGAATGTATTTAGGCTTGCCCGTGGTGCCGCTAGTGACGGCGTAAAACACGGGAGTGGCATTCACGAGGGCGTGAGCGCCGGTGCTGTCTTGGCGCTCCACGTAGGGGCGAAGATATTCATAATCGAGGACGGGCACTAGTCGGCGAAAGTCTTCGACACTTTTGATGTCGCTGAAGCCGTGCTTCGTTCCAAATTCGGTTTTCGCGTTGCGCGCGAGGATCTTGCGCAAGAGGTCTTCTTGGCAGCGTTTGAGATCGTCAATTTGAGCATTGAGATCGCGCTCAAGCCACACACCTTGGTTTTTGATGATCGTGTTCATCAGAAAGGAAATCACACTCGACATGATGCCGCGCATCGTACCCGCGGCATGGGGGCAGTCAAGGGCACCTTTGACACTTAGGCTGCAACCTTGTCAGTGGCGCGCGCGAGCGGGATCCTGGCCCACGCGAGGGCCTCTAGGAACTGCGCGAAAGCTATGGTGAAAACGCCGTCCTAGGGCGAGTTTCTGAGCTCCGCGCCAACCGCTAGGCGAGGCGCTGGTTTTTGTACCAGGGCCGCGTGACGGGTGCGAGCCAGAAGCTCCCGGTTGCCCTCGTCGCTGAGGGTGCCGCTCCAGCCCACGTAGGGAGCAAAGTCGAACTTGATGTCCTGAGCGTATTGCAGAGCCACAAGCTTGAATTGCCCTTCGCGCTGGCCCGAGTTCAGGTAGCACATCTTGAAGGCCTCATAAGTGCCGCGCTTGACGATGTCGAGGCGCAGGGGTCGCAAGCGGTCGCTCTGACGTTTGGTGCGGTACTCGAGATTGATCTCGCCCAGAATCTCGTCGATGCGCGCTTGAAACTTTTGGCATTCGCTCATCCAGTCTCCGTCTTCACGGTAGAGTTTGGAGTCCTTCACGGCGGGGGCTAGCTCATAGTACAGCGTGTAGCGGGACTCCTGTGGGTTACAGCTGAGGATATAAAACTCAGAGTCCACGCCAAATTCTTTTTCAGCCCGGCCCACGGCCTCGATCATTTGATTTTCGTAGAGCTTCTCGCCCGTGATGCTCGTCACACCCTTGCCCTTTTGCACAAAGCGAATCAGCGGACAGTGGTCTCGGTAAAAACCATCCACCTCGATGATGTCGTTCATGTTGTAGCGATAGAGGCCGTAATCGGTGGTGATGAAAATGTAATAGCGCTGTTTGTCTTGAAGCTCGTGCAGACCCAGGAAATGCTTTTCACCTCGGTCCCAGGCCGTTTGCTCGGCGAACTCGTAGTAGGCGATCCAGAAAGCCGTCACGCCCACGTTGGTGCCCGAGCTGATGGGCACGCTGCCGCGAAATTCTGAGGCCAGGTAGCCTGGGTCGCGCAGCAGAGTGTCTTTAGAGAATTGATCCTTGAGCTGATCAAGGAAGATGGAGCTCGAACCCCCGGTCCACGTGCTCACCACTTGGAGGTTGGGCCAGAGCTGGCGAATGGCGGGTTTGCCGCGAGCCAGCTTTTTGATTTCGCGCAATTCCTGCGCTCGCATCGGGTTGGCGCGTAGGGTGGCCACCATAGCGGCGCGAGCCGCGGGGTCGACTTTGTCGAGGTGGCGGAAAGTGCCGGTGGCGATGTCGTGCACCATCTCATCGAAGGTGGCGATGCACAGGTTGATGAGCTTGGCGATGGTGCTGGGGTTCGCGGTGGTGAGGTAGGTGATGTTGCGCTCTTGCAGGGCGAGGCGCAGTATCGCAAGGTACTTGGTGTTGTAATCCTCGATGGCGAAGATCGCCGGAGGGATCAAGTAGCGATTTCGGATCATCGCCGGGGTGCTTTCGTACATGTAGCCCGAGATCGATCCCATGGGCAGGCCCGAATCTGTCATCTGTCCTTCGATGGCGGGGCTCACGATGGCGAGCACCTTGCCGTCGAACATGCGCGGACGGTCTTCGAGCAGCTTGGCGGCAAAAAAGAGCGTGCTCTGGCGATTGGTTTTTAGCGCTGAGGGATGAAAGGGGATGTATTTGGGCTCACCGGTGGTGCCGCTCGTGACAGCATAAAATACCGGCGCATGATTCACAAGGGCGCGCTCGCCCGTGCGGTCCTGGTGCATGACATAGGGGCGCAGATACTCATAATCCGTGACGGGCACGAGACGTCGGAACTCCTCTATCGTTTGAATCTCACCGAAGCCGTGCTGGATTCCGAATTCTGTGCTCGCGTTTTGGCGAACGATCTTTTGCAGGAGTTTTTCTTGCTGTTTGCGCAAATTTTTTATCTGGCGATTCAGTTTGCGGTCTAAAGATTTGCCTTTGAGTTTGATGACGGTATTCGTCAGGTGCGCAATCATATGTTCCCCTTCCCTGCACCGATCGTATATTTCTCGTCATCGTTGTCAACTTCGCGTTTGAATGAGGAGTCGCAACGTAATAAAAGCAAATCTCGTCGGAGGATCTCAAAATGATTTTGGTAGCGATGATGGCTTTCGTAGCGGAAACAGATGAAAATAAGTGGCTTCTGGTGCGCGAGCGCAGCGCGACTTCACTGCGGGCCGAGGTGATTGACGATCCCAAATCCTTTTCAGAAATTATTAATAAATCTGTACAAGCCCCTGGCCCACTCGTGAATGTCGATGCGCAGACCCTCGCGCGCGTGCCACTGCCCTCGGGGAGCCTTGCGAGTTTGGGGCTGGGGCTCTCGTATCCAAGCCATCAGCAAGAGGTGCGCGCAGAAGCGACGGTGTTTTTTAAAAAAGATGCCGTGCCGACAACGCTCGTTGACCGCATTGCTCACCGACCCTTTTTGGATTTTGAGGCCGAAGTTTCGCTGCTGCTCCACCGCGAAGAGCCCGAGCTTTTTGGTTATCTGATGCACAACGATCTCACCGATCGCAAAGTTCAAGTACAAAATTACAATCCCGATGATCAAGCTCCAGGTTTTGCACTCTCCAAAAGTTTTGTGGGGGCCAATGCGCACGGGCGCTTCATGGCCATCGGCGGCGCCGACTTGTGGTCAAAACTCGAAATGCAGCTTTGGCGCAACAACGAGCTCGTGCAAACCGTGCGCCCTGCGGAAAATGTGATGGATCCGCGCGAGATCCACCGTCGGGTCTTTGCGGACAAGGCCCTGTCTGGGGATCGCAAGTGGGTGATCATCGGCACCGGCACGCCAGCGGGCACGATTTTTCGCGCCCCGACCGTTCTCCAGAAGCTGGCGCTCTTTGTGCGCAGCGGATTTCGCATGCGCCGCGCCCAAGAATTGTGGCTCGAACGCTTCAAATTTCTGCAGGTTGGCGATCGGCTCGAGTTTCGCTCCGAAACCTGGGGTAGCGAATTCACTCAAATTGTGGCGCCGCTTGACGGCCATCGGCCCTAAGTCCTAAACCATGGGGAGTCATGAGTTCTAGCCCCCAGTCGAGACCTTCCGTACCCGATCGCAGCGCTCCGGCGTGGAAAACGCCCATGTTCGAACAGTACTGGAAAATTCGCGACACGCTGAGAGCTGGCACCCTGCTTTTTTACCGCATGGGAGACTTTTATGAGCTCTTCGGCGAAGACGCCGTGGCCGCAGCTCCCATCCTCGAGATTCAACTCACCGCTCGGCAAAAAGACGCCGACGTGCCCATCCCCATGTGCGGCATTCCCGCGCATTCGTGGGAATCTTATGGTGAGAAGCTTCTTCGCCGAGGTCAGCGCATCGCGCTTTGCGAACAAACGACGCCCCCTGATGCGGGCAAACTTGTAGAGCGCAAGGTCATTCGCGTGCTCACCCCCGGGCTGCCCGTGGACTTTCGTCATCTCGATGCCAAGGAGCCGCATTGGCTGCTCGCCGTGGCACCGCTTGAGGCGGGGACCTTTGAGGTGATTGCCTGCGATCTGCTCGCGGGCACACTGCATCGCGGTCGCTGTGCTGACCGTGGGGCGGTACTTTCGCTGCGACAGGTGATCCGGCCCAAAGAAATTCTCATTCACACCGATCACCGCGATCTGTGGCAAGAAACCTTCGCGAGCGACTTTGTAACCCTCTCGGACGGCGCGAGCGATGTCGACGCGATCTTCTGGAGCTATCTTGAGTACACCCAGTGCAAAGCGCGCGCGCAAGTGGAGCTTGTTTTTCCCTACCGCGCGCCTCTCGAAGAGCTCCAGAGTCAGCGCACCGCAGATTACGCTTCGCTCTCCGCGCAGGTGGTGTCTCAGTGGGACGTTGATCCGCATCTTTTTGCTTTGCTCGACGGCTGCGGCTCGGCCATCGGTTCGCGCAGCTTGCGCCAACTCTTGCACCGGCCTCTGGCTCGCGGAGAACGCATCCGCTGGCGCCAGTCGCTAGTGGCCTCCTTTGGGCCCCTTGCCAAATCCTTTCTCGAGGCCTCGCGCGAGGTCTACGATTTGGAGCGCATCATGGGGCGCTTCCGCCTAGAAGTCGTCAAGCCCCGCGAGCTCATTCGGCTCACGGCTTCGCTCACGCATCTTGCCCAGGCCCTCGCGATCCTCGACTGGTCGCAGCCGGTGTGGGAGGGGCTCACGCCCTTGGAATCGCTCACGCCATGGACCGACGAGCGCGAGACCATCGAAGCCCTCGTGGCGCGACTGCGCGCGGCTCTCGATCTCGAAGTGGACTTGTCGCGTTCGAAAAATGTTTCAGACCTTTTCCGAGCGGGCTTCGACACGGACCTCGATGAGCTGCGTGGCATCGCCCAGAACAGCGAAGCTTGGCTTGAGGCTTTCGAGCAAAAACTGCGCGATCGACTCTCGATTCCTACACTCAAGGTTCGTTATAACCGCGTCTTCGGTTTTTACATCGAGGTGACCAAGGCTCACGCCGACAAGGTGCCTGCCGATTTTGAACGCCGTCAGACCATGGTCAACGCTCAGCGCTTTAGCTGCGACGAACTCAAACGCGAAGAAGAGAAGATCCTCTCCGCTAGCACCCGCCTCGAAGACCGCGCTGCGTTTCTTGTAGAGCAGCTCACCAAAGAAGTGCTCGACCACGACGAGAGCCTGCAGAAGGTGATGCGACTCTTCGGATTTTTCGACGCCCTGGCGGGCGCGCTCACCTCGATCGATCGCCTCAAACGCTTTGGCCCATGGACGGTGCCCACCGTGCAGGACGCGGCGTTTTATTTTGATATCAAGAACGGCCGGCACCCGCTCGTCGAAGCCCTCGCGAGTCCCGGCGCCTTTGTGCCCAACTCCTTGCGGCTCGATGAAAAGTTAAAACTCATCGTGCTCACTGGTCCCAACATGGCTGGTAAGTCGACGCTCATGCGCCAGACGGGCCTATTGTTGCTACTGGCGCAGATCGGACTTCCGGTTCCCGCTGAGAGCATGAGTTTTGCTCCCTGCGACGGCTTTTACTCGCGCATGGGCGCCTCGGATAAGATTCTCGAAGGCGACTCGACCTTCATGGTGGAGATGAAAGAAACCGCCCAGATCCTCGCCGAGGCCACCTCGCAATCTCTTGTTCTCATCGACGAAATTGGTCGCGGCACCTCGACTCAAGATGGCTTGGCGATTGCGCATGCCCTGCTGGAGCACATCCATCATCACCTGGGTGCGTGCACAATCTTTGCCACGCACTACCACGAACTTTCGGATCTCGTGCCTACGCTGCCGCGTGCGCAAAATGCGAGCATGGAAATTCGCGAGTGGAAGGGTGAGCTCATTTTCCTGCGAAAACTTGTGCCCGTGGCCGCAGCCTCTTCGCACGGTATCTACGTGGCCGAACTTGCGGGCCTGCCGCGTGACGTTCTCGGTCGCGCGCGTGAGCTCTTTGCGCATCCCGCAGCGCCGGAGGGCCTCAAGGTCGCCAAGCGCAGCAAGGGCGAGACGAGTGAAGCTCAGCTTTCAATCTTCCTCACGGGCGCTCCCGAGAGGGTCGAAGTGGTTCCCGAATGGGCGACGGATTTGCGCAAGGATCTCGGGGAGCTCAACCTCAATGAGATGAGCCCTCGTGAGACTTGGGACTTTCTGGATCGGCTGCGTTCACGCCTTCCAGCTTCAAATTAACGCCCTTGCGGGTGCAATTGCCCGATAGGGCCAGGATGCGGTTTTTGGCCATCTTGTCTTCGGCGTCGAATTCCAGCGCACGGCACGAAGCGAGCACGGCATCGCCCTTGCGGCCCAGTTCTTCGGCGCTGCGTGCGACGCGGTCTAGGAGCGCGGCTTTCTGCACTTTGGATGCCGAAGCAAAATGCTCCACAGCTTTTTGGTAATAGTCGTGGGACTTGGTAGTGGATCCCACGCGTAGACGATAAAAGTCTCCAAGCTCACGATTGTAGAACCACGAAGTTTCGTTGCCAGCATGGCCCGCAAGGATGAAAGCTTCGGCTTTTTTCTCGAGTTTCGAGCGCTCCGCGCCAGTGAGGCGCTTCGAGGCCTCCCAGTAGAACCAAGCTCCGATGGGGCGGGCGTCGCTCTCACTGGGATGGTCGGTGACCAGGCGCTCGAGTTCGCTAGCGGCCTCGAGGTATTCGCGTTTGGCGAGGTGCTCCTTGGCGTTGGCCCAATAGGCAACGACGCTCTTTGCCGGAGTTTTGACCGCTGCGGGATTTGACGCAGTTACCTGGGGCGCTTTTTTGGGCGCCGTGGCCATGGCGCCGGAGGCGAAGAGGGAGAAAATCACGAGGAAAAATCGGGCGGATCGTCGCATAAGACCATTGTAGAGGATTTTTTTATGACTTGGCGCATGCATAAGAACTTTTGTTAGTGAGGCCCAGGCTCTTGCTACCTTTGCAAAGCCTCGCGTAATGTAGCGGAAGAATGGGATTTTTTGATTCGATTACCGGTTTCCTCAGCAATGACATCGCCATCGACCTCGGCACGGCCAACACTCTGGTCTACGTGCGCGGCAAGGGCATCGTAGTGAACGAGCCTTCGGTCGTTGCGATTTTAAAAGATTCACGCGGTCAAAAGAAAGTGATCGAAGTGGGCAAGAACGCCAAAGAGATGCTCGGAAAAACTCCGGGCAATATCCAAGCGATTCGTCCGCTCAAAGACGGCGTCATCGCGGACTTCGAAGTCACGCAAGCGATGATCCGCCAGCTCATCAACAAAGCGCAAAGCGGCAAAAAACTTTTCCGCCCCCGCGTGATGATCTGCATTCCGTACGGAATTACCGAAGTAGAAAAACGCGCCGTTAAGGAAGCTGCCCTCTCAGCTTCCGCGCGCGAAGTGCACCTTATCGAAGAACCGATGGCAGCCGCCATCGGTGCGGGTCTGCCCATCACCGAATCGAGCGGCAACATGATCGTCGACATCGGCGGTGGCACCACGGACGTCGCGGTGATCTCGCTCGGCGGTATCGTGTTCTCCAAATCGGTCCGCGTAGGTGGCGACAAGATGAACGAGTCGATCCTCAACTACATCCGCCGCAAGTACAACCTCGCCATTGGCGAGCGCACGGCGGAGCAAATCAAAATCAACATCGGCAATGCGTATCCTTCGGGCAAAGAGACCACGATGGAAGTCAAAGGTCGCGACCTGCTTGCGGGCGTGCCCAAAACGATCGAAGTGGGCTCCGACGAAATTCGCGAAGCCCTATCCGAGACCGTAAACTCTATCGTCGAAGCCGTGAAGATCACGCTCGAGCGCACGCCCCCTGAACTCGCCGCCGACATCGTCGACAAGGGCGTGGTGATGACGGGCGGTGGCTCGCTGCTGAAGAACCTCGACATCCTCTTGCGCGAAGAAACCGGTCTGCCGGTATTCCTCTCCGAAGAGCCGCTCCTTGCCGTGGCTCTCGGCACTGGCATCGCACTTGAGAACCTCGACTATCTCAAAGGCGTGACCATCGAATAAGGGTCTGGGCACTGTGGCTCGCAGCAAGGTTCACACCTACGAATTTTTGGTTCGCGAAGCTCACCTCGACACCTTCGGTCACGTGAACAACGCCGAATACCTACGCCTCTTCGAAGAAGCCCGCTGGGAGATCATCACCGCGGGCGGCTACGGCATGCGCGAGATCAAAGAGCGCGGGGTGGGGCCGGTGCTGCTCGAAGTGAATGTGAAGTTCAAAAAGGAGCTGAGGCTCCGCCAGCGCGTTTTTATCGAGACCGAGCTCGAAGAGCAGAATGCCAAGATCTATAAGATCTTCCAAAAGATGAAAAACGCCGAAACGGGCGATATTTGCGCCGAGGCCGAATACACGGCGGGCATCTTCGACACCGCCAAGCGCAAGCTCATCGACATTCCAGATACTTGGCGCCGGGCTGTGGGAATGCACACCCCCTGAGGCCCCCTGGGCCCTATAAAAACGGCTAAAAACGTCTACTTTTTGAGCGACCGCAAAAAAGTTCTACAGCTGTTTAAGTCTTAGACTCTGCCTGGCCAAAGGCGGTCATTTCTCGAAATCCTATCATTTCCAGGCCTTGGGATAGCGTTTTAAGGCCCCCTGGCCTTGGCACAGATCTCGCTTAAGGGAATCCGCGAAAATCAATTTCGTACAGGTTGTTTTAGGATTTTAGGAGGTTCGTATATGAAAACACAAAGGATTGGGAAAGTAGCAAAATTCTCCTCGCTGAGCTTGTCGCTCGTAGCGGGATTTGCGGTTGCCCAGCAACAGTTGCCCTCGCAACTGGTAACCAATCAAGGATCGGCCAATATGGTTGAAGGACGAGTGAACACCGTCGCGGTGGAAGACCTTCAAACCCAGCCGGTCGCCGTATCTTCCGGAATGGCTCCCAGCCAGGCTCCCGTAGTGACTGACACCACGGGTGGTTTGCGCGTAGGATCCAGCGGAGTGTCGCTCTCGAGCGCACCCACAACCGGAATCGGAGGAGCCAATACCGGTAACGCCAACACTGGCGGTATGCAGGTACAGAACGTCACCGTTCAGGCCAACCCCGAAGCTAAAGCAACTAACATGTCTTCCGTGAACTCGGATTATGAGCGAGCCGAAATGCTCCGCCAACGCCGCGTTCGTTCGGAAGTTGAAAACGAAACGCGTCTCCTCGAGAAACTTGAAGAAGGTCGTCTCGCGGACGAGCGCGCTCGCCAAGGTAATATCGAAGGATACTACTCGTCGGTAGCGGGATCGGCTTCGGCCACCGCCACGGCGATTGGTCAGAACCCCACAGCTGTTGCGGTTGCTAACAACACGCAACAAGTAGAGACGGTGCCTGTAGTGGCTACCGGTGTGATGACTGAAGTGGATGCGAACCACGGCGAATTTCTTGGAATGAGCTCTTTCGCGCTGACTCCCTTCGCGGGATACAGCTGGATCGACGACGACTCGATGTACTACAGCTCGCAGAACCGCATCACTGCGGGTCTGAACTTTGAAGGTAAGTTTAACCGCTACCTCTCGTTCGAAGGTGCTTTCACCTACGGATACGACAAGTTCTACGAGCGCGGCTACTACGGTGGTCCCGGCATGAACAGCCGCGACACCTTTGAAGCGACCGCCGGTCTCAAGGCTTCGTTCCAAGCGACCGAGAAACTGCGTCCCTTCATCGCGGGTTCTGCGGGTGGTAAGCTGTCGCTGTACAACATCGACGACTACTACACTAGCGAAGCCCTCGAGATGGCTGGTCTGCAGCGCTCGACGATCAACTTCATCGGTAACATCGGTGGTGGTCTCGACTACGCAGTAGCCCACAACTTCACCATCGGTTCGCGCTTCGATTATCAAGGTGTCTTCAATCAAGAAGAGACCTCGATGGACGCGATCTGGGACGACAAAGCTGGTCGCTTCCGACTCCTCGGTACCCTCCAGCTCGTGTTCTAAGGCCTAAGTCTAAATTCCTAACAACCTTGACCCCGTCAGAGCCAGGTAGCTGGTTCTGACGGGGTTCTGTATGTTCGGTACTCTGAATTCAGGTTATGATTTAATTGTGCAGAAGTTCTACACCTTCGCTTTGACTTTGTTGATGGTGAGCGCCCCTCTGCGGGCCGAGCCAACGCTCCTGAAGTACCCCGAGGAGGCGTTCCGGGGGCAATGGGACAAAGGCTGTTCGGACTGGAAGAACGTGGCGCCCTACGTGGCCGGGATTTCGGTGAGCACCGAGCGCAAAGAAGGGGTCTTTCGGATACTTGCCGCCGCCAAGCTCGATCCCTCTCCGGGACAGAGCCTCGAGCGGGTGCACGAGCTCGCCTCACGCATGCTCGCCGACGGGCTCGATTATCCCGCTTGGGTGATGCCCGGAATCAACCAGGATGCCGAGGGCAATCCCTACTTTGTGAAGATCGATTCTGCCACCGCCGCCCACTACCGCACGGCCTACGAATACGCCATCCGCGGCGTCTTCTCGCTCGACATCCTCTGGGTCAAGCGCGAGGGCTACACCTCGATCATCTTTAAAAACGAAGCCTCACCGCTGCCCCCCTGCGGCGACTCCTTTGACCTTACGCAACCGCAGGTCGCTACCAAAGTGACCTACCGCATGATACCGCGCCCAGGCGTGCTCGATTATATGATTGGCGAAGCCTACGTCTCCCGCCGCGGCGATTCTGTGGATTTGCGTCTGCGTGCGGTGCTCAAACCTTCGGCCACGCTATATCAAGTGATTCCCGAAAAGCTGATCCAAACGCAAGTGGATCAGCGCGCGCGGAAATTCTTT
>Ga0247823_10000988_pt1 | contig 24059 bp, 16 predicted proteins | sample 13C_PalmiticAcid_2_FD_192426 | JGI IMG/M metagenome (GOLD analysis project Ga0247823, IMG submission 192426) | Soil microbial communities from agricultural site in Penn Yan, New York, United States - 13C_PalmiticAcid_Day30 | ecosystem: Environmental > Terrestrial > Soil > Agricultural land... | reverse complement strand
GCCAATGTGATTTTAATATTATAATACGAATAAAAATATCAAACCGTCCTGGGAGGGATCTGAATGACGCGAAAGAAGATTTTGCTCGTCGGAACTGCGGCTATCGCCGTGTCGTGGACTGGCGTCGCCAGCGCCCAGGATGTTGCGCCGGTTCCGGCAACCGCAGCGTCGGACGAAGGCGCGCAGGCCGAGCAGGAAATCGTCGTCACCGGCATCCGCGCCAGCCTGCAGTCGGCGCAGGCGCGCAAGCAGAATGCCAGCCAGATCGTCGACTCGATCGTCGCCGAAGACATCGGCAAGCTACCCGACGTCAACGTCACCGAGGCGCTCCAGCGCATCTCGGGCGTGCAGGTGGCGCGCGATCGCGGCGAGGGCGGTTCGGTTGCGATTCGCGGGCTTTCGCAAGTCCTGGTCACACTCAACGCGCGCGAGATCTTCACCGCGGGCGGCGGGCGCAGCTTCAACCTGCAGGACTATCCTGCCGAATTGCTCGCCGGGCTCGACGTCTACAAGTCGCCCAGCGCCAATCTGATCGAAGGCGGGATCGGCGGAACGATCGATCTGCGCACGCGCCGGCCGCTCGATTTCGACGGCTTCTTCGCCAGCGCAAGCGTGCTCGGGCGCTATTCGGACCTGATCGAGAAAGTGAAACCAATGACCTCGGGCCTCGTCAGCACCCGCTGGAACGCGGGCGATGGCGAGATGGGACTGCTGCTCAGCGGCGCCTATCAGGAGCGTGCCTATCGCAGCGACGTCGATGGTGTCGGCAATCCGCAGCCGCGCAATTCGACCACCTTCCTGCCTTGCACCGCGACCGGGGCGACGGCATGCACGCCCGCTGGCACGATTTCGCTGCCCAACGGCACTTATGAGCCGCTGATCGCGGGCAATCGCACCCGGCTCGGTCTCGACGGCACCTTCCAGTGGCGAGTGAACCCCGAACTCGAATTCTACGCCCAGGCGAGCTACCAGCGGTTCAAGGACCGCGCCGATCAATGGGGCCTCAACAAGAATATCGGCGCCGCCGTGCCGACCCAAATCACCTTGTTCGACGGGACCAGCGACGTCGCCACCGCGACCTTCCGGAATCTGCTGGTCCAGAGCTTCGCCGCCGCGCGCGACGTGATCGACCAGAACCAGCAATATGCGCTCGGCGGGTCGTATAAGGGCGAAGGCGTCAAGCTATCGGCCGAAGTCACCTATCAGAAATCGACCAACGACCTTTATTATACCGATCTGAGCCTTCGCACGACGGTGCCGACGGCGCAGTTCGACATCGGTGGCGACTATCCGGTGTTCGCACTCTCGGGCAGTGACCTCACCAATGCTGCCAATTACCAGATCGGCGCCGCGACGCGGAACGAGAACCATTTCGAGGGCGATCAATATGCCGCGCGCTTCGATGTCGAGTTCGATATCGAGAGCCCGTTATTGTCCGGCTTCAACATCGGCGGCCGCTGGGCGCGCCGTTCGATCGATTTCGAGCCGGTCCGCTTCTTCAACAACACCCGGCAGGGGCAGGCAGCGTCGCAGACCGCGGGGCTGTTCGGCCCGGCACGCCATTGGGGGGAGGGCTTCTACAAGCAGGACGACCTCGCTACCAATTTTCTGACGGTCGACATCAGCCAGCTGCGCGATCGCTTCGACGGGATGCTGACCGACCTCGGCATCACCGGTCGCCCGGCGGTGACCCCGCTCGGCATCTACGACATCAGCGAGGAAACCGGCGCGGGCTACATCATGGGCGAGTTCCGCACCGACGGTGCACTCAGCATCGACGGCAATGTCGGACTGCGGCTCGTCCAGACCAACCTCAACGTCAACGGCAACCAGCCGGTCTACACGCAGGGCGTCGGCGGCTCGTTCGTCCAGACGGGTATCGCGCCGATCAATCTCGATAACGAATATCTGAGCGTATTGCCGAGCGCGAACCTGCGGATCGGCATCGCCGAGGGGCTGCAGCTGCGGCTGGCAGCGGCGAAGACGTTGACCCGGCCCGATTTCAGCCAGCTGGCGCCGTCGTTGACGCTGGTACCCGGCCAGCAGGCCGGCAGCAGCGGCAACCCTGGGCTGCGCCCGCTGCGCTCGGACCAGTTCGACGCCTCGCTCGAATATTATGCCAGCCCGACCACCAACATCTATGTCGCGGGCTTCTATCGCAAGGTGAAGGACTTCATCCTCACCCAGGCGACGCCCAACGTCGAAATCGGCGGGATCATCTACACGCTGACCCGGCCGACCAATCTCGAGCAGGGCACGATCAAGGGGCTCGAGGCGGGCGGGCAGACCTTCTTCGATTTCCTGCCCGCACCCTTCGACGGCTTCGGGGTGCAGGCGAACTACACCTTCGTCGACAGCGACACCCCCAGTGCCATCGCTGGTTACCGCACGCCGCTGCCGCAGCTTTCAAAGCACAGCTTCAACCTTGTCGGGCTGTACGAGAAGGGGCCGCTCTCGGCGCGCATTGCCTATAACCACCGGTCGAAGTTCCTCACCGGCGTGTTCGCGGCGGGCAGTTTCCCGGTCATGCCGACCTATCGCAAGGGCTATGGCTGGCTCGACGCCTCGATCAATTACGATTTGACCGACCAGATCACTCTCACGCTCGAAGGATCGAATCTCCAGCGCACGCCCGAGGAAATCTATTACAATGTCGAGACGCGGCCGGGGAACCAGTCGATCGACGACCGACAATTGCTGTTCGGCGTCCGCTTCAAGCTGTGAACGCCGGCGCCGGACCGCGGGAGGAGCATCAGGAGCGGCCGATGTCCCGTGACGTCTCCCGTCGTTCGTTGCTCGCCGGCGCAGGCGCGCTGGCGGGCGCAGGTCTTCTCCCCGGCTGTACTTCGGCGCGGCCGGGAGTGGCTGGCGCGGCGCTGGATCTCGCGCCGTTTCGCACGCCCTGCAAATTCGGCAAACTGGTGCTGGCGGCGAGCGGCGAGGCGGGGGCGTTCGACGAACGCGCGGTCGATCAGCCCTTCGTCTTCGCGCATGAAGGCAGGTTCTTCATGACCTTTGTCGGCTATGACGGGAAAGGCTATCAGACCGGACTCGCCGAATCCGACGATCTGGTGCGCTGGAAGCGCGTGGCGCGGATCCTGTCGCGCGATCCCGCCGATCCGGTGACGCGCTGGAACATCGCGACTTCGTCGCTGCTGCGCGAGAACGACCTGCAATCGCCCGGGCGGCTGCTCAAGGTGGACGGGCGCTATCTCTGCGCGTGGCACGCTTATCCCAACGCCGGCTATGAAGAGGGCCCCGCAGTGATCGGACTCGCGTGGAGCGACGATCTGATCCATTGGGAGCGGGGCGAACCGATCCTTCGTCCCCAGGACGGCGCGGCGTGGGAAGCCGGCGGGCTCTACAAGCCATGGATCCTGAAGCAGGGCGATCTCTATCATCTGTTCTACAACGCCAAGACCAAAGCAGTGCCGTGGAAGGAGCAGACCGGGCTCGCCATTTCGCGCGACCTCAAGACCTGGACCCGGCATCCCGCCAATCCGCTGCTGCGTAACGGCCCGCCCGGTTCGCCCGATCACCGCTTCGCCAGCGACCCGGTGGTGCTCCGCCACGGCGACCGATGGGCGATGTACTATTTCGGCCTCGCGCAGGACGGCAAGGCGCGCGAGCTGCTCGCGATCGGCGACAGCCTCAGCGATTTCGCCAAGGTCGGGGAAGTGCTGGTCGATGTCGGGCCGCCGGGTTCGGTGGACAGCGTCTATGCCCACAAGCCGGCGATCCTCCACCATTCGGGCGATCTCTATCATTATTACTGCGCAGTGAGCGGTGCGTGGCCCGACGAGACGCGAGGCATCGCGCTCGCGCGATCACGGCCTTGGGGATAGGCGCCCCCCTCGCTGCGTGCAGGGAGGGGATCTTTCCGGTTTTCACCGCACTTGAAATCCCGTGCAGGAAATCCGGCCGACCAATCCGGCGGCGGCCTGCGCCATGCGGGCATAGCCCTGATCATTGGGATGGAGATGGTCGTCGATCTGGCTGTCCAGCCGCATCACCTTCGCCTTTCCCGGCTCCTGCATCACGGTGTCGAAATCGACGAGGCCGTCGAACTGCGACCGGTTGGCGCGGATCCAGCGGTTTACCGTCTGACGCTTCGCCTCACCCTCGGCGTCGGCATAGGCTGCGCCTTCATAGGGCAACAGCGTGCCCATGATCACCTTGACCCGACGCGCATGCGCACGCGCCAGCAGCTGGCGATAGGCGGCGACGATCTGGTCGGCACTGACGATTTGATCGCGCTTGGCGGGATCGCTGATCTTGCCGATGTCGTTGATGCCTTCGAGCAGCAGGACATGCGTGATCCCGGGCACTGCGAGCACATCGCGATCGAAGCGCGCGAGCGCGTTGGGTCCGCGGCCGTCATGGAGCAGCCGGTTGCCGCTGATCCCGGCATTGACCACCGACCAGCAGCGGCTCGCGGGGCGCGCGGCGAGCAATCGTGCGAGTTGATCGGGATAGCTCATCTGCTTGTTCGGCGAGGCGCCGGCGCCCTCGGTGATCGAATCGCCGAACGCGACGAGCACGCGGCGCGGACTGCCCGATACTTCGACCGCGGAGACCAGGCCCGGCGCACGGAAGCGGGCGGGTGCGGCGAGTTGGTCGCGGCCGGTCTGGTCCCCGGCGGCGATGTCGACCATCTGCGCATGCGCCGGCGGCGCAGCCTCGTCGGGATAATAGAGGCTGACCGCAAGCCGCTCGCCGGCGCGGAGGGGAAGGTCGAGAGAATCGGTGTAGAAGGGCGCGTTGGCGGGGATGACCGTCGATGCGCTGCCGGCGAAGGCCAGCGGGCGTCGGCTGCCCGGCACCGCTGCGCCACGGGCGTCGAGCCGGGCGACGCTCGCCGCGCCGATGCGCAGCGGCGTGTCGGATAGCTCGTTCGACAGTCGCAGCCGGATGGCGCTTCCCGCGCTTGCGATGCCGACGATCTGGCGGACGGTCTCGTCGCGGAACGGCCGGCCGAGCGCGTCGCGGATCTCGGGTTCGTAGGCTATCGGCGGCGCGCTCCATGCTCCGAACCATGTCGGCGCGACCTGCGCGGCACCGGCGGTGCTCGCCAGCAGAAAGAGGGCAGCCGCCGATGGCAGTTTCAGCATCGTCTTCTCCGGATCAACGCAGCTCGATCACGGCGACGCCGTGGGCCGGGAGCGTTCCACCCGTCAGATCGCCGGTGACCGGCGAGGCGCCCGCGGGCAAGGCGATCGAATGGGGTTCGGCACCGTGGTTGATCAGGATGACGGCTCGCTTGCTCGCGCCGCTTCGCAGGCTGACCTCGATGTCGGGATGGACGTCCGGCAGCACGGGGCGAATATCGGCGCCGTCGAGCAATCGCGTCGCGACCGTGGCGAGCAGGCTGTCGTCGAGCCAGCCGCCGATATAGGTGATCCGGCCCTCGCCGACGCGGCGCGTGACGGCGGCGGCTTTGCCGTCGAGCCAGCCGCCGGGATCGGTGTAGCGGGCCAGCACCTCGACGTCTTTTGCGACTGGCCGGATCGTCTCGGCCCAGATGCTGGCCCTGCCGGTGCCGTAGCTGCCCTGCACCTCGACCGGCGCGTCGAGCGCGTAATATTGCTCGACCTCGGCGCCCAGCAGGTCCGCCAGCGGACCCGGCTGGCGTTCGGGCCACAGCGCATTGGCATCGTCTTTCATCCCCGATCGCGGCCCGAGCACGAGATGCCCTCCGCCGCGGACATAAGCGGCCAGCCGGTCGGTCTGCGCCTCGGTCAGGACATGGAGGCTCGGCGCAACCACCAGCCGGTATCCGCCGAGATCGGCATCGGGCGCGACTACATGGACGCCCTGCGCGCGGATGCGCAGCGGGCGGTAGAGGCTCAGGAATTGCTGGACCGGATCGAAATCCTTGTGGTGGCGCTGGATGTCGATCGCCCAGCGGCTGTCATAGGAGAACAGCATCGCGACATCGGCTACGGGCTGGGTGTCGGCGAGCAAGGGCGCCGCCTGTGCGAGTTCCTTGCCGGTGCGGGCGACTTCGTCGAACACCGGAACCGGCGTGCCGTCGGAGCCGAGCAACGCGCCGTGATAGGTCTCCTGCCCGTTCCGCGCCGGGCGCCATTGCCAATAGAGCACCGCATCGGCGCCATGGCCGACTGCCTGCCACGCCATTTCGCGAACCTGTTCCGGATCGAGCGCGCGATTGACCGGGACCCAATCGACCCGGCCCGGCTGGGTTTCCATCAGCCAGAAATTGCGCTGCTTGTAGCCGCGGACCAAATCGTGATTGGCGCCATTAGCCACCCAATCGGGCCGGCCGTTGGGGATGTAATTGTCCCACGATGCCATATCGACGACGCGGTGGAGCGCGAAATGATCGAAGCCGGCATTCCAGAACATCGTGTTGGTGGTGACGAACTGGCGCGGATCAGCATGCGCGCGGATCACCGTCGCCTGCGCCCGGACATAATCGGTCCAGATCGCGGTGGTGAAATGCTTGAAGTCGAGCAAAAGGCCGGGATTGTGCTGGCCGGTCGCGCGCAGCGGGATCTGATCGAAATTGTTGTAATGCTGGCTCCAATATTGCGTCGCCCAGCGCCGGTTGAGTTCGGCGATATTACCGTAGCGCTTCTCCAGGAAACCACGCCACGCGGCGACGGATTCAGGATCCCATGAAGGCGGGCCGATCTCGTTGTCGATCTGCCAGCCGACCACCGACGGGTGCTTGCCGTAGCGCTTCGCCATCTCGGCCGCGATGCGCGCGGCGAACTGGCGGTAGCGCGCGCTGGCGAACGAGAAATGCCGACGGCCGCCATGTGCGGCGCGCTTGCCATCCTCGTCGACGCGCAAGGTGTCGGGATATTTCTGCGTGAGCCACGCCGGTGGTGCGGCGCTGGGGGTGCCGAGCACGACCATCATGCCGCTCTGCGCCGCGGCCGCGATCGCGCGATCGAGCCAGCTGAAGTCGAAGCGCCCTTCCTCGGGCTCCATGGCGCTCCACGCGAACTCGGCCAACCGCACGGTGTTGAATCCGGCGCGCTGCATCAGCTGGAGGTCGGTCTGCCAGCGCGCCTCGGGCCATTGCTCGGGATACCAGGCGACCCCGAAAGCCAGTGCGGGACGATTGGCGAATTGCGTGGCACGCGCATGCCAGCCGGGCGTCTGCGCCTGTGCCGGCGGCATCGCGGCGGCAACCAACCCAAGCGCAATCGCCAGCGCCGTCAAACTTCTCCGCAACCCGCCTCTCCTCTTGATTAGTATTATGATATGAGGGAAACGAGCGGCATAGCAAGCACCGGCGACACTCCGCGATCGACCGGGTTATAGTGCAGACGCGCGGGATGAGGGATGGGATGATGAAGGGTTTGGCCGACACGGTGCTTTCGCGGCGCGCAGTGATTCGCTGCGCCGCCTGCGCGACTGCGGGCAGCGCGATGGGCGCAGCGCCGATGGCATGGGCGGACCCCGTAGCGCTTCGCGGCAAGGAAGCGGTGCACGAATTCGCTTATGGCGCGGTGCGGCTGACCGGCGGCCGGATCAAGCAGCATTACGACCATATCCACGCCCATTATCTCGCGCTCGACAATGATCGGCTGCTCAAGGTCTTCCGCGAGAATGCCGGGCTGCCGGCGCCGGGGCCCGACATGGGCGGCTGGTATGACAAGGACGGGTTCGTGCCCGGGCTCGCCTTCGGCCAATATGTCTCGGGGCTCGCGCGGATCGCCGCCGCGACCGGCGACAAGGCTGCGCATGCCAAGGTCGCGGCTCTGGTCAGCGGCTTTGGCGAGGCGATCGTCAGGGCGAAGAACCCATATGCCGGACCCAAGGCCCAGGAGCAGTGGGCTGCCTATGTCATGGACAAATATGTCGTCGGGCTGATCGACGCGTATCGGCTGAGCGGCGTCGCGCAGGCGAAGACCCTGCTGCCGATCGTGATCGACAAATGCCTGCCCTATATCTCGCCGGTCTCGCGCGACCGGATCGGCAAGACCGAGCCACCCTATGACGAGACCTATGTCCTCTCCGAAAACCTGTTTCATGTCGCCGACATTACCGGGGACGAGAAATATCGCCGGCTCGCGGTCCATTATCTGCTCGACAAGGAATGGTTCGATCCGCTCGCCGCGGGGCAGGACGTGCTGCCCACCAAGCACGCCTATAGCCATACGATCGCCCTCAGTTCGGGCGCGCAGGCCTTTCTTCACCTCGGCGATGCCAAATATCGCAAGGCGCTGGAGAATGCTTGGACGTTCATGGAGCCGCAGCGCTTCGCCAGCGGCGGCTGGGGCCCCGAGGAGCAGTTTGTCGAGCTGCACCAGGGGCTGCTGGCGGCGAGCCTGAAGAGCTCGAAGGCGCATTTCGAAACGCCGTGCGGCGCGTTCGCCGATCTCAAGCTGGCACGCTACCTCGTCCGCTTCACCGGCGAGCCGGCCTATGGCGACGGGCTCGAACGCACGCTCTACAATACCATGCTGGCGACCCGGTTGCCCGACAGCGACGGCGGCTATCCCTATTACTCGAATTACGGGCCGGACGCCGACAAACTCTATTACCAGAAGAAATGGCCGTGCTGCTCGGGCACCTTGGTGCAGGGCGTCGCCGACTATGTCCTCAACCTCTATTTCCACGACGACGAGGCACTGCTGGTCAATCTCTACGCGCCTTCGGAAGTGACGTGGGACCGCTCCGGCGGCGCAGTTGAAGTGGTGCAAGAGACAGATTATCCGGCCACCGACGCAGTGCGGCTGACGGTGCGCAAGCCCGGCAATGGCCGCTTCGCGCTGAAGCTGCGCATCCCCGGCTGGGCGAAGGGGGCGAGTGTCGCGGTCAATGGCCGGCGGCAAGCGGCCGCCGCCGGCCAACTCGCGGAGATCCGCCGGACGTGGAAAGCGGGGGACACCGTCGATCTCGTGCTCCCGCAGACGTTGCGGACCCAGGCGATCGACGACCAGAATCCAGACCTCGCCGCAGTGATGCGCGGCCCGGTGATGTATGTCGGGCTCAATCCGTGGGACGGCGTGGAGGAGAAGGCGCTCGCGCTTCCCGGCGCGCTGGAGCCGATGCCGGGCAATCCCGACTGGTATCGCACTCGGGTCGACGGGCGCGATCTGGTGTTCGTGCCGTATTTCAACGTCGAGACCGAGCGCTACAACACCTATTTCAAGATCGCATGATGACCGACGCGCGCGTTTTCGCGACCTATTGGATCGAGACCGCCTTCCCACTGGAGCAGGCGGCGGCGACGATGGCGGGCGAGCAATCGACCGGCACCTTCGTCCGCGTTCCCGGCGAGACCGACGCGCTGCGCGAGGCGCATGCCGCGCGGGTCGAGGAACTGGTCGAACTGGGCGAAGTGGCGACGCCGTCGCTCCCCGGTTCGGGCCTGCCCAGGAGCGGCGATGCCCGTCGCCGCGCCGCGCGCGTGGTCCTGTCATGGCCGATCGCGAATTTCGGCCCGTCGCTGCCCAATCTGCTTGCCGCGGTGGCGGGCAACCTTTCCGAGCTCAAGGCCTTTTCGGGGCTCAAATTGCTCGATCTCAAGCTCCCCCCGGTCTTCCTCGATCGCTATCAGGGACCGCAATTCGGAGTCGCGGGGACGCGCAAGCTGGCGGGGGTGTATGACCGCCCGATCATCGGCACGATCATCAAGCCCAGCGTCGGCCTGTCGCCCGAAGCGACCGCCGAGCAGGTGCGCGTGCTCGTGGAAGCCGGGGTCGATTTCATCAAGGATGACGAGCTTCAATCGGACGGCCCGCATTGCCCGTTCGAGGCGCGCGTCTCGGCGGTGATGCGCGTGATCAACGATCATGCCGAGCGCACCGGCAAGAAAGCGATGTTCGCCGCCAACCTGACCGGCGACGTGGACGAGATGCTCGCGCGTCACGATCATGTCGTCGCCGAGGGCGGGACCTGCACCATGGCGAGCATGAACTCGATCGGCCTGCCCGCGATGAAGATGCTGCGCGCGCATGCGCAGCTGCCGATCCACGGCCATCGCAACGGCTGGGGCATGCTCGGCCGCTCGCCGGCGACGGGCATGAGCTTCCTCGCGTACCAGAAACTGTGGCGACTCGCGGGGATCGACCACACCCATGTCAACGGCATCGACAACAAGTTCTGCGAGGAGAATGACAGCGTCATCGCCTCGGCGCGCGAATGCCTGACTCCAATGTTCGATGCTCCGCACCCCGGGTGCGAGATCCTGCCGGTCTTTTCCTCGGGCCAGTCTGCGCGGCAGGCGGCGCCGACCTTCGCCGCGCTCGGCACCACTGACTTGATGTTCGCCGCGGGTGGCGGGATCATGGCGCATCCGGGCGGCCCGGCGGCGGGTGTGCGGGCGCTGCGCCAGGCGTGGGATGCGGCGGTCGCCGGCGTGCCGGCCGCCGAGGCGGCGCGCGACGCCCCCGAGCTGGAGGCGGCGCTGGCGGCGTTCGGCGGGTGAGCCTGCTCTACGCTTTTTACGGCGATGACTTCACCGGCTCGACCGACGTGATCGAGCAGCTGGCCGAGGGCGGCGTGCCCGCGGTTCTGTTTCTCCGTGCGCCCGATGCGGCGCTGCGTGCGCGCTTCCCCGATGTCCGCGCGATCGGCGTGGCCGGCGACAGCCGCAGCCGGTCGCCCGAATGGATGGATGCGCATCTGCCGGCTGCATATGCCGCGCTGCGCGACGGCGCGGTCATCCATTACAAGACTTGCTCGACCTTCGACAGCAGTCCCGGAATCGGTTCGATCGGCCGGGCGCTCGACATCGGCACCGCCGCGTTCGGCGGCCCGGCGGCAATCCTGGTCGCGGCGCCGCATCTCGGGCGTTATCTCGCTTTCGGCAATCTGTTCGCGGCGGCGGGCGCCGAGATATTCCGCATCGACCGACATCCGACCATGTCGCGCCATCCGGTGACGCCGATGCACGAGGCGGATCTGATCCGCCACCTCGCCGCGCAGACCCGCGCGGGGATCGCATTGGTACCGCTCGACCGGGTGCAGGCGAAACAGGCGGGAGCCGCCTTCGATGCGGCGAAGGACAGTGACGCGGTGATGTTCGACGGGGTCGCCATGGACGATCTCGCCGAGACGGGCGCAGTGCTCCTGTCGCGCGGCGTACGCTTCGCGGTCGGCAGCTCGGGGGTGACGCGCGCGCTGGTGCTGGCGTGGCGCGCGGCAGGGTTGATCGACGGCGGGTCTCCTAGCGCGCGTGCCGGCGAAGTCGCGCGGCTGCTGGTGGTGAGCGGGAGCTGTTCGCCGGTCACCGCGCGGCAGATCGCGCGCGGCGTGGAGGACGGTTATCGCCCGGTGCGCGCCGACGTCGCGGCATTGCTGCGCGGCGAGAGTGGTGAGGAGGAGCGGCTGGTTCGTGAAGCGGTTATGGCGATCGACGCCGGCGGGCGCTGCGTGATCCATTCGGCCGAAGGTCCGCTCGGCGATGCGCCGGCTGCGGGCGACCGGCTCGGCGCGGCGCTCGGACGAATCGCCGGCGTAGTGATCCGCGAGGCTGGCGTCCGCCGCGTGCTGTTTGCCGGCGGCGACACTTCGAGCCACGGCGTCGCCGAGCTCGGCATCGACGCATTGACCTGGGCTGCGCCGATCGAGCGCGGCGCGCCTCTGGTCCGTGCGCACGCTGCCGATCCCGCGATCCATGGGCTCGAATTGGTGCTCAAGGGTGGCCAGATGGGCGGCGAAGGCTTTTTCGAGACCGTGCGACGCGGCACGCCGCACGGCTAGATCAGATCGCCGGCGCGAGGTCCGGCGTCGCCTTGTGGTCGAAGCCCCTGGTGCAGTCGATCAGCGCGAATATCCCCGCGGCGATCAGCACCATCGCCGCGACACCCTGCAGCGGCAGGCTGTAATTGCCGGTTCCCGCGACGATATACCCGATCGCAACGGTGCAGACGAAGCCGCCGAGATTGCCCGCGGTGTTCATCACCCCGCTCGCGGTGCCGCCATAGCGCCCGCCGATCGCCATGCACATCGCCCATGCCGCGGGCAGCATCAGGTCCATCACCGCGAAGGCGGCGCTGGCGAGCAGGACGATCGCAATCTTGCCGGTGGCGAGACTCATCGCAACGAGCAGGCCGGCAGTGGCGGTGAGGCAGGCGCTGGTGATCAGGCTATAGGCGCGGCGAATGCCGATGCGCTGCGCCAGCCGATCGCACAGCATTCCGCCAGCGAGATTGGCGACGACGCCGAGCAGGAACGGCAGCGAGCCGTACAACCCCATCTCGGCGATGCTGAAGCCCGCGCCTTTAACCAGCCAGGTCGGGAACCAGTTGAAGAAGAACCAGCTGCCGAACGCGTAGAAGCAATATGCCAGCGCGATCAGCCAGAGCTGGGGCAGCGCGAGCAATTTGCGCCACGGCGTGCCGAGATGGCCGCTCTCGTCGCTGCCGATCTCGGCGATCTCCTCGGGCGTGATGCCGGGCTGGTCGGCGGGCCGGTCGCGATACCAGCCGCGCCACGCGAACGCCCAGCCGAAGCCGATCAGACCGAGCACGACGAACACCGCACGCCAGCCGAATTGCGCCTGGAGCGGCACGAGCAGCAACGGTGCGAGTGCGCCGCCGAACCGGCTTGCCGCCCAGATCACGCCCTGCCCGCGGGCACGCTCGCGCGCCGGTAGCCAGCGATAGAGCACCCCCGACATGTTGGGATAGGCGCCGGCCGCGCCGAGCCCGAACAGGAAACGCGCGCCGGTGAGCTGCCAGAAATTGCGGCACAACGCGGTCACCGCCGTGAAGAACGACCACCATATCGTGATCCGGGTGAGCTCCTTGCGATAACCATGGCTGTCGCCCATCGCGCCCGACGGAATCTCGAACACCGCATAGGCGATCACATAGGCGCCGAGCACCCAGCCCCATTGATCGGGCGTGATGGCGAGGTCCTTCTGGATCGCCGGGCCGGTGACTGCGATCGCCATCCGGTCGAGAAAGGTGATGACCGACAGCACCGCGAGCAGCCCGACCACGGCATGGCGCTTCTTCACCTGGCGAGCCCCGCGAGCACGTCCCGCGCGCGCTCGACGCCGAGTTCGGGGCTCGAGAATACCGGGGCGGGGACGGCACCCTCGGGCAGGGTCGCCAGCACCCGCGCCATAGATGCCTGGGCGAGGACGATCGCGTCCATGCCACGCATCGCTTCGGTGAGGGCATGGCCGACGACGCGGTCGTGGGTCGCACCGTCGCCGGCCATCACTGCCTCGAACGCACCTTCGCAGAGATGCTCGACGATGTGGATCGCCTTGCCCTGCTCGGCTGCCACCCGGCGGACGAGATCGGCGGTGGGATCAAGCGTGGTCGAGAGCGTCGCCAGTACGCCGATCCGGGTTCCGGTGGTGACTGCCTTCTCCGCCATAGGCCGATCGACCCGGAGCACCGGCCGGTCGTGAAGCTGGGCGGCGATCTCGACGGCTGGACCGATCGACGAACAGGTCACCAAGGTCGCATCGGCACCGGCATCGAAGGTCGAGCCGACCAGCGCGACCAGCCGCCGCATCGTCGCCTTTTCGAGCTTCCCGGCGGCGATGGTGTTCTTGATGAGGCTCTCATCGACGAAATGGAGCACGCGCACGCCGGGCAGGATGCGCGCGGTCAGTTCGTTGAACATCGGGCTCAACGTCGGCGAGGTGTGGAGAAGCGCGAGCGTCGGCATATTCGTGTCCTGAATCAGAGAGTGAACCAATAGTCGCCCGAGCCGATCTCGAAGCGCAGGTCGCCGTCGCGGCGCAGGTTGCGGATGTGGGGATGGGCGTGGATCGGGTGCGGCCCTTCGCGCCAGCCGCCGCGATCGGGCAGCCTCACTTCGGCCACGGTGTTGGCGGGGATTGTGAGCGCGAGGCTGGTCAGCCCGGCTTCGTCGCCATGGATCGCCGTGGCGATGGTGCCGACGCACGATTCGTAGCGCGCCTCGACGCGCCCGATCGCGGGCAGCCAGTGCGGCCGAATTGCGATGCGGCTGAAGCCCGGCGCGGCGGGAGCGATGCCGGCGAGGCGCCGGTAGAAGAAGCCGACCACCGCGCCGAAGGCATAGTGATTGTAGCTGTTCATCGCGAGATCGCCGACGTCGCCGTTCCAGCGCTCCCACATCGTCGTCGCGCCGCTGGCCGGCATATAGCCCCAGCTGGGATAGCCGGTCTGGAGCAGCAGCCCGGCGACTTCGTCCCAATGGCCGGCATCGGCGAGCACGTCGAGCAGATAGGGCGTGCCGAGAAAGCCGGTCGACAGCTTCATGCCGCGGCGGCGGATGTCGTTGGCCAGCACCTGCGCGGCGGTGGCGCGGCGGTCTTCGGGGACCAGCCCCATGTGGAGCGCGAGCACCTGGCTGGTCTGGCTGCCATTGCCGGCGGTGCCGTCGGCCGCGATGAACTCGTCGGCGAAGGCATGGCCGATCCGGGCGCGCAGCGAACGATAACGCCTTGCCGCCGGGTCGCGCCCGGTGGCTTGGGCCATGGCGGCCATCAGCTCGGCGCACCACGCCCAATACGCGGTGGCGCATAGCACGCGCGGCGTCGTCTCGTCGTCGGGCTTGATAGCGTCTACCGACAGCCAGTCACCGAGATCGAGCCCGCGATCCTCGCGCCAGACATGGTCGGGATTGTTGCGGCCGACATAGGCCATCCACGCTTCCATCATCGCCCAATTCTCGTCGATCACTGCGGTGTCGCCGTAGCGCTGCCAGAGCTGCCAGGGGAGGATGATGCCCGCCTCGCTCCACCCGGCGGTGACTACGTCGGGAAAGGACAAAGGCTGCGGCACGACGATCGGCAGCGCGCCGTCGGGCTGCTGCGCCGCGCGGACCTCGCCGAGGAAGCGACGAATGAAGGGATCGACTTCCATGTTGAACGCCGCCGCGTCGAGAAAAACCTGAATGTCGCCGGTCCAGCCCATCCGCTCGTCGCGTTGGGGGCAATCGGTAGGTACCGCGAAGAAGTTCGAGCGCTGGCTCCACAATGCGTTCTGCCAGATGGTCTGGAGCAAGGGCGCATCGGGGAAACGCATCCCGCCGGTTTCGCGGCAGGCGCTGTGGACGACCACGCCTTCGACATCTTCCGGCGTCGGCGTGCCGGGAAAGCCCTCTACCTCGACATAGCGGAAGCCGTGATAGGTGAAATGCGGTTCGAAACTCTCGGCCGCGCCGGTGCCGGCGAGAATGAAACGATCGGTGGCGCGCGCGAGGCGGAGATTGGCGAGATCGGCGGTGCCGTCGGGGGCCAGCAATTCGGCGAAGCGCGCGATGATCGTCGTGCTGCGGGGGCCGGTGGCGCGGATGCGCGCCCAGCCGGAGAAATTCTGGCCGAAGTCGAAGACGAAACGGCCCGGCACTGGCTCGGTGACGGCGACCGCGCGCAGCGTGCCACGCGGCTCGATCGCGGGGGAGGTCTGCGCGATCAGCCGCGCCGGCGGCGCCGCGCCCGCCTTTGCCGGAGCCCAGCCGGAAGCGTCGAAGCCGGGCAGGTCCCAGCCGGGCGTTTCGGCGCGCGCGTCGAAGGTCTCGCCGTCGTAGATTTCGGACGCCAGGATAGGTGAGGGCGCGATCCGCCAGTCGGTGCCGGCCGTCACCCATTCGGAGCTCCCGTCGGCGAAATCGAGGCGGAGCTGGGCGCGGAAGCGGCGTGGGGCGGGGCCGAAGCCGTAGCGCTCGATCCGCCAGCCGAACGGGCTGGCATACCAGCCGTCGCCGACGATCGCGGCGAGCGCGTTATCGCCGGGCGCGATCAGCCCGGTCACGTCGTAGCTCTGGTAGAGGATGTGCGCGTGCGCGACGCTCATCTCGGGCGCGAGCACCGCATCGGAGACGCGTTTGCCGTTGATCCGGACTTCATAGGCACCGAGTGCGGTCGCATAGAGGCGCGCCGCGACCACCGGTCCGCGCGGCACGAAGCTGGTGCGCAGCTGGATCGCGGGCTCGCTCGGGCGCGGATCGCTGTGCGCGTTGGCGCCGCTCGGGACTGCCTCTGACCAGCCGCTGCTATCGAAATCGGGCTCGGTCCAGTTCGCGGGCGGCGACGGCATCACCTGCCATGCCGGCCCGCTGACGACGCGTTCGATACTGCCGTCGACGCGGTGCAGGCGGATCAATGCGGCGAAGGCGCCGCCATCGACCGGGAAGAAGCCGCTGGTCTGCGCCTCGACCAGCGCGCAGACGCTGTTGCGGCCGGGGCGTACCGTGCCTTCATATGGGCTGAGCGTGCCCCAGAACGGCAGCGCGGTGTCCCAATCGAACGGCCAGGGGAGCGACGCGGGAACGCCGTTGATCCAGACGCCGCGGAGATGATCCTTGCCGGCGAGCAATATCTCGGCGTGCGCAAGATCCTCGGGTGCGTCGAAATCGAGCCGGAAGGCGTGCAGGCGCGGATCGAGCGGAGTCTCGCTCCAGATCCATGCGAGGCCGGCCTTGCGATCGGCCTCGGCGAGCGGGTCCTCGGCCTCGATCCACGTGCCGCGCCAGTCGGCGGGTGTGAGCAGGCCGGTTTCGAACCATGCCGGTTCCGAGCGTGCGACATTGCCCGCGGCGTCGGTGATTTCGACCGACCACCAGACGCGCTGCATCGAAGTGAGGGCCGCGCCGCCCCAAGGGATGTCGAAGCTAGCCGAAGAGGCGACGGTGCCGCTGTCCCACAGCAGTGCGTCAGGCTCCTCGGAAGTGGAGAAAGCGCGGATGCGATAACCGACTTGAGCAGCGCCGCGCTCCTCGGTTTCGATCCGCCACGACAGGCGCGGATGCGTCGCTTCGGTGCCGAGCAGGTCAATGGTGTATTCGGCGCGCAAGTCGACGACGCGCAGCATCGGATCGCTCACGGCGCGATGGCCGGCTCGGGGAAGGTCGTCGCCGCGTCGTCCAGGACCAGCACCCAGTCGTTGCCCGGCGCTTTGTCGCCGGGCGGATCGAAGCGGCGCTCGCCGCGATTGGCGAAAACGCCGATCTTCGTGACCTTGCCATCGTGCGGCGAATACCAGGACGCGGTGACGCGCGCGCCCGAGATCGCACCGAGGCGCATCGTGAACGGGCGGCCGGTATAGGTGTAGGCGAAGGCATAGCGCTTGCCGCGGCTCGCCAGCACACGTTCGTAGCGCACGCCATTGTCGCGGATCAGTGCCGGGTCGGGCACGCGTTCGAGCATCGGGCGCGATTCGATCAGCCAGCGCAGATGCCGCATCTGGTTCGCACCGGGCGCCTCGAGCGCGGTCGACCAGAGCCGATCGGCCTCGAAGCTCGGCTTGTCGCGGGGTGGCACGAACATCTGCATGACGTTGTTCTCGCCATAGGTATGCCCGAACGCCCCCGCCATCACTGCCCACCACGCATAACGACGCGCGTCGGCGGCGGTCCAGCGCGGCTGGTTCACTTCGTGGAGGCCGTAAGGGATGTTCTCGTAGGAAGGCTCGCCGTCGATCGCCGGCTTGGTGGGCAGCCGCGCCCAATCCTCGGCGATGAACCGCCAATTATCCTCGGCGCGCGCGCTCGGACTCTCCTGCGCATAGGATCGGTGCCCCGACTGGACCATGTTGAAGTCGAGCCATGGCGCATCGTGGAATTGCCACGAGGATGCGGTGCGGCCGATCGGGTGGAAGGTCATCAGATGCCCGGGGTCGTGGCGCTTGATCGTCGAGCCGAGGCTTTCCCAGACCGTGCTGCGCATTTCCGCGCGGGTGTCGCCGCCGTTGAGCCAGACGATGTTGGGACGGTCGCGATACCGTTCGGCGAGAAAACGACCATATGCCGGCGCATTGCGATCGTTCAGCGCGCCTTCGTCGGCCAGCGACCCCCAGGCTGGCACCAACGCGAGATAGATGCCCAGCGCCTCGGCGCGCGCGACCACCCAGTCGAGATGGTCCCAGAAATCATATTCGCCCGCGCGCGCCGGATCGGTGCCCGGCGTCACCCGTGGCCGGGCGGGATCGCCCTCGATCAGCGCCGGCGCGTCGTAACGATTGGTCATCTGGGGGGTGTGCAGCACCATCACCTGGATCAGATTGAAGCCCTGCCGCTTGCGCGTGACGAGATAGTGCTCGGTTTCTTCGCGCGTGAGGCGGCCGAGCAACAGCCAGCCGGTGTCGCCCATCCAGAAGAACGGACGGCCGCCAGCCTCGAGATAATGGCCGTTCGCGGCCACCTTGAGCGGCCTCGGGGTCTGGGCGCCCGCCGGCATCGCGCCGGCCGCCAGCAGCGCCGAGAACAGGGACAGGCCGAACTTCATTCGCATGCACTCTCCTGATACGCCGTTGCTCGCCGCTGGGTCGATATAAATATAATAATACTAATTACGTCAACCGGACGTGAACAATGCCTCGCGGGCGAGCTTGAGCGCCGCCACGGCGTCGTGCCGGTCCTGCGCCGCCTGCATCGCTTCGAAATCGAGCTTGTCCAGCGCGCGCTCGATCGTCTTGAGAAAGCCGATCGCCGAATTTGCCGCGCCTACGCTGTCCTCGCGGAAGGGGAATTGATCGAGCTGCCACACGCCCTCCCATTTGTTCTTGCGCAGCGTGTAGAAGAATTCGAACAATTCGATCGGATGGACCGAGCCGGCGATCATGTCGTCGTCCCAGCCGCGCAGATTGTCGTTGACGTCCATGCCGAACAGCCGGCCGTGATCGATCGCCAGTTGCGCCGCGTCGGCCGGCGATTCGCCGCCGAACAGCGAATGGCCGAAATCGAGCAGGATGCCGATATTGGGCAGCCCGATCTTCTCGATCCCGAGGAGGGTGCGCGCGACGCTGTCATAGCTCATGTGCACCCGCGGCTCGCGCGGCTTGTATTCGATCACGAATTTGAGGTCGGGATTCTGGCTCGCCAGCTCGCCGACCCCGTCCATGCTGCGCTGCCAGAGCTTCTTGTGGTCGACCTGAAACGGATAGTCCCAGCCGTCCTGCCCGGGCCACAGCTTGACGTAATCCGCGCCGAAGCGCCGCACGACATTGGCGGCATCGTTGACCAGTTCGTTGGCGAGCCGGCGGACGCCCGCATCCGGATTGGTGAAGGCGCCCTGGGCGAATTGCCTTGTGTAGATTTCGGGGGTGATCCCGATCACCGACAGATCGTTGCGCTTGAGCGCGACCTCGACCGCATCGAGCGACAGGCTGGAATCGGCAAAGGGATAATTGATGTCGACGACCGAGAGATCGTCGACCTGCCCGGCCAGATCGATCATTTCGATCAGGGTGCGCGGCGGGCCATAGCCGTCGGTCGCATAGCGATCGACATAGGTCGCGAAGTGCCAGATGCCGGCGCCGTATTTCTGCTCGCTCACGGTCTCTTCCTCATCCTGTGGTTCTTTGAGATTGCGCCGGTCAGGCGACGATCACCTGCACGCCCGCGGCCTCGATCGCCGCGCGGTCTTCGTCGCGGATGCCCGAATCGGTGACGAGCGTGTGGATCAGCTCGAGCCCACCCAGTGCCGAGAAGGAGCGCGCGCCGATCTTGCTCGAATCGGCGGCGAGGATCACCGTCTCGGCCGCCGCGATCATCGCGCGCTTGACCGCGATGTCGGACAAGGCCGGGTAGGTGAGCCCGGCCTCCAGATCGATCGCGGCGGTCGCCAGAAACAGCTTCCGGACGAACAATCCGCGGAAATAGTCGGCCGAGCGTTCGCCGCTCAGCGACAGGGTCGGCGCTTTGAAATGTCCGCCGCTCATATGGACGTCGAAGCCGGGCTCGGCGCCGAGCATCAGCGCGATGTTGAGCGCGTTGGTAATGACGGTCATGTCGCGGTGGCCGAGGATGTTGGCGGCGATCTCGGTGGTGGTCGAACCCGAATCGAGGATGATCGTCTCGCCGTCGTTCACCAGCGCCGCGGCGGCGCGCCCGATCTTTCGCTTGGCGTCCATATTGTCGAGATGCTGGAGCGCCATCGCGCGGACCTGCTGACGCACCGACTTGAGGAAGGCGCCGCCATGCTCGCGGATGACGTGGCCGTCGGTCTCCAGCTTCTCCAGATCCTGCCGCACGGTGACTTCGGAAACCGAGAAGGCCTGCGCCAGATCACGCACCCGGGCGCTGCCCTCCTCGCGCAACCATTCGAGGATCTTGCCGCGGCGCGCCTCGCCCAACGCGCGCGAGCGCGCAGTGGTGGTCATCGCGCGCCGCCGCTCGACACGGCGCCTTTGGCCAGAACAGACGCTTTCGCCATCACAACCTCTCCGGGCCACGCACTCGCGTCGTGGTAGGAATCCTGCCTAGCGGCATGCTTCGGTTTTGGTCAAGTTTTAAGGGCATTGGCGTAAAAACGAAGAAATTCGAAAGTGAAGCTGTTGCGATTGATCGGCGCGCGCGCTATCCGTCCGGCCCAGGAGAGGAGTTGCATGGGAAATCTCGAAAGGCTTCGGTCTGGCGGCGGAGGCACGCCGCGCACGCTTGAATCGCGTGCGTCGCATGTCCGCGAGCGCGCCAACTGGATGCGCCGCCGCCTGCTCAAGATGATCGTCGACGCCGGCCAGGGGCATCCCGGCGGGGACCTTTCGGCTACCGATGTGGTTGCGTCGCTCTATTTCAATATTCTTCGAATTGACTCGACCGATCCGCGCGCGCCCGATCGCGACCGCTTCGTGATGAGCAAGGGGCATTGCACCGGCGCGCTCTACTCCGCGCTGGCGGGGGCGGGGTTTTTCGCCGAGGCCGAGCTCGACACTTATCTCCAGCCCAATTCGCGGCTCAACGGCCACCCGAACCGCAACTATCTGCCCGGTGTCGAGACCAATACCGGACCACTCGGTCACGGGTTGCCGGTGGCGACGGGGATTGCCGTCGCGGGGCAGATCGACGGCGCCGGTTATCGCGTGTTCGCGCTCACCGGCGACGGCGAACTGCAGGAGGGCAGCATGTGGGAGGCGGCGATGTTCGCGGGTCATCGCGGGCTCGGCAACCTCACCGTGATCGTCGACCGCAACCGGCTCCAGCAAGGCGCGCGTACCGAAGACACCAACTCGCTCGAGCCACTCGCCGACAAATGGCGCGCCTTTGGCTGGGAAGTCATGGGCGTCGACGGGCATGATCATGCCGCCTTGCTCGAAGCGCTCGACGATGCCTGCCTGCCGCGCGGCAAGCCGCGCTGCATCATCGCCAGCACGATCAAGGGCAAGGGCGTCAGCTTCATGGAGGATCAGGCCGGCTGGCACCACGGCGTGCCCAATGCCGACCAATATGCCCAGGCGATCGCCGAGCTGGAAGCGGAGATGAATCGATGAGCGCGCCCGAACCCGCGACGGCGCTCCGCGATTGCCGCGATGCCTATGTCCGCGCGGTCGAGGAGCTCGCGGCTGAAGATCCGCGGATCGTGGCGGTGGTCAACGATTCGGTCGGCTCGTCGAAGCTCGGCAAGTTTCGCGAGCGCTTTCCGGACCGGCTGATCAACGTCGGCATCGCCGAGCAGAACATGGTGAGTGTCGGCGCGGGGCTCGCCAATGGCGGCAAGATCCCGTTCGTCAGCGGCGCGGGCTGTTTCCTCACCGCGCGGGCAATGGAGCAGATCAAGGTCGATTGCGGCTACAGCCAGGCGAATGTGAAGCTTTGCGGCATCTCGAGCGGAGTCGCTTATGGCGAGCTCGGCGCCACGCATCACAGCATCGAGGATGTGGCGTGGTTGCGTGCGATCGACAAGCTCACGGTGATCGTCCCATCCGACGCGTGGGAGACCGAAGCGGCGGTCAAGGCGGCGGCGGCGCATGACGGGCCGGTCTATGTCCGGATCAGCCGTATGCCGGTGCCCGATCTCGCGCGCGCCGACGCCGAATTCCGGATCGGCCGGGCGGAGGTACTTCGTCAGGGCGGCGATTTGGCGATCATCGCGAACGGGACGCTCGTCCACCGGGCGCTGGCGGCGGCGGATGCGCTGGCGGCCGAAGGGATTTCGGCGCGCGTCGTGAATATGTCGACGGTCTCCCCGATCGACGTCGAAACGATCGCCGAAGCCGCGGCGACCGGCGCGATCGTCACTGCGGAGGAAGGGCTGGCACATGGCGGGCTCGGGGGCGCGGTCGCCGAATATTGCGCGCAGCACACGCCGGTGCGGATGCGGATGCTCGGCTTTCCAGGCTTCCTGCCGACCGGATCGGCGAGCTGGCTGATGGAGCATTTCGGGCTGACCGCCGATGGCATCGCCGCTGCGGCACGCGAGCTGATCGCAGTGCGGAACGCGTGATGCCGGGCCCGGTCATCCTCGCGATCGATCAAGGGACGACCAACACCAAGGCGCTGCTCGTCGCCGGCGACGGATCGGTGCTGCTTTCGCGCTCGCGCGCGATGCGCGTGGATTATCCGCAGCCCGGCTGGGCTTCGCAATCCGCCTCGGATATCTGGGAAGCGGTCGCGGCGTTGATCGCCGAACTGGTTGCCGCGGCGCCCGATGTGACGATCGCCGCGCTGGCGATCTCGAACCAGCGCGAGACGATCGTGCTGTGGGATGCCGAGACCGGGCGCCCGATCGCGCCCGCGGTGATCTGGCAGTGCCAGCGCTCGGCCGAACGCTGCGCCACGCTGCGTGCAGCCGGGCATGGGCCGGAAATCGCCGCGCGCAGCGGCCTTGCGCTCGATCCCCTGTTTCCCGCCGCCAAGATCGCATGGCTGCTTGATTCGCTCCCCGATGCGCGGGCCCGTGCGGCGCGGGGGGCGTTGCGCTGTGGCACGATCGACAGCTGGCTGCTGTGGAACCTCACCGGCGGCGCGGTACACGCCACCGATCACAGCAATGCCTCGCGCACCCAGCTGTTCAATCTCGACACGCTGGACTGGGATCCCAGGCTCGCGGGGCTGTTCGACGTGCCGCTCGAAATCCTGCCGCGGATTCTGGCGTCGGACAGCCATTTCGGCACGGTGGCACCTGGACTCACGGCGTTGCCGGACGGAACGCCCGTCCATGCGATGCTCGGCGACAGCCATGCGGCATTGTTCGGGCACGGCATCGACCGGCCCGGGCGAGTCAAGGCGACGATCGGCACCGGCAGCTCGCTGATGACCGCGACCGATGCACGGGTGCGATCGACCCACGGGCTGTCCAGCACGATCGCCTGGAGCCGCGGCGACAAGGTCCAGCACGCGCTGGAGGGCAATATCTCGGTATCGGGCCACGCCGCGGCGTTCGCGACGGCGTTGCTGGGGCTGGCCGACGAGGAAGCGCTGACCCGGCTTGCCGCCAGCGTGGACGACAGCGACGGGATCGTGTTCGTTCCCGCGCTCGCCGGGCTCGGCGCGCCGCATTGGTGCACCCACGCGCGCGGCACGATCTCGGGCATGTCGCTGTCGACCCGGCCGGCGCACGTCGCACGCGCCGCGCTCGAGGCGATCGCGCTGCAGATCGGCGATGTCCTGACCGCGATCGAGGCCGATCTCGGAACGCGCCTGCCCGAACTGTCCATAGACGGCGGCGCTGCGCGCAACCCGTTGCTGGTGCAATTGCTCGCCGACCTTCTCGATCGCGCAATCGCGCGTCCGTGCATCACCGAGGCGAGCGCGCTCGGTGCGGCGCGGCTGGCCGCCGAGGCGCTGGGCGGCCGCAGCGATGATGCCCAGACGGCGATCGACCATTTCGAATCGGCGCTCGAGCCGGAACGGCGTGAAGCGATCCGCGCCCGCTGGCACGCCGCCATTGTTAGCATGACGGCGGCAGGCGCACCCGAAACATCGCTGGAATGACCAAAGCTCGCATGAGCGAACGCGGGGCCGAATACGCCAAGACCTAGGTAACGCTTTCGAAAACCTAAAAAAATAAGGTGGGGAGTAGGATAAATGAAAGTGTCGCAACAAGGCAGGAATGCCGATAAGTCGCTACGGCCGCTGTTCCTGGCCGGAGCAAGCATGCTCACGCTCTTTGCATCGGCGACGGTGCACGCGCAGGATGTCGCCGAACCCGCGCCGGTGACCGCGGCTGGGCAGGAGGCTGACGAAGCCCAGAACGAAGCGATCGTCGTCACCGGCAGCCGCATCAAGAGCCCGACGCTCACCTCGCCCTCGCCGCTCCAGGCAGTGACCGCCGAGGATATCGAGCGTACCGGCCGCTTCGACATTCAGGAGGTCCTCCAGACCAATCCCTCGTTCGGCGTTCCCGGCCAGTCGCGCAACACCTCGAACTACGGCGCGATCAGCGCCGGCCTGTCGACGGTCAATCTGCG
>Ga0247823_10000987_pt1 | contig 24064 bp, 17 predicted proteins | sample 13C_PalmiticAcid_2_FD_192426 | JGI IMG/M metagenome (GOLD analysis project Ga0247823, IMG submission 192426) | Soil microbial communities from agricultural site in Penn Yan, New York, United States - 13C_PalmiticAcid_Day30 | ecosystem: Environmental > Terrestrial > Soil > Agricultural land... | reverse complement strand
GTCGAGGACTGGTCGCTGGTGGCCAATCTCGAAAAGCCGCTGGGCGAGGTGACGCTCTACAGCTTCGGCGGCTACCGCGTGAGCAAGGCGCATTCGAACGCGTCGTTCCGCCGCCCGGGCCAGGACGAGAATGTCCGCGCCATTTATCCCGATGGCTTCCTCCCCTTCATCAACACCGAAAGCACCGATTACAGTGCCGCGATCGGCTTGCGCGGCGAGCTTAGCGGCTGGAAGTGGGACCTGTCCGGGATCTATGGCGGGAACAGCATCGAATACCGGACCGAGAAGACAATCAACGCCACGCTGGGCGCGGCGAGCCCGACCGCCTTCTACAACGGCAAATATTCCAACTCGCAATGGACCGCGAACCTCACCATTTCGAACGCGTTCGATATCGGGTTCGCCAAGCCGCTCGAGATCGCCTTCGGCGCCGAATACCGGCGCGACGGTTACAAGATCGGCCGCGGCGAGCTTGCGAGCTATCAGTTCGGCCCCGCGCGCGTGCTGGACGGCCCCAATGCCGGGGCGATCCCGACGATCGGCAGCCAGGGCTTCGCGGGCATCCAGCCGGCCGACGAAGTCGATGTCAGCCGCCGCGCGATCGGCGCGTTCGTCGAGCTCTCCGCCGAGCCGGTGAAGGGCTGGCAGATCAACCTTGCCGGTCGTTTCGAGGACTATAGCGACTTCGGCGACACCTGGAACGGCCAGGCCTCCACCCGGATCGAGCTCCCCGCCGGATTCGCCCTGCGCGCCTCGGCCGGCACCGGTTTCCACGCCCCGGCGCTCGCCCAGCAATATTTCAGTTCCACCAGCAGCCGCACCATCGTCAACAACACGACCGGCTTCCCCGAATTCGTGCTGGTGCGCACCGCCCCGGTCGGCTCGGCGCTGGCCCAGGCGCTCGGCGCGCAGCCGCTCAAGCCCGAGAAGTCGGTCAATTTCGGCGGCGGGCTGACCTTCGCCAGCGGCGGCTTCACCGCCTCCGCCGACTATTACCATATCGATATCGATGATCGCATCGTGCTGTCGTCCAACTATGTCGATGCCTCGGGCAGCCGCCGCCTGCGCGACTATCTCGCCGGCCTCGGCATCCCCGGCGTCACCAGCGTCCGCTACTTCACCAACGCGGTGGATTCGCGCACGCAAGGGTTCGACGTCACCGCCGCCTATCGCACCGCGCTTGGCGGCTGGGGCAATCTCAAGCTCAGCGCCGCCTACAATTATAACGAGACGCGCCTGCGCCGCGTGTCGGCGACGCCCTCGCAGATCACCGCGCTCGGCATCACCACGCCGCTGTTCGACGTCAACGAGCGCGTCCGCTTCGAATATGGCCAGCCCCGCGACAAAATCGCGCTCGGCGCCAGCTGGAACATCGGCCCGGTGACCTTCGACGCCCGCACGACGCGATACGGCAAGGTCGAGCAGGTCGCGCTGACCAACCAGTCGGCCGCCAATGTCGCGCTGATCGCGAAGGGCTCCACCCCGTTCCGTACCATCCCGACCGAGTCCGGTGCCGCGGGCAATGTCGATGTGATCCAGCAACTGCGGCCGCAATGGGTGACCGACTTCAGCTTCACGGGTCACGTCAACAAGCATCTCGACATCACGCTCGGCGCGAACAACATCTTCAACGTCTATCCGACGCAGAACATCCGCTCGACCGCGGCGCTGACCGGTGCCGACACATTCGGCGCCTTCCCCTATAGCGAATTCTCGCCCGCCGGGTTCAGCGGCGCCTTCTACTATGTCCGCGCAGGAGTACGCTTCTGATGATCCAACCCATCCTGTCCCGCCGCGAATGGCTGGCGCTGGGTGCGGCGGTCACGGCCGCCCCCGCGCTGGCCGCCACGGCGCAGGCGCCGCGGGCACGACTCTCGCTCAACGAGAATGCATGGGGGCCATCCCCCCGCGTCGGACCGGCGATCGCCCGTGCAGCCGCTGGCATCGAACGCTATGTCGAGCAGGACGAGGTCGATGCTCTCACCCGCCAGATCGCCGCGCTCGAACGCGTCGACCCGGCGCAGGTGGTGATCGGTGAAGTGCTCGAGCCGCTTGGCCTCTACCTCGCGCGGCAACGCCCGGGCGGCGGAGAGATCGTCTATTCGGCGCCGGGCTATACCGCGCTTATCGATTCCGCAGCCCCGCTGGGCGGCCGCGGTGTCGCGGTTCCGCTCGACGCAAGGCTGGAGAACGATCTCCCTGCCCTGACCAGTGCGATCACCGACAAGACCCTCGCTGTGTCACTGGTCAACCCGCACAATCCGTCAGGCACCGCCAACGAGACCGCGGCGCTGCACCGCTTCATCGAGGACAGCGCGCGACGGACGCTGGTCGTCGTCGACGAAGCCTATCTCGAATATGACGCCTTCGAGCAGAAGAGCGCGATCGGTCATGTTCGCGCCGGTCGCAACGTGCTGGTGTTCCGCACGCTTGCAAAGATCTACGGGCTTGCCGGCCTCGCGATCGGCTATGCGGTAGCGCCCTCAGAGCTGGCCCTTGGATTGAGGGCCGCCGGTATCGGCGCGCCGCACAGCCTCACCCGCCCCGCGCTGGCCGCGGCGGCGGTTGCCCTTGCCGACCAGACGCACGTCCAGACCGTCGGCCGGGCGACGCGTGCTGAGCGCGCGAAGCTGAACGCGCTGATCGACGAGCGCGGCTGGCGGCGCACCGACAGCCGGGCGAACTTCGTGTTCTTCCAGCCACCGCGTCCCCAGGCGCTGCGTGACACATTGAAGCAGGCCGGGATCGACATCGCCCGCCCCTTTCCGCCACTCGACGACTGGCTCCGTATCACGATCGGACGCCCCGCGGAAAATGCACGGGTGCTCGCCCTGTTGCGAAGCTGGCGCTGAGCATCAGGCACAGCGCCAGGAATCGCATCGTTCACCCGCATCTATGCGTGTAGCGCTCAGCCTGGCTGGGGGTACCGTACGCAGATAGAGCGTCTGCTCCTGCCAGCCCGCGAGGAGCAGCCGCTTCGTGCACGACGGTCAGAAGGGCGGCCACGCCAACACTGGCCGACCCGTGCTTCAGCCCAACCAGACGGACAGTTCGACGTCATCTGTGTACGGCATGGTGACATAGCCGTTGGCGATCGACCCGACATGTTCCAGATAATCCGGGCAATAGTCGGCATTGTCGGCGATGATAACCGCGCCAGGACGAAGGCGGCCTTCAACCCGGGCCAGGATGTCATTGTAGAGCGACTTGGCGCCATCCAGCAGCAACAGATCGATCATATCGGGCAGATCGGCCGCCAGTGTCGTGAGCGCGTCGCCTTCGCGAACTTCGACAAGATCGGCCAGTCCGGCCTCGGCGAGATTTGCCTTCGCCTTTGCGACCTTGGAAGGTTCAAATTCGGTTGTGATCAGCCTCCCTCCACCATTGTCGCGCAACGCCGCAGCCAGATGCAGGGTCGATAGCCCGAACGATGTACCGAACTCGACGATCGATGTGGCCCGCGTCATCCGGGCCAGCATATAGAGCAACCGGCCGGTCTCGCGCGACACGGGAAGCGCGAACTCCTTCAGTTCGCCATAGAGCTCGCGATAACCCTCCCTGCTGCGCATTCGTTGCTGGCGTTCGTCAGGGGACATCGAGGCGAATGCCGGACTGGCGAGCGGTGACAGCACTTCTGCTTCTGTAAACAGGCGATCGAGTAAAGGCGCGACCGGCGCGCCGAAAAGGGTAGTCATCAGGTGTCTCCGATTATGGGCAATGGGAGTTTGCCCTCGGCAAGGAATACGAATATTTCATCGCATTCTCTATTCGCATAGCCGGAGCTCGCGATGGCAAGGCATCGAACAACCTCTGTCTCCTCCCGGAAACAACCACAGCAGAGCCGGTCGGCTGAGCTGGTTTCAGCTGTGCTTGATGCCGCTATTCAGGTTTTGATGACCGAAGGGGCAGCGCGATTCACTACCGCGCGAGTCGCCGAGCGCGCCGGCGTTAGCGTTGGGTCGCTCTATCAGTATTTTCCCAACAAGGCGTCGATCCTGTTCCGGCTGCAGAGCGACGAGTGGCGCCAGACCTCGGAACTGCTGCGATCCATCCTTGAGGACAGGGACACACCCCCGCTGGACCGGTTACGGCGGCTGGTCCATGCGTTCATCCGATCCGAGTGCGAGGAAGCGCAGGTCCGGGGGGCGCTCAACGATGCGGCGCCTCTCTATCGTGACGCACCCGAAGCGATCGAGGTTCGCGCCGCCGCTGCCGGCATCTTCGACAGGTTCCTGCACGAAACCGTGCCCGATGCTCCGCAGGAGACGCGCTCACGCGCCAGCGACCTGATCAAGACGACACTCAGCGAAGTCGGCAACCGCTTCTCCTCTGCGCCGCATACCCCAATGGAAATCGATGCTTATGCTGGCGCGCTGGCCGACATGCTGTGCGCTTATCTTGAACGCCTCATGGAGGCGCATTGACGGCGAAGTGCGCATCAACTTCCGATGTTCTCATTTGGACGACGGCCTTTAATACCTCATGCGTTGAATCAGCGTCGTGTCGTCCGGGCCTGCGTATAACCTCCCTCTCGGGCCAACCGTACGAATTGTGGGTTTCAGGAGCACAGCCGGCCGCCTGAACGATCCCCAAAAAAGGGCGCGTTGCCGCGGCGCCATTTACATTCGAATGTTGCCCAAGACGAAGTCAGCACGAGATTGAACGGTTTCGCGCGGCAACACGATTGGCTCGTAACCTGCGTCCAGATAGGCGCGGCGCACGCGCTCATAGTCCGAAAGGGCCTTATCCAGACTATGACGGCGATCGTCGTCATTGATGTAAATTTCGGGCCAGGGCGGAGCGAGGAAAAGTCGGTCGTATCGCATTTGCTCGATAGAAGCGGTCGGGCAATCACCTCCGGTCGCAGCGATCGCGACGGCAGCATCGACTATTCCGCGGTCAAAGAATGTGAGGCCGCGCGCCTCCACATAGTCGGCGTGGGACATCTCCAAAGCGCGCTCGGCAAAGGCGGCCGCATCGACCCACGGCAGGTTACGGTTGTCACCGCTGGCGCGAGCTTCAGCGATGATGCGGCGTCCAGGCTCCCGGACGACCTTGTGTCCACGCCGCTCGAGCTCAAGCAGCAGTGTAGATTTCCCGCCACCGGAGCAGCCCGAAACCATCACCAACAAGCGTTCGCCCCTCAATTCGATGTCCCTTATTCGTTGCCAAAATCGAGGTGGCTTTTGGTGACGCCTGCCTGCTGCGGCAACGTCGCATTCAGGAGCGCGAAGCTGAGCGAGCAGCCAGGATGCTGGCTCGATATGCTATGATTGCGAGGGTATCTCCGAACCGGCCGGAACTGCATCACGACCGTAGCGCAGGGGTTGCGGGAAAGCATATGTCCGGGTCACCGGCCCGCCATGGTGCAAGCCGCACCATCGCGGCATCGAACAGATCGGATGCGACCAGCCCGTCGAGCCAGCGGCGGACATGTGGCAGAGGTTGAGCGTCGAACCAGCCGCGGTCAATCGACGCGAATTGCCGAACGAACGGTAAGATTGCCGCATCCGCCAAACTCATGGCGTCACCGCAAAGATAGCGGTCGGTTGCCAGACGTTCCTCGAGCGAACGAAGTATATCGAGGCAAGCCACGCGGTGCATATCCACGTCGCTACCGTAGCGATCCGGATATTTGACCCGGTCGAGGTGGTGTTTGAACGGACCGTCATTGACCTCGATCAGGTGAGCGCTGTCGTGGTCCAGCCAACCTGTCGGATCGTAGCGCGCGAGCGCCCACCACATAATGTCGAGGCTCTGCTCGATAACCGCGCCATCGGGCAGAACCAGCACGGGCACGGTTGCTTTCGGTGACGCGAGAAGCATCTCCACAGGCTTCGCAGAGAGTTTGACCTCTCGGATGATGCACACCGTGTGGCTTGCAAGCAGGGCCAACCGCGCGCGGATTGCGTAGGGACAACGCCGAAACGAATAGAGAATAGGTGAGCCGTCCATCGTGTTGCATGATAAAACACCGTAATCTTGCAAGCCATAGTCGCGTTCGCGTTGTCGCGAGCGAGCGAGGGATCGCTTCGCTGAGCGCTCGCGGAAAGGCGATTCCAGCCAGATTTCAGGCGCATCCGTTGCCTGTCGATATTTCATTTGCACCCCACCGCCCACATGGTACGATTAGTACCATTCAACACTTGTCGGGCCACTCCTCACATGACGATGCGTCGCAGTGCAATTCGGTCTCCGCGCGTCGTTGTCGCCGCGATCTTCCTCCTGGTCGCCTGTGTGGTCGGTGCGGTCTGCGCGAGCGGATTGCTTGGTCGCAAGATGACAGAGCCCGAGGCCGTTATCCAACTCTACAGCTCTTCGCGCCGCGTTCTGGTGATGATGCGGATTGGCGATCACCCCCCTGCGCCCGTCGTCTTCGACACGGGCACCAACGACAATATTCTGGATACGGCCTATGCCAAGGCCTTCAACCTGCCGCGCACCGGCCCTTCGACTTCGATCGACGGGAGTCGCGGCCTCCCCGTGCCCGGGTATCAGACCTGGCTCAAGGAGGTCCGCCTCGGCGGCGCCGTCATCGCGGACGCGCCCGCCAATGTCTTTGATTATCGCAACACCGACGAAGTGGGCGTCTTCGGGCCGAACAGCTTTCCCGGAAAGCTGGTGCTGCTCGATCTGCGGCGCGGCGAACTGCGCATCCTTCCCCGGCGCGCGAGAACTTCGTTGGACGGACCGGGGACGCCTTATATCCAGCGGGGCACCGGCGGCTTGCCGTCGCTGCCTCTCGCCCTGCCAGGCATGACGGTCGACGCCATTCTGGACTCGGGGAATGATTCTGCCCTTTTGCTGCCGCTGCATCTGGCCGATCGGCTCCCTTTGAATGGCAGGCTAAAGGAGATCGGCAAGGTTGTTTCGGCTTCCGGCGACCAGCCCGTCTATCAGAGCCAGATCATCGGAAAGGTGCGGATTGGCCCGGTCACGCTGGACAACCCCCCGGTGCGGTTCATCAAGGGCGGGCATCCGAACGTGGGCCTTCCGATCTTGCGGCAGATGAGCCTCGTCTTCGATCCCACCGATGGCCGGACCTGGGTCGTCGGCGATTCCGATACCGACGACTGATGCGTCACCGCGACACGCGTTCGAGCGTGCTTCGATGAGCAGCCGTTCGCCCGTCCAGGCCGGAAGAAAGGGTTTCGGTCCGGCCCGGGAGGATCAAGGTCGCTCTATCTCCGCCAGCTATCGCTCCCCTTGGAACTCAGCATCCGAATTCAGGCTGTTGGAAGCTATCGAAGATCCAGTCACCGCGGTCGCGATGCGCGTACATCGTATAATAGCACTTCTTCCTTTCGCTCACCGGCGGACTGATCTCGGTGGTTGTGACACGCTCCCGGCGCCCATCCCGTTTTTCCACCCAGCGCGTCCGTGTTTGCTCGGAGCCGGGGGAAGTCGACTCCGAAACCTCGAGCCATTGATAGGCGCGGCGCCCGTCGGGCATGTCGAAGACATTATCCGGGGGGCCATAGCGCGCCATGACGTCCTGAGGCGTGCGACCGATATAACCGCGCATAATATCGGTCGCGCAACCGGTCAGGCTGAAACCCAGCACAACGGTCAGCGCCACACGCAAAGATCTCACATTCCACATGGTGTCTCTCGTCTTGTGCCGGAGTGAAGTCGCCGCAGGCAAAGCGGGCTAAAAGCGAAATGCGCCGCCGAGCTGAATCCGGGCAGCCTTCAGGCCTTCCCTGAAGTTGGCCTGGCCGAATTCGGTACGGAGCGCAGTATGGTGGCCAAGAGCAAATTCCGCCCCGAGCCCCCATAGAACGCCGTCGCGCGTTCTCTTCCGATCGAGAACAGACTGGCCGACCGGGACATCGATCAGCTTCTCGTGCGTCCGCATCCAGGCATAGCCGGCGCGAGCGTAAATCAAGAGGTTAGGTGATGGCGTCAGGCCCAAGCGGCCTGACACATCCCAGCTCCACTGCGGATCGAGACTATACTTGCCTGCCGCTCCAGCTGCCTTGAGGTTCTTTCCCCCATTGCCGATGCCAGCCTCCGCGCCGGCAACGACGACATTGCCGAACGACTTGTCCACGCCGACAAAGCCGCGATAGCCGAATCCGCCCTCCTGCTCATCCACGCGCTGCCTGGTTGTCGGTGCGTCGAATTTTCCTTCGTGCCGGCGATAATCCACGGTTCCGCCAACCTTAAAGCCATCGAATCGGGCGGTGTCCGCCGTCCTGTCATTGGCTGATTGTGCGTACGCGCTGCTCGCTGACAGGGCGAGAACTGCACAAGCGACTAAAACCGGACGGTTCATAGACATTCCTTTTCACAATCTGACGGGAACACAGCCGCCAAACTCGGCAGCTCGCCAGGGGCGTCATCCGTAAAACAGCTATTAATTACTGTCAAACAATAATCTATTGCGGTATAGCGATGCCCGGGGCGACGCGTCGTAAATTGCATGTTACGGCGTCCGGCCCGCGTTAGAGGAGGATTGCGTGTCGGTGGATGAGGCCTTGATGAAGGATCAGGAAATCGCGGTGGCAAGGCGCTGGAGTGCGGCCATGGCCCACATCTGCGTCGTCACGGCAGCGGTATTCGTGGTGAGTTCAATCTGGCAATGGCGCTCTATGGCCCCAGCCGATCTTGCTACATGGCTGGATGTGCCGGACGTCCGCCTCGATCATGGACGCGCTATCGGGGCATTTCTGCTGCTCTGCCTGCCGGCAACGATTAACGCCTATGGCCTGATAGCAATACGATCGTCGTTTCTGAGCTTTGCCAGCGGCGAGATATTTTCGCCGGTAGCTGTCTTGGGTTTGCAAAGATTTGGAAGCGCCGGCGCGATCTCGGTATTGGCGGCCGCCGTCATGACACCGATGGTCGGCTGCTGGCTCACCTATGACAGTCAGGCGGGGGCGGATTTCCCAATCAGAATCGGCACCGGAAGCTTAACGATCCTGGTTGTGTCGGGCCTTACCTGGACGTTTGCGCGCATATTGGGGATCACCTGCGCGGTTGAGCGAAAGAACCGGGAACTGACCGAAGAGAACGCGGCGTTCGTCTGATGGATCGCCGTGAGAATGAGCGCTTGCGGATCGTGGTGACCTTGGATGTCATGATGGCTCGTCGCAAGGTGAAGGGAAAGGACCTGGCCGAGTATGTCGGCATCACCGAGGCGAACCTGTCGCTCCTTAAGCAAGGCCGCGTCAAAGGTGTGCGGTTCGAGACTCTCGCCCGAATTTGCGAATTTCTGGACTGCGTTCCAGGTGACATCCTTTTTACTGAGCAGGATCTGTCGCAATGATTCCCGCCTTCGCGATGCGGGGAGCCTGCTCGCGACGGGGCATTGATCGCTCGCGATGGCGGGCGGGGCTGAACACGATATTGGCGGTTGTCGCTGTGGCAGGCCTGTCCTCGCAGAACATTGCAAACGCGCAGGTTCATGCTGCTCCGAAGCAACTTCGCGATGTGGGGGCGCCGGGCGTCGTCATGGCCTGGGTCGACGAGGCCGGCAATTCAAACATCGCGTCAGCGGGCGTTTCCAGCCTTGCCAGTTCGAAGCCGGTCGATCGGCATACGATCTTTCATATGGCTTCGGTGACCAAGCCGTTCGTGGCTACTGCGATCATGCAATTGGCCGAAGCGGGGAAGATCGATCTCGATGCCTCTCCAGCACGCTACATTCCGTATCTTCGCATCGACGATCCCCGGGGTGCAGAAGTCACAATCAGGCAAATGCTCAACCACAGCTCTGGCCTACCCGATGTCGGGGATTACCAATGGGACAAGCCGCAAACCGATGATGGCGCACTCGAACGGTGGGTGCGTGGGCTGTCCGACATCCACCTGGTCAGCGCCCCGGGCTCTGCCTTCCACTACAGCAACTTCGCCTACGATCTGCTCGCCGATGTGATCGCTAAGGCAAGCGGCATGTCCTTTGAAGCCTATTTACGGCAGCGTGTTCTGATGCCGATGGGTATGCGGCACAGCTCGTTGTTATTGGCGGACATCGATCGCCGGCGGCTGGCCACGCCGCACATGGCGGACGCAAGCGGCACCAGAGCCAGCCCCATATTCCCCTATAACCGCATCCATGCAGGCAGCTCGACCCTTTATGCCGATGCGGCCGACATGCTGCGCTGGGCTCAATATTGGGCCAAGCCCGACGCCCGGCTTCTGTCGAGCCGGGGCATCGCGATGATGCTGCGCCCGACAATCGGCATCGACCGACCCGATCGGAAGCGGTGGCGGCCCATGATGGGCCTAGGCTGGTTCCTGCTGACCATCGAAGGCCGCACCATCACCTATCATATGGGTCAGGATGTCGGCTTCACGACCGGCCTGATGGTGGAGCCCGGCACCGGGCGTGCAGTGGTCGTCATGAGCAATATCGCGACCGAAGATACAAGCGATCGGATCTTCGCTCTATGCCTTCGACGGATGACCGCAATGCAGGCTTCGTCACGCCGGGCTGGTTCGTTTCCCGCGACAAACCATTGAGGATATGACGATGCGAAATGCGGTTTGCGCCTTCGGTCTCATGCTGTGCTGTGTGGGCAGCGTCACGGCGCATGCCCGCGACACGGGGCCGGCGGTGACCCGCCTCGATGCCACTATGGAACGCTGGATGCCGGACATCGTGCGCGACGAACGGATCGGCGGTATCGGTATCGTTGTGGTCCGGGATGGGGCTATTGTCTGGTCGGGCCACTACGGTGAGCAAAGCCCCGGCGTGCCGGTGACGGAGAACACCGCTTTCAATACCGCGTCCATCGCCAAGACCGTGACGGCGGAGACACTGCTTGCGCTCGCCGCTCAAGGCCGGATCGATCTGGACGAACCGATCGCGGCCTATGTCAAATCACCGGATATCGACCAGGACCCGCGTTACCGTCTGCTCACAACACGGATCCTCCTTTCGCATCGATCAGGCCTGCGCAATTGGCCCGACGACTATCCCGATGGCAAGCTGGCTTTCGACTGGGCTCCCGGCACACGCTACCGCTATTCCGGCGCCGGGATCGAACTGGCGGCGCGTTATGCGCAGACGAAGACCGGCAAGGTACTGCGCGCACTCGCCTCCGAGATGCTGCTTCGCCCGTGGAATATCGATCGCATGGCCATCGCGGAACTGCCCGCGTGGACGCAGTCGAATCTTGCGCTGCCGGTGGATAGCGGAGGGAAGTACCTGGACCCTGCGACGATCTATCCCGGTCTGCGCGAAGGAACTGGAATCGGCGCCGCCTACGACCTCGTGACCACGACGGACGGCTATGGCAGGTTCCTCGAGCGACTAATTGCAGCTTCGAGGAAGCAATCGGCTACTCGCCGCGTTCGTGAGACCATCCTCACACCGCTTGACGGAGACGAGCGCTATGGCTGCGAAGCGGTGTTCACTCGGCGTTGTCCTGATCGCTACGGCTACGCGTTCGGGTGGCAAGTCCAGCTCTACGGTCGCCACGGGGTCCTTCAGCACACCGGAAACGACGAGGGGCAGACTGACCTCGTCTACTTTTCGCCCGACCGCCGTACGGGCGCGGCGATCTTCGTGAACGGAGCCAATGGCTGGGTCGCGATCTTGCGGGCGCTGGAAATCATCGGAGATGAGCCCGAACTGGCTGACTATTATCGTGGGTTGATCGAGAAACTACTCAATCGGCGACTGGCGCCATTCGCCGAACTAGGCGCACCGCAAATTGTCGGAAAATGCGCTCCCAAGCTGGAGCACAGCAGAGAATCACAGGACTTTGCGCCGGGACCAAATCGCAGTCGAAATGGCACAGAAGAAGCGTCCACAGACGCTCTGCGATGACGACTGAAATAGGTGGGTGGTGCCGCTTGCAGGCTCGCAGCCACAGCCCAAAGCACTGATTTAATGCGGACTGACGGCTTCTAAGCGCCCACTTCGCCAAAGCGGACACGATGAACTCGACCGGTTCAACGGCTGGAACGGCACCTTACCCGAATCACCTTGTCTTCCAGTCCTCTATCCGTCAATTTCCGGCTGATCCATCCGGGGGGAAGTTTCTTGCGTTTGTCGAATCAGGTGCCACTTGGCGCCGTCATTGTTGTCGCCTCGCTTTCGTCATTGCCAACCGCCGCCCAGGTCGCACCTGGCGCGCTGCCCAGCCGTGAACAGATCGAGCTGCCGAGGACCGATGCGCCACAACCACGTTCCGGCGTCACCGTCACCGATGCGACGCAGCGTGCTGCAAACTGCCCGTTCGATGCATCAATCGCGGTCGAGATCAACCGCCTTCGCTTCAGCTTGGCTGGCGGATCGACGCTTCCCGGCGAGCTCGCCGCGCTGCTCGATGGCCTGAAGCCGGTTTCGGGGAAACAACCGCTGCGCGAACTCTGCCGCCTGCGCGACGATGCGGCAGCGCTCCTGTCTTCGCACGGCTACATCGCCGGCGTCACCATCCCGCCGCAGGAGATCACCGGCGGCGAAGCGTGGCTCATCGTGATCCCCGCAAAGCTCACCGATGTGCGGATCAACGGCAAGCCGGGCCGCAACGGTGCAGCGATCCTCGCGCGGATCGAGCAGCTCAAGGCGATGCCGGTGCTCAACACCCGCCGCATCGAAAGCGTCCTGATGGCCGCCAACGATGTCCCAGGCACACAGGTGACCATGGCGCTGCGCAGCGCCGGAACCGTGCCGGGCGAAGTGATCGGCGAGCTCAATATCGCATCCACTCCGTTCACCATCCTCGCGAACGTCCAGAACAGCGGTTCCCGCACGATCGGGCGAGAGAGCGCATCGATCCGCGCCGAGGTGTTCGGCCTGACGGGTATGTCGGACCGGACCTTTATCGGCCTGTCCTCGACCTTCGACACCGATGAACAGCAGGTGGTTCAGGCCGGGCATTATTTCGGCTTTGACAGCGGCCTCACCGTCGGCGGGAGGTTCAGCTACGCATGGTCGCGGCCCGATATCGGTGCGCTCGACCTGCGCTCACGCTCGCTGATCGGCGGTCTCGATCTGTCGCAGCCGCTACACCGCTCGGTCCGCTCCAACGCTGATATCGGCGGCGGGTTCGAGATCATCGAACAGCGCATCAAATTCTACCCCGGTGGCGTCGCCGGCGGTCTGCCGTTGACGCGCGACAAACTCCGCGTCGCCTATCTGCGCCTTTCGGGCAGCAAGCGCGCGCCGCAATTCAACGGCCCGGACGCATGGGGCGTCTCCGGATCGATCGAGCTGCGTCAGGGCTTCGACATCTTCGACGCGACGCGGACCGGCAAGATCACGCCTCAGGGTTATGGACCGAGCCGGTTCGAAGGCAGCGCCACCGCCACCGTGATCCGCGGCGGCTTCGGCGGCTTCATCTCGCTCGGCCGCCTGTTCAGCATCTCGACCACCGTTCAGGGGCAATGGGCGAGCGGGCCATTGCTGAGCTTCGAAGAATTCTCGGTCGGCAATCTGACGATCGGCCGCGGCTATGATCCCGGCGTGACGTCGGGCGACAAGGCGCTCGGCATCCGGCTCGAGCCACGTGTGCAGCTTCCGATCAAGTCGCGCGTCGGCATCCAGGCCTTCGCCTTCTATGACTCGGTCCGCGTCTGGAACGACGACGTCTTCACGACGGAACGGGACCGCAGCCTGCAGTCCTGGGGCGGCGGCATGCGCTTCACGCTGCCCGGGATGATGGCGCTTGAGGCGACCTATGCCCGACCCGAGGATCCCGAGCTGAACCTGCCCGGTGCGCGACGCGCGTCCGACCGTGTTCTGCTTTCGCTTACCGCCCAATTCGCTCCGCGCCGTTGAGTTTCAGGGGACATCGCATGACCAAGTCCAACCGCCTGCGCACCACGCTCTCCGCCACCACCATCCTCGCCGCTGGCCTGATGCTCGCCGCGGCGCCCGCACGCGCGCAGAGCCTGCCCGACACCGGCAACGTCACCTCGGTAACCAGCGGCCTCGGCGGCGGCGCGCCAGGATCGACCAACCCCGGCTTTACCACCAGCGGCGCGCCGGGCGCGCAGACGCTGCAGGTGGATCTCAAGGACAACCGCACGATCCTGAACTGGGGCGGCAGCGGGTTCAACATCGCCGCGGGCAATACCGTCGATTTCAAGGATGCGCGCGCGGCCAGCGGGGTGACCGGGCGGACCGACAATATTGCGGTGCTGAATCGCGATCTGAGCGGTGGGGCATCGAATATCCTTGGCAACCTGCGGTCGGATGCGAACGTCGCGGTCTATGTGACGAACACCGCCGGGGTCATCTTCGGTCCCTCATCTGTGACGAACACAGGCGCTCTGTTCGCGAGTTCGCTCGATCTGACCGATGCCAACTTCCTCAATACGCCAGCATCGCTCCAGTTTTCCGGAAGTACTCAGAAAGGCATCACGCTTAAGCCGGGCGCGCGCATCACCACCTTGGACAATGGCAGCAGCGATGGTGGCCGCATGGGCGACCTCGTCCTGATCGGCAACACGATCGTGGGCAACGAGGCGGGAACCGCCCGAACCTTGTCGGCGGGCGGAGACCTTGCGTTGGTCGCAGCCGGCGGCGTCACGGTGCAGAACGCTCCAGGAAGCCCGCTTTCGTTCATCATTACTGCGGCTGGTCGCGATTTTATGCCGACGACGATCGCCAGCCTGGTTGGCGGTATGACGGGGAAGAACGTCACCGTTGCCACGCTCAAGCAAAACGGCGGCAACGTCGGACAGGCGATTGATCTGCAGGGAGATATCGCCGCGACGGGGGCCGCGATTACCGATCGGGGAGTCGTGCTGACGGCAGGTCTCGATGCTCCCGGCGTTCAATTGGCCGCTACCGGCGACATCGGCGGCGGCAGAACGCAGATCCTCGGAAACATAGCCAGCGCCAAGGATATCGTCATCCGGGACAACGGCTCATTTATCGATATCAATGGTGCGTGGACCGCACCCGGCAAGATCGACATCGGCGCGCGCGGCATGAACGCGAATGCGAGCACGATTACCGGCGGCCAACTCGTGCTGCCGGCCAGCCTGCATATCACGGGCAAGGTCAAGGCGACCAATGGCGATCTCGCCTTTAGCGGGCCGATCAATCCTGCGGGCGGTGTGACGTTCAACGGCGGTGTTGAGGTGTCAGGGAGCGTGCTCTCGGTTAGCACGGTTCAATCGTTCAGCGCGCAGAACATCGCGGCTGGCGGGCTGGTTCATATTGTAACCGGGCAAGTCTCGGTTGGCCATGTCAACGCTCCGGGCTCGATCACCATCGAGTCTGGATCTTCGGCGTGGACCGGCAACTTAACATCCGATGGGAATGTCCGCGTTACCGCCGCATCCGATATCATCGCCGGGAATATCACCGCTGGAGGCTCGGCCTACTTGCTTGGTAACTCCAAACTTAGGGCTGGCAATGTCTACGGCGGGGACGGGGTGACGATGATCACCTATGGCCACCCCGGTGGCACCGGCCTCGTTGACAACGGCCGACTGCGGATCGGCAATGTTTCGACCGGTACAGGGGCCGATGTCTACATCGAAGGACTGCAGCTGCTCAATACCACCGACGGGCGCGCCGGCTCGCTGGTCGCCGGCCGTAACATCGAAATCGTTGTTCCCGTCATCGACGCGATGTCGATCAAAGGGCTGACCGGCAACGTCCAGCTCACCGCAACCGGCTCCGTGCGGGTTACCGGCTCCGTCCGGGTTGACGATCTCTTTGCGGGCAATGCGATCAACGTGGCATCGACTGGCACATTGCAGCTTGCCAACTTGACCGCGCAGACCGGCGATACGACGCTGACTGGCGGCGCCGTGATTTTGGGTTCTACCACCGCACTTTCGAGCGTTCTGGTGGGCGGAAACCTGACGATCACCAGCCCGGGCGCCGTTCACCTTCGCGCGAGCATTACCGCCGACGGCGATCTGAATGCCACGGGTAACACCGTAATGGCTGGCAACGGCCCAATCAGCGGGGGACAGATTCGGGCAAAGGGCGCGGTCAATCTCACCGCCAGCACCAGCAGCATTCAGAGCAGCAGCAACGTTCTGATCCAGAGCAACAGCGATGGGATCGGTGACGAAGCGATCACCTTGTCTGCGGCAACCGGCGTTACCTTCGTGTCCGGTTCCACTTTGCAGGGCGGCACCGATCGCCAATCCGACGTGCGCATCCGCTCAGCGGTAAACAGCTCGGTTGCCGTCACCAACCTCTCCGCACGCAGCCTGCTGTCCGCGACGGGCAGTGATCCGTTCACGAACGGGATCACGCGCAACGCCGCGATCGGTTTTCTTGGTCAGGTCAACCTGATCAATGGTCTGTCCGCTCAAGGCACCAGCATTTCAACTTCCGGTCGGCTCGCCGTGGCGACGGGCAACATCGATCTGCGTGCATCGAATGCGGCATCGATCGGAGGAGCACTCAACGCGCCCGGCGATATCTCCGTCATCACCGATACTGGCAACCTCACAGTCGGCGCCAATGGCTCATTCACAGGGCGGGACATCCTTCTCTCGACGCCGGGCGCCTTCATCAACAACGGTGGCGCGAACATCATGGCCGCTTCCGGCCGCTGGCTGGTCTATTCCGCCGATCCGGCCGGAAACACCTTCGGCGGCCTCGACAGCGGCAACACGGCGATCTGGAACGGAACACTCGCGACCCGCGATCCGTCGACCATCACCGGCAACCGCTACGTCTTTGCCTATCAGCCGACGCTGACCTTCTCGACGGTCGATTTCAGCAAGGTGTACGGGATCGACCTTACCGGCTCGAACACGATTCCGTTCGCGGTGAGCGGGCTCCATCCGGGCGTCGCCGGCGCATTCCTCGGCGACACTGCGGCGGCCGCCTATTCGGGGTCGCCGCTGATCCAGTCCGCCGGGTTCGCCGAGCGCGCCAGCGTGGCGGGCGGTCCCTATTCGCAAACGATCGCGCAAGGATCACTACTGGGTAACTCGGGCTACGCGATCGCAATCGCGCCCTCGACAGGCCGTGTGACGGTTACGCCGAAAGCGCTGACCGCTACGGTAGTTGCCGACAACAAGACCTATGACGGCACCACGGCAGCCACCGGATCAGTGTCGCTCAACGGCATCATCGTGGGCGATGACGTCGGTTCCGGCAGCGTCATCTTCACCTTTGCCGACAAGAACGCCGGCATCGGCAAGGCGGTCGCGGTCGGCGGCAATCTGTCGGGCGCCGATGCAGGCAACTATACCGTCAACCTGCCCGCCAGCGTGTTCGCCGATATCCTGAAGAAAGCGATTACCGCGAGCGCCGCCGTCGACAGCAAGACCTATGATGGCTCGACCGCTGCAACCGGCGCGCTGACTCTCAACGGCGTTGTGACAGGCGATACCCTCGGCACCAGTGGTTCGATTTTCACCTTCGCCGACAAGAATGCTGGCACCGGCAAGGTGGTCAATGTCACCGGCACGGCGCTCTCCGGCGCGGACGCTGGGAACTATACGCTCACCCTTCCGGCAAGCGCGTTGGCCGATATCCTGAAGAAGGCGATCACCGGCAGCGTTGCCGCCGACAACAAGACCTATGACGGCGGCACCGCCACCACCGGCACGATTTCGCTCAACGGCATCGTCGCGGGCGACAGCGTCGGCACCGCCGGTTCGGTCTTCACCTTCGCCGACAAGAACGCCGGCACCGGCAAAGCGGTCAACGTCACCGGTACGACGCTGACCGGCGCGGATAGCGGCAACTACACCTTCACCCTCCCCGCAAGCGCGCTCGCAAACATCCTGCAAAAGGCGCTGACCGCCACCGTCTCTGCCAACGGCAAGGTCTATGACGGCACCACCACAGCAACCGGGTCGGTCGAACTGAACGGCGTCGTCAGCGGCGACACCGTCAGCACCGGCGGCATCACCTTCACCTTTGCCGACAAGAATGCCGGCACGGGCAAGACGGTTGCAGTCGGCGGCAGCCTGTCGGGCGCGGACGCGAGCAACTATAGCGTCAGCCTACCTGCCACGGTGCTGGCCGACATTCTCAAGAAGTCGCTGACCGCCACCGTTTCGGCGAACGGAAAGACCTATGACGGCACCACCACAGCAACCGGCTCGGTCGCACTGAACGGCGTCATCAGCGGCGACACCGTCAGCACCGGCGGCATCACCTTCACCTTTGCCGACAAGAATGCCGGCACCGGCAAGGCAGTTTCGGTCGTCGGCGGCCTGTCGGGTGCGGATGCGGGCAATTACACCGTCAGCCTGCCTGCCAGCGCGCTCGCCGATATCCTGAAGAAGTCGCTGACTGCTACGATCACCGCCAACGGTAAGGTCTATGACGGCACGACCGCCGCGACCGGTTCGGTGGCGCTCAATGGGGTTGTCGTGGGCGACAACGTCGGCACTGGCGGTACGGCGTTCACTTTCGCGGACAAGAATGCTGGCACCGGCAAAGTGGTCAACGTCACCGGGACGACTCTTACCGGCAGCGGCAGCGGCAATTACACGCTGACCGTCCCGGCGACCGTGCTTGCCGACATCGCAAAGCGTGCGCTGAGCGTGAATGCCGACGACAAGGCGAAATATACCAGCGAGGCGGATCCTGCGCTGACCTACACGATCACCCTCGGATCGCTTGTGACCGGGGATCAGCTGTCCGGTGCGCTGGCGCGAACAGCGGGTGAAGGGCCTGGAGACTATGCGATTGGCCAGGGCAGCCTGTCGGCCGGGAGCAACTACACGCTCACCTTCACGCCGGGCACCCTCACCATCTCGGTCAACCCGGCGACCAGCCAACCGCAAACGCTTCGCGCAGTGCCGCTGCCTTCGGGCATTCAGGCGCCGCCTTCCGCCGGTTCCGGCGTCAGCGTCGACGCCAACGCGCTATGCGCAGAAGATACGAGCTGCGTGGAGAACTAGCTGCCGCACGTGCAATCTTCTCCGCCCCGATCGGATCCGTTCCAGTTTGGGCGGGACGAAGCCTGGACAGAATAATGCCATGCTCGTGATGTAGCTCGTGATGTAAGGTGTCGCTTGTCGCAGCGAGCGGCCCGTTTCTAGCGACATGATCGCCACTTCGGCTACGACTATTGCCGACTGGCCGCTCCGGCAAAGGAGGCCAGGCAGTCTTCTGGCAAACGGCAATATTCGGGATCGTCAGCGCGTTCCTACTGCGCGCTGACTTTGGGTACTCGCTAATGCACGGCCGAGACGAGCGGAAGCCATAACGCGCTTGCGGCCGATCCACCCCGTTCGAGCGTTATTGTCGCTTTCTGATAGTCGCCCTTCTTCGCGAGGAAGATGTTGGGCACGAATTTCTGCGGGTTGCGGTCGTAGAGTGGAAACAGCGTCGATTGGACCTGCACCATGATCCGGTGGCCGGGCTGGAAGACGTGGTTCACCGTGGGCAGGCGGAAACGATAGCGCTGGACCTTGTCCGCCGGGATCGGCGACGGCTTCTCGAAGCTCTCGCGATAGCGGCCGCGGAAGATGTCGAGGCTGATCGCGAGCTGATAGCCGCCCATCTTCGCGTCCGACGCCACCTCGTCGGGATAGACGTCGATCAGCTTGACCACGAAATCGCCGTCAGTGCCCGTGGTCTTCGCGAAAATCTCCGCGAGCGGCGCGCCGGACAGGCGGACGGGCTTGGTCAGCACCTCGGTCTGGTAGGTCATTACGTCGGTCCGCCCGTCGGCGTGGCGCTGGTCGCTGACCAGCCAGTCGGGCCAGCGGCCGTCACCGAAATTGACCGGGCGCGGCAGGTGCGGGACCGGCTTGGCCGGATCGGAGACATAGCTGTCGCCGCCCTCAGCGCCCTTGACGAAGCCGAGCGCGCCGTCGGCCTGAAGGTAAATCGGGGTCAGCGGTGCCTTGCAGCCGGTCTCGCACGCCAAGGGCCAGTCGACGAAGCGCTCCCAGCGGTTCTCGCCGGTGTTGTAGATGGTTGCAGCAGGCAGGTTCGCCGGCGGCCCATCCTTCAGATACTGGTCGAACAGCGGCAGCACCATCTTCTCGCGGAACTGGGCGGCGGTATCGCCATCCCATTGCAGCGGGCCGAGCGAGCGACCTTCACGGTTGATCTGGCTATGGCGCCACGGCCCCATCACCAGATAATTGTTGCCGATCTTGCCCTTGGCCTTGAGCGTTTCCCATGCGGTGATCGCGCCGTACATGTCCTCCTGGTCCCACAACCCCTGTTCCCATAATGTAGGCACGTTGGAGGGGTTAGCGGCGAGCAGCTTGTCGAGCGCCTGGCCCTGCCAGAAGGAGTCATAGGCGGGGTGCGCGATCATCTTCTGCCAGGCGGGGAGCTGGTCGAAGCCCGAAGCCTTGGCCCATTCGGCGGCACCACCGATGCGGCGAAATTCCTCGTAATTGTCGTAGATGCCGGTGGCAGGGTCATCGCCTTTACCCTTGTAGCCGGTCTGCGATGCGATCCAGCCGATATTGGCGAGGCGGAAGGCGCCGTGGTGGAACCAGTCGTCCCCCATCCAGCCGTCGATCATAGGGCTCTCCGGCACCGCCACCTTGAGCGCTGGATGCGGCTTGAGCAGCGCCATCGCCACGGTGAAGCCTTCGTAGGACGACCCGATCATCCCCACCCGCCCATTGCTTTCCGGCAGGTTCGCCTTGTTCACCAGCCAGTCGATCGTGTCCCAGGCATCGGTCACGTGATCGACGCCGGTCGGGTTGAGCGGGCCCACGACCGGGCGGGTGACGACATAGTCGCCCTCGGAGCCGTATTTGCCGCGTATGTCCTGATAGACGCGGATATAGCCCGACTTGACGAAAGGCTCATCGGCGAGCGGCAGCGTCGAGAGCAGATGCGGGCTGTCCATCCGGTTGGCGCGTCCCGCCGCATTATACGGGGTACGCGTGAGGATGATCGGCAGATCCTTCGCGCCCTTCGGCATCACGATGACGGTGTAGAGCTTCGTCCCGTCGCGCATCGGAATCATCGCCTCGCGCTTCACATAATCGCGTGCGTCGATCGGTGGCGTGAACTTGGCGGGGATGTCGCTGGCCGGCCAGGCCCGGTCCTGCGCCACAGAGGGCGGCGCGAGCAGCAGCAGCGAAGCAAAGAAGGCGGTCTTGAGACTCATCTTCGGGGTTCCTTTCGAACCTTGGGCTTACTCAGGTACATAGACCAGGTCACCGCTGGGAAGCCGGTAAGTAACGCCTGCCTTCACGCCACCGCCATCCCCCATCCGATCCGATGCGGTATAACGTTCGAGTTTCTCGCCGTCCTTGACCGTGATCGTCATGTCCTTCTTGCCGGGATTCTCGACCACCACGACTTGTTTGGACTGGAATGGGTTGAGCGGGTTGCGCGCGATCAGCACCATCAGCACTGCGGTGATGACCAGGAACAGATCCACCAGGTTGACGAGCGAAAGGATCGGATCGTCATTCTCATCGTCCTCGATGAAGCGCATCAAACCGCTCCCGTTTCGATCGCACGCAACTCCTCGAGCAGCCAGCGCCGGCGGATGGTATAGACGAAGAAGGTGATCGACGCGGCGAGCAATGCGAGGATCACCGAGGAGAAGGCGACCACCAGATTCTCCCCGACGGCCTGACTATTGTTGGTGCCAAGCGCCAGCAGCGCGGGGCCCATCGGGATCATGGTGGCGACCAGCCCAAGCATCGGCGCCGCGCGCGACACGATCCGCAGCCATTCGAGCCGTCGTAGCACGACAAGCTCGAGATCGTCGACGGCGCAGCCAGTGGATCGCTGATGCGCGGTCAGTCGTCCGCCGCGTCGTCCGCTCATTCGTTGCACCCCTTCCGCGGCGAACCCGCCAAGGGCGACAACCGCATAGGCGAGCGAGGCAAGGATCAGCACCATCACCGGGACGAGGAACAGGCGCGACAGATCATATAATGTCGCTTCAAGCACAGGCATCAACGGATCCTTCAGGCTGGAACAAGGTTTCGGCGCATTCGCGTCTCGTGCAGGGCACCGGTGATGAAGAGCAGCAGGAGTACCAGCAGCAGGCCCGCGACATAGGCGGGGCGGATGGCGGCTGGCTGGCTGGGCCGAGCATGCTCCAGAATCATGCCGCGTGGAGCCGCCGGAGAGGCTGAGCGCGCCGCTGGTTGAGGGGACGAGGGGACAGCTTGCGAAGCGGCTGGCGTGACGGCTCGGGCCGGGGCCTCGCCGCGAAGACCGAATCCGCCTCGCATAGCCGCAGGGGCGTTGCCCTTCGCCGCGAGGCTGGCCCGCCTTTCCTCAAGCGAACGCCTTGTCTCTGCGTCGGGCTGCCAATAGCCGCGCGAGACGGCTTCGATCATGCGCTCGACGATCTGGAGCTGGGCGGACGGGTGGACGCGCGCGAAGAAGCGGTCGATACCCAACTGACGGGTGTCGCGTACATAGGTATCGTGCATCGCCTGCCATTGATCGGCGCGAACGCTGGCGGGATCGGTCACCTGCCAGCCCCAGAGATTGTTGACGATATCGAGCATCTCGTTGGCGCCGGAATAGCCCTCCGCCTGCATCGCACCGATCCATTGCGGGTTGAGGTAGCGGGCGCGCAATTCGTTCGACAGGAAAGTGGCGGCGGTCGTCACCTGCCCCTTCGCCCCGCGCAGATCGGTGACGTAGAGATCGGGCGCCTTGCCGGTCAGGCTACGGATCGCCAGCGACAGCCCGCCGAGATGCTCGAACGGGTGATCGGTCGAGAGCAGGCCGTGTACATTCGACGAGCGCGACATCACCGCAGCATCGACGCCGCGCAGCTGCTCGGCGAACAGATTGGCCTCCCTGGCTGCCGTTCCCCATTCGCTCGCGCCATAGGCATATTGCAGGCGCTCCAGGAACGGATCGGCGAGATTCTTGTCTCCCTTCCAGTTCTTGTCCTTGGCGATCTGCCCGGGCAGGCCGGTGCCATAGTCCCCGGGTGCGTTGCTGAAGATGCGCAGCTGCGCCAGCGCCGTCGCGCGATCGGCAGGGACACCGCGCGCTATCAGTTTCGCAGCCAGGGCTCTGGCGTTCGCGGCCGGGCCATTTGTCTCGTCGAGCGCGGCGATCCGCTCGATCCCACCCGCGAGTAGTCGCATGAAGCCGTCGAACTGGTCGCGATAGACGCTGCTGGCCTGGATCACGGCGTCGATGCGCGGGCGGCCCAGCTCTCCCGCCGACACCACCTCCAGCCGATCGAGCCGATCGCCGCGTCCCCACACCGGGCGCAGGCCGAGCGCGTGAAGGATCTGCCCTTCGACCACACCCTGCTGACGGATCGTTTCGCCCGAGAACATGACGAAGGCGAGCTTCTCCGGGGCCCTGCCTTCATGTTTGGTACGATAGGCGGCGATGAGCTTGTCGAGCATGACGCCACCCTGTTCATAGGCTGCCCGTGTCGGGACCTTGTCAGCCTCGAACGCATAGAGGTTGCGGCCGCTTTCGATATCGGGGTTGCGCACCGGATCACCGCCTGCCCCCGGCGGCACGAACCGACCGGAAAGCCCCGCGAGCAGCGCCTCGATCTCGCCCGTGTTCGCCAGTCGCGCGTCCAGCACCACCGCACGCTCGATCTGGGCGCGCAGCTTTGGATCGGCGATACCCGCCGGACTTTCACCGTCGCGCAAATAGCGGATGAGCGTGCGGTAGGGCAGGCTTTGCCGGATCGCGCTGAAATCCTCGGCGAAGGCCTCGACCGGATCCTGGCCAAGCGCCTTGAGATAATCGGAACCAAGCTGCTGCATCACGGTCGACAGGCGTTGCTCGGCCGATGCGGGCTCGCCGAAGCTGTGCAGGCCGAGCGGGATCGCGGTGCGCGCGACCTGATGCATATGATCGTGCAGTGCGGCGTAATAGCCGGGGAAATCGCGGTCGATCGCGGCGGCGTCCCAGCCCATGTCGCGATCGAGATGCGCGGCGGCGGCCTTGGCGCGGATCTCGCGGGCGACTCGCTCGCGCACGCCGCCGTCATCGAGCTGGGCATATTGGTGGATCAGCGCATGGATATCGCGCAATTCGTCATAGAGGCCGGAGGGGCCGAAGGCGGGCGTCTGATGACTGATCGTCACCGCACGGCCGCGCCGCCGTGCCTGGATCGCCTCGGCGACATTGTCCTGGATATAGGGATAGAAGACCGGCAGGTCGCCGACGAGCAGGAAGGGATAGTCGCCCGCCCACAGTCCGCGATCCTTGCCCGGCGTCCATTCCTGCGTGCCGTGGGTGCCG